>Ga0181590_10000007_pt1 | contig 110759 bp, 89 predicted proteins | sample 071ome_34_FD_132446 | JGI IMG/M metagenome (GOLD analysis project Ga0181590, IMG submission 132446) | Coastal salt marsh microbial communities from the Groves Creek Marsh, Skidaway Island, Georgia - 071411BT metaG (megahit assembly) | ecosystem: Environmental > Aquatic > Marine > Intertidal...
AGTTGGATGGACTATAACCTGACCGATCTCTAACATGGATCCCCCTTCGTGAACTAATTTGTTAATTGAAGTTAAAATTGTGGTGTGAGTATAGCAAGCAATGAACGAGTGTCAATCCGCCATATACAAACTACGGTCAAATTGGGTGTTTTTTGTATGGCTATGAGAAAAGGATTCATTCCAACTGGGAAAATTGTCTAGTTTTCCGTAAAAAAATGTGAGGAAATCAACCGTTTTTCACTCAAAGACTCGTGGATTCACAGGGCTTCAGTCCAGAGCACAGGCACAAGTCAGTCTTGCAATTTGGAAAGAAAGTCATCAATATAGGTGAATGGTAAACAAACCAATTAAGCAATTTTGTCTAATCGTTAGCGCACTTTCTATACTTTGCACAATTGCAGGCTCCACGGAGCTGGAATTGTATTTCTCGGGGAGCTTCCTGGAGATCAGAGATAAATTTGCCAGGAAGTCTATCGAAGACTTGAAAGAGTTGGATGAGCAACTTCACCAGAAAGTGCAAGAACTCGATTCACAAACGCAAACCCTCTTTACCAGTAGCGGTGGAATTGATCTCATTGAGGGAGCAACCTCCATGCGCGGTGTCTGGGAATCCTCGGATTCGAAAAGCTTCATGGTAAAACTGAGTGGTCAATTCGAAACAGACAAGATTGAAAGTGCCTTGAAGAGCAAAGGTTGGGTCAAGCGGGCGAAGCGCTGGCTCCGTCGGGGTGTCATGATTCAGGTGGAAGAGAAAGCCGTCTTCGTGGGCCGGGGAGAATACAAGGGTGATTTGACACTTTTGAAGTTCTACTCCATACCTGTTAATGAGCAATGGTTGTCAGTTCATCTCAAAAAGTCTTTCTTTGAAGAGCTTGGTTCTCGTCGTGAGAGATTATCCGGTCTCTTGTCTACCATGGAAGAAGTGCAGCTTGATTACACAGCCGGGAATGATATGGAGCTCTCGATCAGATTTACAGATCAAGAAGGAAGTTCCACAGCCTTTGGAGTTTTAAACGGCGTCCTGCAATTTGTTAAAGGCTGGGCTGGTGCGTACGAGCCTCAAATGAAGAATCTTTGGCAGACTTTCAGTTACCCGGCATTTGCCAGACCCGCTTTGTCTCGTGAGATATTCAGTCATTATCTCAACAAAATGGAGGTCATGTCCTTTGGTTCAGTAGTGCAGGCAAGAATGACTTCCTGTTCTGACCCCCATACTTTCGCAAGCAAGCATCTTCCCGCCATGATTAGCTCACTGGCGATGACGGTATTACCACAGCTTTCCAGTCTAAGGAACTCAATGCCACAAGGTGGATTTCCTTTTCTACCTGGAATGATGAAGACGCCTGCCGGTGGTTCAACTCCAGCTCCCAAGACTGGTGGTGATTGCGAAAAGGCGCGCAAGATGATTACTCAAGCTCTTGAGTTCTATAATCTTGATCACATGGGACAGTTTCAATACCAGCAGGTGAAGAGCAAGCTCTTTGAAGAAGGCTACCTTCCGGAAAACTTGAACTGTGATGGGAAAAGGGTCAAGGAGAGTGATCTTTTCCAGTCTGGGGCTGACGGCTCCGTTTACCGTCGCTAGGCTCAATCACTATACAAGTTTCTGTATGCACGGCTTTCAGGTTGAGTATTCACCTGGTTCGACGTTTGATGAGCTAGTCTGAAGCAAGGTCTTACCGTTAGATTAATTCTGCTTTCTCTGGGGCATCAAGCAGGCGTTCACGGGCCTGCAAAAGCCTGTGAAAAAATAGTGTTAAAGAATCATTGACACCCTTATACCTCAGTGATACTATGTCGCTTCTGTTTTTAATTTGGGGCAAAAAAGGGTTGAAAAATGCGTAAACAAATTATCTTAGCTTGTACAGAAACAGGCGACCGCAACTATTCAACAACAAAGAATAAGAAAAATACTCCAGAAAGACTGGAAGTTAAAAAGTATAGTCCTCGATTGAAGCGACACACGCTTCATCGTGAGGTTAAATAGGGCCTAAGGTCCAGTTAGGGCGGTAGCTCCAATTGGTTAGAGCGACGGATTCCAAATCCGTAGGTTGAGTGTTCGAATCACTCTCGCCCTGTATACAGGTTAGATGAATGGTTAAGGTAAAAGCGTTTTTAGATGAGGTGTGGAGAGAGGTCCATCCGACTCGTGGTCGGGTAGTTTGGCCAACCAAGGACAAGGTAATCAAGTCTACGTGGATAGTCGTGATAATGAGTGCGATCATGGGGTTATTCCTGTGGGGCGCAGATCAAAGCTTTGGTTCCGTGGTTTCTTCCATTCTCTTTCAGTAATTTTTCCAAGGAGAGTTAAAGGTGGATTTGGATCAGGGAAGTTGGTATCTCGTTCACACGAGCTCAGCTGCAGAAAACAAGGTTAAATTGAACCTTGAGCAGCGAGTCAAAGTGATGGGGATGTCTGACCAAGTGTTTGAAGTTTTGGTTCCCGAGCAAGAAGTGGAAGCTGAAACTCCCAAAGGGAAAAAGAAGACTGTTAAGAAGCAAATTTATCCTGGATATGTACTGGTACGCATGTCTTTGAATGATCGCAGTTGGGCAATGGTTCGCAACACTCCTGGTGTAACCGGGTTTGTAGGGCAGGCAAAGCACCCCACACCGCTTTCTGAGAAAGAGGTGGAGGCTATCTTGCACCAGATGGGTGTCGGAAATGCTGCGCCAGTTAATTATTCAACCTTCAAAATGGGTCAGAGTGTTCGCATTATGGATGGGCCATTCTCGGACTTCATCGGAAATATCGAAGAAGTTAACATGGAGAAGAAGAAGCTCAGAGTAATGGTTCACATTTTCGGACGAGAGACTCCAGTGGAGTTGGGCTTTTCTGAAGTAGAAGAAGTGTAAAGAGCACAAAACGAGGTTAGATCATGTCAAAAGAAGTCATTGGTGAGATTAAGTTACAAGTGCCTGGTGGACAGGCGAATCCAGCTCCTCCAGTAGGTCCTGCTTTGGGCGCTAAGGGTGTGAACATTATGCAGTTCTGCCAGCAGTTCAATGACCAGACCAAGGACAGAATGGGTCTCATTCTTCCAGTAGTTATAACCGTTTACGGAGATCGAACTTTCTCGTTCATTATCAAGTCTCCACCTGCAGCGGTTTTATTGAAGAAAGCTCTCAAGCTGGACAAAGGTTCCCCGAACTCAATTGAGACCAAGGTGGGTACCGTAACTCGTGATCAGCTCAAAGAGATTGCAGAAGTAAAAATGAACGACTTGAACTGCCATGATATCGATGCCGCAATCTCTGTGATTGCTGGTACAGCGAGAAGTATGGGAATCGAAGTAGAGGGTTAATCATGGGAAAGAGATCAAAAGGTTACCAACAAGCGTTGGAAAAGTATGACAGTCAGGCGCAACACTCTCTGCGCAAAGCTGTAGAAGTGGTTAAGGAAATCTCCTTTGCCAAATTTGATGAAACAATCAATGTTGATATTTCATTGGGTGTAGACCCACGTCACGCTGATCAGATGGTTCGAGGTACAGTGGTACTGCCACATGGTACTGGTAAGAGCATCAGAGTTCTGGCTATTGTTGCTGCGGATAAAGAAGACGAAGCAAAGGAAGCTGGAGCTGATATCGCTGGCGGAGAAGAGATTGTAGAAAAAATTCAAGGTGGATGGCTTGAGTTTGACATGGTGGTGACAAGCCCCGACATGATGCGACACGTTGGAAAACTGGGTAAAATCCTGGGTCCACGAGGAATGATGCCTAACCCGAAAGTGGGTACGGTGACTCCTAATATCGCGAATGCTGTCAAGGAAATCAAAGCCGGACGCCTGGAATATAAAGTAGATAAGTACGGTTTGATTCACTTGCCTGTAGGTAAGCGTTCCTTCAAAGAAGCCCAATTATTCGAAAACTTGGCTGTGATTATGGATGCACTAATCAAAGCTAAGCCTGCTGCTTCTAAAGGAACTTATTTGAAGAGCGTTACCGTGTCCCCAACAATGGGACCCGGCATCAAGATTGACACCGTTGCAATTAAGAATGAAGTCGATGGAGTTCGTTCTACTCTACTAGCATAAGGAGTTAGCATGAGTCGAGAACAGAGAAAGCAGCAAATCGATGAATTTGCGGAGCTCTATGCAGGCGCTCAGCTGATGGTGGTTGTTGAGAACCAGGGATTGACGGCAGGAGAGACAGGGGAACTTCGCAAGAAGATTCGCTCAACTGGCGGTCACCTGAAGGTTTTCAAGAACACACTGGCTATCAAGGCATTGGGTGACAAGTGCACTGATGAACTTGAAAGCAATTTGGTTGGACCGAACGCATACCTGTTTGGCGGAGAGAATTTCGTTGATGATCTCAAAGGGGTCATGGATTTCTCCAAAGAACACAAAGAAAAGTTTGTTGTGAAGTGTGGAACCCTTGATGGGGCCTACATGGATCATGAACAATTGAAAGTATTGTCTACGTTGCCAAGTCGCGAACAATTGTTGGCGATGTTGCTGGGAACATTACAAGGTCCTGTACGAGGACTGGTAACTGCTCTATCCGGTAATATTGGAAATCTGGCTAACGTACTTAACAACATCAAAAAGGCTAAAGAAGAGTCACCTGAAGCATAAGGAAGGGTTAAAATGGATCAAGCACAAATGATTGATGCGATCAAAAACATGACAGTGCTCGAGTTGAGCGAGTTGGTAAAGGCTTTGGAAGAAGAGTTTGGCGTATCTGCTGCTGCTCCTGTAGCTGTTGCTGCTGCTCCTGCAGCTGGGGCTGCTGGTGGAGCCGAAGAAGCTGCAGCGCAAACAGAGTTCGATGTAATTCTGAAAGATGCCGGAGCTTCCAAGATCAAGGTTATCAAAGTTGTACGTGAAGCAACTGGCCTTGGTTTGAAAGAAGCTAAGGAAGTTGTAGATAACGCACCAAAAGCAGTGAAAGAAAAGCTTTCTAAAGAAGATGCAGAAGCACTTAAGGAAAAGCTTGAAGCTGACGGTGCAGTTGTTGAGCTCAAGTAATTTCATAAATATTTTTACGAATAGCGCAAAATCCCTTCTATAAGGGATTTTGACGCTATTTTTTTTCAAAAAATCCCAGCCTGAGTAAGTAGACTCAGGGGGCGGTACGCACTTTTATGAGTGAGGTTGTCTCAATGGCTCAGAATCACCGCATTTTTATTAACGATTTAGCGGATCAGCACTTTCATGTGCCCAATTTATTGTCCATCCAATTGGACTCCTATTACGAATTTATGCAGGGTGACCGTCATCCGCATGAAAGAATTCGTAGAGGTTTGCAAGAAGTTTTCATGGAAACATTCCCAATCCGGGACTTCACTGAAAACATCATCCTGGAATTTATCGATTACAATCTGGGTTTTCCTCCACCTGAGGGTTGGAGTGCCAATGACCCGAATAACCCAAATCTTTGTTTGCTGGACAATGGTAAAGAAATGGTGGGAGATGGGGATCACTCCTTCTACATTTTTAACAACAATGTCTATTATGTGAAGTTTTCACCAGAAGATTGTCAGAAGAGAGACTTGACCTATGGTATTCCTCTCAATATGCGAGTTCGACTGATCAACAAGCTATCTGGCGAGATCAAGGAACAGGAGCTATTCGTTGTCAATATGCCACTGATGACGACCAGAGGTACCTTCATCATCAACGGAGCTGAGAGAGTTGTTGTTTCTCAGTTGCACAGAAGTCCAGGTGTCTACTACGAGTACAACAAAGCCAAGAAGCTTTTCCAGGCCAAGGTTGTACCTTATCGCGGAGCCTGGCTTGAGTATGACCTTGACGTAATGAAAGACCTTTTCTACGTTCGTATTGATCGTAAGAGAAAAGTCCCTATAACTCAGTTTTTGAGAGTGCTTGGATATTCTGAGGAAGAAATGATTCAGGAACTGGATCACGGTGGTACCCTGAAGTACATCCAAAATACTCTGAAAGTAGACAAAACGACTACGGCTGAGAAGTCTCTGGAAGAAATTTACAGGAAGTTACGCCCTGGCGAGCCGTTTATTTATGAAAATGCGAAAGCACTGGTTGATTCTCTTTACGGGAATGCCAAGCGATACGACCTCGGAAGAGTTGGGCGATACAAGTTCAACCAGAAGATGAGTCTGAATGAAAAGCTTGTTGGGCAAACGGCTTTGGAGACTGTCAAAGTTCCAGGCAAGAAAGATGTAATCGTTAAAGAGGGCGAGATCATTACTCCAAAAATGGTGGTTCAGCTTGAGCACATCAAGATCGACAAGATTCGAATTGAGACCATTGATGGGGTAGAACTTCTGATTCGACGTCCCAAGACAAGCTTCCTTGTAGACATGAAGGAAGGCGAAGGACTGGCTCAGTCATTGTTTGAAGGTCTTTTGGTTTGTGGTGATGTTACTGATCGTGAAACCAAAGAGTTGATCGTTAAAGATGGTACTCCTCTGGACAACGAGACGATTTTTCGCCTCAACGACAGAATGGATCATCTGCAGCAGGTTGATCAGGACAGCTATGGAGTAGAGGTTCCTAAAGGACATGTTTGTCTCTACAAAGACGTGACTCTCGATTCTGAAGATATTTTGCATACCATGAAGTACATCATCGATTTGAGTGTTGGTGTTGGTTATGTTGATGACATTGACCACCTGGGTCACCGACGTGTAAGAAGAGTTGGTGAATTGCTTCAAAACCAGTTCCGTATCTCTCTTGCCCGAATGGACCGTGTGATTCGTGAAAGAATGACTATTCAGGATATCAACAACCTGACTCCTCAACTGCTCATTAATACACGTCCTATTAGCTCCTCTATTGATGAGTTCTTTGGGTCGTCCCAACTTTCGCAGTTCATGGATCAGGTGAATCCACTTTCCGAACTGACGCACAAGCGTAGGTTGAGTGCATTGGGACCTGGTGGATTGAAGAGAGAGCGTGCCGGTTACGAAGTTCGTGACGTACACCCGACTCACTTCGGTCGAATCTGTCCTATTGAAACTCCGGAAGGTCCAAATGCAGGGTTGATCGGTTCCATGGCCATTGCTGCCAAGATCGACTCCTATGGATTTTTGACAACTCCACTTCGTGAAACAAATATGGCTCAGGCCAATGAAGGCTCCGAAGTGAACTACTACGATGCTCTTCAGGAAGAGAAATACAAGGTTGTTACTTACAATCAGGGGATTTACAAGCACATGGAATCTCCTTCAAGTATTTACCCTGTGAAGCAGTACGTTGAAGGTGAGCAGGATTTCACCCTGTTGCCTGTTCAAGAAGCTGAACTGATCCACGTTTCGCCACTGCAGATGATTTCTGTAGCAGCTTCTTTGATCCCATTCATTGAGCATGATGACGCCAACCGCGCCTTGATGGGTACAAACATGCAGAGACAAGCGGTACCGTTGGTACGCACTGAATCTCCAATTGTGGGCACTGGTATGGAAACCTACACGGCGACCAACTCCGGTGTATGTCTAGTGGCAAGAGCTGACGGAGAAGTACGCTTTGTCGATGCTTCCCGTATCGAGATTGCTCGAACGAACAGGGACGAGTGTATTACCACTTATCAAAAGGGTGGATATGGTTCGACATTGGGTCAGACCGTTGAAGAAGACTTCAAAGGTGATGATAGCAAGGTGCTGTTCAAGAAAGGGCATGTTTTAACAGAAAAAGATGTTAAGAAGATGGAAGGCAGTTGCAATAACCCAATCAAGGTTTATCGCGAGAAGCTTGATATCTATAGATTGAGAAAATTCTCCCGATCAAACCAGGGTACTTGTGTCAATCAAAGACCATGTGTTGCATTGGGTGAAGTAGTGAAAATGGGACAGGTTGTAGCTGATGGTCCTGGTACTGCTGACGGAGAGCTTGCGCTCGGGAAGAACGTGATGTGCGCTTTTATGCCATTTCGGGGTTACAACTTCGAGGATGCCATTGTGCTTTCTGATCGACTGGTTCATCAGGATGTTTTCACTTCAGTTCACATCAATTCACTGGAGATTGAGGCACGGGATACCAAACTGGGTCCTGAAGAAATCACTGTGGATATTCCAAATATCAGTGAAGAAGCCCTCAAGAACCTGGATGATGACGGAATCATTTGCGTTGGTGCCGAGGTACGACCTGGTGACATCCTGGTCGGAAAGATCACTCCAAAGGGTGAAACAGAGCTCACAGCTGAAGACAAGTTACTCCGGGCAATCTTTGGTGAGAAAGCGAAGGAAGTGCGTAACACTTCCTTGATGGTTCCTCACGGTGAGCGTGGAAAAGTTATCGAGGTTATGGTTTTCTCCAGGGAAAATGGTGATGAACTACCTTATGGTGTGAACAAGCTTGTTCGAGTTTTCCTCGCTCAAAAGAGAGTAATCTCCGAGGGTGATAAAATGGCAGGTCGTCACGGGAATAAAGGGGTAATCTCAAAGATTTTCCCACAACGTGACATGCCATTTCTTGATGATGGAACTCCCATCGACATTATCCTGAACCCACTTGGTGTTCCTTCTCGAATGAACCTGGGTCAGGTAATGGAGACGCACCTTGGCTGGGCTGGAAAGATTCTTGGCGAAAAATACGCTACAAGCTCTTTTAATACAGGAAACAGCCACAGCAACGAAGAGTTCATTTCTAAAAAGTTTAAAGAAGCAAGTCTTCCAGGAACAGGAAGAGTTACTCTTTATGATGGTGAAACCGGTGAGCCGTATGAAACAGACATCATGGTCGGTTTCATGTACATGCTCAAGCTGATTCACCTTGTGGAAGACAAGATTCATGCACGATCCACCGGGCCTTACTCGCTGGTTACACAGCAACCATTGGGTGGTAAGGCTCAATTCGGTGGACAGCGTTTCGGAGAGATGGAAGTATGGGCTCTTGAAGCCTATGGAGCTGCTCACATTCTACGTGAACTGCTCACTATCAAGTCTGATGACGTGGAAGGTCGTGTAGTGGTTTATGAAACCATAGTTAAAGGAAATAACGTAATGACTCCGAACATTCCGGAATCATTCAAAGTAATTGTGTCAGAACTTAAGAGTTTGGGCTTGAATATCGAGTTCAACCAGGATGCACAATTATAAGGAGGCCCGAGAGTGAAAGGTTTAAAAGAACTACGCTCCATCCAGATTAGTATTGCTTCTCCTGATACCATCCGACAATGGTCCAAGGGAGTAGTGAAGAAGCCTGAAACTATCAATTACAGGACTCACCGTCCTGAGCGTGATGGCTTATTCTGCGAAAAGATTTTCGGTCCAACCAAGGACTGGGAGTGTTTTTGTGGAAAGTACAAGAGTATTCGGTACAAGGGCCTCGTTTGTGAGCGCTGTGGTGTTGAGGTAACTCGCAGCAGTGTTCGTCGAGAAAGAATGGGTCACATTGAGCTGGTTACGCCAGTTGCCCATATTTGGTATTCCAAGGGAACGCCAAACTATATTGCTCTGCTTCTTGATATCACGGCTCGTGATTTCGAGAAGGTGCTCTACTTTAACTCTTATATCGTTATTGACCCGGGAACTTTGCCTCTTCTCAAGAAGCAGATTCTCAGCGAGCAGGAACATAGAAACTATCAGCAGAGATATGGTGATATGTACCAGGCCGGTACCGGTGGGGAAGCAATTCGTGAACTTCTACGTAGTCTTGATTTGATGAGACTTGTGGATGACCTCAAGAGAAAATTGCGTGAAGACTCCGGTTCCAAAAAGTTGAATACAATTGCACGTCTACAGGTTGCTGAGACATTCTTGAACAGTAAGAACCGTCCTGAGTGGATGATTCTTTCTGTACTTCCTGTAATTCCGCCTGATTTGCGACCTATGGTGCAGTTGGATGGAGGACGCTTTGCAACTTCTGATCTCAACGATCTTTATCGACGTGTTATTAATAGAAACAATCGTCTGAAAAGACTGATGAAGTTGAATGCCCCCGAAATTATTATCAAGAACGAGAAGCGTATGCTTCAAGAGGCTGTAAATGCTTTGATTGATAATGGTAGAAGAGGTCGACTGGTCACTGGTTCAGGTAACCGACCATTAAAATCCCTTAACGACATGCTCAAAGGTAAGCAAGGTCGATTTCGACAGAACTTACTCGGAAAGCGTGTGGATTATTCTGGTCGATCCGTAATTGTGGTAGGACCAAGTCTTAGACTTCATCAATGTGGTTTGCCTCAAAAAATGGCAATTGAATTGTTCAAGCCATTCATTATGAACAAACTTGTTGAGTACGGTTTTGCCCACAATATTAAATCTGCGAAGAAACTTATTGAAAGAGAAGAAGCTACAGTATGGAAAGTTTTGGAAGAGATCGTAAGAGATCATCCAATTCTTCTCAACCGAGCTCCAACCCTTCACCGACTAGGTATTCAAGCATTTGAGCCAAAGCTGGTTAAAGGGAATGCTATTCAGCTTCATCCACTGGTTTGTGGTGCCTTCAACGCCGACTTTGACGGTGATCAGATGGCAGTACATATTCCACTACTTCTGGAAGCTCAGGTAGAGGCACGCATTTTGATGCTGAGCTCTTACAATATTTTGAGCGCAGCCAGTGGGCGAGCGGTTGCCAGTCCTTCACAGGATATGTCTATTGGAGCTTTCTACCTGACTCATAAGATAGTGCCGAAGGAAACTAAAACAATTCCCGTTACGACCAAGAAGTCTCAACCGGAAATCAGTCTTGAAGACTTAACCAGTGCTGGACCAAAGTATGTTGTAAGTGCGCAAGATTATTTTGGATCGAAGGACGAGCTGGTTGTCAAGAAGGGTCAGCAAATTGGTGCTGATGAATTCAAGGCGATTAAAAAGGCCAAGACCAAGGAAGTGGAAATCTATGATATTCCTGTCTTCCCGGATCCACGCCAGGCTTTGATAGCTTTTGAAAACGACCATCTTGAAGTGCACAACACTGTGATTGTTAAGCAAGTAATCGAAGGCTCAGAAAATCCAGTAGATCAATACGTGGAAACGACTATTGGACGCTTGATTTTCAATGAAATTATTCCTGATAAACTGGGTTTTCACAACTACCACTTCGACAAGAAGAAGATTATGAATCTGATCGAGCAGTCGTTCGGTATTTGTGGTACCAGCGCTACAAGCAAGCTGCTTGATGATGTGAAAGACCTGGGATTCAAATACGCGACAATTTCAGGTCTGACTATTTCTTTGAGTGATTTGGAAACTCCTCCTCGCAAGAAAGCAATTATTTCTGTTGCGGAAGAGAGAGCCAAGAAAATTCAGGAACGTTTCGAGCGTAAGGAACTGAATCTTGAAGAGAGAAAGAAGGCGGAAGTTGATCTTTGGATCAATGCTACTGAGGAAGTCACTGATGACATGCTCAAGCACTACAAAGAGAAGTGGGATAAGGGTGAGTTTAACCCGATTTATACCATGGCAATCTCTGGTGCGAGAGGTAATGTTCAGCAGATGAAACAATTGGCAGGTATGCGAGGGTTGATGTCCAATCCGCACGGAGACATCATGCACGTGCCTATCAAGGCCTCCTTTAGAGAGGGCTTGACGATGACTGATTACTTCATTTCCACCTACGGAGCCAGAAAGGGACTTGTAGATACAGCCCTTCGTACAGCTGACTCAGGCTATCTGACTCGCCGACTGGTGGACGTAGCCCAGGACGTTATCGTTTCCATGGAAGACTGCGGGACTGATGAAGGGTTAAATGTACATCCTCTGAGAGACCGAAGAACTCCTAACAACTTGATTGTTGATGAAATTTTGATCCCGATTGAAGACCGCATCATCGCTCGCACACTGCTCGAAGATGTGAAGCATCCTGAAACTCAGGAAGTTGTCTATTCAGCGGGTACGTCTGTGGACAGAGTCATTGCCAAGGCTATTGGTAAGTTGGCTTGTGTTGTGAAAGTCAAGTCACTCAAGCCGGGTGTCTATACCGACGAGTGTATCGTTGATATGGAAGACGGTCGGGTACTTGCAGGTCCGGACAAACTTGTCAGTACTCAATTGATCAAGGAACTGAAAGCTTCTACAGTAGATGAGGTCAGAGTCTATCCATCCATCAGAGTACGATCACCATTGACTTGTAAAGTTCAGTGGGGAGTTTGTAGGCGCTGTTATGGACTGGATTTGTCACTGAACCAGGATGTATCCCTTGGAACTGCTGTGGGTGTAATTGCTGCACAGTCCATTGGAGAGCCAGGTACTCAGCTGACTATGCGTACATTCCACACTGGTGGGGTTGCAGAGGCAGCGAGAGTTGTGGTCAAGGCCAAGTCCGCAGGTACAATTTCGTTCAAGGATCTTCAGTTCGAGAACAAGGTTGAAAGAGCAAGATTCCAGATTGATACAGGTAATGATGCCGGTGAGAACGATGATTTTGATCAAAACGTCAAGAACATTGTAACTGGTGGAATGCTTACAATCATAGATGACAAAGGTAAAAAATCGGATTACAACCTTCCAAGAGGTTCAGTACTCAAAGTCAGCGATGGTGATGATATTACCGTTGGTGGCGTACTTGTAGAATACAATCCGAATAAATACATCAGTGCTTACACCGGTACTGTTTCCTATCGAGATATCGAGCAGAGGGACGGTGTAGTTGTAAGTAATGGTGGAGAAGTCGACATCAAGGATGAAACAGGAAAAGTCCTGGATGTTTACTCCATCCCTCAAGGTGCAACCATGGTTATTGCCGACGGTGATCAAATTGGTGCGGGTGATAACCTGTACATGTTTGAAACCGAGAAGACAATTGCCATTGCCAGTACCAAGGGAAATGCGGAATTTAGAGATATCAAGATCAAAAATCAGAGAGTCATCTCTGAAAATGGAATGATCTTCATCGCTTCCACTGAGCACGAAGATAGAATTTATGAAGCTCCCAAGGGAGTGAAGTCTTCTGCTACCAAGCCTGTTGGTTTGCCAACTGACCTGGGTGTCATTCTGAGAGCAAAGTCTGGAGACCAGGTGAAGGCTGGAGATGAACTGACTAACATTGTCGCTGAATTCGACGGTGAAGTGAAGTTCTCGGGAAGAAAGAGTCTCTCTCTAATCCAGAAGAAGGAACATGAGTACTACATGAGTGGTTCCATGGACCTTGATCTGGACAAAAAAGAGCAGAAAATCCGATTTCTTGCTGAAGCAAGCGGTATTACCAAGATCATTAACTACCGTTCAGCATCCAACAAGACTGTTGATCGACGCCGTGTGTTGATTAAGGATGAGCGTGAATACGTAATTCCTGAAGGTGCGCAGCTGAATTTTGACAACGTGATGCTCAATAGTGGAGATCAGGTTGAAAAAGGTCAGAAATTGACTGGAGCTATCCCATTCATCAGTGAGATTGATGGTGTAGTGACAATCAAGGATCATTACGAGAAGAAAACCGTGATCATCGACGGAGATCTGAAGCCGGAAGAGATCGTTGGATCTGTTCTGATCGAAGATGCTGTAGATGGTGAGGGCAATACTGTCTTCAAAGCGGGTTCTGAAGTAGATTCGGATCTGGCTGCTGAGATTTATGAAAAGCGTGAAGAAGTAGAAAAAGTTGAAGTTTCTGCTCTGAGCGAAGCAAAGAAGATCGTCGTAACGAATGATGAGACAAGTCGTGAGTACATTATTCCGAAAGGTAATGAACTTCTGGTAGAGGAAGATCAGGAAGTAGCCATAGGTACTAAACTGATTCACTCTTTTGCTCCAATCGTTGCAGATATTGATGGAAATGTTAACTACATCACTAAATACAACAAGCGAACCGGTGAAGAGATGGTGCAAACTATCCTCATCTACTCCGGAAAAGACTACTTCTTGTCTACAGGGCTTAGTCTCTGTGTGAAGAACGGTCAGCGCGTTGAAAAAGGTGACCCGATTACTGATTACCTGGATTACACCAAGTATGAAGAAATTGAAGACGGAATTCGTTTCGTTCGTGAAGAGGTTACCGAGAAGAAATACGGTGTTACCGAGGACATGGAAATTCTCATCGAGGAAGGAAATGTGCGTAAGGGTGACAAGCTGGCTCGACTGTTTACAGAAGCAGATGGAACAGTGAAACTGGTTCATGCTCTGACTAAGACCGGTAAAGTCAGAAGTGTTATTGACAAGATCCTGATTCAGGTGGGAGAGGTCCATGCCATTCCAGATGGTGCTGAAGTCTTCGTTAAAGAGAATCAGGAAGTCAACCCTGGCGACATCATTGCAAAATGGTCCGGTGGTGGTAAGAAGACAACGGATATTGTCCAGGGTCTTCCACGTGTGAACAGTCTCTTTGAAGTTCGCAAGCCAAAGGTAGAGGCTTTGATGGCATCACGAACCGGTGTGGTTCGAATTCGTGGAAATCACATCGTGATTGAAAACGAAAAGGGTGCTGAAAAGCAGATTGTGACCGGTTCACTGGAAGATTTGATTGTTAACGATCGTGAGTATGTTGGTGAAGGGGATCGCTTGACTGAGGGAGACGTGGATGTTCGCGCACTCAGTGAAAAGCAAGGGATTTTCAGAGCACAGCAGTATTTGTTGAACGAAGTTCAGTATGTATACAAGACTCAGGGTGTAACTATCAATGACAAGCACGTGGAAACTATCTTGCGTAGAATGGTGTCCAAGGTGAAGATTACCGGATCTGGTGACTCTCCATACCTGGCTGGTGAGATTGTGAATGCATTTGAGTTCAGAAAGACCAATGAGTCACTAGTAGCTCAAAACTTCCAACCTGCAATTGCCGTGAGTGTCATCCAGGGTATCTCCAAAGCAAGTTTGACTACAGACAGTTTCTTGTCTGCAGCTTCTTTCCAGGAGACTACCAAGGTACTTACCAATGCAGCTATTCGATCCAAGATTGATAATCTGACAGGATTGAAAGAGAACATCATCATGGGGAACCTGATTCCAGCCGGAACCGGCTTTGATCGAAACCTCAAATATGATTTTGATGACAAGGAAACCATCATTCAAGCTGGACCTGATGAAGGCGAGTTGGATGGAAACTTTGAAGTCTCTCTTGATGAGCCCCTGGGATCAGATATTCTCGCAACAGCATTGCAAAATGCCGGTGCAGATGAAAACTCGGGAGAAAGCTCTGAATAGTACGATTTTTTCGTAAGTTTTATATACGAGAGACCGGATTTGCAAAGTAGCAAATCCGGTCTCTTTTTCTTATGGGAATTTCTCCATCTAGTCCATAGGAAGAGTAGGGGTGCTGTGCTATAATCTGGTACATTTTTATGGGCTTTTCGACGAATTTTGTTAGATGGTTACTCCTGATTCTCTTCCTGCAGGGAGCTTGTCTGCTTTCCAATGCAGCAATTACGCGCTTTGATCTGGTGCGTACCAGCCCTGCAGTACCTCTTACAAACCCCAATGAGCGCCTGGGTTCTTCCATTGAACTGGTTCTTGAACTGGAGGCGGACCGGGGCCAATACACGATCAATGTATATCGCAATTCAAACCTGGATGATGTTTTAGCCACCGATCGGGACTTCAGACATGTTGGGGGTTTGATTACTCGCAAGGTAAAAGCACCATTGCTGGAAAGCTCCAACGAGTTTTTCATCAAGGTATTGGAGACAAGTACCGCAGGCGGTGAGGCATCCACATCCAGTCAGGGAATTACCATTGAAAGAGATCTTGAGTTCGATCTGACCAGTTTGAGGCTGAATCACGTGGAAGGAAGTAACAGTTCAGTTCCTCTCTTTACAAACGAAGATCAACTGACTGTATTTTATTCCCTGGGAAGAAATGCAAGATTGGCTCAAGTCGATGTTCTCGTAAACAATGCCGTCGTGGCCAGTCAAACAGATGACCTGGAGACTAATCCAACCTTTCATCGAAGTATCTCTGGAATAACTCTGCAGAGCAATACACTGAACCTGATTCAACTTAAAGCAAAGAGTATGGATCCAGGAGGGCAGGGTTTTGCTACCGAATTGCAATCCAATATCCTGCGTATCTTTCATGATGATACAGCCCCCACCATTCAATCAATTACACCCACATTCCCTGGTGCAGCTCCTCCTGCAGGAACTCCCTGGGGACCAACTGATCTGGCAAGTATCGGTCTTCTGATTCAGGCGGACACCCCCTTTGCAAGAATTCAGGTCCTTAACACCCGAACAGGGGACGAAGTAGAGAGATTTGCCAGCAACTCTGGAATCTTGCTTATAGCAGGTATTGAGTTAACCCGAGATCCCTCCCTGGGGGCCGTTGGAATAACAACAACCAGCTATTCCATCAACGTGTTTGATGAGACTGGCAACCTCGGGGTTGGAACAATTGACGTAGAACGACTGGCTCTTGAGCCTTGCTTCAACTTGCTTAAGATGACTCCCTTTGATGGAGGTTTTTTGCCTCGTAATCGGGCGATTCAGATCAGCGGAGCAGTCTGTGATGAACTCAAACCCCACAGAGTTCGCTTTTCAATATCCAGTTTGTTTTCGGCGAACTCTTTCTTTATTGAAGAGCAACTCAGAAATCTCGATTCAGGAGCCAGTTTTCTTAAGGACATAGCGATTCCCGTGGACAACAATGCACCCAATGATAATGTCAGTTTGTCAGTGCAGGCGGAAGTCTTTACCACAGACCCGTTTGACCCCAAGAAGGAAGAGGTCAGCAAGGCTCATGATCTGGGAACCATAATCCTGGATCGAAAAGCTCCTCCACCTCCCACAATCTTGACCGAAAGAGTTTTGTTCTCTACTCATGCGCCTTCCTTCACCGTTGATGGGCAAGTAGAGCGGGAGAGCATGGTCGATATTAACTCGGATCAGAGTTTTCTAATTCGTCCTTCCGCAAAACTTTCCGCCATTGGTGATGAGTTCCGTTCAATCATAGATATGGGAAGGGTAGAAGACGGTGAGTATGTGCTCGACTTCATTTCTACTGACAAAGCGGGAAATGTTGGCCAGGGTTCCGTGAAGAAAGTTATTCTCAAATACGATCGTGAATCACCCGGTGTGAATACTGTGCGTATTAACAATACGCCGATCCAGCAAGGCGAGCCTATTTTCTTCAAAGAGGGAGAAACTGTAAGAATCCAGGTCTTGATGGATGAAAAAATGGATCGTCCTCCACGCTGCTGGGTAACTCAGCAGGGAGCAACTGGTCGAGAGGCTGGCCTGAATCAGGTCATCAGTGAAGGTTTTGATTTCGAATACCAGTATGTGATTCTTCCTTCCAATGATGGTGCATTTGATGGTGCTGTAGAAATTTTGGTGACCGGGGGTGCTGACGATGCGGGTAATCCTGTGTCACCTGCTCATCGAGAAGAACAGGCATTTGTTGTAGATACCCTGCCACCGGTATTGCTTCGTACTTTTATTTCTCCCCGGGATGGTTCCACGATCAACTCCGCTCCGGCTCCACTGAGATTGGTAATGAGCGCGCATCCAAATACCAAATTTCTGGATTCGCTGCCAGATCCATTCCGAGTAAGAATAGCTGCTTTTGGTCCTCTGGAAGACAATCCTTCTCGAAGGATCACCGGGCGTTTTGAAGTTTTTGATCCTCGAACCGTTGATTTTTATCCAGACCCGAATCTCATGAATATTGACGGGACTTATCTCTTTCAGGTAAACATGATTGACCGGGTGGGTAATGAGTTTGCCGAATCAGTGATCCTTACACTGGATACTGAAAAACTAAGCCCCAATCTGATAGTTACCCAAGTTCCTGCATCAGGTTCCTTTCTCAATTACGACACTTTTCCAAGACTCAACAATAAGCCGGTAGTGAGTCTTGCGGTGGATGAATCACTCACGGCGGAGATGAGCCTGACAAACAGTCGAGTTGAAGTCTTGAGTTATCTGAGAAAACCTCAGAAGTTTGCCTTGAGTCAGCCTGAGGTAACCAGTACCAGCTCACTGAGGGTCAGTTTCAGGGATGATCTAAAAAAGGATGGAGCTGACGATGGTGTCTTCTCCATTTCTACAAGGCTGCTTGACCTGGCGGGAAACATTAGTGATGAAAATGTTTATACCATCATCTATGACACACAGCCTCCCATGGTGTTGGATGGAGACCAGTTTCCAGTGCCTGAAGGTTATGAGATACTCGACTACAGATTTCCCGCTTCTTTCAGTACAGTAAGGGGCCCTCTACGAGAGTTCAGTGCCATTATTGCCGAGTCACGCACGGAAAACGGTTTTTTGGGTTCAGGTTTGAAAACCTCTCCCTTGAGTAGTCCCGGTTCCCCAACTTCCACTATGATCTTGCATCTTCTGCATCCCTTTGGGTCAACGCCGGCCAATACCCCGGTTACGGGAAGGATTAAGTTTAAGGGTGAGCTGAGTGATGATGCTCCTCTTTATGGTGGGCCCAGAGTGACTCGCTTACTGTATGAGCTGAATGTGGATCAGAATTCACTGGAGCCATTGGGTATTCCTACTGGTGGGGAGTGGGATGGTATTTATCGAGCCCAGATTCTTCCAGTAGATATGAGTTTGAATGCAGGCAAAATGACCACATCTTTCTTTCTTTACGATACTTTGCCTCCACAGGGAAGTGTCGCGATAAAGAATGAATCCTGGATTACATCTGGAGTTATTCAGCTTCAGGGTAGTGCGTTTGATAGCGGTGCCAGAAACGGGGTTTATACAGGTTTTGGTTCAACGAAGGGTACTGGTGTTCGAACAGTTGAAATGCGAATTGAATCGGTGAATGACCGTGGAAGTGCAACGATACCGGCTTTGCTGGACTGGACCAGACTCCCTTTGGATAAAAATCCGGATCAATATCGATTCAACGAGGTTTTCAAGTTTGATTATGAGCAAAAGTTTCATAATTTCGAGGGCAAGGCACGAGTCCTTTTGCGTATCCATGATCTTGCCGGAAACATAACTACTCTTACAAAAGATGTGGGTCTAGATAGTGAGCGATTAACTCAACCTGAGCTTATCTCACCTGCTCAGGGCATTAAGCTTCAAGGAGGTTTGCAGCGCTTTCGCTGGCATCCGGTGGCGAAGGCTGATGGCTACGTTCTCGAGATTCGTGACAAGAGAAATAATTTTCATCGCAAGCAGTTACAGCTCGGGGAAGTGGACACTATTTTCAATCTGGATTTGATTGAGGATGGAGAGTTGAGCTGGCGTGTTATTCCGCTCGATGGGCAGGGAAAGGAAGGACCTGCCGAGAATGGGCGCAAGATTATACTGGATAGAAATTTACCCAGTTTACTGGAGGTTCAGTTTAACAAAGCCGTGGTTGTGAATGACTCCACTGGCAGGGTGTTGAATCACAAAGTTCGTATGAACGCCCGCTTCAATGAAGAACTTGATCCAGAACGAATTCCAACACTCCTTTTTCATCCCGCTCCGAAAGAGTACATCAATTCAGTAGATCAAACGATTTTTGAAACTTATGAGCCCGTACCACTCGTGCAGATTGAAATTCAAGGAAGGGAGCTGACAGCAGATCTGGATTTACAACCAGCTGATGAAAATGCGGATTATAACGGTATCGGTGCCGTTTCTTTCGAGAATTTCTATGATGTGGCTGGAAACAAGGGAGCCTATGTAAGAACCGACTTTGAGCTGGATCTGGGACCCTATTTTGACGTTCGAATCTTCTCCAATCCCATTCTTGATCGTGAGATTATTTTTATTCTAAAGGGCCTTCATATGAAAGGTGGCTCAGTGGAGCCAATCGGGGAGTTACCTTTTTTGCAGATTCGGCAGTGGAAGGACCCTGGGAGACCATCAAGGGATGACCGAATCGTACCATTGGATCTTTATCGCTTGAACTCGTCGACTTTTCAAACGACCTTTCTTTTGGATCTTTCTCTGTCGGGTCGGCTTCGTCTTGAGATCACCGGTACGGACGAGCAGGGGAATCGAACCACAAGAATTCTTCCATTTCAGATCGACAGAATCAGTTTTACGAGCCTGCCAACACAAGCCAGTTTATCCAAAATTTCTCCCTCAACTGCAAGTGATCTGGAAACTCGGCTTTGGAAGTTCCCCAACTTCACTGCAGCCAAAGAAGAGGGGCTTGAACTTTCAAGAGCATTCAATTATTTCCCCGCCAGGAAACTCCCTTCAAAGGTTGAGTTGGCCTATGATCTGGATAAAGAAGGTTTGAGCGGTAGAAAGATCGCTTTGGTTCGCAGAATTGGCGATGATTATGTGTATGAAGATCAGCTGCTTAAGGAATCCGAAATTCAGATCGCTACAAACGAGTTTCACAACCTTTTCGTATTGGAAGATGAAAAGTCTCCCTTGTTTTCTGTGTTGGAAGGCAACCCTGAGTCAGTAGAGGATCGAATTGTTTTCGAGCTACGGGATGAGGGTGTGGGTGTTTCCTTGAAGGATAGTCAGGTGCGCCTCAATGAGCGCATAATCGATTTTGATGACTATTTGGTGGATGGAGCTTTGGAAATCCCGGAACAGATCTTACCCTCCAAGTCAAAGAGCCAACTTGAAGTGACACTTAAAGATCATCTTGGAAACACAACAAAGAAGGCTGTAGCATTGGTTGGTGCTGGTCCGGTCAGGATTCAACAGGCGATCGTAACGCCAAATCCGGTTCGATCTTCAAGTTCCAGTTTGAATTTAAGATTGAATCGCTCGATCCAAAGTCTGGATTTACTTCTCTACGATTCAGCTGGAAGGCAAATTGCAAGCAGGACTTTCTCGCAACTAACCGCGAGTTCACGTGTGGATCTTGATGGTCTTGTGCGAGCAGATCTGGCCAATGGAGTCTATTTTTTGAAGGTGAAGGTCATTGACAGTGCAGGGAATCTGGATAGAAAGACTCTCAAAATTGCTCTTTTACGGTGATCTGTGGAACAGAATCAATCAAGTGGCGTGCACAATTTTCACCATCTGCTATAATTGAGCTTGAAAGTCAGTGTCAAAATCACTTGTGTGGGAGGATTGATTACGAAGTTTCTGCTTTGATAGAAACTACGTGCAGACCATCTGTTAAGGCTCTCGCAGTTTGTGACGAAGGCTCTGATTAGGAGTATGTCCAAAAGAAGCAGATAGACGTGATGACTTGAAAGGGTACCTTCCAAATTCAAGTGAATCGTCAGATGTAAAGGCAGAGTGTGAAAGTAAAGATCTGGGGCACGAGAGGTTCGATTGCCGTATCAAACCAGAGATACCACAAGTTTGGTGGTAATACTACTTGCATTCAGGTGACCTCTAAACTGGGAACTGAAATCATAGTAGACAGTGGCTCGGGTATACGTGATCTGGGTTCCGCCTTGATGATGAACAGTCCCGTCACTGCGCATCTGCTCTATACCCATTATCATTGGGATCACATTCAAGGTTTTCCTTTCTTTGTACCGGCTTTCATTCCTGGAAATACAGTTCACATCTATGGTCAGGATAAAGGAACGGAATCAGTCCGGGATATCCTTGAGAATCGCTTGATGTCTCCGCCTAATTTTCCGGTGCCGATGAGTGTAATGGGTGCATCTTTGAAATATCATCGTCTAAAAGACAGAGGACGCATTGAGATTGATGACAGCATGACCATCAGCTATGCCCCATTGAATCACCCGAACGGGGTACTTGGATTTCGCTTTGAGGAAGGTGAGAATGTATTTACTTTCCTTACTGATATTGAACACACTGATGAAACCATCCCGGATAAGGAGCCTTTGGCCTTGTCACAGGGTGCCAAAGCGGTGGCCTATGACTCTCAATATACGCCTGAAGAGTATCCAAGCCGGGTGAACTGGGGGCATAGTACCTATGTGGCTGGCTTGAACCTGGTGAAGGCTGCCAATGCCGAAAAGCTTTTGTTAATCCATCATGACCCCGGACATGACGATGAAGCCATTGAAGAGATTGAAGAAGAAGCAAGGAAAATGGCTGATGATATGGACCTGGAAGCGGAGGCTGCATTTGAAGGTATGGAGTTTACAGTTTAGCTTGATCAAGCTAGGACTGCTGTTTTTTTCAATTTCATTTTTGGCTGCTCAGTCCAGTCGCGATCTTGCTTTGAGTAGTAATGCACTGGGAGAGATCCTGGATGCTTCAGGCGCACTCAAAGTAGAGCACTCCACAACCTTTGAGAATCAGGAAACTCGTCTTATCTTTCATGAAAGTAAAGTCACTCTGGATGATAAGGCACTAGCTCATGTTTTCTTTCGCCCCGGCTCCTATCTAAAATCAAGAGAAAACACACAGTTTGAGATTCGCAAAGTGCGTGGAGCACCCATGATGGTCAGTAACCTCATTTCGGGGACTATGTTCTTTCATCAAAGAGATAAGTTCTGGGAATGGGAAAATCGTACTGCGCTGGGTATTGTGCGAGCAAAGGGGGCAGATTACCTGATCCAGTTGCTGCCCGAAGAGCAACTTCTCACTGTCTATTGTACTCGTGGAAGAATACTCTTTGAGTTTGATGCTCTTGAGTTCTCACTAAGCGCTGGTGAAAAAATTCAGGTTCAACGAGACAGAGTGAAACCCAAGGAAGAAATCACCGGTCGCGAGATACGTTTTTTATATAGCTGGTATCGAGACAGTGGTACCTGGACCATACCTCCTCTCATCTCTCAGTGGAAAGACCTGAGTACTCCCAAAAATCCAACCATCTCAGATTTGCGAATCAATGGACTGACTATGGAAGAGTTTGAGAACTTCCAGACTTTTAGTGCAGGAGATCTGGTCCTTGGGAGAGTTCGACTGGAGGGCAAAATTCAAAACAAACTGCCCCATCAGATTTTGCAGCTTTCCCTGGACGGTGGTGAGAACTTCTTTGATGTAGGACGGGACGATGATTTTTTGTACAAGGAAGTCCCGGTGGAAAAGGAGTACGAGGTGATCTTCAGATTGCGTGATCTCGACCGCTTCTATGATGTGGTTCACTCGCCAATTGAGTTTCAATACAGAAGGATGGGGAATCTGGACCTTGCTCACTTCTGGAGAAGGGAAGTAGAGCGCTTTTACATGATGAAGGATGCTTCTTCTCTCTATGAGTTACTGAAGGGTTCAAGAACTTTTAGTACCGGTTTTCAGGAAGATTTGCGACAAGAGTTCATGATGACCAATTCTCAAAAGTTGAATATGGAGATTTTCCGCCTGCGAGAATATAACTCCCAGTTAATTGCAGATTTTAAGTGGATTCGAGTTTTGCATCTCACTTCCAGCCAGGAAGCAGTTCGTCAGGAAGGACGGGTTCAGGTAATCTTCTCTATTGACCCAAGAAGAGGAGTTCTACCTCGACACTTCAGTGGAGACCTGCCCTTTTTACATGGCTATAGTAGTCGGGTAGACCGAAGAGGACCCATGGTTCAAGGTAATTCCTTCGCCAACAAAAATGTGAATGCTCCCAGCCTGATTCCTCTGGTTGTTGAAGATGACTTGAGTGAGATTGCCTATGTGGAGTTTTTTGTTGATCGTGTGGGTAGAAAAGGAACTGGTCAAAGAATACTCAGTCTGGATGGTCAGGAAGATGAGCGCAGGGAAAATTATCAGATTGTTCTACCATCGAACAGTCGAGCACAAAGACTTTTCATTCATGCAAAAGATCGTCAAGGAAACTGGGGTTTTCCCTTCAGTGTGACCTTGAATTGACAAAAATACTCTTGTGATTCCATAAATTGTCTCCCTTTGCCAAAGCATTCAAAAGGAGCATGAAAAGAAGTCAAAACGTGCGCAAACGACTGTCGATAGGCAGAGGGTATGCTGAATTTCAACTACCTGAAATCGTCTATTCTTGCATTAACATTGCTCAGTTCAAGCTTTGGTGATGTTTTGAGTGAAAATCACCATCCTGTCTTTTCCCAGAGCTTTGTTCGATACATCAAAGCCAGAGCGAAAACCCCTCGCCAGCGCAAGATTCTCGCAAGAGTTTTAAATCTGGATGTGACCGTAGATGATGGCAAGGAGATTGTGTCTCGAATCCCGTTTCTGACTGGACGAGAGAAGCTGGAACTACTTCGAATGATTGATGTTCATCAGGCCAATCAAATTCAAAGAATCATTACCAGCAATGAAAAGGGGCAGCCTGGATACGTCCTGCTTGGGGAAGAGCGGGAGAAGAAACTTGCCTTGAAGAAGTTTGTACTCACTAAAGTGAAGACGGAAGCTCAATACAGTACTGTACAGAAAATCTTTGAGCAGGAAGATACAGCCCTTTCCACCTACATCGCTTTGAAGAAGCTTTCTTTGTTGAATGAGTCCGAGTTGGAGCTGGCTCGCAAAATCTCCCATGGTAAGCTTGAAGCCTACTTCAATCGGGAGAGAGACAAGACTCATAGATATGGTTATGAGATCGAACTCTCTTCGGTAACCACCAATGGATTTGATCTGGATCTCTCCAGACGGGAAAGTAACTACGGGCGCAGTCGACATCATTTACAGTCAGCTGGTCATTTCAAGGGACAGGAATACCTAGCCAGTGTAATTGTGGAAGCGGGGGATACCTCACTTCGTCCTGAAGGGGATGTTCAACTGGAGCACCTGAGAATTGAGTTTCAGGGAAAAGACTCAAGGTTCGTGATTGGAGATCAGAGACCGGGAATCTCCTCCCTGACTCTGAATCGTGAAATGCGTGCTCTTGGGTACACCCATCTCTTCGAATCAACGATTCCTTACGAGATTCAGGTTTTTGCTGGAGCGAGTCCTCAATATCAACAGGGGTTTTCCAGTGTTGAAGAAGAGCCAGTCTATTTGTACGGATTGAATTATAGAAAGATTCATTCACCTGAGAGGGAGTGGTCTTTGTCGTATCTATACGCTCGTGAATCTGATGGATCTTCGCGCAGGCACAGTGAGCAACTTGGCTTGCGACATATTGCAAAACTCTCCCGTTACTGGGATATGGAGGCAGAATTTGCGTCGAGTTTTGGAGACCGTGAGCGCGGAAATTATGAGCATGGATTCGCAGCATTTATGAAGTTGTATCACAAGAGTGATCGCTATGACGGAAGACTGATTGCTGAAAAGTATGATTCGGGTTACTTTTCTCTAACCGGTGAAGACTTTGAAAATCATTATCTCTTTGATGGCCAATTCAAGCAGTACCTTCAGTGGGGCGCCGTTGAAGTGTACGGCCAATACCTGGGAAATGAAAACAATCCAGGTACTGTAGAAGCACAGATTTTAAGACCCGGCTTGGGAGTTCATCTTAGATCACCATTTGGATGGAATCGTACGGTGGCTGATTATCAATACAGTGAAAGTCGGGAGGAAAGTCTTGATCGAAGCTATTTACTGGAAAGTAATACTCATTGGTTTCGACTATCAAGGAATTTCACACACTTGAGTCTGGATGGGTCAATTACCTTTCGCGAGAGCTTCGACAAGATTCTCTCGCCGATTGCTGACAAGGAAGTCTCCTGGCAACTGTCAAGCAGAGGTTATTTTCAATGGAGACACAACCCACTGCAACCCCATGTATTTCTCAAATCCGAGCGCAGAGACTACTTTAATGGAAGAGATGATCGGCGTTATGGACTTGGATGGGAACTCTCCACCAGGATTCTGGGGAAAGCCCAGTTTTATGGAGGTTATACCCTTTGGGACAGTGAATCCCTGGTAGCCTTGCAGGATGCAACTATGAAAGAGGGTAGAGTCAGCATTGATTACCCGTTTAGCAGAGACTGGGAAAGAAGCTTGAATCTAAGCTATTCTTATGAAGAAGGGGAGTTGCCTCAGCAGTTATCCCACGGTAGTGCTGTAGAATGGAAAATTTCCTATAAGAATCTGTTTTAAAAACTCAAGACCCTTGGCTATGATGGAAGGAACTCACAAGAAGAGGTCCTCCCATGTCCATAAACCCCAAACTTAAAGATCTAAAAGACAGTGCAACTCTTGCCATTAATGAGCTCAGCAACGAGCTGATTCGAGAAAGGCGCAAAGTTTATAAACTTGGACTTGGTCAATCTCCATTTCCGGTGCCAGTTCCAGTAGTTAGAGCCTTGCGCCTCCATGCTGGCGAAAAAGACTACTTGCCTGTATCAGGACTTGGAGCCCTTCAGGAAGCTGTCTGTGATTTTCATCGAAGGAAAGAAGGGATCGTGGCCAGATCTCAGGATGTTTTGGTAGGTCCGGGTTCCAAGGAGCTACTGTTCCTGCTTCAGCTCGTTTACGACAGTATCGTCTTGCTTCCCACACCCTGTTGGGTTAGCTATGAACCACAAGCCAAAATCATCGGCAGGGAGATTCAGGTTGTTCAAACCAGTTTCGAATCTCAATGGAAACTTACAGCAAAAGCTCTGCGTGAGTCTTGTGAAGTTTTGAAGAATAAGAAGAGACCCGGGCTTTTGATTCTCAATTATCCAAACAACCCCTTTGGAACAAGTTACAGTGCACAGGAACTTCAGGAAATTGCTCAGATAGCTCGGGAATTTGGATTAATTATCCTGGCCGATGAAATCTATGGAGAGCTTCAGTTTGATGGTGCTCATGTCTCGATGGCGCGCTATTACCCGGAAGGAACTATCATCAGTTCCGGACTCAGTAAATGGGCTGGAGCAGGGGGTTGGAGATTGGGTACTTTTGTATTTCCCGAGAGTCTGCAATGGATTAAGAAAGCCATGTGCGCAGTTGCTTCAGAAACCTATACCAGTGTTTGTGCTCCCGTTCAGTATGCTGCTATAACAGCCTTTCGCGGTGGCTATGAGATTGATCGTTATATTTTTCTCTCTCGTAAAATATTGAAGGCATTGGGTTACCGTTGCTACGAAATCCTGAAAGAAGGAAAGGTCAGGTTGCATCCACCAACAGGTGCCTTCTACCTCTTTGTTGATTTTAGTCAAACCAAAAAAGCCTCATCTTTCTCGAATAGCAAAGAGCTGACATCTGCGCTTTTGAAGGAAACAGGTGTGGCGATTCTACCCGGGACGGATTTTCTTCGAGAAAGTCATGAAATGAGTGCCAGAATTGCTTACGTAGACTTCGATGGTTCGCAGGCTTTGCTGGCCGCGGGTCAGTTAGATTCAAATACTGAACTGGGGCAAGACTTTCTCAATGAGAATTGTTCGAATGTGATCGAGGCCATGGAAGTAATGACCAAGTGGCTGAATTCCTGAAATAGTACTGGTCTAAGGTCGTAGTAATTTGTGATATCCGGAAAGCTCCTTTTCTGAGTTTTTAGCCTTTTGGGCAAACTGGAAAGCTCCTGGTTTGAGTTTGTAGTCTTTTTGGACAACCTGAAAAGGTCCCGGGTGGAGTTAATAGCCTCTTGGACAGTCTGGAAAGTCCTGGTTGGAGTTTACAGAATCTTGAACAGCCTAAAAAGCTCTGGGTCGGAGTTTGTAGAACTTGGGGTTTGAAAGATCAATTTGGGTTTCATATCTCGTAACTGGTCGGTCATTTCTAACAATACCAGACCAATCCCCCATGAAAACCTGGGGAAAGCCAAATCGATTAGATCCTATATTTCGATTATCAATCCAAAGAATTTTCCTGCCATCCGATGAGATATCTACATTATGTGGCAGAGGACTTTCTCTGAATACAATGTAGGAACGAAATCCGAAGTTTACCGGGCTGGCCCGAATTAGAAAGTGTCGATTCTGGTTAGTTTGAGTATCGAGTGTAATTTGGTCAAAGAGGACAGAACCCTGTCGGCCGGGGTCCCAGGCTATGTTTGTCTCCTGTAGTGTGTTGTTGGTCACCTGATAGGTGGCGTATTTATCCAGTAAGAATTCATTATTACCTGAGAGCTTGTCTGTAAGATCGGTTTTTGAAAAGGCAACATCAGCTGCTCCCAGAAAAACTTCCCAGTCGGAATTGGTGCAGGTTCGACCACAAATTCTTGGTCTCTGAGCGCTACAGCCTGTGGGTCGAGCAAGAAATGCGATCTGGTTTCCTGTTCTTGACCATACAGGTTCACTCATTTCTACAGGGCATGCTGCAGGAAAGTTCAGTGCACTGAATGGCTGTGACTGTGGAGTACCTTGATCAAAGACCAGTTGACAGTTGGCAGCTTGTCCATTAACAGTCGTGGTACCTGGCACTTTGGAGGTACTGTTGCAAAATTGATCGAAGCTGTTCAGACAAGCGGCGATGTTGCCAGCATTCGTACAAAAGCGATTAAAGTAACGATTCAACTGACTCCGAAAATTAGCTGCATTTTGAATATTTGGACTGGCGATTCCACCTAGACCCAGACCAGATAGATCCAGGGCAGCGGGAAAGGTTTTTGTGCTGGGCAGTCTTTCTGGCAAGGTGTTTGTCCCGGTAGCTGCATTAATTTGTTCGTTTCGAAGCTGCAGATTCAGTACCTTTGTTGTGTCGTTCAGGTTGAAGAAGGTCAGTGCTCCATCTCGTATCAATTGGAGTTCGTTGGTTCCATCCACGAGGTCTGCCATAAAAACCTGACCGTTGCGAAGGAATGCAAATCTCTGTCCATTCGGGGAGTAGGTAGGGTCTGTGCAGGCGAAATTTGGATCTGATTTGATTTGAACAAGTTGTAGGCTGGAGAGATTGAATCGATAGATTGCCATCCTGGTTGCGGGTTCTCTTCCAGCAAAGATGAGTTCATCGGTCGTCGTTGGGCTCCAATCCATCTTTCCAAATTGTTGGAATGTTCTCCCGGTGCTGGCAATCAGCTCCTGATAAAAATTGGTTGGCAAGATATCTTCTGCTTTCTTCGTCACATAGATTTGATTTTCTTTGAAGCTGATGTCTTGCGGATTTCGAGCGGTTGTCCCGAAGGTAAGTTCGACACTGAGTACATCCGTTGTTTTTGTATTGATAAAACTTGAGGCAATGTAATTACCGGCCTGGGCTCGAACCTGGAACTCTCCTCTTTGCACTTCTTCCAGAAAAAAGTTCCCGTTTTCATCCGTGGTGGTTGATTCAAATCCAGGTAAAACCTGGACTTCTGCACCGGCAACGAAGCGTCCTTCATCAGCATGAAACACCGAGCCAAAGACAAAGGCAGTGGCTTGCAAAGGTGAGGGTTTCAGGTCAGGTAATTCATCCTGTGAGCAACCTGAAAAAAACAGTAAAAATAAACTGAGGCTAAAAAGGGCCCCAATCCAGTCATTCTTGTTCCATTTCATTACCCTTTTGTCGGCTGAATCAGACTGTGAAGTAACGCTTGTAGAAAGCGTTTGACAAGCCGTAAGTATTTTTCTAATATGCAGCGCTGATTTTTTGTATGAACGAAAACCCTGGATTCACGGATCAAGCTCGGTGATCTTAAGGTTCGCTTGCGTCTACCGGGGGGATACAACCAAAAGGAGAAATCTATGTTACCAAAGGTTTCCATCAAGAACCTTCTAGAAGCAGGTGTTCACTTTGGACATCAAACCAGAAAATGGGATCCAAGAATGGCTCCCTACATCTACACAGCCCGCAACGATATTCACATTCTTGATCTTCAAAAAACTGTAAGGCTGTTGACCAAAGCTTGTGGTTTCGTCAAAGACGTAGCTTCAAGAGGTGGGGATATTCTTTTTGTTAGTACCAAGCGACAAGCCGCTGAAATCGTCAGAGAAAATGCTGCTCGAGCAGGTGTCCACTACGTTAACTTTCGCTGGTTGGGTGGGACTCTCACCAACTTCAAGACAATTCGTCAAAGAATTGCCCATCTAAAGAAGCTGGAGCGAATGGTAGAAAACGGAGACATGGAACTTCTGGGCAAGAAGGAACGAGCCAAGCGTATGCGTGAGCTTCAAACTCTGAATCGTAACCTCAATGGACTTCGTGACCTGGAAGGTACTCCCGACGTAGTTTTTGTCGTTGATCCAAGCAAGGAAAAAATTGCTGTAGATGAGTGTGTAAAGCTTGGAATTCCTGTAGTAGCTATTACAGATACAAACTGTAATCCAGAGAACATATCTCATGTCATTCCCGGTAATGACGATGCTATCCGGTCAATCAAGGTAATTACCACCTACCTGACTGATGCAATCGTTGAAGGGAAAGAAGCAAATCGAGCGACTCAGGAAAAAGAAGAAGTTCAAATCAACTAATAAGGAGATTGTAAATGTCCATTTCAGCAAAAGATGTAAAAGCTCTGCGTGAAAAAACCGGCGCAGGGATGATGGATTGTAAGAAAACGCTGACTGAGGCTAATGGTGATTTCGACAAGGCAATTGAGCTTCTTCGAAAAAAAGGTCTGGCCTCAGCTGGTAAAAAAGCAAGCAGGGTTGCAGCTGATGGGGCTGTAGTAGCAGCTATTTCTGATGACCAGAAGACTGGTGCTTTGCTTGAATTGAACTGTGAAACTGATTTTGTAGCCAAGACAGTTGACTTCAAGAATCTGGCCAAGCAAATTGCTGGCGTGGTTCTCGATGGGAATCCAGCTGATGTAAGTGCCCTGATGGGCTTGAGCGTAGATGGTGGTACTGTTGATTCTTTAATCACAGAGAAGACAGCTACTATCGGTGAAAAGTTGACTGCAAGAAGATTTGCTCAGTACAGTGCTGATTCTGGTGTAGTTCATTCCTACGTTCATGGTGGAGGCTCAATCGGGGTTCTACTTGAAGTAGGAGTTGGAGACCAGTCTGTTGTCAGTACTGACAAGTTTCAGGAACTGGTTCACGACTTGTGTATGCACATTGCTGCAGCTGCTCCAAGTTACTTGAAGCGGGATCAAGTTCCTTCTGCCGAGATTGAGAAGGAAATTGACATCTACAAAGAGCAATTGCGTAAAGAAGGCAAGCCTGAAGCAATGTTGGACAAGATTTCTCAAGGTAAGCTGAGTAAGTATTACCAGGAAATTTGTCTTCTAGAGCAACCTTTTGTTAAAGAAACTAAAGTTAACATTACCAAGCTTCTTGAAACTGTGGGCAAGGAATTGTCTACAGACTTGAGTATTCCAAGATTTACCCGCTTTGTATTGGGCGAGGGAATCGAAAAGAAGGAAGAAGACTTCGCTGCTGAAGTTGCGAAGATGGCTCAGTAAAAAAATGAGGCCCCGGTTACTAACCGGGGCCTCTTTTTTTTTAGCCAAATTTTCGGGGTGCAAATCAAAACGAGAATGGATATCCTGTGAGTTCTGGTGGCAGCTCCAAAGTATGAGATAGTTACCGGGTTGAAGATAAGGAAAAGAAAACGATGAAGCGAATCTTGCTTAAAGTCAGTGGTGAGGCCCTGGGTGGCAACGAAGGCCAGGGGATCGATCAGGAGACAGTCCACAACCTGGCAAATCAGATTAAGGAACTTCAAAGCATGGGAGTTCAAATTGGTATGGTTTGTGGTGGTGGTAATATTTTTCGTGGAATTCAGGGAGAGTCTACAGGGATCGACAGGGTTCCTGCTGATTTCATGGGTATGTTGGCAACGATCATTAATGCTGTTGCTCTGCAAGGGATTTTTGATTCTCAAGGAATCCCCAGTTTGGTGATGACACCTTTTCGCCTGCAGGAATATGTTGAGTTATACAACGCCCAGACGGCCCGTCAATACCTCGAAGAGGGGAAGGTAGTTCTTCTGGCTGGTGGTGCCGGACATCCCTTTTTTACAACGGACCCTGCAGCAGCATTAAGAGCTGCAGAGCTTAAAGTTGATCTAATGATCAAGGCAACCAAAGTGAATGGCGTTTATGACAGTGATCCCGCCAAAAATCCAGAAGCCAGGTTTTTTGAGCGCTTGAGCTATCTGGAGGTCCTTCGCAATCAACTAAAAGTTATGGATCTGAGCGCTGTGGCTATGTGTTTGGAAAACAAGATTCCGATCAGGGTCTTGAATGTTTTCGAAAAAAACAATATCGTTGCAGTTTGCAAAGGGGAACAAGTGGGAACCTTGATCCACGCTTGAGGATTTGCACTGAGTTTAGAATATGTGACAACCAGTAATTCAAGAAAAGAGTTTGAATTGGCCGAGAGAGAGCACTATGGAAATTGAAGAGATTATGATGGAAGTGGAAATGAAAATGGAGGGGGCAGTCGAATCCTTGATTGAAAGTCTGCAGACTCTTCGCACCGGAAGGGCTAATCCAATGATCGTGGACAAAATTCGAGTGGATTGTTACGGCGCCCCGACTCCAATCAAGGGAGTGGCTACACTTAGTGTACCCGAGCCCAGAGTCCTCATGATTCAGCCCTGGGACAAATCCATGATCGCCCCGATTGAGAAAGCTATTATGGCTTCTGACATAGGGATCATGCCGATCAATGACGGTCAGGTTGTTCGATTGAATATGCCCGAGATGACTGAAGATCGCAGAAAAGATCTTGTGAAGGTTGCCAAGGGACGAGCAGAAGATGGTCGAGTCAGTGTTCGAAATGCCAGACGGGATGCCAATACAGCGGTAAAGAAACTGGAGAAAGACAAAGAAATCACAGAAGATGATTCTAAAAAAGTCCAGAAAGATATTCAGGATATTACTGATCAGTTTATCAGCAAGATTGATGGTATCTTGGAGAGCAAAGAAAAGGACATAATGGAAGTCTGACTCGGGGAGAATCTTGAGCAAAACAAACAGTCAGTGGCAGCAAGAAATTCTAGCTGACTTTGAATTTACACAGAAGCAAAGAGAAGTCTTCGAAAAAATAGACTGGACTCGATGTCCCGAGCACATTGCGATCATAATGGATGGCAACGGGCGTTGGGCCAAAAGCAAGATGCGACCTAGAACCTTCGGTCATAAAGCCGGAGTGGATTCCGTCTATGAGGCGGTAGAGGTTTGCGGGAAGTTACCTGTCAACTATGTAACCTTCTATGCGTTTTCTACGGAAAACTGGAGTCGTTCAGAAACGGAAGTCAGAGCTTTGATGGAGCTTTTTGTTGCTTCCTTGAGGAAATACATTGATCACCTTGTCAAAAATGACGTTCGTATTCGGGTAATTGGTGATCTGGAGGCTATGGGTGAGAAGCTCCAAAAGGAGTTTGAAGATGCAGCGTTCCGGACCAAAGACTGCAAGCGCCTGACAATGACTCTCGCCATGAATTACTCGGGTAGAACTGACCTCACCAGGGCAGTGAAAGAGATTTCCAAAGATGTAGCCGATGGGAAAATTGGTGCAGAAGACGTTACCGAGGAATTGATCTCTTCGCGACTTTACACTGCGGATTACCCGGATCCTGAATTATTGATTCGCACTAGTGGTGAAATCCGTGTGTCGAACTTTCTGTTATGGGAAATTGCATACAGTGAATTTGTCTTTCAGGATGTTCTTTGGCCTGATTTTCGCTGCCAGGAAATTCTTGAGGCCATACTGGAGTATCAGGAAAGAGAAAGAAGATTCGGTGGGGCATGATTGTTCGCAGCATCAGCGGTATTCTTCTCGTTTCAGTTATCCTTGCCAGTCTCTTCCTGCAATGGTTTCCCTTTTTGTGGTTCTTCATTATCTGCTATGCCTTCAAAGAGTCGTACAGGCTTAATGATAAGCACACCATTTCAGCAGCTTACTTCTGGTCAAGTATTGTAACCTTAAGCTGTTACTTGACAGCTGTTCTCTTCCATCATGGTGGGTATGTTGTGGATGGTTTCCTTTTGGGAGTTCTGGTCTTTGTATTCTCTGGAATGCTTTCTTATCGAACCGATGGTGATCCACTCTTCTTTGACAGCTTCTCCAAGTCATTCTTTTTGTACTTCTATCCAACAGTTTTCTTTGGGTCCTTACTGTATATCTTCCTCGAATTTAGTAACCCATCCTACTGGGTTCTTTATTTGTTTGTAGTGATGTGGCTACAGGATACTCTTGCTTATTTTTGTGGAAAGGTAATAGGTCGAACACCGTTTAGCCTCCATCTTTCACCCAAGAAAACATGGGAAGGATCAGTGTTGGGATTAGGGTTAACTGTTGTGCTTTTGTGGATGTTTGTGGGTGGATTACCAAATTTTTTCCCTGAAGACATAACAAACTCAATTCTTTTTTATACTGTTCTTGTAGGAATCGCCGGACAATTGGGTGATTTGCTGGAGTCCCTTCTGAAGAGGGTTTACGGCAAAAAGGATAGTGGAAAATTGATTCCCGGACACGGCGGAGTACTGGATAGATTCGACTCTGTGACATCTGGTGCGCTTGTGGTGTTGGCATTTCAAGTGATTTAGTTATAGAATTATCGCAGGGTTTTCTTCACGAAGACTTTGGGCCTACGGGAAAGGACCCTAGTTGCATGGAAACGTTGCTGTCTCTATTCGAAGAATTTCTTTGGGTTTATTTGTTGATCCAGGGAGTTGTTATAGCGCACTTGATTGGGAGAATCGCCGGTGCCAAAATCTTGAAAGTCCCCATACGGGAACTCAAGATAGGTATGGGTGATGCGAGCGCTTTTGTCTTCCACCTTTTTCAAATCCGGTTTAGTGTTACCAACTGGCCGCTCGGTGGAAGTGTGGCTATGGAGCAGGAAAGCCGACCTGCGCCTGAAGATGCAGATGGTAACTCTGCAAGTATCACAGCGAAAGCTCCCTCCCTTGCTCAAAAGGTGTTAAGTCTGATGGGAGGCCCCGTCATGACCATGGTTTTGGCAACGATACTACTCTCTGTCTCTCTTGTGTTTTTTGGTGACACCTCCTACACCATGCAGGTGGTTCATACTTTACCTGACAGCCCTGCTGAGGCTGCCGGATTTACGCGAGGGGACATACTTCTTGAGGTGAATGGACAGAAGGTGACCAAGTTTGAGCTCGGTCAAAGATTCATTTCACAAAATCCCGGTAAGGAAATCGACATCCTGGTAGAGCGAAAGAAAGATTACAAGGAATTCAACGATTCCATTTCCCTCCATGAGTACCTGGAAAAGGAATACAAGCCACGGTCCTACATCAAGGTGTTTGGACGTGCTCAGGATGAGCCAGCGATCTTCTATGCCAAGGAAGCAGCGGTTTCACATCTCGATACAATTGATTTGCAAAATTTGAGAGTTGAAATCTCTGAAGGGAAGATTGAAGAAGTTATCAAAGTGACCCCTAATTCCTTTGGTAGAATTGGAATTGGAATCAAACCATATTCTCTGGAAAACCTAACGGTCTACCCTAATCCGATTCAATCCATAGGTATTTCTCTTTCCTACCTGAGGGTACTTGTTCAGGAGTTTTTACTGGAATTGAGAAATCTTACCGTGAACTTTATGGTAAGAGGAAACATTCCGCTGGAGCTGAACCTAATCAAAGAGATCTTTCAATTCTTTGTGGACATTGGGGACTTGAATGGTAATGAGTACCTGAAATTGTTTGCTATGATTGCCATGTCGGTTTCCGTGCTAGGCTTCTTTCCCTTCCCGGGATCTATTGGTTATCTTGCCCTGGCTCTCATTCTCAGGGAGGGACTCAATAATTCTTATCGCAATTTCTCCGGTCGCAGAACAGTTCTTATCGACGATGAGTTCTCCAACTATGCGCGCTGGTTGTACAAAGCGGGTTTTGCACTTGTCTTTGTGCTCTTCATTTTTCACTCCCTTCCGTCGATTTCTGGTTAATAAGCCAGACTTTCTTGAAAGGTAGCGACAATATTGCTATTGTTCCCAAGCTTTTTGTAGATCTTGGGGAAAGTCTGCATTCGAGCTATCTGAAGGAACTTCATGGAACTTATTTTTGGATTTATTACCAAGCTGATCCTCTTTTCAATTGTGATCGGTTTTGTTGCGTTTATACATGAACTAGGCCACTTTTTAGTCGCAAAATGGTGCAAAGTCAGAGTGGATGCTTTCGCCATAGGGATGGGCTCACAAAAGCTCTGGTGTAAAACCTGGGGAGAAACAGAGTACAGTATCCGGATTTTTCCGATTGGGGGATTTGTGCTGCTCGCTCAGGAGGACGGATACGACCCGGACGATACACGACCTGATCCAGGGGAGCGAAGTTTTCAGGCCAAGGCAATGTGGCAAAAAATCGCCATTCTTTTGGCCGGTCCCTTCATGAATGTCTTGGGTACTATAGGCATTTTGTTCACTATTCTTTATTTCCTTGGCGATTACACCTCTACTATGCAAGTGATCAAGCTGGTAGAAGACTCTCCAGCCTTTAAAAGTGGAATCAAGGTCGGCGACGTCATACACAGTATCAACGGAGAGGTTATCCAGACCTACGATGGAGGTCGCAGGGCAATTGCCAAGAGTGCAGGACGGGGCCTGGATCTGGAAATTGATCGAAGAAGTCAGTTTCGGGAGTTTAAAGATTATTCCATGGCTATGGAGTATCTGCAAAAGAAGTACGAAAAAGGCAATTTTATCAAGGTTCATCTCCCAGGGCGTCAACTTCCTGTGATTTTCGATCGCAAGGATTCAGCTTTACTGTTTTTACAGAGAGAGGGCGAATTCAATGGCTTTCGAGTGGAAGTGAGTGAAAAGGTGGAGAGGCGGCCTTTAAGCGTTACCCCCGATTCAACAGGAAAAATCGGAGTTCACATTGAGCGTTTCATTCTTAGTGATCAACTCATTCGATATCCTTTCATGAAGAGTTTGGGCAAGGCTACGGAAAATACCCTTCATTACACAGTCTTTTTCTTCGCCCAGATTAGTAGAATGTTTGTGGACTTTGTCTACAAGTTTAAAGCCCCGAAAGAAATTGGAGGGCCCGTAGCGATAGCAAATGCAGTCTCTCAGTCCGTAGAACATGGTTTGCATAGTTTTTTGCAGCTTGCCGCCCAGATTTGCCTCTCTATCGGTGTGTTCAACCTGATTCCCATTCCGGGTCTTGATGGCGGCAGGATTTTCCTGATTGTGGTGAAAGATGCAGTCAATTGGTTCACCCGCAACATTTTAGGACGGGCGAAGGAAACTATTGATGACGCTGTGGAAGGATATATCAATATTTTTGGAGTTTTGTGTGTCTTGAGTTTGATAATTATTGTAACCTTCAAAGACATTCAGGAAGTATTACGTTGAGGCTGATTTGAAGAAGATTTTATATATTTTTGCAGCTTTCGTACTGGGTATTGTTACCCGGGCGGAGGAGCCTTTGCTTTCAGTAGGGGTTCTGGAGAGTCGCAAGTCTGTCTATATCAGTGCCCAACATGGATTCCAGCTTTATCAAACAAAACCTGTTAGAAAGAAACTTTTCACTCGCTGGAACAGCAAATCTCTTCGATTCGAGGTGACCGACAGAGGGATGGGGTTTCTTAATGTCAAACACCAGACAGATTTGCATATCAAGCCATTTAAAAATGGCTATGTCTACGTCAATGGGAAAGGTTATAGAGGCTCCGTTCGACTCTTTGAAGATAGCTTCGGAAAGATTACTGTAGTCAACCTTGTCAAGCTTGAGAAATACCTGTATGGAGTGATCAAGAGTGAAATGCTCATCAATAGTCCTGTGGAAGCTCTCAAGTCTCAGGCAGTAGTCGCCAGGACTTATGCGATCAAGAATCAGCACAAATTTCTCAAGGAAAAGGGTTTTGGATTGACTGATGATGTACGCTCACAAGTCTATAACGGAATTGAAGATGAGCATCAGATTGCCAGAGATGTGGTGAATGCCACCCGAGGAAAAATTCTGACCTATAAAGATGAACCGATTTCAGCTTACTATCATTCAGCTTGTGGTGGCAGCACCAGTGACTCCAGGGATTGGTATGGCAAAGAAATCGAGTTTTTGCGCGCCAAGACATGCACTGACTGTTCAGCCTACAGTAATTACAATTGGAAGCTGGACCTTGATTATTCCGAGATTACATACAAACTTCGGGTGAAGGGACATCGCCTCGGTGGAATCCATGATATTGAGTTTGAGCGGACTAAAGAAGGAAGAGTTCGCAAGGTTATCCTCAAAGACTCCACTGGTGATTTGAAGATGACGGGCGCAGCCTTTCGTACACTCCTGGGACCGTCCAGATTACGCTCTACAATTTTTAAAGTAGTGAATCCGCTGAAATCCAAACCCAAGAATCAGGACAAGGCCGAGCTGGCAATTTTATCCATAATTCATGGTTCCCGTAAAAAGGACAAAAGTCTATTTCTGGAAGGTTCCGGTTTCGGACATGGTGTTGGTTTGTGTCAATGGGGTGCCAAGGGTTTGGCCAAGCAGGGTTTCAACTACCAGGATATACTCCGCTACTACTACACAGGCGTAACTGTGGCTTCTCTTTACTAGAAGAGTGAATTCTTCAGATTTGCTCGTCCTCCCATTTGTTTTATGAAAATTTTTCAGAATTGTTCGTTCCCCATTTGTATTATAAAAACCCTGCGAAAAGAAGGCTGAGCCTGCAGATCGCTCGAATCAGCCTGGTTTGCCTTATTTGATCTACGGTCCTCTAATCAATCAAATCAGTGAAATTTTAAGAAATATCCCTATAAAATTACCCTGAAGGGGAACCTGTGTGAAATCGTCCTTGTCTATATAAAAAGGTTCGGTCTAGAATTCGCGGGAACGGGTAAGTTCATGCAAAATCGGGGCTGTGAGCCATATTTTGTTAAATGGACCAGAGTGCATGACGATAGACAGACAAAGAACGGCAGGATTCAAAAGGTAGAAGTATGTTTCGTTTAGGGCCACCAAAGTATTCGTTGGGGATTGATATTGGCAGTAGTTCACTGAAGTTTGTGCAATTGCGCAAAACCAAAAAAGGTCCCCAGATTATTAAACACGGGATAGAGAAATATGCTCCTGGTGTCTGGCAAGATGGTGCCTTGCAAGATCCCAATGCAGTGATTCAGATGATCAAGAATCTCAAGAAGGAGCATAACCTGAAGTATGATCAGGTTTTCTCAGCGATCAGTTCGCAAAGTGCGATTCTACGTTTTCTGCCTCTGCCGGATATGTCTGATGACGAGCTTGAACATGCGATTGATGGTGAAGCCGAGCAGTACATTCCCTATCCACTGGAGACTGCCAATGTGCACTTTTGCAAGTTGGACAGGATTGAGCAGGAAGGAATGACAAGAATCCTTTGTATCCTGGCAGCAGCACAGAAAAAAGATGTGGAAACCGTGGTGGATATATTCAAGGGTGCAGGAATTAATACTCTCGACAGTCTGGATGTAGATGCACTGGCAATCATAAACTCTTTGAAAAGTTATCTTAAGCGACCTCCAGCCCTGGAGGGTGAAGAGATGATCGCAGAGGAGGGAATTGAAGCCGAAGCTGAACCAGCAGCGAATGAGTTTGGCCAGGAAACAAATGAAAATGAAGTGATGGCCATCATTTGTATTGGTGCGAGAAAGACCGTTATCAACATTTTAAAAGGCGGGACCTTGCGATTTTCCAGAACCTCACCTCCTCAGTCTCAAGATAGTCTGGGTGGCGAGGATATTACCGAGATTGTAAAAGCTGTTTATAAAGTGACCTTTGAAGAAGCGGAAGAAATCAAACTTCAAAAGTCAAGAGACGCCATGGAAGGGAATCATGACGAAGAGTTTGCTGACGTAGTGGAATCCACCGTCAGTGAAATTGCTTTGCAGATTCGCTTGTCACTGGATTATTACAAAGCCCAGCACAGAGAACCACTGATTCACAGAATTGTGTTAACCGGAGGTACGGCTCGTCTCAAAGGAATTGATACCTTGTTGAGCAATGAACTGGGTGTGGAAGTAGAAGTGGGTGACCCTTCCCTTGCTCTCTTGAGAGACCTGGATGATGAAGAGGTCTTTGAAGAGCATTTACAAGAATATGCCGTAGCGATCGGTCTCGCTTTGCGGGGTTGTGACACCGAGGAGGAATAGGCATGATTCGTATTAACCTCTTATCGGAGAAGAAGAAAAAGGCGATCAGCGTCCCCATTGGCGGGATAGTGGTTGTGCTTTGGGTCTTGATTAATCTTGGTGGTTTGTACCAGGGAATCGAGATGATTGCTCAGGAGAAAGAGCAGTATATTGAAGAAAAGCAGATCTCCAGACTGGAGAGAGAAGTGTCCCGAATGAAAGGCGACCTTCGCAAGATGCGTAAGATGAAGCAGGAGCTCAATAATGTTGAGCAGGCATTGTCTGACTACCAGGGTATTTTGTCCAAAAGAATGGGAAGCTGGACGAGAGTTCTTCATCGATTTGAGGACTTTGTAGCCAGGGCCAAAACAATCTGGTTGACCCAGTTGAGAATTGATCCGGAAGGTCAGGTACAACTCAATGGGCTATCAATGGAAACAGAGACAAATCAAAGAAACAGTGAGAACAAAAAGATCAAGCTGGTTACTCAGGGTGTGACGGACTTTGTCACCATTCTGCAGCAGGAAACTGATTTTGTACGAAGTGTAAATCTTTCACAGGTGAATCACGACTTCGTAGACAAAATGAAGGTTGCCAAATTCGACCTTACCTTTGTCATCGACAGGAATTAATCCAGGGGGCAAGACAGTGTTAGTCAAACTTTTTACATACACCCTGATCATGTTTGTTGTGACTGTGGTTACCTTCGCCTATTGGTTGTTTAATTATAAGAAGCCACTGGAAGAAGAGAAATTGCAGATCAACAATAAATACAAGGAACTTCTGGCAAAAAAGAAGAAAGGTCAGCAATCCAAGCAGCAAATTCGGGAATTGCAGAATGAAATTTCAAACAAGAAGCGTGAAATTGTAGCCTTGCTTAAGGAAAAGACCAAGGGGAGAGATGTTGGTAAGTTTCTCAACGATGTGGAACTTGATTCACAGAATGCAGGAGTAAATCTAAGATCTATTCGAATTCAGCCGAAAACCCAGCGACCTCGCTACATGGAAATTCCTTTGGAGTTTAGTGTGGATGGTACCTACTTTGAGCTCTATGATTTCTTTTCAAGGATTGAAGCCCGTCAAATGCTGAATCTGCAGAACTCACAGATCACACTCACAGGTGGTGGTTCTGACCGGGGACAGGCGATAAAAAACCTGTCAAATCTTATCGACAAGGGTAAGAAACTGGTAGACTTAAATAATAAAGAAGTAAAACTACCCAAATACAATAATGAAAGTCGCTTTCCTACAATGAGAGTGAACTTCGACGGTCGAATTATCATTATCGATCGTTCTCACATTGCGAAGTATGAGTAAGTGGGCAAGGAGTACAACATGATGTTACGAATTCTCATAGCAACGATTATGGTGAGCTTTTTGGCGACAGGTGTCCCGCAGGCTCAGGAAATTCCTCAAAAACCATTTTTTGATTTTTTTAAAAAATTGATTGAAAAGCCGAAGCCAAAGAAGAGAAAACCAGTGCGAAGAGCACCAGTGAAAACTGTTCAGAAGAAGGTTATTCCACCTTTGCAGATATCCATCATGGGAATCAGTGGAGAAGAAGGCTCCCGAGTTGCGATTTGCCGTTTCAAGAATGAGGTAATGCTTCTTGAAGAAGGGGACCAGAAAGGAAATGACTTTAAAGTCATTCGAATTGATGCCTCTAAAATGACAGTTCTACACATTGCAGCCGGGCGACGCCAGGAAATCACCATGTCTGATGTCTAAACACAATTAATTTGTTAAAAAGTCCTCCTTTTCAGGAGGATTTTTTTTTACCAAAAACATTCCACTTTTGTTTGAATTTGTACGACAAGATTTGCCCTGAGATAGAAGGAGTGAATGAGGATGAGAATCTTCTAACAAAAGCGTTAGCACTGCCTTTATTCCTGTCGATGTTGGAAGAGACTATCAAAAGGAGCAGTGGACTATGTCAAAGAGAAACCGCCGAATTACACTGAAGAAATTCTCAATGGCACTATTAATGGGAGCGTGTTTCGCAATCACTCCTGCAATTGCAGAGGAAGCGAAAGGCAAGCCAATCGATCTGAAGCTGGATCGAGCCCCCCTGGATTTAGCTTTGAAATCTATTATCACAGTATCAGGAATGAACGTGGTAGTGGATAGCACAGTACAGGGTGCAACTACCTTAAAATTGAAATCAGTACCCTGGGAGCAGGCTCTTGATTTAATTCTCAAAACCAATGACCTGGACAAAAGGGTCTTTGGAAACACAATGGTAATTTCTACAAAACAGAAAATTGCCAAAAACTTCGATCAGGGTCTGACGAAGACTTACCCTCTGCGTTTTGCCACAGCAAACGATGTTCAGGGTATGCTGACCAATCTTCTCGGTCAAAGCACTCAGGGAGAGTTTAAGGTTCATGTGGAAACCAGACTCAACGCAGTGGTTATTACAACTACCGAAGATATGTTTGCCCGTGTTGAAGATTTGCTAAAGAAAATTGATCGTCCGGTGCCACAGGTTATGTTGGACGTAAAAATCGTGGAAGTCAGCTCCAATGTAGAAAAGAACCTTGGATTTGACTGGAACTGGGGAACTGGTTCAGAAGCTACAGCAGGAGCAGCGGGTTCTGGAAACCTCTGGGCTGCCACTGAGTACATTAAAAGAGTGCCGAACGGAGGGGAGTACACTGGTCCTAATGCGGTGCAAAATGGAGCGGACCTGTTTGCCTTCGGAGACTTTTACAGACAAAACTATTTTTTCAATGCGGTGTTTGATGCATTGGAGCGAACAGGGGATTCGAGGATTCTCAGTTCACCTCGTGTGATCGCCATGAATGGTCAGGCCGCCAGTCTGAATATTGGTCAGGAATTGACCTTTTCCGGTGGTACGGATCAGCAACCTCAAAGTAAGAACGCTGGTACGATTATCAATATTACGCCGCAGATTAATAATGATGGTTTCATCGTTTTGCAATTGAGTGTAGAGAAAAGTTCTCCTCAATTGAGAGCGGATGGATTTCCAACAATTGATACAACGAAAGTGGAAACCAAACTTCAGGTTCAGGATGGAGAAGAAATCCTGGTTGGTGGAATTGTCGAAGAGAATGAAACTCGAAGTACAAACAAGATTCCTTTCTTGTCCAATCTTCCTTTCATCAAGCACTTGTTTATCAAGGAACAGACAAACCCGTCTTCCAAGGAGATTGTAATTCTGATCACTCCAAAGATTGTGAAGCAGGCTATTCCTACAACTGACTTCGGTGAGTTGGTGGCTGATGGAGGGGGAGTTCCCAACACAACTTCCTTCAATCCGAAACCGGCTGAGCCAAACAAACCACCCAAAGACCCGGTCTTTGAGGACCCCTTCGCCGGAAATGATTTTGGCGATGGATTTGATGATGAGTTCGGTGGGCTATAAGCCCTTTTGATAAGTCGAAGTAGTCCCATTCTCTATCATGGTGATAGAAGGATGGGACTCTTTTTTTTATCCTGTTGCAACATTGACAAAATTCATTAAATTTCTAAGTCATTCCATAAGGGAAGGACTCAATTTTTTCTCCTGTTGTGTGATCCTTTTCTCAGTTATAATGCAGTCATGCAAAACTATGTGAAAGTACTTTTGCAAAAAGGAAGAAACGGTAGCTCTCTTTTTGTAGTTTTTGGGATCATGACGGTGCTGTTTATATTCGGCGCGTCTTTCATGTTTATCTCCTCAAGCCAGATCTCTTTCATTTATAAAATGGAAGCTCGCATCAAGGCTCGATATCTGGCTGAATCAGCGATTCAAAAAGCAGTCAATATGATTCACCGTCAATTCCAGAAGGAGTTGGTTTATGCCTACAAGGGTGATCAGGGAGAGGAACTCTACGAGGTCAACGAAAAGCTTCTTGATCTGATTGATATTCGTAGAATCGAAGACTACGTAAGAGTCCATAACTTTGCCAAGGATGAATTGATGCCAGGCGGCGAGGCACAGGTGTTGGTGGAAGTTAAGGATGTAAAATCCAATGAGTTCTACACTTTCATTGACTATCAGGAAAAAATCCCGGAAAGCTTGAAAGTTCATCAGAAGCCAAGGAATGCGAAAACTGTTGTCGATCTGGAACCACTTGGCGGTTTCAAGGCTCGCATCAAATTCAGTGCTTGCGGGAAGTACGACAAGACCGTTCATTGTGAAGATCTGGTGAAAACCCTCGGAGTTAGTGATATTACTCCACCAGCTCCGGATCACACTTTGTTTATACACTCCAAGAAGGCTGAAAAATTGAAAATGGGTGAGTTTGCACTTTCCAATCTGACTCTGCCACCAGTCATTGTTAAGCTACTCTACCGTCTCTCTCAACAAACCAAGGAAATCCTTGGAATTGAAATTGGTCAGGACCGAAGCAAAACCATGGATTTGATTGATGAATTGAACAAGCAGTTCAACCAAACCTTTCGCTCCCAATCTCTCAAGCAAAAGATTCGATTGATTCAGGAGCTCTCGGCGCAGGTTGCTGACGATGATATCAGTGAAACCGTAGACAATATCATCTTGTCCCTCAGTCCAAGAAACTGGGGAAGGGTTCGAACCAATGGTCGCCTGGAAGTTTACATGCCATTCTTTGCTGCGGATGACATCATCAACTACTTTGCAGAGAAGGGAAGTTGGCGCGAGCTGCCTGAGGTAGGGTATTTGTTTCATGACAATCGACTTCACGACCCCTACATGTCTGTTTACACTCATTATGAAGGTTTGATCTACAAGCGCTATCGCAAAATCTACCCTTCCCAGTTTGGGGTGGTTGAGCCGGAAGAGGTTCCCCCGGAGCAATACACCATTAACACAAGGCTGGAGTATCCACGACGCTATAAGGAGCGTTATCATATTCAAAACCTGGATCGACTCAAAGACTTTGGATTTGATGTTGCCAATACTGTTTTTGAGAAGAAAGTTTCCTTGAAAGGAACGAAGGAAGAGCCACTTCAGCTGGAAGGGATTTGGTGGTTTCGCAATGGGCTGGAAATCGGGGGTTATTATTCCGGTCGTGGAATCATCGTTAGTGAGCAGGCCATTCGGGTAACAGATGATTTGCTGGAGTCCAGGGAAAAGGACAGTATTGCTCTGGTTTCGTTGCACAATGAAATCGTACTTGGTAAGCGAGAACTGAAGTTACAGTCGGCGTTGTATGCTCACAATGGTTTGAAGAAAGGTGGCTGTGAGAGTGTTCGGGTGTACGGGAACCTGGCGGTAGAGAAACTGAATCGTGAAGCCATGCCCAAGAAATTCTTTTGCCGATTTGACTATCACCTCAAGAATCATATGGTAGACAATATCTATGGTCATATTCCACAGAACTTTCTTTATTTTCGTGAGTTAGACGGGGTTCATCCGGGTGAAATCTTTAGTGATGTGTCCGCGATTGATCCACTCTAGAGGGAGTTTTCAAGATGGCTTATGAAGACAACCCTTTGGAAATGTCCCTTATTGATCATCTCGATGATCTGCGCAATTGTTTGATTCGGATGATTTTGGGGATCATCTTTTGCTCCATTCTCTGTCTGGCATTCAGTGAGCGCTTGTTAACATTGTTTTTGGACAAGGCAGGTCCGGGAATTGAGTTTGTGGCTCTTAGTCCCACTGAAGGCTTCATGACCCAGCTTAAACTGGGAATACTAAGTGGGATTATCGTTTCTTCACCTTATCTGATCCTGCAGTTGTGGAGGTTTGTTGCTCCCGGATTAAGGCATAATGAAGTGCGATTTCTGTATCGGACCACTCCTTTTCTGGTGATTCTGTTTTTAAGCGGTGTGGGTTTGGCCTATCAGTTTGTAATCCCTCTGGGGCTTGAATTCCTTTTGGATTTCCAAATAGCCAATGTAAAGGCTACTCTCTCCATAGAGCGTTATGTCTCCTTTTGTTTTACCTTGCTTATGGTCTTTGGAATACTGTTTGAGCTTCCGGTAGTGCTCGTTATTCTTGCCTTTCTGGGTTTGTTTGATCATCACTTTTTAAGGAAATTCAGAGCCCATGTAATTGTGAGTTTCTTTGTACTTTCAGCGGTTCTTACTCCACCGGATATCATCACCCAGACTCTGGTAGCTATCCCCATGATTCTACTCTATGAAATTTCGATAATAGTAATAGCAGTTTTCATCGCTCCTCAGGCGGGAACTGATTCTGAGGAGGCAGTCGAGTGAAAGAAAGACTGGCTCGATTTGTTACGATGGTAAAGTTGCAGCACGCTCTTTTTGCTTTGCCTTTCACCTTGGCAAGCATGTTAATGGCTCAAAAAGGGATGGTTAGTCTCGAGAAGTTTTTCTGGATCGTCATAGCTTTCATGAGCGCCCGGACCCTCGGGATGGGAATGAATCGACTGGTTGATCGCAAGATTGACTCAAAGAACCCGAGGACTGCCCATAGAATCATGGCTTCAGGACGATTGAGTGTTTTGGAAGTGGTTCCATTACTCATGCTGAGTTCCGCCATTCTGGCTTACAGTGCCTGGGAACTTGATCCACTGTGTCTGAAGCTCCTGCCTGTTTGTTTGTTTTTTCTACTGGTCTATCCCTACACCAAACGTTTCACATTTCTAGCCCACACTTTTCTTGGGGTCGTTCTTGCCTTGGGGCCAATTGGTTCGTGGGCTGCAATCCAGGGTGAGTTAGGCTGGACCCCGCTGTGCCTGGGATTGAGTATCCTGCTGTGGGTTAATGGGTTTGATGTGATCTACGCTGTTCAGGACGAAGAATTTGACCGTGAGAATGGTTTGCACTCTATACCCGTTCTGCTGGGAAAGAAGAATGCCCTTCTCTTTTCCAGGCTTGTTCATGCTTTTGTCCCGTTTTTTTGGGTGGCAACAGGTGTGCTGGAAGCCTATTCAGGCCTTTACTTTTTTGGAACAGCCATCCTAAGTTTTCTCCTGATATGGGAGCATGTAGCAGTTGCCAAAGGATACAAGGGTAATCTTGCTTTGGCTTTTTTCAAGTTGAACTCAACCATTAGTGTGGGGTACTTCTTCATCATATTAGTAGAGATTTTCTTATGAGTAAAAAAGTAGTTCTTGGAATCACAGGGGCCTCCGGGGCAATTTACGCACGACGCTTTATTGAAGTGTGCAAGGACCTGGGTGAACTTCATGTGGTTCACTCCCAGACTGCTCCACTTGTATTCAAAGAAGAGCTTGATGAAGATATGTCTGCATTTCTCAAGGAAAATGAAGGGAAAGTAACTGTTCACAAGAACAAGGATTTCCTTTCTCCTCTGGCGTCGGGCAGTAACCACTTTGATGCCTATATTGTCATGCCTTGCAGCATGAAGACTTTAGGGCAGATTCGCAGTGGTACAGGAGAGTCCTTGCTGACCCGTATAGCAGACATAGCCATGAAAGAGAGAAGGAAGTTGGTGCTGGTTGTAAGAGAGGCTCCCTTCAGCACTCTCATGCTGGAAAACATGTTGAGGATTTCAGAAGTGGGGGGTACAATACTTCCCGCCTGTCCCGGTTTCTATCATAAACCCCAGGAAATCGGTGACCTAGTGGATTTTGTTGTGGGCCGTGCAATGCAATGTGTCGGCTGGGGTTCCATCACACAGGCATGGAAATCATAGGAGAGAAGAATGGCTGCTGGAGTAGTTGACCTGACGGAAAAAGACTTTGATGAAACTGTAAACAATGCTGGAAGCGCAGTTTTGGTAGACTTCTGGGCTGAGTGGTGTGGTCCTTGCAAGATGCTGACACCAGTTCTGGAAGAATTGGCCGGAGAGTACGGCGATAGTCTGAAGATTGCCAAGGTTAATGTAGATGAAAATCCTGGGCTGGCTCAGCGCTACAAAGTTCGCTCCATTCCCAATTTAATTCTGATTAAAGATGGGGAGCAGATCGGTCAAATCGTCGGTGCTCTACCCAAAGCTGAGCTCAAGAGCAAGATCGACAACTATCTAGGATAAGAAATCCTGACTGTGCCAATTGAGTTGTGCTCAGTCTCCCTTCCTTTATGGATCTGAGGTTCTTCCTCGTTTTTTTCGCTTCAATCCTCTACATGGGGTTTTTGAGTCAACCCGTTGATGCAGAGACCCGAAGAGAGCGATTGCGTCGCAGAGTTCTCGAAGGGGAGAAGTTGATTGCCGAGCACAAATATGTGACTGTCATCGATGCAGTACGCGATGAACTTGAGCTTGGAAAATTCTACTCAGCGCTAACGAAGGTAAAATACCATCAAAAACATCAACCTCGTGACCCTCAGGGCTATTATCTCGAAGGCGAGATTTTAGCCCAGCTGGAACGATGGAAAGATGCCTATATAGCCTTTAACAAGGGCTACTACCTTACCAAGAGCGCCGCCTTCAAAAAGCGTATGGAAGATATGAAAAAGGCTTCCAAAAAAGGAAGTCTGGATCTACCAAAGATCGAATCAGGCGAAAGCTTGGCGCTCAAGGAAGAAATCCCGGAGGCGAGCGAGCCTGAAGAAGAAAAGGTAGAAAGAACCAGAGGTAGCTTTTTAGCTCTTTCAAGAATGAGAATGGTCCAGTCCCTTCTCAATCGTTACGAATCCCAATATGGAAAGATGGAGACCTTCGACGCGAAATCACTGCTCAAAGATAAAGTCACGACTCGGGAAGTTAACCTGGAGCAGTTGGGAGAACTTAGTCTTGAAGATGGAGTTCTGAAGAGTTCCAAATACGGAACTATTGAAGAAATTGAGACAGATCTCAAGAAGATGCAGGATGCAATCAAAGCAGATCGTGATGGTGAGAGCGAAAAGGCCCTGGAAGTGGTACAGGCGATCAGCAAGCCCAACCGGGAGGAAATGGACTTCAAGATCATCCTTTTGGAGAAGCTGGGTCGAAGCAAAGAGGCCTGGCAAGCGAGAGAGGAACTAGTTGAGAAATTCAATCCACCAAGCTCCTTTGTCTGGCACGTCGCCCAGCACTACTACAAACTAGGTGACAACAAGAAGGCAAAAAAGTACCTCCAGAAAGTCATCGATGCAAACAGTCCTTACAAGTCTTCTGCGAAAGAGCAGCTCGCTATTCTCAACAGGGGAGGAACCTCCAGATTACGGCAATTGCTGGATAAACAGCGAGAGGAAGCATTCTCTTCCCCGGGAGGAAGTGAATGAAGTTTGGCATTCTGTTCTTTTCCAAAAATCTTCGCTCGAAAGAGTTGAGTCTTGAGTTGATTCAGGAACTGAAAAACAGGTCTTTGGACTTTGCCATGGAAGAAGATTCCATTGTAGAGGAAATCGAAGGTCTTGAATATCTGAAAGTGGACCAGTTGGCTCGTGAGGTGGACTACCTTTTCGTAATTGGTGGAGACGGGAGTATTTTAAGGGCCTCCAGACATTGCGCTCGCTTCGATACAATTCTGGTGGGTTTAAATCGGGGAACAAAGGGTTTCCTGACCGCAATCGAACCTCATCAGTTACAGGAAGGCCTCGACAAGATTCTCGCTGGTGACCTGACCGTTCAGGAAAGATTAATGCTACAGGCAGCGGTTTATCGAGAGGGCAAGAAGATCACCTCTTTCTTTGGATTGAATGATACAGTGCTAAAAGTCTCCTCACTTTCTCGAATTGTCAATTACCGACTCTTTTGTAACGATGTGTTTGTAGAAGAGTACCCCGGTGATGGAATCATTATCAGTACTCCTACCGGGTCTACGGGGTATTCCTTGAGTACCGGTGGCCCAATTGTGAGACCTGATCAGGATCTTCTATTGATGTCCCCAATCTGCACCCATAAATTTAATGCCCGGCCTATGGTTTTTGCTCCAAGAGATACCCTTCGACTGCAACTTCATCAGGAAAACAGCTATGTGAAGAGTAAAACTGTTCTTACAGTGGACGGGCAGGTTGGGTTTCAACTCAAAGAAGGGGATGAAGTGGTCATCAAGGGTGCTCCCAACAAGATGAAGATGGCGCAAGTTTTTCCCCACGACTTTTACTCTTTGATTCGAACCAAAATTGACTGATTTTTGTATGTGGCACCACAAGTGCAACTGAGATTGAAGGAACAGCTGATTGGATCATCGAAGTGGCCCGATAGTTGGAAACACCTGGTGATCAGCCCAATGATGGGAAGTCTTTGGCAAAGATGCAAAAAAGTGCGGCTCAGGAAGTGGACTGGTGTGTTCATGACCCTCGCCCGGAAACTACGGCTATATTGAATGTAGCTGACAAATACAAGCCAGTATTTACTTTTCCACTTCACGACGAATATCACCACACTCAATATGTTGATCCCTATTGTGGTTTGGGGCAGCCCATTTCAATAGAATCACGGGATGCTATTGTGGAATCTCTTCAAGAGTTCAATATGGGCTTAAACCCCGAGTATACGGATCCAGCTCTTGGTGACGGCTTTTTCATCATGAGTTCTATTGGAGAAGAGATCAAGGTGTCGACCTTTTATCGTTTTTCTCAGATGGGGCAGGTTTTAGTCTGTGAAATGCCCACAATGGAAGGCATTAAGGATTGTGATCTGGTGTATTTGCAGCTCAAGATAGGGATGCTTGTGCTAAGAGATACTCTTGAGAACGGTGGTTAGCAGCTTGGCTCGATTGATTTATTGCAATACACGAACGGGATGTTGGTTGTAACAAGATACTTCAAAGAATTGTTAGCAATAAATCAGGTACAGTCCGGGCACCTTGCTTACACTTTGTCTGAGAACCTTTATTATGCTAACGCTCAGCTTGTTCAGTACCATCTTTTACCGCTGCCTCAAGAGGCCTGGAAACTAGATAGGGCAGTAGCCTCAAATCAGCAATCAGTGCAACGTAAACTCCACAGATCAAGAGAAGTCCAAAGGTAAACACAGGGAAGAAGGAAGAGAATAAGAAGGGCGCAAAACCAACAATGAGCATGAGGCTGGAGGCATTCACCGCATGATAACTGGGCAGGTTTTTGCTGGAGGCAGAATAAGCGCTTGCCTTTAGATCCCGGATAACATGAAAACTGTCATCAATACTGATTCCCATCAAAATCGCTCCGACTATGCTACTACCTACATTGAAGTCAAACTGAAGCAAACCAGCAAAGGAATAAGCAATGAGAATGGGGAGAAGATTTACCAAAAGTGCTGCCAATGCTATTCGTAAAGACCAACTCCATAGCAGAACCACAAGAAAAATACCCGCTGCGGTTAGCCCCAGCGATTCCTCCATCATAAGCAGAAGGCTGCTGTCCTGTCTGCATTTGAGGCTACCACTACCAGTTATCTTGACCTCAAGACCCTGTTCACTGAAGACAGTTTCTACCTTGCTTTGAAACTCTATCCATTGAGTTGGTGTGTACAGATCACATCCCAGCAAAATTCTTATATCATTGCTGGAGTAGAACTCATCAAGAATACGGGAGAAGGGGCTTTCTCGCATGGCTATTAGATATTCCCCGAGTTGAACTTCACTTAGATTCAAGTTCTCACTTTCGGTAATATTGTGATGAACAAATCGAAGAAGTGAGCTTGGAGACAGGAGTCTCTGGACCTCAGGGAGCTGCTTGAGTCTTTTTTCAACTATTAAAACCTTGTTCAAACTTGCGCTCTCCAGCGTAACTGGAACAACAAGAGTTATTTCCTTGCTACCTATTGAAGCCGCTTCGCGCAGCTGAGTTGTATTCACTCTTGTAAGATTGGTTTTTGGAAGGAGTTCGAGGACATCAAAATTGGTTTTGGTGGAATAGAGGCTCCAGAGAGACAGAAGAAGAATCGCTGGAAAAACTGCTTTGGGAATGCCTGGTAGAAAATCAAGATTGACTTTCAAGTGGCGCAGATTGTGGTCCTTTTTAGAAGGAAGCGTTCCTGGCAATACAAATTGAAAGGTAAGACCCATGCAAAGAAGCCCCAGTGATACGCTGTTCCCAAGGTCTCTGACAGTAGCGAGCTCGCTGAAGTTCAGGCTCAGGAAGGCCAGAACAGTAGTCAAAAGACTAAGCCATACAACTTGCATACTCTTTTTGTAGCCAGGCTCTCCTTTCTCCATCCATGCTTGAGCTAGATGAGTAAAGGCGACAATAGTGAGGATGAGAAGAAGGGGTGTAAGAACTGAGCTTATTGCTGTAAAGACTTTACCCATAGAAAAAAAGACGGCCAGCGTGGGGATAGTCGTCATAGCTACTGTTTGGTAGAAGCAAAAGAGCAATCGAACAGAACGAAAGAGCAAGTAGACTGTCAAGCTGATCAACAGGAGCAGTATCGGGATCAGGAATTCTGTATCTTTTTGGGAGAGTGTCGTAATCTCAGTCTCAATCTGTTTTTCGCTCGTGTAGGAAATCCCTTGTTGATCCAATGCCTGCAGTATGGCCTGTCTTGCGTTGGAATTGATTCTGGAACTTAACTTGAGATACCCCAGCGTTGCGTAACCGTTTTGGTCCAGTATTAATGAGCGGTAGAGAGGATTTGACTTCAGAAAGTTCAACTCGGATAGAAGCTCCGACTTCTCCATATCTCGTGTTTGTTCTTGTCCCAGATTCATTTTCAAAGCTGAATGCACTGCAAACAAGGACAGGCAGTTAGGAATTTTCTCCAGATTCTCGAGAAAGTTCAAAGTCTCAAGTATGCGATTCGAAGAGAGGGCATTTTGTTCAAGCTTCAGTGCAAGAGTTTCTTCTAAATGGAAGCGGGCCTTGATATGATTCCACTCCACGATTTCTGGGTGCTTTTTCCCATACCAGTTTTCCAGCGAGTTGTCCTGGTCCAGGCGGGCATGGTTACCCAAAAGCACAAGGCAGATTAAGAAAATGATGTTTGGAAGTAATCGCATGGCTTTTATGTTGTCTGTACTATCCTTAAAGAAAGGTTAAAAGAGTGAGCTTAAAAAGATCGCTGAGCCTGTTTGCCGTTCAGATTTTTCTTCTTAACTATCCAGTTGAGACCAGAGATTTGAATGTTCTCAAAGTAAAGATTGAACAGGCTAGCACAATTCATGAGCTCAAGGCATCAATGCTTGAATTGCTCGAAGAAGTAAAAAAAGTACAAGAGTCTTCCTCCGGTGAGAATGAAAAGAAAAGCGATAAGGATGATCTTGAGGACATCAGCGAAACAGTGGAAGTGAATCGCCTGGAGATAGAGCAAATCCAAAAAAGCCGTCAATGGGATCTCAATTTAAAGGGATATTTTAATACGGACTTTGTGGCTTATCTGGAGGGCTCTGACCCCCGTGCGGACACTTTCAATCAGGAGCATACAGCTTTGTTCCTGCAAACGCAGAGAGATCGCTTCAACTTCTTTGCGGAACTGGAGTGGTCTAACAGTGGCACAGCAGTCAATCAGGAGCGAGCCTGGCTGGAATATGACACACAAAACAATCTCAAGATTCGAGCAGGAGAGTCATTGATTCCCAGCTACTGGAATCTACATCATTATCCCACCTTGTCCGAGAGTATCGTGAGACCGGCAATGAACCGCAGGATTTTACCATTTGCCTATGTAGGCCTTGGCTTGTCTACCAATCGCAGTTTCAAGTACAGGAACCTTGGCTTCGATGTTTATACCGGAAACGGAATAGATTCTATCGACACAGTGTTTACAGCAGCACCCAATGCAGTTTTGAATGGTTCCGGGAGAGATTTGAATAACAAGAAGGCATTTGGGCAGAAGATTGCTTTTAACCTGGACCCCTGGAATCAGTTCGAACTCTCAGTGCATCATTATGAAGACAATCGAAGATTTCACTATGATGGGGCAGCTGTCAATGGAGCAGGCGATTACGAAGTCTTTCAGTATGAACTTAATGCGAAGAGAGATCGCTACAATCTTAAAGCTGCCTTCAGTAAAGCGACGCTGGAGGACAATGTGCGCTTGGATGTTGAATCAAGAGGTTGGTATGTTCAGCCCGGAGTTGATTTAAGCAGCCGATTGCATCTATTTTTCCGGGCCGAACAACTTGATCTGGATAAGAGATTGGACAGCCAGCTGGATCAAACCAGACAATCCGTAGGTTTGAATTACCGATTGAACCCTTATGCAGGGCTGAAACTGCATTATCTTCAATCAGAATTTGATTTACCAACTCTTGCCGATCGAAGTGAGCTCTGGACTTCTGTTTATTTTGCTTTCTAGTATGACTCGGGCTTGTATTATTCTATCAGTATTTTTTCTCTCTGTGCTCGGGATCTCAGCGCAGGAAATCTTTATCATTACGAATCGGGACAGCGAGATCAATTCGATTCGCTCGAAAGATCTGAAAGCCCTTTTTTTGATGCAGACTCAACAGATTCAAGGGAATGAATTTGGAATCGTGGAATATAGAATGGATAATCCTCTACGCCTCGAATTTGCCCGTAGCTATCTAAACCTTGATGAAAAGGGTTTGAATCAATATTGGAGGAAGCGATTCTTAAAAGTGGGGCAGCAGGATCCTGTAAGCAAGATCAATTCCAGGGTAGTTTTTGTTTATCTCAAACGCAAACTGAATGTTCTGGGATATTGCAGCTCTCAGAGCAAGCTTCCTGATTACCTCAAGCGGGTTCAGGTGGAGCACTATTGATGAAGAAAAGCAGCATTAAAAACTTGTTTTTTAAAAGCAATCTGCTGTTGTCCTTTATCCCTTTGTTACTGGCTCTCATTTTGGTTTACCTTCAGGTTCAGTCAAAAATTGAAGAGAAGTTGACCAGTGAGTTTCAGTTCATCAGTCAGCAATTGACCCATCAGATTGAAGAGCACCTGGAGGACAATTTAAATTCATTGCGATACTTAACCCGGACTCCTCTCGTCCGGGAACATATTTTGAATGAGTGGGACAGGGATGCTCGGGTCAGAGAACTGTTTCTCGCGTTTATGAATTCTCATCCTGACTTTCAATCTGTCCATTTGATCCAGACACGACCAGAATTAAGGTATTTTGCCTCCACACAGGCAACAAGGGTGACAAGTGAAGTGCCTCAAACAATCCAGGATGTAGTCAAAAACAGTTTGAAAGAGGGGCACAGACTTGAAACAGTGGAACTTCAAATTTCCGAAGCAATAGCCAAGTGGGATGTTTTGCTGGGATTTTCTGCTGAAGATGAAGAACTGCATTTTCTGGAAGCCGAGATTAATCTGGAGCCTGTTATTCAACAAGCAAACTCTTTGCAGGTTATGAATCTCAAGCAAAGCCGCGCGAACCGCCTGTTGATTCTTGATCAATCCAACAGAATCTTGAATCCACTGAGTGCAGGAGAGGAAAGCAGGTATAAAATAGGGGCGAACGCTCTGGTTTATGAGAAACCATTAAACAGGGTTGGGTTGAAGATTTTAGTTGCAGTGGAGAAATCGTTGGCCTATCAAGACTTGAAGAACTTGTTCATGGTCTTTCTGCTCCCTTTTGTCGCCATGATAGTCCTGATTGTTATCAGTTCTGCCTTTACAGCTTCTAAATTGAGTAACCCCATTCTCGAGTTGCAGATGATGTCCCGGGAGCTGGCCAGGGGTCAGGAGCTGAGTGCACCGGTTGCCTCGAACATTACCGAACTGGAAAACCTGGCATTGTCCATGACTAAAATGGCTGAGCTGGTTCAGCTGAAGGAGATGGAACTGAAACAAGCTGCGAGAGACCTTGAGCAAAATGTTCAGTCCAGGTCAAAAAAGTACTTTGTACTATATGAGGAATACAAAGCGCTTTTACAGATGCTGTCTCATGACCTGTCCAATATTATTCACTCTCTACAGATCAGTTTGGAGACCTCCGGGAATTCAAAAGATACGGGGAAGCTGGAGCCGGAAGTTCATTCCCTGCTGGAAAAGGCTGCTAAATTTCTCAAAAAGTTTAAGGAAATGGAAGCAATACAAGAGGGCTTTCTGGATTTTATTGAAGAAGAAGTCTTGCTTGATGAAGTCATTGAGGATCTCAAGATACTGTTTGCACCCAAATTGCGTTCCAAGAATATAGAACTTCAAGTCATTGTGCCCCGGTCAGCCGTGTATCTGAAGATTGACAGAGAGTGGTTTACAATGACGGTACTTGCTAATGTCATGTCCAATGCGATCAAGTTTTCCTATCCTGGTGGGCTGATTAAGATTCAGGTATCTTTGGAGGAAACCGGCTCCCGTGTTTGTCTCCAGGTAATCGATCAGGGGGTCGGGATTGAAAGTGATCGCCTTGAGAAGTTGTTGAGTGCGGGGAAGATGCATAGAAGCTCTTTAGGTACCCAGGGAGAAGAGGGGACCGGGTTTGGGCTGATACTGGCCTCCAAGGTTTTACAGGAAATGGGCGGTGTTCTGTCAGTTAAAAGTGACTTTGAGCAGGAGAATCCTCTCAAGCATGGCAGCTGTGTGGTAATTGAAGTGAAGGGTTATGCGAGTTCTGATAGTTGAAGATGATCCAATTCAATCAAGAAGATTACAATCTGACTTGAAAGATAATGGTTATGTTGTCCATGCTTTGGATAATGGCCTGGAGGCAGAAGCATTGTTGGGAGTTGAAGAATTCGCGCTGGCAATTTTTGATGTAAACCTCCCTGGAATGAGTGGACTTGAACTTTTGAAGCTGGTCCGGGAGCGAGAATTGTCACTTCCGGTTATCATGCTCACCACACGTGGTCAGGTAGAACATCGAGTGGAAGGATTGAGTCTGGGTGCTGATGATTATCTGGGGAAACCCTACGACCGTATGGAGCTTCTGGCGAGGGTAAATGCTGTTTTGAGGCGAAGCTATGCGAAACCAAGTCCGGTCTTTCAAATCGGGGACTTGAGTGTTGACTTGAATCGCAGGGAAGCCCGGAGATCCCAGAAGAAAATCTCTTTATCCACTCGGGAGTTCAATCTTTTGGAAGTGCTGGTTCTTGCGAATGGAAAAGTGGTTAGTCGTCAGGAACTTCTGGACCAGATTTACGATATTGATTTTGATCGAGACAGCAATGTTCTCGATGTATATATTTCCTATTTACGTAGGAAAATCGACAAGGGTTATGACACTCCATTGATTCATACTGTTCGAGGTAAGGGATATATTCTGGAAGCGCGCATTTAATATTGTCATCAAGTTTTAAGATTCCTTTAAGGTTCAATCTCCGATAATCAAATCAAAGGAGAGAGAACTTGGCAAAAATAATTCTCATTAATGCGAATGTAACCAGGAAGCCCTATCGAGTTGCACCCCTGGGCTTAGCCTTCATCGCCAGTCACTTGAAGCGAAAGGGGCATGAGGTCCATTGTTTTGAAATCCCTGGCAGAAAGTCCGATTATTCCGTCTTCGTGCGAAAGTTATTGAAGCTTGAAGCAGATCTTGTCGGAATCGGAATAAGAAACCTGGACAACTCCGACTACCATGGTTTTGAAGAGTATTTGCAAGCCCCGAGCGATCTTGTCCGGGAATTGAAACAGTATATCTGTCCCCCTGTCATCATTGGCGGTAGTGCAGGGACGGTAGATGCCAATCGAGTGATCGAGAAAGTGGGTGGAGACTGTCTCGTTTTGGGAGAGGGTGAGGCGGCCTTTGACGAGATACTTGCAAGACTGGAGCGATTCGAAGAATTGCCTCCTGTCCTTGACCAGAAGAGTGAACCCTTTCGATTTTCACAAACCTATTCTCTCAAGCCACCTGCACTTTACTCCTGGTTTGACATGAATCCCTATCTTAAAGGCGAGTCTGGATATCCTGTTCAGACCAAGCGCGGTTGTCCCTTGCGATGTAGCTATTGTACCTACGCACGGATAGAAGGGAAACGCTACCGAATGATGGACCCTGTTAGCGTTGTTGATGAGATTGAAAGAGCATCAAATAGCGGTATTCGGGACTTTGAATTCGTGGATTCTACCTTTAATCTTCCCAATCGCCACGCTATGCGTATTCTTGAAGAAATTCAAAGACGCCAATTGCGAGTGAATTTTGTGGGTACGGGTGTCAATCCAATGAATCTTCCGCTCTCCATGCTTGAGTTAATGAAAGAGGTTGGTTTTCAGACCTTGATTCTAAGTGCAGAAAGCGCCAGTGAGAGAATGCTTGAAAGTTATCAAAAGGATTTTCAAGTCAAGGTACTGTATGAAGCAGCCCGGAACCTCGACAAGGCGGGAATCGCAGCGATGTGGGTGTTTTTGTTGGCTGGCAAGGGAGAGACTCGTGATAGTGTTGAAGAAACCCTGCAGTTTATTCACGTTAATGTGAGAGAGCCACATCTTGCCTATATCACTTCAGGAATCAGGATTTATCCGGGTAGTCCTATTGGTAATGAGTTTGAGCAAGGACAACTCGATACAAAGTCTATTCTTTGGGACCGCGAATCAAAGTCCACAGCTTTTTACTACAGTGAGAACACTCCTTCAGCATGGCTCAACAAGCGACTCCTTGAATTTCAAAGTACCCATACCAACATCATGCTCAGCGAGCAAGGACATTCCAGTGCAATTGAACTGGCTCAAAAGGTTCTGAGTTACCTGCCCGTCAAAAAGCCATACTGGCGATACTTGCCTTTGTTGAACCGAATAATGAAATCAGCTTTTTCGAGAAACTCAGGAGATGCTTATGAAAGCACAAAGTTATATCAATGAAATTCACTGTGAAGTTCCTGACTATGAGGTTCATTCGCACTTTATCACGAATCTGGACAAGGTCTTCGACTCGGCTTCTATTGCCCGTAAGATGCGACTTCTATCCAAGTACTGTGGAGTAGAAAAGCGCTACACCGTTCTGGACAGTCCGATTCAAACCGAGCCTGGTTCCAGGGGTTTTTACTCGCTGGACAAGAACCCCGGAATTGGAGAAAGGATGTCTGTCTATGAGAGAGAGGCATTGGGCCTTGCTCTTAAGGCTGTTCGCAAATTTAGTAGAGAAGAGCTAAATGAAGTGACTCATCTGGTTGTGGGTAGCTGCACCGGTTTTTTTGCTCCAGGCCTTGATCTTGAACTCATAAAGACACTGGAACTGTCCGTAGAAGTTGAGCGTACTTTTGTGGGTTTTATGGGGTGCCATGCAGCAATGAATTGCTTGCGGGTAGCAGATTCGATTGTGAGAAGTGACCCGGACTCCAAAGTTTTGGTTTTGAATCTGGAACTTTGCAGCTTGCATTTGCAGAATCATGGCTGCGAGCAAGATCTGGTTCCCTTTTTGATCTTTGCTGATGGTTGTAGTGCAGCTATGGTCAGTGCTCAGGAGAGTGGTTTGAAAATAGGAGAGTTCAAGTCTCGGTTTTTGCAAAAGGGTTGGGACAAAATGTCATGGAAAATAAGCGATTCGGGATTCTTGATGAGGCTGGATTCAAGCATTCCAGCGCTGCTAAAGGACTCTCTCAAGCAGATTCTTGAATCATGGAAAACAGTATCCAGCCTGGATCTGAAAACTTATGCGATGCATCCGGGGGGAGCAGCAATTTTGGATGCAATTCGGGATGCTTTAGAGATTGGGGAAGAGGATTTGGAGTGGTCTCGAAAAGTGCTTCGTGAATATGGCAATATGAGCAGTGCAAGTGTGATGTTTGTAATGAAAGAAATTTTAAACTCAGCTGCGCAAGGCAATGGGATTGCTATGGCTTTTGGTCCCGGGGTTTCCATGGAGGCTATGCAGTATGAAAAACTATGATGTGGTTATTGTCGGTTCTGGCCCGGCCGGAGCGAGTTTGGGGTGGCGCCTGGCTTTGCAGGGAAAGTCAGTCGCTATACTGGAGAAAGAATCAAATCCGGTTCGCAAAATTTGCGGAGAATACCTTTGTCCTCGAGGTGTGCAGATACTGCGGGACTGGGGATTGTCTGAGTTTGTTGATGACTCCTTGATGGTCAAGGGAATGCGAATATTCTCACCCAAAGGAGAGGAGTTACTTTGTGATTTCCCGTCAGGAGCAGGAATCTCCCTGAGAAGAGACGAGTTTGATGAGATGTTAAGACAGGGAGCGATTCGAGCCGGAGCAGAGCTTTTCTGTGGAGTCAGATTTGAAGCTGCCAGTTTGCTCGGGAAAGAATGGTTGGTTCAAACATCAGCTGAGGACTTTACCTGTAAATTATTGTTGGGAGCTGATGGTATTCGGTCGCAATTGGCAAAAAGTGTTGGACTGCATAGCGAATGCAATACCAGCAGGGTCGCAGTTCACTGCTTTGTAGACAGTTTGGAAGAACGAACTCCCTATGGGGAAATGCATCTTTATGAGCAGGGGACCTATCTGGGTGTGAATCCGACTGGTATGAAGGAGCTGAATCTGGGATATGTTCTGGACAGCGATCGTCTGAGAGAGTTTGAGAACTCCAAAGACTTCCTACTCCAGACCATAAGCAAAGATCATAAACTGCGCAAGAGACTGGATATGTGCACTCTTCGTGAGATTAAGGTAACACCCAGTCTGCATCGAAAAATCAGGTCAATCAGTGGAAGAAGGATAGCCCTTGCCGGTGATGCTGCCGGCTTCCTGGACCCGCTGACTGGCGAAGGTTTGTATGGAGCTTTGTTGAGCGCTCAAATCCTTGGGCAACAGATGGAGAGCGTGGACTTAGATCGTGAAGAGTTGCTGCGAGAGGCATTGAATACTTACGCTGAGACTTTCAAACAAGTCAAGTTTACAAAGAACTTGATTAATACAGGGTTTCAGTGGCTGATTCGTCATGAAAAACTAATGAATTGGATTGGTGATCGTCTGGCGATCAGACCAAATTATAGAACTGCACTGGTAGGAGTCATCGGAAATGTAATCCGGCCGCACGAAGCTTTGCAGTATTGCCTGGGTTAAACTTGAAAGGAGATAGAAATGAAAGTTGTTTCAAGTCTTAGAAATTGTCTGGTTATTATGTTGCTGCTCCTTGCAGTTGGACAGTGTCACACACAGGATGTCCCTCTGCGTGGTAAGGCCAAAATACACTTTAACGGTTATTCGAATGTTCATGACTTTGAAGCTGATTTCTTCAGTAAAAGGTTTGTTGCAAACCTCAAAGAGAAGGATGGAAAGAGTACGCTGGAGATTCGTCAAATTGAAGTCCCTGTTCTTGATATCAACACAGGTGATGAAAAGAGAGACGAGACTATGTACAGGATGTTTGGGACAAATAATTTTCCGAGTCTGACAGGTAGTTGTTCCAATGTGGATTTGAGCACAATGAAGAGTGGAGAGTCGGAATTTCCAATTCAACTGAAGATTCGGGACACAGACTCGCAGGTACAGGCGAAAGTGGTTTCATTCAAGAGAAATCAAAACGATATTCAATTGGAGCTTGAATTCCCTGTATCCCTGAAGGATTTTCATCTCAGGGCTCCCTCTGCCATGTTTGGGATGGTGCGAGTGAAGGACAGGGTTGATGTGAAGGTTTCACTCAGCTTGAAAGAATCCGTTTTACTGAGAAGTAGCCGGTCATGAGGTTAGCTCTTTTGCTTTTTACCGTTTTGAGTATCTCCCTTTGGAGCGCTCCGGCAAATCTGGATGTGAAGAACTTGAGTTCTGAAGTGATGCAACTCAGATCGATTGTTCAGTATGAGTCTGTGACGACGAACTCTGTAGATTGCTCACAGGACTTCCTGCTGTTCTTTTACGATCGAAAGGCTCGATCGAAGGTTGAAGACTGGTTTGATCAAACCATGCCTGAAATTCTGCAGAAGTCCGGGGCATGTCATGTGCATGTACTTTTTGCGGGAGGAAAGTCCTTTTTGACACCATGGAGAGTCTTGGAAGGCAAAATCAGGTCCGAGGTTCACCGGGGGCGGGATCGAATGAACTCAAAACTGAATCCAGAGCAAAAGAGTATTCTCGCAAATATACCAACCTCCTTTTATCTGGATCGGGATCGTGCATTTACTTCAAGATATGAAGTTCCAAGACATACTCTTGCTGGTGCCAGTTTCTCAAAGGGGAAAGTTATTGGATGGTTTGATGATCTCCTCGAGGACAGAGTCGATTTTATAAAGACTCTGGGAGATTAGCGATTTCTCGATTCAAAAGGGGCTGTATCAAATATGATACAGCCCCGTTTTTTCCTCAGATGTAAGTTGATCGGAGGGCTATTGTCCCGTCATATTAGCGGGATTGACCCATTCATCAAATTGCTCTGAATTGAGATAACCCAGTTCCAAAGCAGCTGCTTTCAAGGTTGTGTTTTCCTTGTAGGCCTTCTTTGCGATTGCCGCAGCCTTGTCATAGCCAATGTGTGGATTCAGAGCAGTTACCAGCATCAGAGAGTTGTCGAGATACTCCTTGATCTTGGATAGATTTGGTTCTATTCCCACAACGCAGTTCTTTCGAAAGCTGTCACAGGCATCACCAAGAATTCTGGAGGACTCCAGCAGGTTGTGAATCATTACAGGTTTGTAAGTATTCAATTCAAAACTACCCTGACTGGCTGCAAAGGCAATGGCGGCATCATTTCCATAGACCTGGGTAACAACCATAGTTAAAGCTTCTACCTGAGTAGGGTTGACTTTCCCGGGCATAATTGAGCTTCCTGGCTCGTTTTCGGGAATCAGAAGTTCACCAATGCCACAGCGTGGACCCGAGGCCAACCAGCGTACATCGTTTCCAATCTTCATGAGAGCACCAGCGAGAGTTCGCATGGCAGAACTGGCAAAGGCAATGGCATCATGAGCTGCAATGGTCTCAAACTTTACAGGAGAAGAGACAAACTCATGACCAGTGAGCTCATTCATTTTCTCAACCACTTTGGAGCTAAACTCAGGGTGCGCGTTCAAACCGGTTCCCACGGCAGTTCCCCCGATGGGAACTTCTTTTAAGTGATTGATGGAGGCACAAAGCCTGTCCATGGAATGATCCAGTTGAGAAACCCAGCCGGAGATCTCCTGTCCTAAAGTCAGAGGGACTGCATCTTGCAAGTGAGTTCTGCCTGTTTTCACTACGTCCTTAAATGCTTTTGATTTTTCATCCAGGGCGTTTCGAAGGTCCATCACTTTTGGTCTTAAGACATCAACCATTTCACAGACAGCGGCAATGCGCATTGCCGTTGGGAAGGTGTCATTGCTGCTTTGACCCTTGTTGCAGTCATCGTTGGGATGAACGGGAGATTTGCTGCCCATTTCTCCGCCAGCCATCTCAATAGCCCGATTGCTGATCACTTCATTACTATTCATGTTGAACTGGGTTCCGCTTCCTGTTTGAAAGACTACCAGAGGGAAGTGATCGTCCAGTTTGCCATCAATTACCTCTTGAGCGGATTTGCAGATGAGTTCAGACTTTTCTTTGTCCATGACTCCGAGTTGTCCGTTAGCCCAGGCGCAACTGTACTTCAGGATTCCATAAGCCCGAATGAAAGGTCGTGTAAACCGGATTTCTCCAATCTCAAAGTTTTGTAGACTCCGTTGAGTTTGGGCACCCCAGTATCGATCACTGGCGACCTCAATCTCTCCCATGCTATCGCTTTCAATACGCTTGCTCATAGTATCTCCTGGTTCAATGATGAATAAGGCCTATAAAATACTATTTGTTCAGACAAGTTTCTAGAACAAAGCCTTTTGGTTGTGAATTTTGAGTGTGCACTGGAGTGGGCTGTAATGTGCACTGCTTTTCATTTGAATTTGTGGAGGTTGCCTGAACCTTGAAGTGAAGTGCGCTCGTTACGTTTGGAGGTTGTCTGAACCTTAAAGCGATCTGCGTTCATTAAGTGTGGGGTTTGGCTAAACCTTGAACTGATTTGTTGCTGTTTAATTGTGGCGATTGGCGGAACTTTGAACTGTGATCCTATTTTAAGGGCTTGCCTTCGAATGCCTTCGCTCTGCATTCCTGCCTTTTCACACAAAGTGATGGAAGCTTTGTTCTGTGGGAGTATCTCGGCTTCGATACGGTTCAGTTGCAAGGTATCAAATCCGTACTCTATAGTCGCTTTGGCGATTTCCAGACCGTAGCCTTTTCTCAAGTGGTTGTTCAAGACAGAATAGCCCAGAGTTGCTCTTTGACACTCAAAGCGGGTGACACCCCAGAGCTGGGAATCCCCAATCCAGTTGCCCACTGGTTTTGCAAAAGGCGAAGAAGCTGTAACTGAAGTCTTTATCCCGGGAATCCTTACAGGATTGAATCAGCTTTGCAAATTCTTGCTCACTGCAGTTAGAGTCTTTGGTGTAACTCGTATCGAACTGATTTTGCACATTGAGCAGATTTTGTGTGGAGCTTTTCCAAACTTGAAAGTCACCTTCCTCTAGCGGATGAAGGATTAGTCTTGAAGTGTAGATCATAATTAAAAAAGAAGCGCTTTCCGGACGGATTGCGCTTCTTGTAAGTATTATTTCAAATCAGCTTTACTTGGCCATTTCAACCATGTAGGCGAGACCCAACTTGGCAAAGTGGGCTGCATGTCCCGCATGTCCTTCACTTTGGTCAATCACATCACGGTCAGTATGGATATGTGGATTTCCATCCTGCATTGTGGCTTCGTGAGGCATACTGGCCGGATAGCCGTTGCGAGTCCAGCTGGCGTGATCGGAGCATCCGTAGCCGCACTTGCTGTAACCCCAGGGTACATGAACATACTCGTCAATCAGCTCACCCAGGAAAGTGTTTTGAGCTGCATTGGTGAAATCCTGCATCATTACGATGTCGAATTCGTCAGTTCCCTTGTAATTCGTCATGTCCAGTTGAATCACCCCAATGACATGCTTGTTGTCAGACTTGTACTTTTGAGCGATCAGTTTGGATCCGACAAGTCCGACTTCCTCAGCTGCGTAGGCCATGAATTGAACTGTCTTTTTAGGATGATAATCTTTCTCCATTGCGATTCGAATGATTTCTGTCATCGTTGCAATCCCGGAAGCATTGTCATCCGCTCCGGGGGCTCTGCGAGTTGCGCCTCCCCAGAATCCAGCTATGGAGTCAGCATGTCCTCCAATGACAACAATCTCATCAGGATGCGTTGACCCTGGAATCGTCAAAATGATACTAGGCTGTGGAAATTTCTGATGTTCCCATGCTTCAACAGTTACATCTGCACGATTTGCTGCCAGCTCTTCCCATTTAGACTTGATCCAGAGGCTGGAATCAACTCCGGATTGAGCCTTGTAATAACGATTATGATAGGAGCTCAAGTGTTCAATGACTTGTGCGATCTTTCCATCGTCAACCTTTAAGACCATTTCTTTTACATAGGATTGCTGGTCGATGGAATAGTCAGCAAACAAGTGCTTGTTGACCCATCGTCTCTTGCGAACACCGTTCATGGTTCGCTTGGCCTCTTCATAGCTCTCTTCCACCATGAATCCGCCACAGCGATGGAAATTATCATGCATTAACTCACTGAGAAGTTCCCTTTGACTGTCCTTGACCTTAAGAATTGTGACACCGTCGCGAGATTCGGTTTTCTTGAAATGACCTGCAAATTCCTTGCTTAGCACCGGAAGGGCATCAGTTCCGATGGTCACCCAGATTTCTCCCTCTTCGAGGATTTGGTGTTCTTTCTCTATTGCGTGTGTGTTGAAGGTAAGAGCTGCACAAAGGGCCATAGAGCCCAGCCAAGATAGTTTCATCGAGATCTCCTAAAAGAATATAAAAACCGCATTAGAAAAATGCGTACGTTTAAGTATAACTATCTTGTGAAAAACGACAAGGGCAAAGCTTGAGTCTTTCTGTCATTTTTCAATGATTGGAATTGAAAAGTGAATGGAACGAAAGAGAAGTTAAGAAAGAGCGCAGTACTCCCAAGGGGATTCGAACCCCTGTGTCCGCCGTGAAAGGGCGGCATCCTAGGCCGCTAGATGATGGGAGCCTGAATGAGACTGCGCATCTTTCTTAGCTTTTTAAATACTCCCAAGGGGATTCGAACCCCTGTGTCCGCCGTGAAAGGGCGGCATCCTAGGCCACTAGATGATGGGAGCATCTAATTTCAATGGGTCTACAAGGATTTGAACCTTGGACCAATCGATTATGAGTCGACTGCTCTAACCACTGAGCTATAGACCCGAACCGAGGAATCAGAGTAACACCAGTTTGGGGTGAAGTCAATATGGTGTGAAAGGGGAAAAGAAAAAAGTTTTTTGGCTAATAAACCACGTTGTTCATGTGTTCGTGATTCTTGATCTCGGCCTGCACCAGATCATTCAGAAAAGCATCCACTTTCTTCAATCTTCGATTCACATCCAGTATCTGTAGAATCTCCTGTTTTTCATAGGGATTCTCCATGAAATAGTGGCAGCAAAAATTAGTGAGGATATTGGGATCGGTTATGAATGAGACAGCTTGCAGAAGTGACTCTGGTTTAGAGGAAGTCAGAAAAATGAAACGCTTGACCAGTTTGCTAAGAGTCACTGCCTGAGCATAGGCTTGCTCTTCATTCTTGTAATAATCCTGCAAGGCTTTACCCTGTCCATAGATAATCGGGTCGGTTTTGGGGCAATCTTCCACAAAGAATTTGCTCAATCCTCGAATGGTGAGCTGATAGAGTCCATTCTCGGCAGACTCAACCTCCTCAATCGATGCCAGGGAACAGGTTTGATAGAAATACTCGTCTTCACGAATCATTAAACTCACAAGAAAACGGTTTCCATACTGTGGCACTTCTTTAAGAAGTTGGCCCAGATAAGGATCAGGTGATTGTATTGTTGTCATAAGACCTGGAAAGAGGACAAAGTTACGTAGTGGCAATACGGGGTAAGTTTGTTCCATCTGGGTACCTTCTTCCTGTGAAGAGAGGACATCTCTCTTTGGGTGAGCATTATTCTACCCCAAGTATAGCATGGGAGCAGTGGAAGACAAGTTGGACCGGGATCTGACAAAAGATGGCTTTGAATCGCAAGCAACTGCTCGTCAAGGCTGGAGCGAGACTTCAAATTAAGTTAAGCTTATAGATGACGAATCCCGAGGGAAGTCGTTCATTGGAAAGATCCGGCAGTCATTTATTGGATCAAGTCAGGAGACAGATTGCAAAAACTGAAGTTGCGCTGGCTTATTTTTAAGCAGAGCTGGTATTACCAGATGAGTAAACTCGGCCCAAGTGGTCGAGTGTTTTTCTTGCGCCTACTGCTTTCGTCTCTTCAAATATATCCCTTGTGCCTTCTGGTTGGTTCTTTCTTTTTCACTATGTTGTTCTTCATGGGGAAAGTCCAAACGGGCTGGGAGACTGGATTGATTGGTTTTGGGATGGCTCTGATTGCAAGTCTGTGGTTCAAGCCAGCCCTGCGAAGAATCTATATGCAGGCCAGTCTGGATGAGCTTCAGGGGAGATATATAAGAAGCCTTAAGGATGTCATCAGGGATAGTAAGACGCTAAAGGAAGTTGAAAAAGCCGTAAAACTCAAGCTGGTGAATTTACCCAAGGGAATGGACAGAACAACCATCGGGCTGATCAGTTTCTTTCAGATTGCATTAAGTGGAGAGGTCCAAAGGGATTATCTCAAAGATGAGGAATTTGCTGGTGAAATGCGTGTCCTGAAAAGTAAGCAGCTTGATAAATACAATTTGAGTTTTCGCTTCTTGCAAATCCTGCTTTTTAGTCTTTGTTGTCAATGGATGCTGGAGTTTCGTTGGGGAAGTGCTTCTGTAGTAGAGATTTGTTTCTCTGCATTCCTTGTGGCAGTGAGCATGAGTGCTTTTGAATTGTTTCAGGCAATGGATCTGGAGCGTTCAAGGATGCGATTTGCCTACTGCGTTAGCACCAACCAGCCGATCTACGCCTCCCAGGCGGTGGAGACGATTCGAGTCCCAGGTTCAAGGAAAGAGCTTGCGCTGGGCAGCAAAATGGTAAGTCCCTTGCGAGTTGATCTGGAGTTCTTGTTTTCCATTGCTTTTCCGGCACTGATACTGGGATGGTTCTTTGAGATGTTTGCCTGGCCGCTTGTCGTTGCCATGCATTTTCTTGCTCCAGAGGTCGTGGAGGGAATGCGTCACGGTCCGTTTACCCGGGGACTGGTTTTACTAGGCTCTGGAGGCGCTGCATCAAAATCTACGGTTTTGGATAATCTGGTGAAAGGTCTCTTTCTGAGTCTGGGAGTTTTTACTTTCCTGATGGCCTCCGTCACCTTTATTGGGACTCAGCTTTACTGGTTGCAATACACGCCCGTGGCCAGTTATTTCACTCTGATTCCTTTTCGGGAGCTGATCACAGGAGGGTTTGTGATGACATTGCTGATTCTTGCTGTGGTTGCCAGGCAAACTCTTTCCAAGAAACATGCCTATCAAACCTGCTTGAGTTTTCAACTCGCTGCTTTTGCCCTTTTGTTTGCAATCATGAATCAGTATTTTCCTGCATTGTTGAGCATGATGCCGGTGATGTTCTACCTCTCTTTTCGATTCAATTTTATGATGATGAAGAGCTACTGAGTATGTAAATTGGAGGGTCAACAGACCTCCATCAAAGTCAGTGTTTAGCCTTCCAGTGAGGCGAGATTGCAAAGCGGCTGATGAATGCTTTGGATTTATTAATTTCTTAACGGACTGCCAAAAATCAATCCACTTTCATTCTGACAAATCTGGAGTCAGATTTTAGAATGCTATGATTCGGTTCCGTCTCTTCAAACTCCACGGGAATTGGTCTATTATGCTGATACGAAGAAGGGAAAGCAAAGTTAAGCGAGGATTCCCTGTTCTTCTGGAGAATTGCCGTTGATTTTAGTAATTGCGCCAGGAGAAACGGTAAACAGAGCTTAAAATCGAGGGATTGGGAGTAATCATGGCTGAAAAGAAAATACCTGTTCATCTGTATGAGTTTCTAGAAAAGTTGATTGTTCGCGGAAGTCGTGGCTATGAACCAGTAGAAAAAGCTATGCGAGCCATGAAGGAAGAAGATCTTCGAGCTTTTCTTGAATTTTATGAATCCAAAGTCCGACTGGAATTACAGGATCAGAGTTCTACCAGTAGCGAAAGCGAAGATTTATTGGGAGACTCAGTATCCAGGTTATTGGCAAAGGACAAGGAAAAGGAAGAGGCTGATTCTGGCTTACTGGGTCTTGTTTCTTCCTTGAACAAGGACTAAGGATGTCAGAAGCGATTTTGAAGAGAATTGATCATGACCACTTCCTGGAGTTGAGGTTTTCCCAACCGAATCGGAGAAATCCTATGGATCAGGAGACCGCCAGACTCTTTCAGGAGAATTTGAAACTGTTGGCATCTGAGCAGGGAGATCGCTGCAGGCCATTGGTGATTCGTGGAGAAGAGGGTACTTTCAGCGCCGGGGGAGATTTTGGTTTTCTCAAGGAACGCAAAAATTTTAGTCTCGAGGAAAACGAAGCCACCATGCTTGCTTTCTATAATAGCTTTCTCTCAGTTCTCGATTATCCGGGCATTGTAGTTGCCTTTATTGAAGGGGCGGCGATAGGTGCCGGTCTTTGCCTGGCTATGGCTTGTGATGAAATTTGGGTTGAGGGAAAGGCCAAACTGGCTCTGAACTTTCTGAAATTGGGGATTAATCCTGGAATGGCAGCATTGCCATTGGCTCGAGAGCGTCTGGGGATCTCGATTGCTAATGATGTACTCATTAGTGGAGAGAGGTTCAGTGGTGAGGATTTTTATGATTGGGGGGGAGCGAATAGACTTTTTCAGGAAAGTTCTGAGGCCTGGATTGAATTGGAATCTGCGTTGAAGGCCTACCCGAATAGCCGCTTTGCAGTGGCTCCAATCAAGAGTGAAAGAAAAGAGTGTTTGCAGCTGGAGGGCTGTTTGAAGATTGAAGCAAAAGGTCAGGCTCTCTGTTATCATTCCAGCGCTTTTGAAAGCTGGATCAAGAAAATGGAATCGAAGTAGGAGAAAGACATGTTAAGAACTCATCATCTGGGACAACTCAGTGACGATAATCTGGATCAAAATTTAACCTTGTGCGGATGGGTTGACCGCGTGCGTGAGGTTGGTGGCGTGAACTTTGTCGTACTTCGGGATCGCTATGCGAATTTGCAATTGAATGTGGACGGTAGTCTGCTCAGCGGGAATAAACTCTCCCGCGAAGACTGTATTCTTGTGGAAGGTATTCTTGCCAAGCGTCCGGAAAAAGATTGCAAAGAGGAAACTAATGGTTCCTATGAGTTGACGACCCAAAGAGTCGAGATTCTAAACAAGAGTGAAACTCCTCCATTTGTTGTAGATGATAAGGAAGTGGTCAATGAAGATTTGCGTTTGAAATATCGCTATCTTGATCTTCGCAAGGAGTCCATGAAGCGCAATTTGCTGGTACGACATCAGGTCGTTGAGAGTATTCGTTCGATCTTGAACGGACTGGATTTTCTGGAAGTAGAGACTCCCTTGCTGATGAAATCAACGCCAGAGGGAGCTCGTGACTTTTTGGTTCCCTCAAGAGTGTTTCCCGGTGAATTTTACGCCCTGCCTCAGTCACCACAGCTGTATAAGCAAATGATTCAGGTTTGTGGGCTTGATCGCTACTATCAGTTTCCTCGATGCTTTCGTGATGAAGATGCAAGGGGTGATCGCCAGATGGTTCATACTCAACTTGATCTGGAAATGAGTTTTGTTCACGAGGACGATGTTTTTTCTGTGATCGAAAAGGTTTTGGGGAAAGTCTTTGCTGATGTGAAAGGGGTAAACCTTCCCGAGTCTTTTGAGAGAATGAATTACAGTGAGTGTATCGAGCGTTTTGGACTCGACAAACCGGACTTGAGATTTGGAATGGAGCTTTATGATCTTGATGAAGTGCTCAAGGGGAGTCCTTACGAGTACTTTAATGAAGTGATTGAGAGTGGAGGTCGTATTGCTGCGATGACAGTTCCAGGCGGGGCGAAGTTCTCCCGAAAAATTCTCGATGGCTTTTCTAATTTTGTAAAAGCTTATCGCAGCAAGGGAGTTTTCTTTTTCAAATATACCGAGGATGGCTTCAGTGGTGGTGCCAGCAAGCATCTGCCAGAGGGTTCTGACGAAGCTCTCTTGAAGCTTTCTGGTGCGAAAGAAGGGGACTTGATTGTTTTCGTTGCAGACAAGGCGAAAGTAACGAACGACTCCATGGGTTATCTAAGAAACCATGTCGCGAAAAAATTGCACGAGGAATCCGGGGACTTTATTCCTGAAGGTGATTACAAACTCTTGTGGGTCACCAATTTTCCGTTGTTTGAATACAATCCCGATGAAGATCGCTGGGATGCCATGCATCATATGTTCACGATGCCCAAGGAAGAGGATTTAAAGTACTTTGAAACTGGTGAATACGAAAAGATTCATGGTCGATTGTATGATCTGGTTCTCAATGGAGTGGAGCTGGGTTCAGGAAGTATTCGAATCCATAGACCTGAACTGCAAAGAAAGATTTTTGACGTGGTAGGTTTCACTCCTGAGCAGGCTGAATCAAGGTTTGGATTCTTTCTTGAGTGTTTGAAATATGGAGCACCACCACACGGAGGAATTGCTCTCGGGCTTGCCAGACTTGTAATGACTCTGCTGGAATTGGATAATATGCGAGATGTTATTGCTTTCCCCAATGCCTCATCGAATCGATACTTTTTGGATGATTCACCAACGAGAGTCAGTGAAGAGCAACTGAGTGAACTGCACTTACAAACACGAAAGACAGAGGAGTAAACTATGAGCGCGCGATTGTTATCGGATCAGGAAATTGAAGGTAAGTTGGGACAATGGAAGGGATGGGTTTATGATCCTGGTTCCAAGTGTCTGAAGAAAGGCTTCGAGTTCTCCAATTTTGTTTGTTGTTTTGGAGTGATGTCCCAGATTGCCATTTGGGCCGAGAAGTTGAATCATCATCCCGACTGGGCGAATGTTTACAATCGATTGGAGATTCGTCTCAATACTCATGATTTGGGTGGGGTGAGTACACTGGATTTTGAGCTCCTTGAAAAGATTGAGCAAGCCGTGAATTTTCAGTGCAACATGGAGGCTTACTCCATCTAGCTTGAGCTGGATTTAAAGAAAGAGAAAGCCGTTGGTATTCTTTGAATGCCAACGGCTTTCTGCTTTCTGCTTTCTGCTTTCTGCTTTCTGCTTTCTGCTTTCTGCTTTCTGCTTTCTGCTTTCTGCTTTCTGCTTGTGTAATGAAAGTGAGGACTTTAACTTTGAGTCATCCAGCTCAAGACTGTTTGTTGTCTGAGCTGGTCCCCACAGTTTTACCAGTCAATCTCAAGCTTGAAGTTGTAAGTGAAGTAGTCCCGAATTTTCTTTTGATTCCGCTGGTACCATTCGCCACACATAATAATGAACAGCCCCATCAAAACGGTCATGAATGTAAAGCCGATGACTCCTGAGAAGAAATGGCTTGCGTAGTATCCGACCGTTCCAAAGAATCCTATGGCACCAAAGATGGTAAAGATTTTTCTTTGAAGAATAGCACCTATAAAAATGAAAGTCAGATTGAGTGCCCCATAACCCAGTCTGGAAATCTCACTGTAGGACTTCAGGCTACTTAATCCAAACCAAAACGTAATCATTCCAAAGGTAAACAGCCAGTCAGCATAGTCGGCTTCTTCGCTGTCATCCTGATACTTCTGTACGATTGTTGCAACAAACAGCATTGCGGTACCGAAATAGACTGAGATCCATTTTCTGGCGGTCCAGGATATAAAGTCTCCGGTTAAAAGATAGGGAGCTGTATCCATACTCATAAAGAAGAGACTAAAGGATAACGGTAGCATAAGAAATGGAGCTTTGATTACTCTAAGCATGACAAGGCTTGCACAGATGGTACTAATCTCCATGATCAACCAGCAAGGTTGTGCATAGCGGTAAAAATTCTTGAAGCTTGACGGACTACCATCTGGCTTTTAAATAGTTGGTTAAAAAATTGGGTAAAATGGGCGAGAGTTAGCTCATTAGATGATTTTAGAAGTGAATGTAATAATGGTTGGAGAGCTGAAACTCTCCTTGTATTTATTATGTGCAGGACACCAGTACCAAGCTCTGAAAATCTGAGGGCTTGCAGACAATTCAAATGGACTCAAAAAGGGGCCTCATCAAGTGAGACCCCTGTGAATTCTAGATTAAGGCTGAATGTTTAGCTCATCAGCCGCAGCTATGGAAAGTTTCAGCCTCTGGCTGCTTCGTTGCGCTCCTCTTCTTTCGTTTGAAGGTAATGCATGAACAAACAGGCTGTTGAATCCCCGGTCACGTTGATTGCAGTTCGAACCATATCGAGCAGGCGATCGACACCCATAACAAGGGCAACACCACCAACAAGAGCTGGATTTACTGTATCCAGAACCATCACCAGGGTGATCATTCCTGCACCCGGTACTCCCGCTGCCCCGATACTGGAGAGGGTGGCCATTACCACGATAGAAATCATGTCACCCAGACTGAGATCGACTCCGAAAACCTGCGCAATGAATACCGCGGCGACTCCTTGATAAAGGGCGGTACCATCCATGTTGATAGTAGCCCCGAGAGGTAGCACAAAGGAGGTTGTTTTATTGGGTACTTCCAGATTTTCTTCAACGCAGCGCATAGTCACCGGGAGGGTTGCAGACGAGGAGGAAGTGGAGAATGCCAGAATCAGGGCTTCCTTGATTCCCTTGAGAATCGTGATCGGGCTCTTGCCGGAAGAGAAGCTGGCAACTGGCATGTAAACTATGAACAAATGCAGTAACAAGCCACCCACTACCACGAGTGAATAGATGATGAGTGAGGAAATGACATCCAGGCCCAACTTGCTCACCGAGGCTGCCATCAGGGTACAGACACCGTAAGGGGCTATTCCCATAATCATTTCCACGAGATAGACCATAATCTCGTTACATATGCTGCAAAAGCGCAAGATCACCCGCTTGTGGTCTCCCTTCAGGTTCGTGATCCCGATTCCAAAGAAGAGGGCGAAGACAATGATTTGTAAAATGCGTGACTCAGCCATTGCGTCGATTGGGTTTTCAGGAATCAGCTCAAGAAGATTCTTCTGAACAAGGGCCAGACCTTTTTTGACTGAAGCCATGACACCTGTCTGTGGCTCGTCACCCTGTTTGGCTCCTTGTTGCTCCATAGCAGCTTTCTTGTATTTTTCTACGTTTTTCTGATTTGCTTCGATCAGAGTTGCTTTCCGTTCTGGTGGTATGAAACTTCCAGGCTTGAGAACCACTGCAAGCAACACACCTATGGTGATTGCTATGGCTGTGGTGAACATGAAATAGATCATGATTTTGATCCCTGAACTTCCTACTTCCTTCACATCCTCCATGGAGGCCACTCCAATACACAATGAGAAGAAGATTAGCGGGACAACAATCATTTTCAGGAGTTTGAGAAAAATGTTTCCGATGATGTTGATAAAGCCGATGAACATCGCCCCTTTTTCTCCGTTGAAGAATTCAATGGGGGAGTTCTCTCCAAAGAGCCAACCTACAAAAATCCCTACGAACATCCCGACGATGATTTTCTGCCAAATCTGCATCATGATCCTTTCTGCCTGACGCCCTTTGCATAGCGACATGCGAACTTGAAGTGGAAATCAGTTTACCCTCTCAAAGCTGGATTCTCAAGGAAGAGGGGTTTTCCCGGAGCAATTGCATTGAGCTTATGCGAGAGCCAGCGAATTCATGGACCTTCACTTTTGATTACAAAGGAGAGTTCATCACGAGCTTGCATTGACTATATCTTTGCAAGAAGTTTGCAAATCAGGCCCGGTAAGAGGAAAATGGTCCTGTAATTGATCACAAAGTTAGGAGCAATCATGATGGACAGTATTCTGGTTGGACTGGAAAGTGGAGACAACTTTCCAATTGTACAAAAGTATGCCCTGGAGATAGGGAAGTACTTTCAAGCGGAAGTGCATGGAATTCATGTGATTGACGTAAGAAAACTCTATTCTCCCTTTGTGGAAGACGTTCTCTTTTCAGCGGGGCTTGCCTCTGTACCGAATCTGCAGGAAATGGTAAGACAGCGTCTTGATAAAATTTGTACTCTTTTGAAAGATGAGTTTGAAGCAAATATCAAGGATTACGGGTTAAAGGGTGACTTTGAGTCTTTTGAGGGAGTCGTTTCCAAAGAGCTTGCGAGGCAGGCCCGTTCCCATGACTTGCTGGTCATTGGGACAAAAGGGGAGAACTTCGGGATCAAGGACATTTTGCTGGGTTCCACTTTCAATGAAGTGATTCGATCGGTCAATGTTCCCATTGCTGCCGTACCAAAAGATTGCAACAAGTTCTTCATTCGCAGGGTGTTGGTTGCTTATGACGGTTCAGAAAAGTCTCACAAGGCTCTGCGCTTTATTGCCAACTCCGTGAAAGAGCACAACCTGGAGATCGAGTTGATTACAGTGAGAGATGGAAACCTCGAAGATTACAAAAAGGTTTTTGAGGAAGGTCAGGAATACCTCAAGCGCAAAGAAGTGAAGTTTCAGGCTCGATTGATCCAGGGTCAGGCTGAAGAGGTGCTTTTGTCTCATGCTCAGGCTAGCAAATGTGATCTCATTGCCATGGGGGCTCATGGTGGTGGTTTGAAGGATTATTTCGTAGGATCTCTGGCCAACCAGGTTCTTGAGAATACCAGTTTGCCTGTCGTGCTGATGAATTAATGGGGCTGAATTTAGCAGGAGACTTCTATGAGTTTTGATCTATTGAGCACGCCATAAAGTTTAGAAAACCATAGATTTGATTTGTCTGGCGAGGGTATGGTCCTGCACTGCCATCACTACAATGCCTTCTTGCAAAGATCCATCATGGATGCTGAGTACATTGATAGTGTCCCCTTTCTAATCGGTGCAGCAGCTGAATCGGTCTATACCCAACTCAAGGGATTGTTGCAGGGTAAGGAAGCTGAAGAGCGCTGTCATATCGCCTCCGAACTCTATCGTCAGGCGGGCTTTGGGACTCTGGACTTTTCCTCCCTTTCAAAAGATGGGGGAAAACTTGTTACGAAAAAAAGCCACACCAAGAGGTGTGGCTTTCCAGTATTCAGATCGCTTGAAGCGAATTTGATTTGATTAGCTAGTCTCGATTTCCAAGCAAGCTCAGCAAGTGGATGAAGAGATTGATGAAGTCCAGATACAGTGACAACGCTGCGAGAATTGCATACTTCTGACCTTCGGCAGAGCTTTCCATTCCAGCAACGTAGTAGGCTTTGATTTGCTGCGTGTCGTAAGCAATCAAGCCTACGAAGATAAATACACACAAACAGCTGATTGCGATAGCTACAGGACCGCTTTGCAAGAACATGTTGACCACCATAGCAAGGATGACTCCCAGCAATGCCGTTAGCAGTAGGGAACCCATGCTTGTAAGATCTTTCCTGGTGGTTAAGCCATAAAAAGCCATGACTGCAAATGTACCTGCCGTAATCATAAAGGTACTTGCTACACTTGCTGCAGTGTACTGGAAGATAAGTGGTGCCAGAGTGATCCCGTTGAGAGCAGCGTAGGTGAAAAACAGCGCGGTTGCTGTCCCTGGCTTCATTCTATGAACGGCTCCAGCCATCCACCATACCAGTCCGAGCTCCACTACAAAGAGTGGCATCACAAAGGGAATGACTGCGTAAAAAACCTGCTCGCTGGACAGGACGAACCAAGAGGTTCCTGCTGTTAGTAAAAGCCCGGCCGTCATCCACATGAATACCTGAGAAACATAGGTAGACAGTCCCGAGATGTCTACCTGCTGAGCTCCTGCAGTTGCAGTGCCATCGAAGTTGTCTCGATAGCTTTGACCTTCGTCAGCATTATATCTTTCGTAATCTTTATCTCTTTCTCTAAATTCCATGACTTTCTCTCCTGTCAGTGTTAAAGCCTATTCAGAATTAGCGACCTCAAGATCTGCCTCGCAGGCAATTCCTGATCATTTCATTCCTATTATCAGAAGTATTTCATAAATCGAGACAAGCATCAATTTTGTTTCGATTCAAAACAATGTATTTTTACATCTCTACTGCACCTCCAGTCTAACATTTCAAGGGATTGATTCCCTAAATTTTGTGCTAGAATGTGGCCGTGAAACAACAATATCCAATAACAGAGCAGAAAAGAACTCAGGAGTTGGTCGAAGCCGGGTATACTCATCAGCTTTCCAAATCCCTCGCGATTGGCTCAGTGAGCGGGGCAGTGGTCTCAGGTCTGTTTTTGCATACAACCTTGCTTCCAGAAATATTTGCGGGACTTTCCGTGGTTTTTGTTTCCTGGTACTTTATTGGTGTTTTTTCAAAGAAAGAGACCCCTCAGAAAAGAGAAATGAGTGAGTCGCTTTTTCGAGAGCGCTCCACCAGGGTTTTGGCGGTGTTGCAACAGGAAGGGGCCTGCACCATCGAGGACCTTCTGGACAAGACAGATTTCTTCGAGAAGGCCCTTGTACCAACTTTAAAAAAGATGGTGGATTTGGAATGGATTGAAGAAGAGCTGGAAATGGAAACTGGAAAATGGTATTTCAAGATCAGTAATCAGTATCATGAGATTCGAACGAATCAGAATATAGGGCGGGATCTGGATTCCCGGCTCAACGAATTGGATCGATAGATGAAAAACAGGTTCGTGGCGGCAATATTGGCATTTTTCTTTGGCTCTTTTGGGGTTCACAAATTTTATCTAGGGCGTAATACCACAGGTATCCTGTATTTGTGTTTTTGCTGGACAGGTCTTCCCTGGTTACTTTCCATGATAGATATCTTCTCTCTTCTGATTACGGATGATCGCACATTCGATTTACGCTACAATGCAGAATACCTCTATGGATTAAACGGTCCGATTGCCACTCATGAACGAATCATCGAGTCAACTCCTGTTGCGTCAGCACCAAAAGAGAGTGCGAAATCCAAAGCCGCTCAGATTAAGGAGCTCAAGGAGTTGATGGTACAGGGTGCCATCGATGAAGATGAGTTTGAGAGATTGAAGGCAGACATCCTCAAGAGCTGACCTTATGGAGTCCAATTTCGAGCAAAGATTGCTCCGCGCTTTACCCTCCCTTTCGCCTGAATTCTTGACGAAACTAAGATCAGGATTTGAGGGCGATTGCACTGGTCACGACTGGCACCATGTTCTTCGTGTTGTACGAAATGCCTGGAAGATTCAGCAGTCAGAAGGTGGCGATCTCCTAAGGGTGTTGCCTCTGGCTCTCGCTCATGATTTGGAAGATCACAAGTTGGAAGAAAAATCAGTTTCCCTATCAGAGTTTTCCCAAGAATTGAACTATGACCGTGACTTGCTGGAAAGAGATGTTTCCAAAATGGGTTTTTGCGGAGCCCACGGGAGTGATGGAGACTTGGATCTAGAAGTGCAAATTGTTCTTGATGCAGACCGACTGGATGCCATTGGCGCAATTGGAGTGTCCAGATGTCTCGCATTTGGTGGAGCCAGATCCCAGTTAATCTTTCATCCTGAGGGTGAAGCACTCGAGGCCAAAAGTCGTAAAGAATACCTGAAGTCCTGCTCTTCCAGCATTCACCATTTTTATGAGAAGTTACTCCATATCACGAAGCATATCCATACCAAAACCGGGAAGCTGATGGCCGAAAAAAGGCACCGGCGTTTGTTGGTGTTTTTGGAGGGTTTTCTTGAAGAATGGTATGGCGAGGATGAAATCCCTGAAGAGCTCAATCTCAACAGATTTTTAGGGGATGGAGAGTAATGCTGGTTTTAGGTATTGAATCCTCGTGCGATGATAGCAGCATTGCAGTTCTCAAGGATGGGAAAGAGATCCTGAGCCTTGTGAAGAAGAGTCAGGTGGAGCTGCATCAGGATTTTGGGGGAGTCGTGCCTGAAATTGCAGCAAGAGGTCATCTTGAAGCCATGTTTCCAGTTCTGGAGAAAGCACTCGATCTTGCAAATGTCGACTTGAATCAAATCGATTTGATTACTGCCACAGCAGGTCCAGGACTTATCGGATCCCTGCTTGTTGGTTTGAATATGGGCAAGGTTCTGGCCCTGAAGACTAATAAACCCTTTGTGGCGGTTCATCATCTCGAAGCCCATTTCGCTGCGAATGCCCTCGAAAGAGAGTTTTCCTATCCAGCAATTGGCCTTCTGGTGAGTGGCGGTCACAGTTGTCTCTATCTTATCCCTGCACAGGGAGAATATGAGATTTTGGGTGAAACAAGAGATGATGCCGTAGGCGAGCTGTATGACAAAGTTGCCCGCAAGATGGGCCTTGACCAACCAGGTGGCCCCAAAATCGACAAGATGGCACATACCGACGGTGATATTCATTCATTCACTGCGCCTATGCTTCACAGCAAGGACCTTGATTTCAGTTTCTCTGGATTGAAAACAGCCTGTTTAAAAGCTTTGGATGAAAAGGTGCCGATCGATCAGATTGCCAGAGGGATGCAGGAAGCTGTGATAGAAGTTCTTTGGAAGAAGACCCATAAAGCACTCAAGGAACACCAGGTAAAAAATCTGATTTTGGCTGGTGGTGTGAGCGCCAATCAAGGAATTCGAAGTCATTTCTCCAGGGAGTGTGAGCGAAGGGGAATAGCCTTTAGTGTCCCGCGATTGGCCCTTTGTACTGACAATGGCGCTATGGTTGCCAGAGCTGGCTGGGAAAGGTACCAAAGCGGATTTCAGAGTCAGCTGGATGTGGATGCTTTTTCCAGGCTTTCACTGGCAGAGCTTGAAGGAGGAGATTTGTGGCAGAAATCTTAAAAATGAGTCCCGAGCTGGCCAGTAAAGTTGCCGCTGGAGAAGTGGTCACCAGGCCACTAAACGTAGTGAAAGAGTTGGTGGAAAACAGCCTGGACGCCGGTGCCACTACCATTGTGATAGAGCTGGAACAGGGTGGGAAGCGATCCATTGTTGTTCAGGACAATGGATCAGGAATGGATAAGGAAGATCTGGGTCTGTGCGTACAGTCTCACGCCACCTCAAAACTCAAGGCTATGGAAGACTTCATGAGTCTGACTTCCTTTGGTTTTCGTGGCGAAGCCCTCCCTTCAATTTGTGCCGTGTCAAAATTCACAATTGAATCCCGACGTGTAGGGAGTGAACACTCATGGGCTCTGGAAATGGAAGGGATGACACAACTCCAACTCAGAGCGGGCAGCCTTAATCAGGGTACTCGAGTCTGCGTTCGTCAATTGTTCTTTAACTTGCCGGCCAGATTGAAGTTTTTAAAAACTGATGCCTATGAGAAAGCATTGATTGTTGATCTCGTTCAATGCTTCATGGCAAGTCGCCCTGATGTGAGTTTTCACCTGATGCATAATGGTGATCAAGTTTTAAAATCTGATGGAAGTGGTAAGCAGGGCCTCTTGCCAGTCTTGTTTCCAGCACGTCTGTCTTCCCGCTTCTTTGAATTGAAAGAGAATAAGCATCCTATTTTGGGCGCAACAATTGATGGTTACCTATCACAAAGTGACACCCATCGATCCAGTTCCAAGGATTTGAAAGTCTTCGTTAATGGGAGAATTGTTCGGCACATGCCCTTCTCCCGGGCGATTCAGGCAGCCTATGAAAACCTGACCACATTGCGTCGTTGGCCCATGGGGATTTTCTTTCTGAACATTCGACCATCCATGCTTGATGTCAATGTCCATCCTCAAAAAACAGAGATCCGAATCGAGAATGAAGCGATCCTTTGCGAATTTATTACAAAGTCTGTTCGCAAGACCTTGTTAAGTTATGATCAAAGCCCCCAGCTGATTAAAGAGCCCGGTCCACTGGCTGCGAGAAAGCAGGAACGCAAAAATACCGAGGAAATGCAGGGGGCACTCGACGTTCTGCGAACCTCTTCTCCTGTGAGAAGTGCCACAGGTCAAGCTCTCGAAAGAATCTCCTCAGAGTCCTTTCACAAACTCGAGTCCAGACAGAATCGCGAGGAAATTAGCGCTTGGGAAGCTCGAAAGGGGACCAATTCTGCGGATTCAATGAAGGAGTTAGAATCCAAATCTATACTCAGCGTAGATCTCAATGAAGAGATTCTACCAATGATTGAAGACATCGGTTCCTCTCCACTCAAACTGCTGAAACCTGAAAGTAAATCAGTTCAAGAGCTTGATCGAGAATCAAAGCCTCCGAAGAAAGATTTAATCCAGGAGAGATTCAATTTTGAAGACTTTGAATTGGTCGGTCAGCTGGAGAATACTTTCGTTGTTGGCAAGTGGAAGGATCAAATGGTTTTGATTGATCAGCATGTTGCCCAGGAAAGAGTTTTGTATGAGCAGGTGGTGCGAATCCTGAAGGAGAGAGCCAGAGCCAACCGCCAAAAGCTACTAATACCCGCTGAACTTGAAGTGAATGCTGCTCTTCTAGCGGTGGCCTCAGAGAATGAGGAACGCCTGTTTGATTTGGGTTTTGAGTTTGAAATCAAGGATGAGAAGTTTCTGTTGAAGACTCTTCCAAAACTCCAGAATCTTGAGTTTCAGCGCGAAGATTTCGAAGAGCTATTGTTGAGCATGGAGACCAATTTTGCCAGTAGCAATTTTGAAGATTACATCAAGGAAGTGGCTGAGACAATTGCCTGTAAATCAAGCATCAAGGCGGGTGATGAACTCTGTGAGGACTCTATGATGCGATTGATGGAAGAGTTGGGAAAGAGCGAGAACCCCTATCATTGCCCACATGGACGCCCAATCATAGTGAAAATGAGTCTCAAGGAGATTTTCTCCCGATTTGATCGAGCCTATCGTCCCTTATGAATTCTGAAATTCTAGTAGTTACCGGGACTACCTGTGTAGGAAAAAGTGACTTTGCTACCGAGTTAGCGAAGAAAAGAGGGGCTGAAGTTCTTTGCATGGATGCTTTCCAGGTTTACCAGAAAATGCCCATTTTAAGTGCAGCTCCGACTTTGTCACAAAAAGCACAGTGCCCCCATCATTTGTTTGAGTTTGTTGATCCTCTGAATAACTTCAGTATCAAAGAGTATTACGATAAGGTCACGGATGCCATCAAGGACTGTTGGGAGAGGGGAGTGACTCCTCTTCTTGTTGGTGGGACGGGCTTGTATCTTCGGGTTTTGCGCCACGGTCTGGAGAGTTCAAAGGCAGAACAGAATCCCGAGTTTCGGGAGGAAATGGAGAGTCTGGCTCAACAGAGTGGTAGAGAGGCTGTTCACAAGCTGTTAGAGGAGAAAAACTCGAAACGAGCATCAGAACTGCATCCTAATGATCTCAAGAGGGTCATTCGTGCATTGGAGATTGAGAATTTCTCAAAACAGGGAAAACAAACCCGGGATGAACTGGCTCACTTTTGTGCACACTGGGAAATCTACTGTCTTCAAGCTGAGCGGGAAGCACTCTATAATAAGATGAACCAACGTGTCTTGCAGATGATTGACGATGGTGTGGAAGAGGAAGTGAGAAATCTCCTTGCTTTGGGTGTTTGTGAAGGAATGACCTCCTATCAGGCAATAGGCTTGAAGGAGACAGCTCAATTTCTCAGAGGAGAGATAGACCGTGAGCGCTGGATTGAAATCTTCACGCGCAATACCCGCCGCTTTGCCAAGAGGCAGGGAACCTGGTGGCGATCCATGCAAGACATACAAATCATCAATAGAGAACTATGAAAGCTAAATCTATACTACTGTTGCTGACCATGCTCGTGCCTTGCCTCCAGGCGATGACAGCAGAGCAGAAGCGACAACAAATCTTTGCCCAGCTTTACTCCAAGGCGAATTACACACTGAATACCTTGCCCAATCAAGTAACCGGGGGCCCGCTCGCTTTATTGCATTCCTTGAACGTGGATGGAGAGGCCTTGCATCACGTTGTGGGTAGTTTCTCATCAAGGCCGGGGGAAGGGACTCGTGTCATTTTGCATTCAGTGCCTTTTCGAGGAGACGGAATCGCAGAGTTGTATAATCGTCAGCTATTCAGTGGATATCGTTGGTTTTGGCTCGAGGTGAACGGGCGGGTAGCTTCCACAATTCAGGGCGGATTTTATGATCTGAGTGCTTTCACTCTGCCCACTCAAACCAATTACACCTATGACAACCACATCTGGAATTTCAGTTGGGTGAATCCCACAGCCACTGATTATGGTACCCGTGTGAGTATCAAAGTGAGTGACCGGGAAGAGCAATTCATTCGAAGCGACGAAGGATTGGCCGTTTACAAAGGAACGGGAACTGCAGCGACAGCTATATTGGCCGCTCAACCGGGTACAATCATTCATGTGGCATTTTTCGGGCATTACATTGCCGGGGCTCAAGAGATTGATTCTGGTGGGGGAGTGAATTACTACGGAACGGATGCGGGAACAGTACAGCCGATTGGTGGCGTTTATCAATCGGAGTTCCCTGACAAGCTACGTGTTTTGCATCGAATCAAAGTACCCGTCATTCAAAGGACAGACCGAAACGTTTACAGGGTAATTCCCCCAAATGCTCCCGATCCAGTCGACCAGAACGGGAATTTCCTGCCCTGGCCAGAAACTCATTCTCACTTTACTCTCTATGGAAAGAATTTTGAACCTGCTTTTCACAAAGTGGTTCAGGACAATGTCGATCAGGTGAATGGTGAGGTTATCGATTTTCGAACGGACAGAATTCACGTCACTTTACCTTCTTCGACCCTTGCCATTACAGAGCCTTGCAAGGATTTGGTTTTGAAAGTGGCCTCCACCAGAGACAACGGACTGGAGTCCAATGAGGTGAAGATTCGGGTTGTCAACGCTAACTACACCTACGCTCGTCTGTGTGGCTTGTAATCCTGTTTATCTCTTCCTGTTTCCACGCAAGCCTGTTCGGTTTGTATTCCGATTTGGTACTCTTTCTTTGATACTTTTGGGATGGAGTTGAATTGGTTTACTGGTGGAATTTGCTTGCGCGTTCAGTGGAAATCGAAGTGTGGCCTCTGTATTAATCAAGTCTGGCAATTGAAGAGCAAGCGTAGAAAAATCTTGTATTGTGCAAACATTCCCGTGTAAATCGGGAACATTTCCCTCTGAAACGGCGTAGTTGAGTTGATGCCAATTCTGTTCACCCGTTTGCTGATTACACTTTTGTTTTTCACAGCGAGTGTTTTTGCGACCTCTCCAGGTTTTGACCAAATCGAGGGAAGCGAGTGGGAAACAACGGTAGAACCGGCAGAAGCTAGCATTCCCATTCCCACCCCCAGGCCACGTCCTGAACCCGCACCAAGAAGAGGTCCACAGGATTTACCTGATCCCGGAATAGGCGCTAATGAATGGGGCCGATCAGCCAAACGCAAGCTGGAAGATTGGGCTTCTCGGATTCCCGTGATGGATTTGATTGATCTGAAAGACATGGTCGAATTCGGAAACCGGGCCCAGGTGCAGTTTCTCAGACAAAACCTTAAAACAATCATCAATCCACCGCAGGATCAGGAGCAAAGAGTCGCAAGGGCTCAGCGTTTCGGTAAAAACCTGACTCACACTGCCGGAAAAATCCGGGATTCTCATAAAAGCCATTTGCATCTGAGTTTTCACGAGCTGGTTGATTTTCGGGTAAAAGGTTGGGGAGATCATCAGGACGACAGCGATGATGTCTTCATCATGCGTGATCTTCTCTACTTGCTTCAAGACGGGATTGATAAGGTCGGTGGCGAATACCTGGAGTTGGTTAAGAAGCGTCTGGTTGATGTCCTGAGCTATGGTCTTCGTGCCCATGGTCGGGATGGTGGTCGTACCGGGGCTGAGGTTCTACGAGGAATTCAAACAATTCGTAATGCCAGGAATGCCCGGGAAGTTTGGGCTGCCCTTCCATATCAGGCGATTGCTTCTAACCGGCCCGGGTACGGACGTTTTAAAGATGCTTTTGAATGGGTCAATGGAATCACAACCTTTTTCCTGCTCAACTACCGTCGAATCTACGGTATCGAAATGATTTTCTACTGGGCCGAGGAAGAAGAACTGCTCTCCAACTTGCGCAAGATTGGGTCTCTGAATGAAGATCTGGATATCAGCGCGGTGGAACGCTCTCTTGAGGGTAGTGCAGGAAGACTCAGTATTTATGATATGAGTCAAAATGTGGTTCGAGAACCCTATTTTCGAGACTTGGCCTTGTCCGCGTGCACAGCTTTTGGGGATGTTCTGACAGATAAAGATACTTTGCGTCAGCATCTGGGTTATTTAAAGCACCGGGTGGGATTGTTCCTTCAGAGTGATGCCTATCGTGAACTCATAGCGCAAAAGCAGTCTGAGGAGAGTCAAGGTGTTCTCGATGAGTTTAGTGAAGGAGAGTCGCTGAGTTCTCAGGTGGATCCACTAAGAAAGATTGTCAGCGTTGATGGAGTAGACCTGAGTGAGGAGCAAAGAAATGAATTTCGTGAGTCCACAGGTCTTGATCTTGATGATGTAATTGCAACTAACGGGGACCGGGGAGAACTGCGGGATCTGATTCTACGTGAGTTTCCTGATGCAGCGACCAATCCTGACACTGCAAGAGAGAAGACTCGAGCTGTCGAGCAGGCCCTGGTAAGAATCGCTGACTCGGAAGAAACGGCTGCCACATTGGGTAGAGCCGCTGACAAAAAGGTTGCTGATACTCTGGTTCAGGGACAAGGTGATTCTGAGTTGTTTGAAATCCGTGACGGAAAGGTTGTCTTTAGCACAACAGCTCTTAGCCAGATTCTCTCTGGTGGGGATACAAGCGGGGTACAAGGTGCTCATGAAACCTTTTCAGAGAGTTTAAAGGGTGCAAGAGAGACTCTGGGTCGCGCAAGGTCAGTGAGCTCTCAACTGGATGGGGCTCGTGACGAGGTGCGAACTTTAATCGAGGATCTTGAGTCTATGGGTTCGAGTGAAGAGGGGCGCCCGGCAAGCGAATCTGTTGTGGCCGAAGTTCGTGAGATTCAATCGAGGCTCAGCAGCATTGGCAGAGAAGTGACTAGCTCTCACAGAGAGTTGGAAGCCCTGCAAAGAGATTATGTCATTGCGAAGCGGAAATTGCTGGAGAAGCTGGGTTTAAATGAAGAAGACTTCACTGGAGATGCAACGGAACTGAACGAAGCGGTCCAAAATTATCTTAAGGAGCTCGCATTCAGTGATGAGGACCTCAATGCGAAGGCCAGGGAGCTCTTTGCACTCCTTAGTGCGGTTCAGGAAGGGGCTCAAAAAATCTCCGGTCTTGCTGAGGATATTGAACGTCAAAATCGAGTGGTAGCCATGCTTCGAGGTCAGCTTGAGAGAATCTCCAGAACAGCTCGAGAGGAAATCGGAGAACTCTCAGAGCAGAGTCGAGAGCTGCAAGTCAGGCATAAGGGACTTTACACTTCAGCTCACTACCTCAGTGATGATGAAATCAGTCTGATTCGCGAGAAGGCGAGTATGTGGGCCCAGATCGACGGGGATTTGGCCAACCAGTTCGCCTTGAAATACCTGACTGGTTATATCAAGGAAGGGGATACACGGGAGAACTTCATCGAGAGTATTCGTTTTCACTCCTTTGAGCAAAACTCAATTTCCTTTGACCTGACCCTTGTTTCTCGAAGTTATGGGGATTCCTGGGATTCAGTTCAGGAGCGTCAAACATTGAGTCTGAAGGTTCTTCCAAAAGTGGTAAAAGATGAAGAGAACAATTTTGATTTTGTGATTCAGGAGCTTCATCTTCAAAAAGAAGGCGAAGAGAAAGTCGTCTTGTCTACTGAGCTCGGAACAGTTCTGGATTCAACCCTTGCTCTGATTAATCAAATGGTGGATGGACTAAATTACCAACCCTACAAAGAGCTGAGATTTCGCTACTACTCACATCTCTCTACTCTACGAATCCACAACGGACTACCAATCTTTGAATCTTTTCCAAACTTTAAAGTGCACTTCATTGAATTGCTGGCTGGCAAGATTTCCCTCTACGGCGATGTTTCCGGGAAAAAACTTGGGGAGTTTGTTGGTAAAGGTACTGTCATGGAGAAGGGTGAGACTGTTGGCGAGAGCGAACAGGGACAGATTCAATCCAGAATTGATCAGGCCTTTGAGGTCTCCAGAGAAGGGAAGTCAGACTTTGGTGATTTTGGAGACGAGGCAACTGAGAGTTTCTCTCAACAGCTGAGAGACTCTTCAATTCAGCCAATTGGAGCAGCCAAGGTTCGAGTCCATCAGGATTTGATCAATGATTTCTATGTGGGGATGCGTGAGGGTTACTTAAGCAAAGGGATACGCCCCATCACCGACACTTCCCCTGCCGGTCGGACCAGTGCACTCTTCAATGGTTTGCATATAGCAAAAATTGATTTCAAGAATGCCGGCAATGTGGACCTTTTCTTTAAGGGGAATCTGCAAACTATATCCAAGGAGACCAGCAGCTTCTACTCCAGGGCGATTTCGATCATTGCTCCTTGGCAAGGAATGCGACAAGGGCTCCATGAGGGTGCCAGCAACGTGGTTTCCTTCTTCACTTTCGGTTATGTGAAAATTGAAGTGGACCCTGCAGACTATAAGGTTCCCAGTGGAGAATTCGCAATTCAACTGAGTGGTGCGAGTAGTTTTTCAGAACCGACTCTCAACTTGAGTTTTGATCGGCTAAGTCTTTATGACCCTGCTGAGCCAGGGGCTTTGCAACCATATGTAAAGCTGGTTCGTGCGACTGCCGCCGTAACCAGACTGGTAGGTCGCCTAAGGGATGGGATAATTGCTGGTCTGAACTGGATACCTGGTGTAGATATTCAAACCTCGGGGGAGAATCTGGATGAAGTGCTACTTACTTTTGTAGCGCATATGCTTGCAAACTCTATCAATGAAGGTGTGAGCGATCTTGAGGTGAAACCCAGAAACTACAAGAGTTACGATATTAGCTTCAAGGACTTTGAGCTGATTAAAGACATCAAAACCCGTCTTGAACGCATAGATGTCTCCCAGGGTAATCTTGAGATTGATGCTCAAATCAATCCTGAGTAGAAGCTCCATTTCAAGTTTTGATCCCACTCTCCTTGAAACACCAATCAATCTGGATGGAACAATTCGGCTAAATTCTCTACTTGATTGAGCTGGATAGTGCGTCTTCAGGAAAAAAGTGATTATATTTCTTTAAATTGGATTTATGCTCCTGAAACCCAGGGTTAATCGTCGTTTGCTCAATCCTGGTTCTGCTTGGAATGAAAAATAAATCAATAAAAATACAACTCAAGGCATTGACGCTTTTTCCAAATGAGAGCATGATTAAAATCAGGAATATGTTTCCCACTAGATAGTTTTAGCAAAATTTGGAGGTCATTTTGCAATCTTTAAGTCTCATTGTGCGCACATTTATGGTTATAGCCCTCAGTGTTTCTGTACTGTATCTGCAGGGTTGTTGTAAAGACAAGAAACAGAAAGCCAAGCCACCGGCACAGGGTGCCAACTTTACCACGCCAACGAATAATACACCGGGTAATACAACGCCTGCTGCAGAACAGCCTGCAGAGGAACAGCCACCCGCGACAGTGGTTGAGGAACCTCAGGGTGAGCAGGAAGAGCCTGCGATCATCAATGATCTTGGGGATGGCCCAGAGGTTAACCAAGAGGGTGAAGGGGAAGAGCCCGAGGGTGAAAACACTGTGATCCTGAATCAGATTGAAGGAGATGGTCCCGAGTAGACTTGACCTTACACAGATTCACGTTTAGACAATTGAAGTCTTGTAGTTTCTGTGAGAACAAAATGCAAAATGAGGCTGCATCAAGCAATTGGTGCAGCCTCATTTTGATTTTCTATGGTTTCCTGTCAAATTTATTCAGGGATAGCGGTTGTCAGGGTGGTAGAAACAGAAGTGAATAAGGTTGCGGATATTCGCTGTGTCCCGGTGTAGGTGTACGACAGCAGCTTGTTTCTATAACCTCTATCAGTATCCCTGAGCTTAGGATGATATAATCGCGCCATGCAATTCCCGATTGGAAATAGAAATCGATCCACCACTCGAAAGGGAATGGGAGTCATCGTTGTTGTGATTGTCAGCCTACTGGCTGGTTTGACTGTGATGGGGCTTCAGAACTTTTTCTTTGTGGAGCGAATTGCTTTGGATGTAGGTACCACCATTCATGGTGATCGGGCCCTGTATCTGGCACAAAGCGCTGTGGATGAAGCAGCCAATGCATTGGCTCAGGAAATCAATGATCCGGGTTCGTCGGTTTTTGAAGTCTTTCGCTCTCAGGAATACACAGGTACCGAAATCGCCTTTGATTTGGAAGTTCCCTACTTTGAGAATTTCTTAAGTAAATACCCTGAAGATTATGAAGGTTACCAACTTTTCAATGATGGCGTACAGGCCAGGGTGACCTATCAAAACTACTTCTCCGGATTGCCCTATGAAAGGTATGGAACACTGGAGCTTTCTGCTCAAGTCACTCTGCGTAGAGGTTTTGGTAAGAAAATCTCCAGAAAGGTTAGTTATTACGAAGAGTTCAAAACTGCCTTGATGACAACTCCCAGACCATTTGATCAGCTCACATTGTACGTGAATCAAATTGCTGGTTGGGTGACCCCAGCTTTTGAAAACGGCAATATCGAGGCAAGCAAGAAAAGTATCGATCCGGCTGTCGAGGGCTCAACTCCGGCAGTTCGCCAATACTACCTGGATTACCTGACAAACTTTGAGAATGAAACGGGCCTTGACCTGCCAATCTTTGATGAGCTGAGAACGATGATGCAGACTCCGCCCCTGAATCTGGATGTACCTCCGCTCAAGGTATTTCCCGACTCATTCGTAGCTATTAGCAATCTGGATTCCATTGAGGATATGAAAAAGCTGAATCTTCCAGGCTTGATTGGGCCGCTTAATGAAGAAATCGAGACCATGAATCAGCAAATGAAGCAGGATGCCAAGGCTTTGGACAATGCTATTGACTCCTCTAACTCGAAATCTGATGCTGAGAATAAAATTAAACCGGCGGTTAAGAAGCTTGCAGACACTACTTATGAAGTGACTGAACTGCATCAAAGAAGATTTGCGATTTACAAAGAGTTTCAGTCATTGATCACTATGGCCTCCGGAGGACTACAAACCCGCTTGGAGAATTTCTACAAGAAAATGGAAGCAGATAAGTGGCAAAAGAAAGCATTTCACAGGATCAGCGGAGGACGCACAGAACTTGAGCAGCTCATGGCCAAATACGAGCCGCTCAATGGAGTCATTTTGATTCAAAACGACTCAGCGCTGGATTTATCGGGTATGAGCGTGCGAGGTAAACTTATACTGGTTGCTGCGGGTGATGTGAATGTGAATGGCTTGACTGTTCAGGATCCCTCCAAAGATATCGTAACGGTAATCAGCTACGGAATAATGAAGATTTCTGGAAACATTCAAGCCAATCTGGTCCCCGTGAATCAATGGCAGATTATTGCAAGCAATACCCAAATCCTGGGTCACCTTGTAATCAATGGGGTCTTTGATCCAGCTCAGTTTCAGGGTCGCCTGCAATACGATCCCAGAATCTTCTCGGGAACATCCACAACAAGCTCCGATGCAGATTCACGCAAATCCTATATATTTGTTGGTTTTGGCCCTCGAACCATGGGGTCCTCTGTAAACCGGGACGCAAGAGGGGTTTTCTAGTGAGAGCCATTCTTTTGCGAATCAGAAAGGGATTTACCCTGATCGAGATTTTGGTGGCGATTGGAATTATGGGGGCCTGTTTGATCCCCGTATTGACGATGATGCAGTCAGGTCAGCAAAAATCTACTTACGGCGAGTTTCATCTCTTTGCCCACATTCGTGCCATGCGTATGATGGAGAGGTTGACCAGTTTCAGCTTCAATCACCTGGTGTCTTCCTGCAATGACGCTGATGGAATGGTGGAGGTTCTTCCTCCTGAATACCTCAACAAAGTGAACATGGAGGGTTTTGGGGAAGAGTGTGCAGTGGATGAATACGATGCACCGGAAGGGGTCTATACCATTGAGGTCACCGTTTACTGGAAAGTGCCCGGAAAAACGCAAAGAGAAGGGTCCTACACCCTGCGCCGAATTATGAGAAAACGAAGCGATCCACTAATGTCTGACTATTTGCTGGGTGAGTGATGAAGAGGAAGGGTTTTACATTAGTAGAGTTGACTGTCGCGGTCATTCTTCTTTCCGTTCTTTTTGGCTCCATGTACATGATCTACAACGCATCCATTGAATCCTACCGAAGCAGCAGCAATAAATCCGAATCCCTGGAGTCCTGTTATATTCTGTATCAAAAACTTCTCTACGATTTTCACTCCATGGTCATGGATCAAAGTCATACAGTGTTGGTGGAAGATCATGGAGGAGCTCAGGGGGCCAAACTGAGTTTTTATATTGTGGACCCGGAAAGGACCAGTGGGATCATTCGAGTCAGAAAAATCGTCTATGAATTCAGCCAGGAAGATCGCAGAATACGCAGAAATGGAGAAGTTGTTGGTCAGGGTAGATTTGAGAGTGTTCAGTTCATTCCGGATGTAGGAAATTCTGAAGATTCCCCCAATTCAATCATTGTGTCCATGACAGCCATGGGTCGGCATACGGCCAAAGAGATCGATTCAGGAGCCGAACTGGAACGTAACTTTAGAAATCGTATGACTTTCATTGGAGGGTTGGGATTGCGTCGAAGAACCGACTTGCTGAACCATCCAACCTGGGTGCGCAATCCAAGTTCAGCTCCCAGACCATAGTCTTTGTGGTTAATATCTTGAAACTTCTTGATTCAGGCAAAATCCAACAGAATCATACAAAGCTGGCGAGTGGAATCTGAATTGTGAAGAATTCTCTCATTTTTACCATTGACATGATCTACATTCTCACATAAAATCCGAACTACCATTTTAGGTAATGGGCCGCTAGCTCAGTCGGTAGAGCACTTGACTTTTAATCAAGGTGTCATAGGTTCGAACCCTATGCGGCTCACTTGAAAAACCCGCGTCAACTCAGGTTGGAGCGGGTTTTTTGTTTAATGATCCCAACTGATTCAGACCAAGAATCCCTACATCACAACTTGAAAGTGGAAAATTCTCAGTTGAGCTAAAATTACTGTCCAAGGTAGTTTTTCATTTTTCATGGCCTCAAATAGTCAGGAGGCGTCGATTGAATTCCTCAAGGATTGTCGTAGCCATTTCTTCATTGACTTCAGAATTAGCCCGAAGTCGATCATTGAGGCTACTGGATCCCTCCTTGATTTCTGTAAGAATTCCTTCAACACTGTCTCGACTGAGCTGGCACTGTTTTGCAGATTGCACAATATGTCTTGAGGCCACTTTAAACAGACGATATTCCCGGGAGTCTCCAAAACTCATGGCCAACTTCGGCTGATTCCTGCGAATATAGGGACTGTTCAAGTAAGGGTATACACTCATCACATCGTAGACGGGAGTTAGTCGAAACCTGCCACCAGGCAATAGATAGACGCTGAAGTTCTTTGCATGTCCATCGATAGCACCAAGAAGCCATAACAAAATCTGAGTCTTAAAGAAGAGCCTTCGGTCACTCTGAGCATTTAGACTGTGTTTTAGCAATTCCATAATCACGTGTATATCCGGGCCTCCCTGACTTTGATATTTAGAATTGCCGGGATGTCCCAAAGCCTGGCAGAAATCTTCTTGAGGTAGGCGAATAAGTTTCGACTTTGCTGTAGTGTGACGATCAAACCTCTTTATCAATAGTGCCTTTTGATCCTCAAAGTGCTCAATTTGAGTCTCAGCTACCGGGATATCAAAATGGCCTAGAATTTTGAGACAAAAATGCTCGTTCTCGACACTGTCGGACATATCGGGATATCCAGCCTTGGCCTGAATTGGTGGCTTAAGAATATGAGTGGAAGGGGTTGGACCTAGAGGGAGAAAAATTTGCCTGTCTTGAATATGGAGACTTGTTTTATCCTGAATGCCAGCTATGGAAAGCCTGAACTCCTGATGGACATCCAGTCCTAATGGTACGGTTGTCAGGTTTTTGAGGATACTGGCAACTCTGTTCCTGTCGATTTTGATTTTTGTTCCAGGGTTAGGAAGTTTGCGGTCATGGGGAAGAAATTGAAGTGCTCCCACACAGTCTGAGCCAATAGTCTTCAAAAGCTCGAAAGATGTATTTTTGCAACCATTTCTATGGGCAATAAGTTGTCGCACATCCATTGAGTCTGGTAGCAAATTATCAAAGTAGTTTTCTACCAAAGTTCCGGAATAAGTCTTGGTTGTTACAGGCATACTAATCGATATTGGAATCGAATTCTTATGCTCTAACCACGTCCGTGAATAGCTGAATTTCAGACCTGACTTCATTTGAGCCAGTTGACCAACCAGTTGTGTATTCATATAAACATCAAGATGCTCCAACATTATTCAAACAATTCCTCTATTTGATCAAATCCCTGATCGACCTTAGGTAATATGTGAAGCTCAAGATCAAGAGAACTGAGAATGTCAAAAATTGTCTTTAAATGAGTCTTTTCAGATCCATTTTCAACGGATGAAATAGTGGCTTGCCTGAGGTTCATTAATTCAGCCAGTTTTGCTTGACTAAGATTTGATTGTTGTCTGTATTGGCGGATGATCGCTCCCAGAACTTTGGAATTATTACAAAGACTACTCATAGTCACCTCCGAGAGCTGCGACAAAACTTTCTCTTACTATTAGATTGGTTTAGCTACTCAAAAATACGGATATCCGTATATCAGGAATTAATACTTAATAGAGTATATTTTAGCAGATATACTAATAAGAGTATAAATTTTTCTTTGATCTGAAAGCAATTCTAATTCGACTCGGGCAATTGACTGAGAAATACCATTTATCATTAGAATTTGTATTGAAACTGGACCCATTTTATCGAAACCGACAAAAGTCGTTTTTTTTAATTTCTGCAGGAAAGGTTAAACTGTAGTTTGTGAGAGAAACTTCAAATCCAGCTTCACACGAACTTTTGGACACTTTAAAAAGCAGACTCATCGATGAGGGCTTCACTTTCCTTCAGTTCGGTGGATTTAACGCAGGCTAAACTCAGGAGACAAATCTCAGACCTCAAACGAGAGTTGGAAATGGCCAGTCAAGAAATAGAAAACTTAATGAAAGCCTAATTTTCCCGGCAAAGGGTAAGTGATTATAAGAAACACCCGATAGTTTCTATTGAAACTCAAAGTGATCACAAGATCTTTGATGAATCCAACAGGTATTCCTGTAAAGGGGCGAGAATGGATACGCCAAAATGATCTACCGCGAGGCATATAAAGCTGAGTTTTCTGTTGAACGGGGTTTGAAGAAATGTGTGAAGCTGATTTTTTACTGGAATTGAATCACAAGCACCTGGAGTACCGACACTTACTCGCAGTAAGGAATTTTAAGGCAGATCTTTTGAACCTGAGCAATGACTCCCAGGCAATAGAACACTATCAACAAGAGATAGAGGCAATCGAGTACCGACTTCAACAACTGGAAGAGGAAATCGAAGAAATGGAGAACTTCCTCAGTTTCTAGTTTGCCGCGCAACAAGCCTTGCCAACCGGATTCAATCAGCATTTGTCTCTCTCCATGGCCTGAGTCAGGGATAGTAATTTAAGTTGAGCTTAGGCAGGTATTGAGCGTGGCTTACGAGTTATGTCGCAAATCGGCAAGGCGCTGAGTTTATTGGTGTCACTCCAGGGTATAGATGTGCTCAATTCTACATTGATGCGCTCTCCTGTTTTTTCGATGAAATACTCGTAATTCTTCATAAGAATATCTCTCGCAATTCTTCCCTTTGGTAGAGGCCCCACTCCTCTCACGTGATAACCGGTAACAATCCCGTCTTGTACAATCTGCTCTGTGATAAAACGCTTACTCATAAAAAACTCCATAAACTCTATATCATATTATTTATGTTTAAAAGGTATCAAGAGGAGTATGAAAATTCTTTGGTATGATGTGTATTCGGACTCAAGGTGAAGAGGGTGTACTTTGAAGCGATTCCCCAAAGAGATATTTCTATTGAATCTGTTTCGATTTCCAGCAAAGCAAATGGGCTGGCTCAATCAGGAGTGGGAGATTGTCTTAAGAATCGTTTGTGTCTTCTTGAGTATCTGAATCTGGAGCCGATTAACATTCCGGCCTGACTTTCGATGTAAACGGGAAGATTCTCCAACTGATGTTTCAATAGTCCCACATAAATAGTGGCTTCTGTTTTGTTTCCTTTGGAGTTGAAGTGATCGTAAAGTTTTCGTGTCGCGAGTACATTGCCAAGTTGGCTGGCACTTTCAAGAAGGGCGAACGCTTCTTTCTCACCTACTCCCGGATTCTTTTTCTCAAGAGCCAGGCTACCAGCCACAATGTGTTGTAAAGTTGAGCTGCCTTGAAAAACTCTTCGCGCAAATCATATTTGGCGTGATCGTTGATGATAAGCTCAGTGAGTTGCTGCCGAATCTGAGGGTGATAACTCGGGTAGTTCTGGATGACTCTTTCATGCAGAGGCCGGGACTTCTCAATATTTCCCAGATCAAGATGCAAAGAAGCCAATCCCATTTCAAAAATAGGTGTCTGAACTTGAAACTCAGGTGTTTTCTGTATCTCACCAAGAGTCTTCTCAAGCTGCTTGTTGGCTTCCTCGAACTTTTGCGCTCTGATCAGCTGAACTCCCTGAGCCCACTTTTGCATCAGGATTTGGACCGGATTGACTGTTGGGGTGGTGCTGGCACTCAAGGAAGATAGAGTAATCGCAAGTAGTGAGATTAGAATTAGGTTGAGTTTCATGGTTTACCTTTGAATTGATCCAGATCATTTGAATAGGACTCCAATATCTGGAATCTACAAAAGATTTTTGCGCATTATTGCGTTTTTGCAGTCAAGTGTAAAAAGAGCAATGTTCTCAGGTAGGAATTGATGTTGGAATAGGCTAAAGTATCAGCCCTGTTTTCTAGTTTGTATACTGATCAATACCTGAATCAAAGGTATGAAAGTTGTTTCGAGGGCTTAATTGTATAGATTGATTGTTCTGTTTTTGCTGACTTTGTCGGTGTTGCAAGCTTGGGAAGCTCGCTTTGGTGGGGACCTGCGTCTTCGAAGAGAGTGGGATTTCCAGTCGCAACGATCCAATGGAGTCAAGCGAAACAACAGAATGCGCACCCGCCTGCGACTTCGACCAGAGATCAAAGTCAAGTTGTCGGAGGAAACGGGATTTGTGTTTCGCCTGCGAACCGGGAATCTGGAAGCAATTCAATCTTCTAACTACACCTTGATTCAGAACTTCGGGAACAAGGGCAGGAATGACTTTCCAAATTATGACAGACTTGTTCTTACAAGAAAATTCGGGAATACGCGATGGAGTTTTGGCCGCAATCAAGTGAACTACTGGCGACAGAATGAGTATCTGTGGGACAAGGATGTGGCTGTTGACGGAATTGAACGCAGCCAGTCCCTGGGTAAGGGGCGCTACCTGAATCTGGGCTGGTTTCACATTCCCAGAGGAGCAGAACCAGTCTCTTTTTCAAATCGTTCTACTCTCTTTCTGGCTCAGTACATGAAGCGCAAGAGGTCCAAATCCAAAGACATTCATACCTGGGCCCTTGGTTTTCTCGGTGTTCGAGATGGGGGTAATGATTGGAGTCCATTGAGTGCAACCGGCAATCGAGACTATGACATTGTGCATCTAGCTTATCAAAAGCAATTTGCGCTAAGAAGCAGGATGAAGATAGGACTCGATTTTTTCACTAATCTTCAGAACTATCCAACAACTCTTCCTTTGGGTGAGGAAAAGGATGCCTGGTCTGCCCAGATATACTTTGGAGATTTAACAAGGCCAGGGGATCTCAAGTACGGACTTCGCTATGGAAATGTTGGTGCTTATGCCATGAATCCGTACACTGCAAACGATAACTGGACTAGATGGAGTAAGGCCAGTTACACCGAAGCGTCAAATTATACGGGTTGGCAGGCTTCCGCAGCTTACCAGTTTAAGAACGATCAGACGGTAACCCTGAAATACATTGCAGCCCATGAGAAGGAAGTACTGCCTGGTAATACACAGCAGAGTTCTCATCGAATCCGACTCGATTATGTCTGGAAGTTTTAATGATAAAGATGAATATGAAACCCAGCCTCACACCTCTTTTTAAGAACAGCTTAAAGCCTCTCTTGTATTTGCTGCCGGTAACGATGAGCTTGTGGCCCCTGATTCTGATTTATTTGATTGTTGAGTTGAACTGGAGTGAGAACTGGATGTCCTTTGTTCCTGTCTTTCTCTTTGGAATCACCCCCATTCTGGATTTTTACTGGGGAGATGACCCGGAGAGGCGTCCAGAAGTGAACAAGGGGAGCTTTCTTCACAAGTATTACAGTTTGCTTCCAGTCCTTTGCACTCCAGCCTTTTTGATACTGGTCGCGGCAACACCCTTTGTGTTAAGGATTGAGGGAGTCAGCGAGTTGTTTTTCTTTCGCTATGTCTTGAGTGTGGGTCTGCTTGGCGGGGTGATTGCCATCAACGTGGCTCATGAACTAATCCACCGGCCTGGTAAATTCGAAAGACTGTGTGGTGGTCTTTTGCTGAGTAGTGTGAGCTACGGTGGTTTTAAGGTAGAGCATATTCGACACCATCATGTGCATGTAGGCACTGACCTTGATCCGGCTTCTTCCCTGCGCGGTCAGACTCTTTATAATTTTGTTCTGAACTGTCTCTTCAAGAATCCACGCAATGCTTTTCGGGCAGAGGCAGATCGACTGAAGAGAAAGAAGAAGGCGTTTTGGAGTTTGTCCAACGAGGTTTTGCTTTGGTATTGTTTGAGTTTCGGAATTGCAGTTTTCTATTATCAAGCAGCCGGGCTAACGGGACTGGTGGCCTTTGTACTTCAGAGTCTTGTGGCGATTTGTCTTCTGGAGTCAGTAAATTACCTGGAACACTATGGTCTAAGAAGAAAGAAATCAGCTAGCGGAAGGTATGAGAAGGTCAAGCCGAGACACTCCTGGAACAGCAACGTGTATTGGTCTTCTATTTATCTTTTCCAGTTGCCCCGTCATTCGGACCATCATGAAGTGGCTTCGCGGCCTTACTTTGAGTTGCAGCAGCATAAGGTGGCCCCACAATTGCCCATGAGTTATCCCTGTATGGTTTTGATTGCTTTGATTCCACCAGTTTGGTTTCGAATCATGAATCCAAAGCTTGATGCCTATCTGGAAAAACAGGATTGATCGTTCATTAGCTTCAAAATCGGTCCTTATGGAATAGGAACCAGTCTCTGCACAAGGACAAGAATGAAAAATTTCAATCGTCTCCTGACACTCTCTTTGTTACTCACTATGTATCCAGTAGCGCAAGCACAAGAAGATGGATTGCGAGTGGTTCCAATCCCAACAGCCAGGCCTTTGAGTTTTGGTGAGGAAACCACAGAATCTGATGGTCCTGGTGAATGGCATGATGCACGAACACCTCTTAGCTTTGGTGACGATGTGCCCAGTGGAGATGAAGCTCTTGCCAATGCTATAGGAGTCTCCATAGATGATCTATCTACAGGGGCTACAGAACCTACAGTAAGTTCTGTAGATTACAGCGGAGAACTCTTTGCTGCAGTTCAGCAGTATGAACGTACCGCAACCAATGAACTACCGGGCACAGAGGGTGGAACACTGGCTTGCGCTGCAGCAGTCAATGCCGTGACCGGTCTTGTTCTGGAGGAACCATTGATGGAGTACTGGGATGGATTAAGTACGACGCGAATGGACGCCAGGCTGCAAGAAATGGTTCTTCTGGGTAAGGCACAGGAAGTGGATCTGGCTAACGCCAAACCAGGTGATATCATTATGTCACCTACCGGTGGTGGTGAAGTCGGACATGTCGGCTATATTGGTGAAGGAGATAAAATCTATTCGAATTCATCCTTTGGTCGAGATCCAGGCGATGTTCCCCGCTTCATACAAAACTATGATCGTGGATGCTGGCTCTGGGCGTTTAGCAGTGGACCAAAAAGTGCCTGTAGCGATCCGAAGATTAATACTCGCGGCGCACCCAAGTGGCCCAAGAATCGACTAACCAGAGTTTACAGACTACTTAAAGATCAGTAATCCAGAGGAATTTGCATGAAAAAATTACTTACTTTGTTTGCAGTTTCGATTGCAATTGTTGGTCATTCCCAGGCACAGGAGTCAGTGCTGGCTAATACCAGTGTAGAAGGCCAGGACTACAAGATTGTTGTGCAAAAGGATGTGGATGTTGCTGCCATGTTTCTTAAGCAGGGTGAGAAGACCATTGCTGGAGACAGTTTTCTTTTTCCCTTAAAGGACCATGGAGTTAGCGAGAGTGTGGCGAATGGTTTGGCGCGAGATTATGTGAATCGAGAGATTGAGATGCACGGAGTGAGAAAGGTTCAGGATCAGATCAAGAACTTTAAGTCCATGCCAGAAGATCTGCACGCAGCTTATTCTCGACACTTCAAAGTCAATGCAAAGAAGATTTACGGGTCAGCGAAAACAGAAGATTTGCAAATGACCTCAGCTTTGAGGAATCTTGCCAATGTGAAGAAGGAAGAGGGAGTCTCGTACTTTGAAAAGCATGTTGAACCCGTGAGTCTGGAGATCATGAAGATGCTTGCCAAGTCGCCCAATCAGGGTCTGTCCAGTGCCATGTTGAAAGCACTGGCTGCTCATCGGGACAACGCTGGTTTGCAAAGACTTGCCCTTGTGTATGTAGCGAGGCAGCCTCAACACTTTGTACAATCATTTACAAATCTTGAAACTTCAGAGCAGAGGGCTGTGAAAACTGGAATTGAGAGTGGGTTGAATGCTAATTTGTTGGGCAAATCATTAAGCCAGCAAGCCCGTGAACTCATTTCCACCCTTTAAATCATATTCCCATCCAAATTTTCGCAGCAGAAAAGCATTTTCATTACTGGAAGTATTGATCAGTTCAGTGATTCTTCTTGTCGGAATTTCAGTTATTCTTCTGTTGTTAAGGCAAGCCACTCACAGAGCAGAGCGCACAAAAGCAAAACTCCACATGACTCTGCAAGTCAGCCGAGAGAGCGTGCTTGATCGCACAGGCTTCAAAGAACGGCACAACTGCAAGGTGAATAAGGAAGTTTTCCAGAGTTTTGAAAAAACCACATTGATTTGTGATGTTCGTGGCCAGAAGCTCAAAGTCAGCAAGATTCGACCATTGCTACAGGAAGTGTGGATTCCCTGATGGCTATTACAGGATTGAAATTTAGCTTGAGTATAGCCATCAATGGGCTTGTGGCTTGTCTGGCAACACCTACACTGTCGGTCTCCCGGACTTGCCTTTTGTATCAGTCTTCTCAGGAGTTGGTGCAATGAAGCGAAAGGCTTTTACACTTCTTGAACTTCTGATCGCGGCCGGTCTGATGCTAGCAGTATTTGCAGTTGCCTTTCAGGCCTTGCGAACCGTTCAGTACGCATTCAAAATCAGTGAGGAAGTGGATCGGGATATGAGTCTGGCCTGGATTAGCAGAATCATGGATACAGAGATGCACCAGGCAAAGCAAATCCTCTTTCCCAGGCCATCGGAAAACAAGAATCAAAAATTATCCCAACTTGTTTTTGAAACTTCCCAGGGGGATGTTTCCATGTTTTTTCTGGATGTAGAGAATCGATTGGTTCAGTATTCACACAATCGAAGACAGTTTCGGGATGTTCTCTACGGGGTTGTGGATTTTAAGGTTCAGGTGAATGAAAAGGGTCTTGCTATTCTACAAATTATGAGAGAGAAGAGTAAAACACCAATACTGTTAAGTTATGAGGCGCCCTATGCGATGGTCAGCAAAGAAGAGTGGTAGTGCTCTTGTTTTGGTCGTAGCGATCCTGGGTAGCGCTTTGATGGCCTATTTTGGCCTGTCCATGTACTTGTCCAATACTGCTCGCCAGGCTGCCACGATTCTCAAGGCTCATGAGCTTTCAGAACTCACTCTGGAATCTGTGTTGTTGCTCTTTGACAAAGCTCGAGACTCACGTTTAAGCTCTACAAGCAGTAGTCATTCCACCAGTCGAGAAGTGGACGGAATGATTGTACATAACTATGTTGAAGAGCGATTCAGTGAGCGCACACGCTGGTTGTCCAGTCCTTTCGCAGCGAACTATCAAATGCTCGATTCCATCCACTATATGAGTAAGGTCTGTGATGGCAAACGTTGCTTTGTCTCGACCCTTGAAGAGGTTGTTGGACCACAGTTGACGGTATTTGGTGACTCCTACAAAGGATTTCCTACCGGTTCCCTGCAGCCAGTAGGCTCACTTCGAAAAGTGGCTCAAGTGCGTCAATTCTCGCCAGCTGAGATTAGAGCTCAGTTACCTGAAGGTTGTGATGACTTGTCTACTCGAGTCTGCAGAGTTCAGTTCCTGGAAAATATCAGAGAAACGAATGTGAATGACAGAGTCTATCGGCATCGCTTTGAGCCTCTTCGTCGGCGAATAAAGAATGGGTTCTATCGACTTAAGGACAAGTTGCAGGAAAGGTCAGTAGTCGCTTTGTTTGAGCGGATGGACAATGTTCGTTTGAGTGAAAACCCGGACTTGAACTTTCGAGCCAGTCTTCTGGAGGAGTTGTTTAACGTCGCCAGTCTGGCAGGAATTGAGGTTGAAGATTTGAGCCTTCGAGCCCCATTAGCTATTGAAGAGGAACCACAGCTCAAGGAAATCTATAAACTGTATTTTGATGAGATGCCATCTATAGGTAAGCCCAAACGATTTCAGGAATACTACAGTGCCAATCAGGTTTCTGCGCTGCACCACTACAGTCGCGAGAAGCAATGGATTCGAAAGCTTTATCAGAAACCATCCAGTCTGGACAGGGAAATGATTTTGGAGCAGCCTGTCTTTCAAACTGTAGTGCAAGCACGGTATGGCTGTTTTGGAGGCACTGAACTCAAAGCAGATGTCTTTTTGAAGCTCAACTCGGGTCCGGGAACTGTGCCTTCTGATGATTGTTACTCTCAACTGAACTGGTCAGCCAAAGCAGTGGAAAAAATTAAGAAACAGGAGCAGAGTCCGGTTCTGTACTACAAGGAAAAGCCCTGGATTCCACTCGTCGATCTTTGGAGATTCCTTGAAGCCCTGGCTGGAAAAAGTAAGGGATTCTTTCCTGAAAATCCGAACAAGAGTTCTACGGTGAATATCGCTGAGAAGGATCGCAGGGAAATCCGGTACTTGATACTGCGTCATTATTGATAGCAATCGCCCCTTCCAGTTAAGCCCCGAAAGTTGGACAGTACTCGTGATTGTTGCAACAGTGGGTACTCCATGTTCTTGTCAGAACTGCCAGAGTGTCAAGGATCGCTTGAGTTTCTGATGTGCCTCTGTGAGAGCCATCGATTATTGAATTCTGCTGGCATCCCTTTGATCCGACATTCAGGGATTTTGCTTGGGTCTTCGTCTGGAGAAAGAGAGTCCTGTTCGAATGGAAGTCATGATTAAAAAGCCAAAGAAACTGGCGTAGCTGATTCCAAACAATAGCTCATCCACCTCCGCCAAACCAAAACTGAATCCGCCTTGAGTATAGTCTCGTACAAGAAGAACTTGTCCATAGCATAGTGCGTGCAATAAAAGTGCAGTCCAGGAGAGCAGGGGATTGGCTCGGAAGCTTCCCAGTCCCACCATAGCAACGAAACTCAGCGCGGAAGGAAGGATCAGAAGAATCAAAAACTGGACGGTAAAACTATGATGTCTTTCATTAAGTGTATTAAGCATTGTAGATTCTCGTTGTCTGGAAAACTGCATCAAACGACGTTTGAACTGGTCCGGGTCTTGAACAGGGGCAGCTCCAAGGAAATCGGATTTGAAGTTGTCGATTTGCATTTCAGAGATGATGCCGGGATAGCTTTTGTGAAAAGGAGATTTACTTTTTATCTGCAAAGGGGAGTCAGCGTTTACCTTGCAATTTTGAAAATTCAGATTCACCAACTTCTCTGAACTTAACGATTGCCTGCAACCCAGGACCCAGGAGCCCTCACCGACTAGTAGGTTCTTCTTGTTAGCCTTGAACAACTTGTCCGGTTCTTCAAGTGCCTCCGAATGGTAGTTTGAGATGCAATACTTTTGTATTCTTTCTCTAAAGAAACTCTTCGGCTCGCATTTACCACCATGGCATTCAAAAAACACAAAGGATTGACTGCTCTGGCAATTCTCTGAGCAAACATGAGCTACGAGGCTAAGGATGAGAATTAAATGTCTGAGGTTCACGATCCATAAAATACCACAAGCTGAGTTTCCGATCTTCGGGAGTCGAGATTTGGAGCTTTAAACATGAGCCCTCTCAAAGCACTCTTGTACAAAGGTTTTCCCGAGTCTTTGTACACAGCCAAAGTATCCTTCGCTCCCGTATCAAGTGCCTTGTTGAGAGCTGAATCCGAACTTCGAATCGGAGTTGCAGGACCTTTCACATTGCAATTGGTTTTGCATGATCCCGTGGTGCAGTTCTTGCCCTTGAGAATGTTACTGCCGGTGCAAGCAGAAGATAAGAGACTTGCAAGAGTGATGATTGAAATCAATAGTGACTTAGAGTTTTCAGAGAGTCCATGTTTGATTTCCACCGGAATTTTATCAGTTTAGGAATGGAACGGGCAAATAATGAGATAACTGGAAACTCTGGTGACAGGAGCGTTTGATTTTTCAATGGCCTCTGACAGTGCAGTTCGATGAATTTGAAGGCTCAATACAACTCGAACATTCAGAACAGCTCCAATAATTCGATGTTTCTGACTCTGAAAATTTGTATGATGATTAAAGATTCAAAGAAAAGGAGTGACCCATGATTCGGCTAATCTTAATTTTGATAATGGCAGGTACTGTAAATGCAAATATGGAGCAAAGGGATGGAAACTGGCCCTCAAGGTTTCTTGAAAATGGAAAGATTCCTGACAACGTAGCACGAGCTGAAATCAATTCAACTATTGCTTCTGTAGTTGGTCAGAATAAAGAGAACAAGAATCTGTCTTCCTATGAAAGTGGCCTTGCTGAACTTGAAGAAAGATATGAAGCCATGAGCGCAGCCAAAGCGAAGGATCTGTATCTGCGCAAGCTTGAGTACTTCCTGGTGAATCAATATGCCCTTGTTGCTCGTTATGGAGGTGAGCTTGGAGAGGCCAGAGAGCGTAGTATGGTTGATCTCTATTTAAGTTTGGAGAGTTATTCCTACAACAAATACGAAGAGGCGAAGAACGTAGTAAACAATTTTCACAAGGGTTTGGAGTCCTTGAAGGCCAAGGTTCGCTATGTCGCACTCGAAACCTATCGAGCACGGAAGATGGAGCTGAGCAAGATTCAAATTCATGATGGCTATGCTGGTCAGTTGGCGGCGAACACGAATACGGTCAGTGGTCCAGCTGGACAATGTGGTAGCTCAAACTTCAACCGGTCCGACTGTTATGCCTGTGCTTCCTACACAGTTGCAAAAGCGCTTAGAAATGGCTTTGGGGAAAGCGATCCATGGAATGATACCAATGTGAATCAGAGACTCAATGCTCCACCATACGCCAGTCAATTTCACAAGGGCTGGAAAGAAGAGCAGGATCGAACTAAGTTCAGACTGACTCAGGCTTTCAGTGCCAGGGACGCATCCGGAGCTGAAATTCAAAATGGAATGAAAGCAGCACTTGCAGCCCCCAAGGGATCTGTATTGATCTGGAGTATCTGCTCCGGTCATCCAGCAGGACACATTGCAGTCAAGACTTCGGCAACGGTTGCGGCTTCAAGTTTTGCAGCTCCTATCCAAAATACATGTTCACATTCCCGGGCTCAGATCATCGGAGTTTATGCACCAGTCAACGACAAGAAGGATGTGGACTGGTCAGCAATGGATGGCTCAGACAGACATGAAATCTCTGCTGATTATAATCAGGGCAATGAGATTGAAGTTGAGCAGGAGTCCATGGATATGGCTCAAACTGAGGATGCTGGTGGATTCTTTGAGGGGTTGATTACTGAGTAAAACAAATAGTGAAATTTAGCGAGAACGCACTTACCAGAGATTGATACCACCAGGTTGAATCGGGACAAGTCGGGAACTTCTAGATAGTAAAAAGCTGTGTGCCACAAAGCTTGAAAGTCAGGCTTTGTGGCTTCTTACCTAGAAAGCCGCGTCAGCTCCCAAAATAACGATGGTACTGTGAGCATCGCGATCACTGTGAGTTACATTGGGAGTGGCTGCAATATGACCACCGCTAATGAAGTTGAGTGGTGCATAACCTTCAGTTCTTACAATCTCACCAAAGAGCTTCACAGAAGGTGTTACATGATGCGCGACCCCGAGTACCCATTGGTCTTGCTGCTCCCAGGGTGCTCCGTCTGGCCCGGCAACGAATCTGCTGAACTCAAGAGATAAATCGATATCCTTTGAATTCCACTTTCGCTTGTCTACGACACCCACCTGAAAGCTTGTGACCTTGGAAGCAATGAATTGATTCAGAGGAGCATTTGGATTGAAGGTTCCAGGCCATTCATCGAAGGTTTGAGCCCATTCAGCCTGATAGGTGGTGTCTCCACGCTGTAACTTTGTATAAAGAGCAAAAGCTGGATTGTGATCCGTACATGGATTGAAGTGCACCACAGGAAATCCCTGACAATAAGCACTACCCTTAATAAAGGATGCTCCAACCAGAAGCTCTTCTGATTCGCTGTAAGGCTTGGCATACTTCACATCAAAAGCAAGGTTGTTGAGGCGACTTGGTACGCTGGTTCCAGAAACCGGAACGTTGGCTGCTCGAAATTGGGCTCCACCCTGAACAGCATCCACACTCACATTCCAGCGACCCTTCTTGTAACCCATCAATGCTCCGTAGGAAAGACCACCAAAGGCATGCCACACAGTAGAAGAGGTGAATGGATTGACTGTGTCCGTTAATCCAAAGGGAACCGCCATCTTACCAACAGCTGCGTAGTAGGGAGACTCATCCAGATCTCCGTAGAGCAGATAACCCTTTCTTAGCTGAACCTGGTTTCTGGTGAGGGCAGTGATTGTACCTGCTCCAAAACTCTGTTCAGGATCGTAGAGGAACTCGGCGTAAGCAATCAGCTTGTCTGTAAGGTTTCCGGTGAGATTGAACTGAGCTGCATGAATCACGGCTTCGGATACGTTCTTACCAAGCTGATTGTTGGCCGTTGGGTGGCGCATCAAATAAGCAAACTTGCTGTCTGTATTAGATTTTTGATAGTTCACGATAGGAGTGACCGAGCCACCGATAGTAAGCCCTTTTCCCAGTTCACCCGCTTGTCGGTACTTGAGTAAAGTCATCTGCTTTTGATTGATGTCTTTGGTGTGATCAAGCATGTCAAAAGCGTACTTATGATTTGTTTTGACGCTCACACCATTATCAACAGCTTTCTTGATGTACTCGACTTCTTTGCGAATCTCGACTTCCTTGCCGGATTCATCAGTGATTCTTTCGATTGTCTCCTCAACATGCTCTTCAGGCCCATCGTAGTTTGGATCGAACTTGACGATCTTCACTTCCTTAACAAGCTTCTTACTCTTTTCCTTTTGAAGGAGTTGCTTGACCATTTGACGAAGTTCGGCGTTCTCGCGCTCCAGAGCATCCATGCGCTTCACAACTTCAGCAAGAGTCGGTTCGGCAAAGAGGGGAGTGGCTCCTACAGTCGTTATTAAGGAGATAGTGATAAAAGTTAGTAATCGTTTCATAATTTCAATCCTGTAGTTGTTTTGAGAACTGGAGAACCAAAAGCGGGGTATATTATCAGACTCCACTTTGAATCCCTAACACTTAATCTCTCATTGGATTGCTGTGCCGACAAAGACCAGTCGCCTGTTTGAGTCAACGAGTTTTCAGTATTGTGGCAAGTTTATGTAGTTGCGGAATTAATCGAATCAAGTTATCTGTACATAATTTGGCACTTCCTGGACAGATAATCTGGATATGTATAACTAATGAACATATATTTGGAGTGTGTACAGTGGTGGAATCATTGCAAAAAATCATACGAATTATAGGAGGATTCATCACAGAAAAGCTCTGAGGGCTCATTGCATATTTCACCCACCAAAATGCCTCAATAGGCGTCGAGCTTAAATGGTGATAAAGCGAAGTTGCAGATAAAGATACCAGGATACCAGCGACTGGGAACATTTTAAGCCAGTTTACGTATTGAATATTGGGTATGAAAATCATCTACCCAATTCTGTGTTTTTTTCTATTTTCTGCATTTAACTTTTGCGAGGAAACAGAGCAGTACTTTTCAGACATAAACCAAAGTCACGAAGATCTCGTCAGCGACTATTCGCAAGAAAACAGCTCAAGACTGCTTACTTCAGATGAGTACAAAACAAAGACTGAAGAACTGTTTTTACAAGAAGTTCAAAGCGATATAGAAGATCGACATACTCTTACAGAATCGCTCAACACTTGTACGCCTGCAAAAAAAGGATCAGCCCTCATCGTTGCATTTGAAGGAACAGGAGCTTACGAGCCCTATATCCCGGCTTTGATGGAGCGAGCAAGACTTCAGTACAGAGACAGAGTTAGCCAGCAGGACTTTGACAAGACTTTGAAGCAAGTGATTGAGATTGTAAAAGCGCACAAAGGGAAAGATCCGAAATGGTCGGGCCTTGTGCAAGGGGTGATGAAAGCACTCTATAAAGATGCCAGCCTATTGGATGGTAATTTCAATTGGTACAGCTACCCCTCAGAAGAAGCAGAAGTTTTAGCAGGGCTTGATTCAGTCAACAAAAGAAACCTTCTCAGTATTTTTCAGGATATTCGGAATCTGGGGTAGCCCGATTGCCCGAGCAGATGAGCACTTTGAAATTACGAGTGGTCTTGGGGATGCCGGCCATGGTGAAATTTGCTATCACCTGGAAACTCTTGATCTGTTCAAAAGAGAGCTTGGTCGCTTGAGGGAGTGAGCTGAATCTAAATCAGGTTGTATCAGTCAGGATTGACGAGGCTATCAATGTCCACCTGGAACCAAAAGCACTTATTCTTTCCAAAAGCCTACAATAATGAACGCTGATAAAACCGCGTTATTCTCCTTGGCAGAATGAGATTTAGAATCTCATTATTGTAACAAAATAACACTTTAATCGCCAAAAAATGTGAAAAAAATGTGTCTCAAATTGATAAGCAACCTTGTATTAGTGCGACATCCTCAAGATAATTTATTGATTATCGGGCTAGCAGGTCACTGTCAGAGCTGCTAGGCAGTTAACAATCAACAGTCGCTGTTCGCATGAGAATTAAATAGGAAGATCAGAAGTCTTGATACTTCATAGTGTCATTGCTTTGTTTCATTGAGTTCTCCAGTTATTGAAAGTGTGAAATAAGGGGTAACTAAATGCAGTTTGTTAAACTTCTTGGAAAAATTGGAGTACCTTTTGTTGTTCTTGGCTTCCTTCTCAGTGCGGGATGTGGAGGCGGAGGCGGTGGTGGAGGTGCCACGGGTTCAAATAGTATCCCTGACACAGTCAATGCTTCCGTAGCAGCTCTGCAGTTGGTCTGGGCTGACGAATTCAACACAGGAACTCAACCGGATCCGGCGAACTGGGAACTGCTCACAGGTTATGGCCCTAACAATGATGGATGGGGTAATGACGAGAGTCAGCTTTACACCGCCACGACCAGTAACGTCAAGATTGAGAATGGAAATCTTGTCATCACAGCACGGTGTGACACAGGAGTGTGTGGTAAGCGCGACGGGACAATCACTTCTTCCAGGATCAGAACAAAAGACAAGTTTGAGTTCAGGTATGGACGGGTGGAAGCTCGCATCAAAGTTCCTGCAGGGAAGAGTACCTGGCCTGCTTTTTGGATGTTGGGTGCAAACTTTCCTGAAACTGCATGGCCCGGTAGTGGTGAAATTGACATCCTGGAAGTTCATCAGCAAAACTCTACAATAAACCATACCCACTCTGCTTTGCACTGGGATGACAACGGGCACAAATTCAGCACTCAAAGCAGGAGAATGGAAGCTCCGCTGTCTGATGACTACCACATTTGGACACTGGATTGGGATGAAGAGAGAATTGTCTTTAAAATTGACCAGATTCCCTACTATACAGTGGTAATCAATCCAGAAACTCAGCGAGAGTTTTTAAGAAGTTTCTTTTTAATTTTCAACATAGCTATTGATGGAAATTTAGGAGCTCCCCCCGATGCTATCAAGACAACTCCCCAGGAGATGTTGGTTGATTGGGTTCGGGTGTACCAGCGGCCAGCAAATCAAAAGGTAAGCCTGGGTGAAAATCAGGCGGGAGCCGGGGCGCTTTCCATTCAGGAGGTGATCACCAGTAATAACGTTGGAGGAGCACCTGTTGAGGTTAATCTCAACAGTACTGAAGTGCCACCCCTCGATGGTCAGAAAGTGGTAGCCGTTAACTTTGGAGCCCCACAGGGCTCCATTTCCCGTATTGGCTCTGTCAGAAAATCACAGTCGATCGTTCCTGATGGAGGCTACAAATCAGGCTTTGCCTTTCGTTTTGCTTCTGCTGACTTGAGCTGCAATGCGGCCTTGTCTGTGGGGGTGAACAACTCTTCTCTACCCAGTTTTGATAATTTGACGATTCAGTTGATGGACTCGAGAAATTCAGGCGAGATCACTTCAACGGTTGGTAGCGCAACTCTGCAAATCAAAAACTATTTTTCTTCAGAGCCCGAGACGAACTGGAAGCTCTACAATTTGCCTTTGAGCAATTTCAGTGCGGTGAACTACAATCCGTCCTGGGGACAGGCGACCTCGTATGCCGCAAGCAGAGTAGCCAGCAACAATGTAATTCAGATGTCCAAGCTTAACTATCAGGGTATCGACTTCAGCTCGATCAAGCAGAACCTGACCAACTATGCTTCTGTGCACTTCGACTATTGGACCACAGACATTTCGACTTTCAAATTTTTCCTCATCAGCACAGGAGGCGCCACCGCAGAATTTGCTTATGATGTTACTACGACCGCCAAAGGCAATTGGCAGGGAGTCGATGTTCCACTGACCAGCTTCACTGGCGTCGATATGGCCAATGTGGCTCAAATCAAGATCGATGCCCAGGCTGATGTAGATAGGGGGACACTGTTTCTGGATAATATCTACTTCTACAACAACTCCAGTACATTGTCCGAACCTGAAAATAACCCAAACAATCCAAGAGAAAACGCTTCTGATGTTATTTCAATCTTCAGCGACTCTTACACTGATGTTACCAGTGTCAATTTGAATCCAAACTGGGGTCAGAATACTGTTTACAGTGCAGTCAGCCTTTCAGGAAATAAACTGATCAAATATGCAAATCTGAATTACCAGGGGATTGATTTTTCAGGCAATGTTCAAAATGTTTCTTCAAGAAATACTCTGCATTTGGACTATTGGACTTCTACAGCTACAGCTTTTCGAGTGTATCTCATTAGTGTCAATGGAGCAGAACTGGGTTTTCAGGTGAACCCTAACCGAAGTGGCTGGCAAAGTTTGAATATTCCTCTTTCCTATTTCTCGGGTACTGTAGATCTGGTTCAGATTATGCAAATGAAGTTTGACGATGCATCCACCGGTGAAGCCGCAACTATTTTCCTGGATAATATTTACTTTTACAGCTCCACAGGAACAAATACTAAGCCTGTTGATGCTCCGGTTGCTCCCACACGACTCTCCACGAATGTCATCTCCTTGTTCAGTGATTCTTACAACGATATTGGCGGTGTTGAAAGAGATGATATTACCAGGATTGGTTTTTGGAATCCGGTGGATGCAAATGGTTCCGCAGTCAGTGGGAAACTGTTTTTGGACGCTTTGTCTCTTTCTGCGGTTGACGAGCCCTGCTTTGGTGGAGATGGGGGAAGTGGTAGTGGCGACGGAAAAGTGGTCAATGGTATCGGCTTGCCAGTAGATTTTGAGCGTACAGATGCCAGCTATGCGATCACCAGTTTTGAGGGGGGAACTGCTACGGTCATTGACAACCCTCAAACTACTGGAAACAGCAGTGCCAAAGTTATGCAAATGATTAAAAACGGAGGTCAAACCTATGGTGGGGCCAAGCTGGCCATTGATCGGGCAGCAGACTTTTCGAGCAATCAGTTGTTCAGTATTAATGTCTGGTCGGCGAGAGCAGTGCCAGTTCTACTCAAGCTGGAAGGTAGCTCAAGTAATGTGGAGCTAACGGCTTACCATACAGGTGGCAGTGTCTGGCAGACTTTGTATTTCAACTTTAGTGGCAGAACTGCGTCTCTTGGAAGTGTGAATGCATTAACCTTTATCTTTGACAATGGTGTTGTAGGCGATTATGCCAACTCAGCCTCTGATTGGAGATTCTTTGTTGATGATATCAAGCTGGTACCCAACAACACTTTTGTTGCGGTTGCACCGGCTGATGCGCCCACAACTCCAACAACCAATCCAGTGATATCAATTTTCAGTGACGCCTACACGAATATCACCAGCGCGAACTTCAACCCTGACTGGGGACAGGCGACCACTTATAGTGCCCAGACTTTGGCAGGAAACAATGTGATAAGACTGGCGAATTTGAATTATCAGGGAATTGACTTTAGTGGGAACAAGCAAAATGTGAGTGGTTACGGTTCTGTACATTTTGACTACTGGACCACTGACATCTCCACTTTTGGGTTCTACTTGATCAGTATTGATGGAACAACCATTGAGTCTTCTTACACAGTCTCTTCAAGTACTACGGGAAGCTGGCAAGGTGTGGATGTACCACTGAGCGCTTTTGCAGGCGTTGTCTTGACTCAGGTAGCGCAAATCAAGATTGATGCCCAGGCAGATACGGATAGCGGTACCCTGTTTCTTGACAATATTTATTTTCATGGAGCAAGTTCCGGCTCTAACACAGGCAGTGGTTCCTCAACAGGAATCACTCCCCAGCATGTTCTCTACGCCACATCGGCTACGGTGGATACTCCATTTCCTGCAAACGGTATCGCTGACTTTGGTAGTGGGGCAACTTTTAATGCAGCCCACACAGGTGATAGTACCTACAATCCAGTCTTCTCCGTAACGAGTGGAGAAGGTTATGGAGCAGGTGTCCATGTTGCCTTCCTGGCAGTACAAAACTACTCAGCAGGCTTTGCTAACAACTACAA
>Ga0181590_10000017_pt1 | contig 95698 bp, 86 predicted proteins | sample 071ome_34_FD_132446 | JGI IMG/M metagenome (GOLD analysis project Ga0181590, IMG submission 132446) | Coastal salt marsh microbial communities from the Groves Creek Marsh, Skidaway Island, Georgia - 071411BT metaG (megahit assembly) | ecosystem: Environmental > Aquatic > Marine > Intertidal...
AGTCTTGGTTGGCAAACCGGTTGATGGTCCACCACGCTGCGTGTTCACTACAACCAGGGGCAGCTCGGCAGACACAGCCAGTGAAATGGCTTCCTGCTTTAATGCGATTCCGGGGCCCGCACTAGATGTGACACCTAAGGAGCCGGCAAAGGATGCGCCGATGGCCGCACAGACTGCAGCAATTTCATCTTCTGCCTGAAAGGTAATGACATCAAAATCCTTGCGTGCTGCCAGGGTATGCAGCAGGTTGGAAGCTGGTGTAATCGGATAAGAGGCAAATAAGATGCCCAGGTTGGCCAACTGCCCACCGGCCAGTAAACCCCAGGCCAGCGCAGTGGTGCCATTCATGTTTCTGTAAGTGCCAGGCTGCTGTTCTGCTTTCGGTACTTTATAGACAGCAATGCCGCTTGGCAGCTCTGCTGTTTCACCATAGGCATGCCCGGCATTGAGCGCCGCAATATTGGCATTGGCAATATCAGGCTTATTGGCAAACTTGGTTTGCAGGCCATCAATTGTGCTTTGTTTGTCACGTTCAAACAGCCAGAACACCAGACCCAGGGTCCACATATTTTTGCAGCGCAAGGCCATTTTATGGCTTAAACCGTATTGTTCGACAGCAGCAATCACCTGAGAATGAATATCGATGGGCAAGACCTTATAAGCATCCAGTGAGCCATCTTCCAATGGGTTAGTGGCATACTTGGCTTTGGCCAGATTCTTTTCGTTGAATGCGCCGGTATCAATAATCACCAGTCCACCTGGAATCAGATATTTCAGGTTGGTGATCAATGCCGCTGGATTCATGGCTACCAGTACCTCGACTTCATCCCCGGCTGTGGTGACATCTTCTGAGCCGAAATAGATCTGAAAGGCTGACACACCAAAGGTGGCTCCCACCGGCGCACGAATTTCAGCCGGGAAATCCGGGAAGGTAGACAGATTGTTGCCATGCAAAGCTGTTGCCAGTGTAAAATTTGTACCGGTCAACTGCATGCCATCACCGGAGTCTCCGGCGAAACGCACAACGATGTTCTGATGCTGTTCAGTTTCTACAGCCATATTTGTCAATCTCAATCGATACTCTTTCAGTTTAACTTCAGCTTACTTGGTCAAACCTGGGTTACAGTCAGACTAAACATATCCGGGGAACACAGACTGCCAGCCTGAGGCATAGAAGGAGCTGGAAAATTAGGGGGCGCATTATAGCAACCTAGAAGGAAATATTGCTATAGCAGACTTATTTTGGCATTGTTCTGCTGCAGGTTTAACTTTGGGTATCCAGGAATAAAAGGTTTATGACAAAGAGCTCAGAAAAGAAATTAAAACGCGAAGCAAAAAAACAAGAGGCCAAACGTCGGCAGCAAATACAAAAATCACTGGTTATGGCTTTTGTCATTGTGATGATCCCTATTGCACTGTATGTGTTTTACCAGGGGCTGTTTGGTGGAGCACCGGTTTATCCACCTGATCAGGTTTCGGCAACAGACCATGTACAGGGCATAGAGGAAGCCCCACTTACCATTACTGTCTATGGTGATTTCCAGTGCCCGAACTGCGCCACAGAAGCCAATTTAATCAGTCAGGCCTGGCCACGAATTCAGGATCGGGTGCGTCTGGTTTTCCGCCATTATCCCTTGGATACCTATCCACATTCCTTCGAAGCGGCGCGTTATGCTGAAGCGGCAGGCAGGCAGGATGCATTTTGGGAGCTGTATAGTCTGTTTTATGGCGACCAGGCTTCCTGGTCAGTCCTGCCAGATGCGACAGTAGCATTTGAGGATTATGCTGACCAGCTTGGGCTGGATATCGAACGGTTACGGGCTGATGCACAGTTGCCTGAGATAAGAGAGAAAATTCTGGCCGATCAGCGAGGTGGGAATAGGGCAGGAGTGCGGTCGACGCCGACGATGTTTTTTAATGGGGAGTTGATGTTGAGGAATCCTCAGACTGCTTCCGAACTTATACAGATGATCAACGACTTTTTGTTGGAGTAGGCCTGCTGCACTCGTTCATGCTTTGTTAAATAAAATTTTTAACCCAGTCACTTACTACCTGTAAGCTCCCGGCTTAAAAATTTTATTTGCCGCGCCTGAACTTCGCTCGCGACGGCCTATTAATATAATGAGATGTTTTAGATTAGGGATGAAAATTGAAAATTCGCTTCATGGAAGAGAAGGACTTAATAGAAGCTTCTAAAATTCACGAAGAAGCTTTTCCAAGACAGTGCCATTCGTTAATGTGGCTGGAATCTTCATTAAATGCTTTTCCCCGTTTGTTTAGCTTTATCGCCACTAATGAGGACTTAGTTCTAGGCTATATTATTTGGGCACAGAAAAGCGTTTTTCGTCCTGAAACAATTCTTGATTTAGATCAGATAGCTGTTCATCCAAAATATCAATCCAAGGGAGTTGGCAAAGCTTTGATTGAGGGGTCTTTGCCATTAGTTAAAACTCAGCTCGCTGAACAAAACTCAAAGTTAAAACACATTATTGTAAATACGAGATCAGATAATTTTTCTCAAGAACTTTATAGGAAAACTTTAAAGGCAGAAGTAGAGGCGGTTATTAAAGACCTATATTCTGCTGACGAAGTATTTATGATTGCTAGGAATGCCGGTATTTAAAGACATAGCGTATTCATTAAGCTAATGCAGGGGCTAGCCCTAAATTTTTTACGAAAGGGTTAAAGTCTTTATCTAAAAATAGCAACGTTAATTTATTTTCAATACAGAAAGTTGCAATAATCATGTCCACTGTTTTTCTGACGGTGATACCTTTTTTTCGTAGCTGGCGATAATTATCGGCGCATTTCTCGGCCATGCCTTTGCCAAACATTGGGTACTGATCTAAAGTTTTTAGTATGCGCTTTGCTTGGTTGTAATCTTTGTCGTTTTTAAATCCCTGCAGGATTTCCAGATATATTAAATCACCTATTGCGACTGTGCCTTCTGTAAGTGCAATATCCAACACATCAGTATGATCGTTGATGGCACCGTTGAAATAATCAATCCATACACTGGTATCAACCAGTATCATTTGCCGCCCCGCATTTCGTCCAGGTTTCCTTCCCATTTTAGTTGACCTCTTAATTTCCTTATCTTTTGTTGCTGGCTTCTTTTGACTAGCAACCTAAGTCCTTGCTCAACTGCTTCTTTTTTTGTGCTGTAACCGGAAGCTTTTAGTGCGTCGGCCATTAGCTTGTCATCAATAACTATATTAGTTCTCATATTTCACCCGCGCTAATAGTGTGTATAAATTAAAAATATATACACAATATAGTCGAAAGAATGAGATGTCTCAAATAAATGTGGAAAGGGATTTACAAAAGCCGTCGCGAGCGCCGCTTAATCAAGGCAAAAAAATAATTTGGGCTGGGAGCTTACATGGATCGTAAGTGACTAGCCCAAATTATTTTTTTAACGAAGAGAAAGCAAGCGTAGCAGGCTTAGACAATTACTCACTAATGGCGAGCACCCGCATCATTTCAAGTAAATCGTAGGATGCATAGCCGTCAGTGGGCAATCCACTCTCTTGCTGAAAAGTTCTGATCGCACCGCGTGTGCGCGAACCGAGTATGCCGTCGGGTGTGCCGACGTCGATGCCCATTGTGTTGAGGAGTTCCTGTAATTCGATGACTTCATCGCGGCTGAGTGCACGTTCGTCGGTTTCAGGCCAGTGTTGGATTGGGCCGCCGCCAACAAAACGGTCAGCCAGGTGGCCGACTGAAATGGCATAGAAGGTTGAACGGTTCCAGACCATGGTAGTTCTGAAATTATTGTAGGCCAGAAAAACCGGACCGGATGAGCCGGCAGGCAGAATGATTGAACCTTGCAGGGAAGCATTGCCAAGCGGGCTGCCATCGGCACGCATAACCCCTAAATTGTTCCATTCGGTGACTGTTTTGCGTACACCGGTACCGGACTGGGTGAAATCAAAACCCTGCGGCAGAATGACTTCACGTCCCCAGCGTTCATCAGGACGCCAGCCTGATTCAGATAAAAAATTGGCGGCCGAAGCAAAGATGTCCGGCAGGCTGTTCCAGATATCAATGCGGCCATCGCCATCGCCATCAACAGCATAGCGGTCAAAGGTTGATGGCATAAACTGGCACTGTCCCATTGCTCCGGCCCAGGAACCTGACATGTCTTCAACACTGATATGTCCGGCATCCAGAATTTTCAGCGCAGTTAATAGTTCATTACGGAAGAAACTGCTGCGGCGCGGGTCATAGGCCAGTGTTGCCAGTGCGTTGAGTACAGAGAAGCCACCGGTAAAATCGCCAAAGTTACTTTCCAGTGCCCAGAAAGAAACCAGGTAATGTGGCTGTACCCCATATTCACGATAAATTCGATCAAACAGTTCACTGTGTTCCTGTAACAGTGTCTGTCCTCTTGCTATACGCGCCTCACTCAGGCGGTTATTCATATAATTTGAGAAAGTCTGAACAAATTCAGGCTGACTTTGGTCCAGTTCAATAACTCTTGGAATGGGTTCTTCAATGACGCTCAACGCTTCATCCAACAAGCTCTCACTGATGCCTTCGGCAAGCGCTTCACTGCGTAAATCGGCCAACCACTCAGCAAAGGGTTGCTGTTCCTGAGCATGCGCAGTGTTTAACAGGACGCCTGAAGCCAGACAGATAGTCAGGATAAGGTGCCGTAAAGGTTTGGTCAGCAAAGCAGGCATATCAGTTCCACTCAAATTTATATCCTACCGCATAAAGGGAATGAATTAACTCAACATCGGGTAATTCGGCCGCAATTTTTTTACGCAATTTTTTAATATGGCTGTCGATGGTCCGGTCACTGACAATACGTCCGTCGGAATAAATTTTATCGACCAGCACAGCCCGGGAAAATATACGTCCCGGATGATCTGACAAAACTTTTAATAACTGGAATTCTACGGCAGTCAGGCCAAGGTCATTACCGTTAATACTGACTTTATAGGTATCGGTATCCAGTTTCAGGCCTTTTTCTTCGAGCTTTTCTGAACCTTCACTTCGACGCAGCACCGCTTTGACACGGGCAACGACTTCGCGTGGACTGAAGGGTTTGCAGATGTAATCATCGGCACCAAGCTCCAGGCCAAGCAGGCGGTCGATTTCTTCTACTTTGGCAGTCACCATAATGACTGGCAGCTGCGAATTGCGTCGAATCTCCTTGCAGATATCCATGCCATTCATTCCCGGCAGCATTAAATCCAGCAGAACCAGATCGGGCTTATGGTTTTCAAGCCAGGGCATGACTTCATTGCCGTTATGGAGCATGGAAGTTTTATAGCCATTGCGATCCAGGTAATCTTTCAGGAGGGTAGCCAGTTTTACTTCGTCTTCAACAATCAAGACATGCTGCATAATAAATCTTCCATTCTAATTTTTATTTGGAGGGGAGTTTAAGTCCTCATGGGCCGGGGGGCAACCTGCTTAAGATATCTGACGGGTAGGGAGCTCAATACTGAGCTTCAGGCCGCCAAGTCTGGAATGTTCTGCTGTAATCGTACCTTCGTGAGCATCGACGATATTTTTACATATGGCCAGACCCAGGCCGGAACCCCCTTTTTTGCGATTACGGGAAGAGTCCATGCGATAAAGCCGGTCGAATAATTTTTGCAGGGCTTCATCGCTGACACCTGGTTCCGAATCTACCCAGGTCAGGAGTACTTTATCAGGGTACTCTTTGAGGGTGATTTTAAGTTCACCACCTTCATCAGTATAGCGACAGGTATTTTGCAGAAGATTGTCGAATAGCTGCTTGAGGCGTTTAGGATCACCAAAGACATTAATAGCTTTCTTGTTCTTAAGTCCGGATATTTTAAGAGAGACTTTGATGCCGTGTTGGGCAATCAGACTCTGATGCAGCTCCAGGGTTTGCTCCAGCAGCGCTTTGATATCAGTTTTTTCCTTCTCGTAAACCAGGGCACCATTGTCAGACATGGATAACTCATGCAGGTCATTGACCAGGTTATTTAAATGCACTACTTCGTGATGCCAGGAATTCAGGCTTACGGGATCCAGCGGTCGGATGCCGTCCTGTGCGGCCTCAAGCTCACCTTGCAGTATGGCCAGCGGCGTTCTGAGTTCGTGAGAAATGTCGGCAATCCATTGCTGTCTGGCGACTTGATTCTGCTCCAGGGTATTAGCCAGGGTATTAAAGTCTTCTGACAATTGGCTCAGTTCATCCGAGCTACGGATTTTTATGCGTGAGCTGTAATCACCGGCAGTCAAGGCGCGGGTACCAGCAACCAGATCACGGATAGGACGCACCATATAGCTTGCAGCTGGCAGAGCAATCAGGACAGAGATAACAACGAGCACAACTCCAAAAAGAAAGAAGGTATTTACCTGCCCTTCAACGAACAACTGATCAGCACGCTCGGATAGTTCCTGTCGGCTGGTTACCGCCAGATAGCCAACAATTTCATCCATGAACCTGAGAGGGTAAAGATTGGCCAGTGGCAGGGCTTCAGGGTCGCCGAACATGATTTCCTGGTTTTCATCCAGCAAGAGTAAATGTGGTCTGGCCGGGCTGTACTCTGATGAGAAATACCAGTCGTCATCGGCTAATAGGGCCGGGCGGCGGAAAGCGTCAATTGCACTGGGACCGACACTGTTTGTCAGAATATTGCTGTCTTCTACGGCGGACTCAATAAGACGGAAGTTGGTGACCTGTCGAATTTCAAGTAACTGGCCGGGTTCAGCCGTACGCGCCACACTGTCTCTAATCAGAATATTCCAGAGACTGACATTACCCCGTAATTGATCCCAGCGGTCACGGGCTGCATACCAAGCTTCCAGTCCATCAATCAGTGCGGGTACCTGCTGTTCTTCAATGCGGCTGATGTAGTCAATAAAGCCGGAATTAAACTGGGCCCGGCCAATACTGTACATCGAAATATAGACAATGATATGGGCTGAAAGTATCGCCAGCAGTAGTTTGTATTTAATGGTTAGCTTCATTATTTGCAGGTTTCTCGCCTTAATTGAGCTAACTATACTGGTGCTTAAGATAAAATCAGAGCTGCTTGGTGCGATGCGTAGCACATTTCATAATATTTGCACATTAAGCTCAGGCAGATATTCTGTTATTTCAACGTTATTGTGATACCAGTCTGCTATGCTAAGCTACGCGGATTAATAATGGTGGCAGGGCTGGAACATCAGGTGCTTACAGGTAATGTAATGTCTCAGAAAGCCTGAAGATCCGGGTATAGAGCGCAGAAGGAACTAAGCAGGAGCGCAGGGTGAAAAACAAAGACACTCAATTATTAGATGATCTGGATTATGAAAGTAAAAAAGCTGGCCGCAATACCGTTATCAGCTATACCAGCCGTAAACCTGAAAATTCACCCAAACAAGTTGTTGAACAGCGTGAGTTTGGTTTGCTTAGAAGTGATGCTTCATAAATGAGAAAGCCGTGGCAATAAAAAAAGTAGACCAGCTGGTGGTATCAACGCAGCTTAAGCAGGGTATGGATTCCGAAACAAAAGATTCCCGTCCTCCCAACGCAAAAAATTCCAGGGATCATGTCGATGCCATCAATCAGATGTTTGCGGAATTTGAACTGGCTTATCATAACCAGTACCACAAAGCCTTTCCTGATGAAGGTGCATTGAGTCTGGCAAAAAAATACTGGTTGAGCAGTCTTACAGCTTTTTCACCTGAAGTGATTCTGGCTGCCACCCGCGAACTTGTTCTTAAGCAAACTTTTTTACCGACCCTGGCCAATGTCGTTGATGCCTGTAAAACAGGAATGAGCCTGTTTGGTTTGCCGCGTGCGCATGATGCCTATCTAGAAGCGTGTCGCTTGCCGACACCAAAAGCCTTGCAGAACTGGAGTCATCCAGCGGTATACCTGGCAGGAAAAAATACCGGCTGGTTTGAACTGGCGAACCAGACAGAAGGGCAGATTTTTCCCTTATTTGAATATTATTACTCGCAATTGGTGCAACGTGTTTTGCAGGGTGAGGAATTAACATTGAGCCCATCTGCACCCCTGCCTGAAACAGTCGATACACCACTGAGTTCAAAAGAAAATCAGTCTCGTCTACAGGAATTGAAAAATAATTTGAAGTTATAGGAAGAAAGGTTTATTAAATTAGAAGTTCCTTTTCCCAAACCAAAGATATTGAAAAAACGTTATGAGCGCAGGCAAGACGAGGCAAAAATCAGTTCTGGGAAACGAGTTTACAGAGCCAGTAAATGAGTTTTTCAGAACTGATTTTTAACGATGTATTGTCAAGCGTAATAGTTTTTAGCCAAGTTTTTTGTATTTGACGCGAGTTGGTTCCTCATCTCCTTTGCGTTTTTTCCGGTCCTCCTCATAATCCGAATAATTGCCCTCGTGAAAAACGACTTCACTGCCTCCTTCAAAAGCCAGGATGTGAGTGGCAATCCTGTCCAGAAACCAGCGGTCATGGGAAACCACAATCACGGTGCCGGGAAAAGCCAGCAAGCCTTCATCCAGAGCGCGCAGGGTTTCAATATCAAGATCGTTGGTTGGCTCGTCGAGTAAAAGTACGTTAGCGCCGCGTTTTAACAGCTTGGCCAGATGCAGCCGGTTTCGTTCACCACCCGATAGCTGTTTAACCAGTTTTTGCTGATCGCTGCCTTTAAAATTGAAACGCCCGACATAGGCACGCGAAGAAATTTCATAAGTGCCAATCTGCAGGGTATCCAGACCATCGGAGACTTCCTGCCAGACAGTATTTTCTCCATTCAGTTCATCACGACTCTGGTCAACATAAGCCATGTCGACTGTCTCGCCGATATGAATGGCTCCGGAATCCGGCTGCTCCTGATTCATCAGCATTTTCAGAAAAGTTGTTTTACCGGCACCGTTACCACCGATAATGCCGACGATGCTGCCACGCGGAATAGTCAGGCTGAGCTTATCAATAAGCGTTTTATCACCAAAACTTTTACTGATGTTGTCGACTTCTATGACCCGTTCCCCCAGGCGGGGGCCGGGTGGAATATAGAGCTCAAGTGTTTCATTGCGGGCCTGGAATTCTTTTGAGGATAACTCTTCAAAGCGAGCCAGCCGCGCCTTGCTTTTAGACTGGCGCCCCTTGGGATTGGCTCTTACCCATTCCAGTTCATTCTTGATGGTTTTGGCAATAGAGGCCTGTTGTTTTTCCTCTATTTCCAGACGTTTTTCTTTGGCTTCAAGCCAGTCGCTGTAGTTACCTTCATAGGGAATACCATGACCTCGATCCAGTTCCAGGATCCAGCCTGCAGCCTGATCCAGAAAATAGCGGTCATGCGTAATGGCAACGACGGTTCCAGGATAGTCCTGCAGAAATTTTTCCATCCAGGCGACAGAAGCGGCATCCAGATGGTTGGTTGGCTCATCCAGCAGGAGCATGTCGGGCTTGGATAAGAGTAGACGACAAAGGGCAACCCGGCGTTTTTCTCCACCGGAGAGTTTGGTGACATCGGCATCCCAGGGAGGCAGACGCAAGGCGTCAGCGGCAATTTCGAGTGTGCGTTCCATATCCCAGCCACCATTGGCATCAATCTGCGCCTGCAATGTGCCCTGTCTTTCCAGCAAGGCATTCATTTCATCATCATCCATGGGTTCAGCAAACTTATCACTGATGCTGTTGAACTCATCGACCAGGTCTTTAATTTCCCGAATACCATCTTCTACATTGCCTTTTACGTCTTTTGCAGGATCAAGTTCCGGTTCCTGCGGCAGGTAGCCGACTTTCAGTTCAGGTTGAGGCCTGGCTTCGCCATGAAAGTCCTTATCTACACCAGCCATGATTCGAAGCAGGGTGGATTTGCCGGCACCATTCAGACCCAATACGCCAATTTTGGCGCCGGGGAAAAATGAAAGAGAAATATCTTTTAGAATTTCACGCTTGGGTGGTACAACCTTACCTACCCGGTTCATGGTATAGACGAATTGAGCCATTAATTTAATTCCTGCCAGCTTGATTTAGAAAAGATTAAACTGACTATTTTATTCTTACCGGGAGCGAAAGTAAGGTAGAATAACGCTTTTTTTACAGAACCCAGCTTACATTTCCAGATTTGCTCTATTTTGCCTGACCAAAAACATAAACCCGAGGAGAAAAATGTTAACTAAAGATATGACTATTGCCGGTTTTGACGATGAACTGGAAGCAGCGATGTCCGCAGAAGCCTTGAGACAACAGGAGCATATTGAACTGATTGCTTCTGAAAACTATGCCAGCCCACGGGTTCAGGAAGCGCAGGGTTCTGTCCTGACCAATAAGTATGCAGAGGGTTACCCAGGCAAGCGTTATTACGGGGGCTGTGAATATGTCGATATTGTTGAAAATCTGGCAATTGAAAGAGCCAAAGCCCTCTTTGGCGCCGGTTATGCGAATGTACAGGCACATTCGGGTTCACAGGCAAATTCAGCGGTGTTTCTGGCACTGTTGAAACCAGGTGATACTTTGCTGGGTATGAGTCTGGCAGATGGCGGCCACCTGACTCATGGAGCTGCAGTTTCCTCATCCGGACGTATCTATAATGCAGTGCAATACGGTTTAAACAGCGAAACCGGCGAAATTGATTATGAACAGGTTGAAGCACTGGCGCTTCAGCATAAACCCAAACTGGTCATCGCCGGGTTTTCGGCGTACTCAAGAATTGTCGACTGGCAACGTATGCGGGATATCGCTGACAAGGTAGGGGCCTATCTGATAGTTGATATGGCTCACGTAGCTGGTCTGGTTGCCGCTGGAGAATACCCAAGTCCAGTTAAAATTGCGCACGTTACCACTTCAACTACTCATAAAACTTTAAGAGGTCCACGTGGTGGTCTGATCCTGACCCCGGGTGATGATGAAGAACTCAATAAGCGACTGAACTTTGCTATCTTCCCTGAAAGTCAGGGCGGTCCTTTAATGCATGTCATCGCCGCCAAGGCGGTTGCATTTAAAGAAGCCATGTCAGATGAATTTAAAACTTACCAGCAGCAGGTGCTAAAAAATGCCCGGGCCATGGTTGATGTTTTCATCGAGCGTGGTTTTGACATTGTTTCCGGCGGAACCGATGACCATTTGTTTCTGCTCAGTCTTGTTGGTCGGGAAGTAACAGGTAAAGATGCCGAGGAAACGCTGGGTCGTGCCAACATTACAGTCAATAAGAATGCAGTGCCGAATGATCCGCGATCACCATTTGTTACCAGCGGTTTGCGTTTAGGTTCACCGGCAGTAACCACCCGCGGTTTTGGTGAGGAAGAAGTTAAGGAAATGTCAAACTGGATGTGCGATATACTGGATGACATTGAAAATGAAGAACTCATACAGTCAGTTAAACAGAAAGTACTGGCGTTGTGTGCAAAATTTCCGGTTTATAAATAAAGCAATAATGGTTTTAAGCTGATGCATTGTCCTTTTTGCCATGCTACAGATACAAAAGTCATTGATTCGCGTCTGGTTGCCGAAGGTAATCAGGTGCGTCGCCGTCGCGAATGTTTAACCTGCAATGAGCGGTTTACAACTTTTGAAGGCGCCGAATTATTAATGCCAAGAGTTATCAAGCAGAATGGTGACCGGGAACCTTTTAATGAAGATAAACTGCGTAAAGGGATTTTAAAAGCGCTGGAAAAAAGACCGGTGAGCATGGATCAGGTTGAAGAAGCCTTAACCCATATTAATCATGCTCTGCGCGCTTCGGGTGAGCGGGAAGTATCCAGTGACCTGGTTGGAGAGAAAGTGATGCAGGAATTACGCAAGCTGGATGAAGTTGCGTATGTGCGTTTTGCTTCTGTCTACAGAAGCTTCAAGGATTTGAATGAATTCAGAGAAGCCATTGATAACATCGCACAATCATCAAGAGATAAAGTCTAACTATAAAATCTAATTAATGTCTCACAATAAATTGAAGGCAATTTAGTTCTCTTTATGTGAATGCTTACATTTATTTTATTGTTACCTTGTCGTGACTGTTTCGGCAGAATAATTAACTATGTCAATGAATAATACTGATACAACATACATGCAGCGTTGTATAGAGCTTGCTTTAAAAGGGGAGTACAGCAGTAAGCCGAATCCTCGTGTGGGTTGTATCATTGTCAAAGACGGTCAGGTGATCGCAGAAGGCTGGCATCAGTTTGCCGGAGAAATGCATGCGGAGGTGCACGCCTTGAATCAACTGGGTGCTTCTGCTTCAGGCTCAAGTTTATATGTGACACTTGAGCCTTGTTCGCATCATGGTAAAACTGCCCCCTGCTGTGATGCCATTATAGCTGCAGGGGTCAGCAAAGTGGTTTATGGCATGATTGATCCGAACCCCGAAGTCGCAGGCAAAGGTATCAATAAATTAAAAGCCGCAGGGGTTGAAGTTCTAGGCCCTTTATTGGCAGAACAGTGTGCTGAACTTAATCCTGGTTTTATCAAAAGAATGACCAGCGCATTGCCTTATGTGCGCTGCAAGATGGCGATGAGTTCTGATGGTAGAACAGCCATGGCCAGTGGTGAAAGTAAGTGGATAACTGGTGAAGAAGCACGACAGGATGTGCAACTTTGGCGGGCCAGAAGCAGTGCCATTATTACAGGTATTGGTACGATACTGGCAGACGACCCTTCCCTGAATGCTCGACTGGAAGGCATTGAATTGAAACAACCCTTGCGGGTGATTTGTGATTCCCAAATGCGTTTACCTGCTACTGCCAAAACCTTGAAGACTCCCGGTGAAATTTTATTGGTAACGGCTACAGAAAAAGTATTTCAAAAACCTGCAGATCAAAAAAACACAGATACGGTAGCCAAGCTGGAACAACTTGCTTTGCCAGGTAGCGATAATGAAATTGATTTACAGGCTTTATTGCTTTATCTGGCGCAGGAAAAAGAATGTAATGAAGTTTTGGTTGAAGCAGGTTCAACCCTGGCAGGGGCATTTATTAAAGCAGGTCTGGTAGATGAAATAATTCTTTATATGGCGCCAAAACTTTTAGGCCATAATGGGCTGCCCTTGTTTACGATTCCAGGTCTGGAAAATATGGAAGATCGCATAGAACTTGAATATACCGATGTGTCTTTACTCGGTAAAGACTGTAGAATGCGCGTCCGTGTTTTAAAAAATCACTAGAAAAAAATCGAATATGTTTACTGGCATCATTGAGGCGACCGGCACAATTAAAACACTCAGCAAAAGTGCAGAGGGTTGTTGTCTGGAAATTGCTTCAGACAAGCTGGATTTTTCCGGCACTGGTTTAGGTGACAGTATTGCCGTCAGCGGTGTTTGTCTTACAGTAACTGAAATGCAAGTTGCGAGCTTCAAGGCAGATGTTTCAAATGAAACTTTACAGTGCACTAATCTGGGCGATCTGAAAGAAGGCGATGCAGTAAATTTGGAGCAGTCCCTGAAGGCGGAAAGCAGATTAGGCGGACATTTGGTCAGCGGTCATGTTGATGGTCTGGCAACTTTAGATAACAAGGAAAGTGACGGCGACAGTCTGCAACTGATTTTTTCCGCTCCACCTGAACTGGCTCATTATATTGCCCGTAAAGGTTCGGTTTGTCTTGACGGAGTTAGTTTGACAGTCAACTGGGTAAATGGTGTTAACTTTTCAGTAAATATAATTCCGCATACCGCCAGCGAAACAACCATACATGAATATGAAATTGGTCGGCAGGTTAATCTGGAGGTTGATTTGATCAGTCGCTACCTTGAACGACTATTACAAAAAAATGAACTTGCCGGGACTTCCGCAAGTGCTTCAGCTGGTTTGACTGTTGAAAAACTAAAGGCAAGCGGGTTTATTAAATAATGCAACTGAACAGCACACAGGAACTTATCGAAGATATCCGTCAGGGCAAAATGATTGTCCTGATGGATGATGAAGATAGGGAAAATGAAGGTGATATTATTATCGCTGCGGATAAAGTCAGTGCTGCAGAAATTAATTTTATGGCAACGCATGCGCGTGGACTGATCTGTCTGACGCTAACTGAAAAAACCTGTCAGCAATTACAACTGCCTTTAATGGTCAGTGCTAACCGAACTTCTTTTGGTACTAATTTTACGGTTTCCATAGAAGCTGCCGAGGGAGTGACTACAGGAATATCTGCTGCAGACAGAGCGCGAACTGTTCAGGCTGCTGTTGCGCCAGGTGCCGTGCCTGCGGATATTGTTCAGCCCGGTCATATATTTCCTCTGATGGCAAAAGAAGGCGGTGTATTGCGCCGAGCCGGGCATACAGAGGCGGGTTGTGATCTGGCAAGAATGGCAGGGCTGTCACCGGCTGCTGTAATTTGTGAAGTAATGAATGCCGATGGCTCCATGGCCAGAAGATCCGATCTGGAAAAGTTTGCACAGGCACATGGATTGAAAATAGGCACGATCATGGATCTGGTGCATTACCGGATAGCCAATGAGCAAACGGTTGAACGGGTACAGCACTACGACTTGCCAACACAATACGGTGATTTCAGTATCCATTGTTATCGCGATACGATAAAGGAAGGAGCGCCTGTCCATCTGGCTTTGGTGAAAGGCAATATTAAAAAAGAAGAACCCGTTCTGGTGCGGGTTTTGGTGACTAATGTTGTCAGGGATTTACTTGGTGTAAAAAATTCCAGACGTGCCAGTTGGTCTTTACAGCAGGCAATGGAAAAAATTAATCAAGAAGGTAGTGGCGTTGTGGTTATTCTGGCAGGAGAACAGAATAATAATGATGTGCTGGAACAGCTAAGAAATCTCAGCGAGCCAGATGCAGGAAAAATATCTGAGAGGGTGTCGCAGGGTGTTTTCCTGAATGTCGGAACCGGTTCTCAGATACTCAGAGATCTGGGTGTTGGTAAAATGAGACTGATGAGCTATCCGACCAAATATGCTATTTCAGGTTTTGACCTGGAAGTTGTGGAATATATTCCCTGCGAAGAATAAGCTGGTTGGTATAGATAAAATAAGACTGGGTCAGAGAAGAATATGAGCAAAATAAAAACAGTTGAAGGTGAGTTTACTGGTGCAAGTGCCAATTATGCGATTCTTGTCAGCCGCTTTAACGAGTTTGTCGTTAATAGTTTGCAAGACGGTGCCATCGATTGTTTAAAGCGTCATGGTGTGGCTGATAGTGCAATAACCCTTATAAAAGTGCCAGGAGCCTTTGAATTACCCCTGGCTGCACAAAAAGCCGCTCAAAGTGAGCAGTACGACGCCATTATTGCACTCGGCGCCGTGATAAGAGGCAGTACACCACATTTTGATTATGTTTGTACTGAATGCAGTCGCGGTTTAAACCAGGTCAGTCTGGCTTTCAATATTCCTGTCGCCTTTGGTGTGCTGACGGTTGATACTATTGAACAGGCTATTGAACGTGCCGGAACAAAAGCCGGTAACAAGGGAGCAGATGCTGCCATGACGGCTATGGAAATGGTCAGCCTGTCCCGTAAGCTTTAGCCTGATGTCTGAGGACGCTTCACAGCCCAGAGTTTCACACCGGAAGAAAGCCAGGTCTTTACTGGTGCAGGCAATGTACCAGTGGCAGATGGCGGGTGGTTCAAGCAGTGATATAGAGGCACAGTTTCGTGCTGATAACAGCGCAAAAATTGATTGGGAATTTTTCCACCAGGCGCTGGTTTATATCATTATGAACACTGAAAAAGTTGACCAACTTTTTATTGAGCTACTTGATCGCAAAGCAAATCAGCTTGACCCGATTGAACTGGCGCTTTTACGTTTGGGCAGTTTTGAATTTCTGGAGCGCATTGATGTGCCTTACAAAGTAGTCATCAATGAATATGTTGATCTGGCAAAAAAATATGGTGCGAGTGAAAGCCATAAATATATCAACGGCGTGCTGGATAAACTGGCGAAACAGCACAGAGCAGTGGAAATTGCCGGTAGCAAAGGCTGAATAATTTTTAAGAAAGTAACAGTGCCTGAGAGGCATCATGGCTGTTTCAGAATTTGATCTAATCAAGGACTACTTTAACAGACCGGGATTGGTTCCAACGCCGGAACAGTCCGAAAGAATACCTTTGGGCATTGGTGATGACTGCGCCCTGCTTGAACTTCCTCCTGAAAAACTCTTAGCCGTATCTATGGATACGCTTGTTGCTGATGTGCATTTCCCTGCCAAGGCAGATTCCGAACTTATTGCACAACGAGCGTTGGCTGTTAATTTAAGTGATCTGGCTGCCATGGGGGCAGAGCCTCTGGCTTTTACCCTGGCATTAACTCTGCCGAAAGCAGAAAGCACATGGCTGGAAGGTTTTAGTCGTGGCCTGCAAGACATGATTCAGCGTTACCAATGTCCACTTATTGGCGGAGACATCACAAAGGGTCCTTTGAGTATTACGATTCAGGTGTATGGTCTGGTCGATAAAAGCAGAGCATTGACAAGAAATGGAGCCAGTATCGGTGATCTGGTTTTTGTTTCGGGTGAGCTGGGCGCGGCTGGCCTGGCTCTGAGTTTAATGGGAAACGGCATGTCGCTTGATAAGTCTGATACCAAAGCACTTCACAACGCTTATTATCAGCCTGTGCCACGACTAGCGCTGGGGCAGGCGCTTGGTGGTATCGCTTCTGCAGCCATCGATATTTCAGATGGCTTGATGGCAGACCTTGGTCATATTGCAAAACAAAGCTCTGTGGGGATTGAACTGGATGCTAAGTCTATTCCAGTTGCTGCGGTAGTCAGGAATTTTATGGCAGCCATGGGAGACAGAAACAAGGGACTAAATCTGGCTTTAACAGCAGGTGATGAATATGAGCTGGCCCTGACGGTTGCAGAAAGCCGACAGGAAGAATTACAAAAAAAAGCCCTTGCTTTTAATGTACCATTAACCTTGATAGGTCGTGTCGTAGCCGGTACCAGAGTGAAATGTATGGGGGCTGACGGCCTTGAACTTGAAATAAAAACAACGGGCTATCAACATTTTTAACCTTAACAGCCAACAGGGTAAAAACGGGAAGTGCCATTTTACTTTCCGGGTTTATGTTTCCTTTTGCCGGCATGCCAAAACCGGCTCAGGCCATTGCAGAAGTTTTACCTTTAACGCACTTTAACCGGATTATCAGGAATATTATGTTGCGCGGTGCTGAGATAGATTTTTTAAGCAGTGATATGCTGGCACTTTTAACATTTGCCCTGGTGGCCTTAAGCATCGCAATATTGCGTTTCAGTAAGCGGCTGGATTGATAATGGACGCACAACTTGTAAAGCAGATTTTTTCTCATCCGATCCATTTTCTGGCATTTGGGTTTGGCAGTGGTCTATCGCCAAAAGCGCCAGGAACTGCCGGCACACTGATGGCGCTTGTTCTTTATCTGCTGCTGGCGCAATTATCACTACCACTTTATCTGGGGATGTTACTGCTCAGCTTTGCTATAGGTATTTATCTTTGCGACCGCAGTTCAAAATTACTGGGTGTCCATGATCATGGCGGCATCGTCTGGGACGAATTTGTCGGTTACTGGATTACCATGCTGGTTGCTCCCAGTGGCTGGGTGTGGGTACTGATTGGCTTTATCCTGTTTCGTCTCTTCGATATTTTGAAACCTTTTCCCATCAATGTCTTTGATAAACATATTCATGGTGGTCTGGGTATCATGCTGGATGATGCCATTGCTGGCAGTTTTGCCTGGCTCTGCTTGCAATTGATTGCGATAGGAGTGGCCACTTGAAAATATGGGTTGATGCCGATGCCTGCCCCGTGGTCATTAAAGACATATTATTCAAAGCGGCAGAAAGAACTCAGACAGAATTAACGCTGGTTGCCAATCAGCCATTGCGGGTTCCCGCTTCGCGCTATATTAAAGCCATCCAGGTGCAGTCCGGTTTTGATGTGGCGGATAATGAAATTGTTAAATTAACAGAAGCCGGTGATCTGGTAATTACCTCGGATATTCCATTGGCTGATGAAGTGTTGGCGAAAGGCGGGCAGGCTTTAAGTCCACGCGGTGAACTCTACACAACCAGTAATATAAAAAGCCGCTTAAACATGCGTGATTTTATGGATACCATGCGCGCCAGTGGTGAGCATACCGGAGGCCCGGCACCGTTGAGTCAGAGTGACCGGCAGCAGTTTGCCAATCACCTTGACAGGATATTACAAAAGCACAGAAGCTCAGAGTAAATGATATTTTATTCTGGTGCTTTTCTAGCTTTGCGTTTTCTGGGTTTTCTTTTGGGTTTAGTGTTTATGCTGGCTTTAGTCTGTTTATCATTATCAGTCTGATTGAAAACAGAAATTTGTATTTTTCTGCCTGCCACATAAGTATTTTGTAAATGCTGAAAAACTTCTTTTGGCATGCCTTCGGGTAAATCAACAATACTGTAGTCATCAAAAATATTGATGCGCCCGATGTGTTTGCTCTCTATGCCTGCTTCATTAGCAATCGCACCGACAATATTGCCGGGTCTGACTTTGTGTTCATGGCCGACTTCGATACGGTAACGCTGCATGCCCGGTTCAATGGCGGTTAGGAAGCGCTCATCCTTGCTACGCATTTTATTGCGAGGCCTGGAACTTTCTCTGTTGTCATCTCTGCTGCTTTTTTCTTTTTCCTGTTCTTTTTTTAGGAGCAGGGGTTTGTCCCCGCGTACAATTTTTGCCAGGGCAGCGGCAATATCCAACGCGGGAATATTATGCTCAAACTGATATTGTTCGAGAATCTCCCGGTAGAGTTGCAGGTCATCACTGGCAAGTGTGTCGCTGATGTTTTGCTTAAATTTTGCAATGCGTTTGTTGTTAATAATTTCTGTAGAAGGCAATTCCATTAACTCTATTTTGCTGCGGGTTGCCCGTTCTATCGCCTGCAGCATTCTTTTCTCCCGGGGTGCAACAAACAGGATGGCATCACCCGCACGACCCGCCCGTCCGGTTCTGCCTATGCGGTGAACATAAGCTTCCGTATCATAAGGTACGTCATAATTGATAACGTGACTGATACGTTCGACATCAAGCCCCCGTGCCGCTACATCGGTTGCAACCAGAATATCAATTTTGGCCTGTTTAAGTTTTTCGATAGTGCGCTCGCGCTGATTCTGTGGAACATCGCCATTCAGAGCTGTTGTGGCATAGCCACGGGCAGCCAGTTTTTCCGCCAGCTCGACGGTGGCTGTCTTTGTGCGAACAAAAATAATAACGCCATCAAAATTTTCTGCCTCAAGAATACGGGTAAGGGCATCCAGTTTATGCAGGCCGCTGACAGGCCAGTAACGCTGCCTGATAGTTTCAGCAGTACTGGTTTTTACCTTAATCGTGATTTGTTGTGGCTGGTTTAAATAATTCTCAGCAATCCGCCTGATCTGCGTTGGCATAGTGGCAGAAAATAAAGCGGTCTGTCGTTGTTGCGGACATTGCTCCAGTATCCACTCGACATCATCAATAAAACCCATGCGTAACATTTCATCGGCTTCATCAAGAACCAGCGTGTTTAGTTTATGTAGCTGCAATGTGCCACGACGCATATGATCCATGACCCTTCCCGGTGTTCCGACAACAACATGGACACCACGTCGCAGAGCCCTGATCTGAGCCGAGTAATCCTGCCCACCGTAAATTGGCAGCACATGAAAGCCTTTTATATAAGTGGCATAGCGCTGGAAAGCTTCGGCTACCTGTATGGCAAGTTCACGGGTAGGCGTTAGTACCAGCACCTGTGGTTCTTTTTGCTGGATGTCCAGTTTTGATAAGAGTGGCAGGGCAAAGGCCGCTGTTTTTCCTGTGCCGGTCTGTGCCTGTCCCAGCACGTCGTGACCCTGGGCTATCAGCGGGATAGTTTCGGTCTGAATTGGTGTAGGCTGCTCATAACCTAATTCATTCAGCACTTTTATGAGTGCTTCGTCGGAAATTAGTTGAGCAAAGCTAATGGTATGCGCTTGGGTTGGTGATTCTTCTGTCATGAATTTGTTTCTAAACAGGGCCGGTTCGAAGGGGCGCGAATTGTAACGTTTAATAGCAGAATAAGCTATGTAAACCTTAGTTATGCAGATATTGCTTACGTTTGCTTTGTGGAAATTTTTCTATTGCATAACGCAGCATGGTTCCAGGCATGTTTTGATAATGCTGGTCGAGAAAATTTTCTGCAGTTTTTCTGTTCTGCTTGCCAATCTCCCGTAACATCCAGCCACTGGCTTTGTGAATTAAATCTTCTTCATCATTTAGAGTAAGCTCAATAAGTGAGAGTGCCGTATCAAAGTTCTGGCGTTTAATAAAATAGTAGCTTGAAATAATTGCTATTCGCCTTTCCCAGAGGTTTTTTGAAGTTACTAGAGAAAAAAGCGGAGCATGGCTTCTTTCAAGCAAATAAGCACCAAGGATTTTATGGGATGAACTGTCAACGATGTCCCAGTTATTTATATAAGTGGTATTCTCAAGATAAATCTTATAAATGGTTTCTTGCGCCTCATGACTAGCTTGTTTAAATTTTTCAGAAAGCAGAATAACTGCTGCAAGCTGGGCTTCATGGTAGGGGCTACGTAAGAGTTTTTCATTTTCTTCAAGCGTCATGTTTAGCCATTTTTTTACCAGGCTTCGAGCAACTGGCACTCTTATACCTAAAAATTTGTCGCCCTCGCCGTATTCTCCTTTAGCTGTTTTAAAAAACCTGGCTGAATGTGCAGCAATATCTTTGTTACTTTTTTCTTTCAGTTCTTGTAAAGCCTGTTTTGCTGTAATATTCATTATTTTTTGAATCTTTGAATTTAATTTTCCTGTTCGAGTTCCTGCCAGCGTTCAAAATAGTCTTCCAGTTTCTGTTGCTCAGAGGCCAGTTCTTGCAGAGTCTGATTGGATACTTCATGATCCTGATTATAAAAATCAGGCTGACTGATTTCATGCTCAAGTTTTTTAATTCTCTGTTCGCAATTTTCTATTTGAACCGGTAATTGTTCCAGCTCCCGTTGAAATTTGTAACTTAGTTTTTTATTTGGCTTGGCATTACTTTTTGAATTGTCAGCGACTTCGACTTTAGTTTTCTTTTCAGCTTTTTCATTTTTTTCTACACTGAAACCACCTCCCTGTCTGAGCCAGTCTTCATAACCGCCAACATATTGCCTGACTCTGGCATTGCCATTCTCATCAGTTTCGAAAGCAATACTGCTAGTAACCACGTTATTAAGAAATTCACGGTCATGGCTGACCAGCAGTACGGTGCCTGTGAAGTTGATTAGAAGTTCTTCCAGTAATTCCAGTGTTTCCATGTCCAGATCATTGGTTGGTTCGTCAAGGACAAGCAGGTTGGCCGGTTTACTGAAAAGGCAGGCGAGGATCAGGCGGTTTTGTTCACCACCGGATAAAGAACGCACTTTCTGGCGGGCACGATCGGGTGTAAATAAAAAGTCTCTTAAATAAGACATGACATGTAGTGACTTGCCATTTATTTCGACATAGTCACTGCCTTCAGCGATGGTGTCGTAAACATTTTGCTCGGGATCGAGCTGTAAACGTAATTGATCAAAATAGGCAATTTCCAGCTTGCTGCCGATTTTCACTTTGCCTGAATCGGGTTTTAGCTCACCCAGTAAAATTTTTAAGAGGGTGGTCTTGCCTGCACCGTTAGCACCGATAAAACCGATTTTGTCGCCACGCATGATTTTGCATGAGAAGTCATTGATAATTTTTTTATCAGCAAAACCGTGCTCAATATGCTCAGCATCAATCACCAGTTTGCCGGATGACTCAGCCTGGTTCAGTGTGATTTTTGCCTGCCCCTGCACCTGTTTGCGCTGCCTGTATTCTTCCCGCAGAGCTTTCAAGGCTCTGACTCTGCCCTCATTGCGGGTACGTCTGGCTTTAATGCCTTGCCGAATCCAGACTTCTTCCTGTGCCAGTTTTTTATCGAATTCTGCCTGAGCTTTTTCTTCAGCAGCTAACTGTTGTTCGTAGAAAACCAGAAACTGCTGGTAGTCACATTCCCAGGCAGCAATATCACCACGATCAAGAATCATGATTTTATTTGCAATTTTTTGCAGGAATGCACGGTCATGCGTAATAAGCACGATAGCGCCGGAGAATTGCGTGAGCTGGTTTTCCAGATATTCAATCGTCGGGATATCTAGGTGGTTTGTGGGTTCATCCAGCAACAGGACGTCGGGTTCAGTAATGAAAGTTTTTGCCAAGGCAATACGTCGCAGCCAACCACCTGATAAGGTGTTCATCATTGTCTCACCCGTGATATCCAGTTTGCTGAGTGCGGTATCGACTTTCTGTTGCAGGTTCCATGCCCCGGCTGTTTCAATTTGTTTTTGCAGGTCTGCCAGTTTTTCCAGCTGGCGCTGGTCTGTTGCTGACTGTGAAAGGTGGTGAAATTCCTTAATCAGCGCGCCCGACTGGGCTAAGCCATCGAGCAAAAAATCATAAACAGACTGAGTGTTGGCAGCAGGTAGTTCCTGATTTAGAAAAGCGACTTTGATATCCTGTTGTTGCCAGAATTCTCCGGCATCCGCTTTGATTTGTTGATTGAGCAGTTTTAAAAAAGATGATTTGCCTGCGCCATTGCGGCCAAGCAGGCCAATACGTTCTCCACTCTGGATATTGAGAGAAACTTTTTCAAGTAAAATCTGAGGGCCGTAAGCCAGATGAATATCGGTTAAACGAAATAAAAGCATTAATTGGCAACTGTGCTTGCTGGTATTCGGGAGCGGCGATTATACCTCTTTTAATTGGATTGGCTTCCTGTATAGGTTATCACCCGATTTGTTGTTCTGAAGTTGTTGCCGAAGTCAGTCGTAGTTCGCTCGCTAAGATGCTCCTCACTTACGACGTGACTCCGGCATAAAATATCCGGATAGCTTTCAGACTGAGTCATTCACTGTTTTTGCGTTATACTCGGCAGCCTTAAAATTAATTAAATTAGAATGGGATTTGCATGAGGATTTTTGCATGAGAGAGTATTTGCAGTTTTATATTAACGGGGAATGGGTTGATCCGGTAACACCAAAACCATTGGATGTTATTGATCCGGCGACAGAAGAAGTAGCCGGACGTATCAATGTGGGCAGTAAGGCAGATGTGGATAAGGCGGTTGCGGCAGCAGCTGAAGCCTTTAAAAGCTGGTCGCAAACCAGCAAGCAGGAACGCTTGCAGGTGTTGAATCGCATTATTGAAGAATTTGAAAAAAGAGTCCCTGAACTGGGCCAGGCTATTACCGAAGAAATGGGAGCACCAACCTGGCTGGCAGTAAATACGCAGGCCGGGATCGGCGTTAATCATTTCAAAACAACAGCTTCCGTACTTGAACGTTTTGAGTTTGAAACGGATCGTGGTGGTAGCCATATCAGTCGCGAACCAATTGGGGTCTGCGGTTTTATTACCCCCTGGAACTGGCCGATTCACCAGATTTGCGCCAAGGTAGGACCAGCGTTGGCGGTAGGTTGTACAGTAGTACTTAAGCCTTCCGAAATAGCGCCATTCTCAGGAAAAATATTTGCCGATATCATTCATGCAGCCGGTGTTCCGGCCGGTGTATTTAATCTAGTTCAGGGTGAAGGGCCAGAAGTTGGCCAGGCGATTGCCGAGCATCCCCAGATTGATATGGTTTCCATTACTGGTTCAACCCGTGCGGGTATTGCCGTTGCACAGGCCGCGGCTCCCACGGTAAAGCGTGTGCATCAGGAACTGGGCGGTAAAAGTCCGAATATCGTGCTGGAAGATGCAGACCTTGAAGCTGCGGTAACGGGCGGTATCAATGGCGTCATGATGAATTCCGGTCAGTCCTGTCGTGCCCCAACGCGAATGCTGGTCCCCAATAAACTCATGGATCAGGTGAGTGCAATTGCCAAAGAAGTTGCCGAAAGTTGGACGCCCGGTGACCCGAAACAGGATAGCCGGATGGGGCCTGTTATTTCGGACCAGGCCTGGCAAAAAGTTCAGCGCCTGATCAAAAGCGGTATAGACAGTGGTGCGACCCTGGTCACTGGTGGAGATGGCAAACCGGAAGGACTGAAGCAAGGTTATTTTGTGAAGCCGACGGTCTTCAGTCATGTAATAAATGATATGGAAATTGCCCGCGAAGAAATTTTCGGACCGGTACTGAGTATTATTGGTTACGATACTGAAGAAGAGGCGATCGAAATTGCCAATGATACGGAATATGGTCTGGGCGGATATGTGCAGAGCAAGGATATTGACCATGCGCGTAAAATTGCCGCAAAGATCCGTGCCGGTTATATCAGTATCAATAATGCCGGATTAGACATCAGTGTGCCTTTTGGTGGGTATAAGCATTCGGGTAATGGACGGGAGTTTGGGGATGAAGCGTTTGGAGAATTCCTCGAATACAAATCATTACTAGGCTACAACCCTTCTTAGCTATTGCGCTCGCCATGACTTTGTTAAAAGGGAAATTTGAATCAGTCACTTACTGTTTGATGTAAGCTCCTTCATCAAATTTCCCTTTTGCCTCGTCCTGGCTTCGCTCATCACGCTAAGAAAAATTTTTAAGAATAAAATGATAAAAAACTCAAACTAGGGTTTAGAAAACGATGACAGCAAAAATCTGTTTCACCATGGATAACCTTTCGGATGCGGCTGATCTGGGTAAGGGTATAATTGATAAACCCAGACCACCGGGTCAGCGACCGGCATTGGAGCAGGGTTTTCCAGCCATGCTGGATTTGTATGACCGCTTTGGCGTGAAGGTCACGCATTTTATTGAAGGCTGGAATGGTGAAGCACATCCAGACATTATTGAAGATCTGGTCAACATGGGCCACAGCGTCGGCATGCATGGCTGGCAACATGAACCCTGGTCGGAATTGAGTCTGGAGCAGGAAATTGAATTAATGGGGAGATCGACAGATGCCTTACATCAGGCCTGTGGTGTCCGACCAACTTCATTCAGGGCGCCGGGCGGGAAAAAGACGCCTAACACTGTCAAACTGCTGGATGAATTTGGTTATATGATTGATTCCAGTATGAATGATAAAGGCGAAGATGGTGAAGAGATTCAGGCACTGACCGAGTCGCTTTGGCATGTGCCTTACCTGGAAGCGACTATCGATGCCCGCCAATGGTTATCAAAGAATATTCCTGCGCCTGAGGTAGAAGCATCCTGGTTCAACTTACTGGATGAAGCCCGTGACAGTAATGGCTTTCGTGTCTTTATCTGGCATCCGCATGTCATGGGGCTTAATGCCGAATATCGCCAGGTTGGGGAAAACATCCTGCGGAAAGTCACACAGGAACAGGGCTTCCAGCTCGTTACCTTGCCGGAACTGGTAGCTGAAGCAGCAGAAAAGTAACCCGGTAAATGGACTAATCAGGAATGCAGCGGTACAGCGCGTAATCCTGTTCACCATCAACGATGGGCGATGTCGCGACAATCGTGTCATCACCACGCTCTGCGGCCTGATTACGGGCAAGTGTCTGCAGTTCCAGCAAAATATTGCTGGCGGCACGTTCCAGGATAACTCTGTCGAGCACCTCAACATGAGTCGTACCGGTTTGCACACAAGTCGACCCCAGCTGGTCTTGTGTGACAACTCTGACATTGGCAGCTTCGTCATCGAGATCTACCCAGACACAGCTACTGAGTGTTAATAATGTAATGCTGAAAAATAACTGTTTCATAAAGACTGTTCCTGTTTACTTTTAGCTTAGCGGCGAAGAAAACGAAACCAGCGCCAGAAATTTAACAAACCAGCCATGGAACTGGCCAGGTAGGTAAAAGCACAAGCCAATAGTATATGCCTAACTGAACGCATGTCGCTACGGCTAATATACTGCCCCTCTTTCAGGATAGGCAAAGCACGACCAAAACTGGCATCAAACTCTACCGGTAAAGTAATCAGATGCACTATGCTGCTGATGGCAACACTGATAATCATAAAAACGATCAGCAGAGGTATCATGCGCGCTCCTCCCGGAGTCATGCTAAGCAAAGGGATGGCGATAAGCACAATGCCCGCAAGCTTTTCAGTTTTTTGGGCAAAACCAACCATGCGGGTTCGGGCAAGCAAAGGCTGATAATTCAGGGCATGCTGCAAGGCGTGTCCGAATTCATGTGCAGCAACGGCAACGGCAGTCAGGGACTGGCCATTGAGATTGTCTTCGCTCAAGCGTACTGTTTTGCTCATGGGGTCGTAATGATCGCCAGAGCTTGAAGCTTCCAGCTTCAGATAATCCAGCTTGTATTTTTTCCTGAGATGCTTGACGAACTGGCCACCGGTACCCTGAATATCATCACGTGCTTTACTGTGTTTGTTAAGGATATAGCGAGCCCACTGTTGAGGGCCAAGAATGAGAACTGCTAAAAGCAGTATAAGAATGACAATGATCATGTCACGGTGTCGGAATATGTCAGAGCAGGATAGTTGACTATTCTACTCTGACATTGAAGATATTCTAGTATTTGTAGGAATCCGGCTTGAATGGGCCATCAACCGGAATGCCCAGATAGTCAGACTGCTCCTGCGTCATGCGGGTGATAACACCACCAAAACCCCTGACCATACAGGCAGCAACTTCTTCGTCCAGATACTTCGGCAGTACTTCCACTTTCAGGTTGGCTTTTTTACTCGCCTCATCTTGATCGGCATACTTTCTTTCCCATAAATACATTTGTGCCAGTACCTGATTGGCGAATGAGCCATCCATGATACGGGAAGGGTGTCCGGTGGCATTGCCCAGATTGATCAGGCGGCCTTCGGATAACAGGATTAAATAATCTTCGTTGCCTTCACTATCCGTACCACGAATAACACGGTGAACTTGTGGTTTCACCTCTTCAAAGGTCCAGTTCTTGCGCATATAGGCTGTATTGATTTCGCTGTCGAAGTGGCCGATGTTACAGACGACTGCGCCACTCTTAAGGCTTTCCAGCATATGCGCATCACAAACATCAACATTGCCCGTGGTGGTGACAATCACATCAGTATGCTGCATCAGCTGGGTATCGATGCAGTCAGCTTTTTCGGTGTTGATACCGTCTTTATACGGGGAAACAACTTCAAAACCATCCATGCAGGCCTGCATGGCACAGATCGGATCAATTTCGGTAATTTTTACGATCATACCTTCCTGACGCAGGCTTTGTGCAGAACCTTTGCCGACATCCCCATAACCGATCACCAATGCTTTCTTACCAGACAGCAGCATATCAGTACCACGTTTGATGCCATCATTCAGGCTGTGACGACAGCCATATTTGTTGTCATTCTTGGCTTTGGTTACGGAGTCGTTGACATTAATGGCAGGCACTTTCAGTATGCCTTTTTCCAGCATTTCATAGAGTCTGTGAACCCCGGTGGTGGTTTCTTCAGTGATGCCGTGAACGTTTTCCAGTATCTGCGGATATTTGTTATGAGCCATGGCTGTCAGGTCACCACCATCATCCAGCAGCATATTGGCATCCCAGGGTTTACCGTCTTTCAGAATAGTCTGCTCAATACACCACTCGGCTTCTTCTTCGGTCTGGCCTTTCCAGGCATAGACAGCAACACCGGAAGCAGCCATAGCTGCTGCAGCATGATCCTGGGTTGAAAAAATATTACAGGACGACCAGCGGACTTCAGCGCCAAGTGCTTTCAATGTTTCAATCAAGACGGCGGTCTGAATGGTCATGTGAATACAGCCAATAATTTTGGCACCCGCTAAAGGCTGCTCTTTGGCATATTTTTCCCGGAGTGTCATCAGGGCGGGCATTTCTGCTTCGGCCAGCGTGATTTCACGTCGCCCGTAATCAGCCAGACTGATATCGGCTACTTTATAGTCTTCAGATTCGATAACTTGCATATTCGGATTGTTCATTTATTTAAATTCCTTGCAGATATGACTGCAGCTTTTAGAGACCGGCGTCTGCTTTCAGGGCTTCGGCTTTATCAGTTTGTTCCCAGGAAAATTCTTCGCGCCCGAAGTGTCCATAGGCGGCTGTTTCCTGATAGATCGGACGCAACAGGTTCAGCATTTCGGTCAGGCCACCGGGGCGGAGCTCAAAGTGTTCACGCACCAGTCTGGTAATCGCCAGATCATCAATCTTGCCGGTGCCAAAAGTATCCACCAGTACAGAGGTAGGATCTGCGACACCGATAGCATAGGACAACTGGATTTCACAGCGGTCTGCAATGCCTGCAGCAACAATATTCTTGGCAATATAACGTGCCAGATAAGCTGCCGAACGATCCACTTTTGAGGGATCCTTGCCGGAAAATGCGCCACCACCATGACGTGCCATACCTCCATAGGTATCAACGATAATTTTACGTCCTGTCAAACCACAGTCGCCGTGTGGGCCGCCGATCACAAAACGACCGGTTGGGTTGATATGGTACTTGGTGTCTGCATCCAGCCATTCTGCGGGCAACACCGGTTTGATAATTTCTTCCATAACCGCTTCATGCAGATCGCTGTCAGTAACATCTTCGTCATGCTGGGTGGAAAGTACAACGGCATCAATAGACTGTGGCTTGCCATCGATGTAACGGAAAGTAATCTGGCTTTTGGCATCAGGTCGCAGGAAGGGCAGGCTGCCATTTTTTCTGACTTCGGCCTGACGTTTAACCAATAGGTGGGAGTAGGTAATAGGTGCCGGCATCAGCACATCAGTTTCACGGCAGGCGTAACCAAACATCAGGCCCTGGTCTCCCGCGCCCTGTTCTTTCGGATCACCGCGGTCAACGCCCTGGTTGATATCACTGGATTGTTCACCGATAGCATTCAGGACAGCACAGCTTTTATAGTCAAAACCCATGGCTGAATCATCGTAACCAATTTTTTTGATGGCGCCACGAACGATGCGCTCAACATCGATGGAAACATCATCGTTCATTTTGACTTCACCTGCGACCAGTGCCAGTCCGGTTTTTGTCAGGGTCTCAACAGCGACGCGCGCATTGGGATCCTGGGCAATAATTGCATCTAAAATGGCGTCGGATATCTGGTCGGAAATTTTATCGGGATGGCCTTCGGACACGGATTCCGAAGTAAACAGTACTGCTTCGTTCATAAAATTCTCTTATTGGGATTAGGTATTTGAACCATAAATTTTTAGGCTGCGAAATGTAGCATTTTCAGGCTATATATGCAATTTTTAACAAGACGGATCAACCTGGCGGATAGTCACCGGGAGCCATTAATTCTGGCATATTTTGACTGGCTGAGAGAGAATAGCGGCTCTTTAAAACAGCCTTAGTCAGCAGCTTTTTTCAGATAAAAAATCAGGAGTATCCATGGCAGAAAATACCGACAGCAGTAACGGTATCGATCAGCAAGCATCAAGAAAAGCATCCAGACTCGAATGTGCCAATGCCATCAGGGCATTGAGCATGGATGCCGTGCAGAAAGCCAAATCCGGCCATCCCGGCGCACCGATGGGAATGGCCGATATTGCCGAAGTTCTGTGGTATGACTACCTGAAACACAATCCGCTGAATCCTGGCTGGGTCAATCGTGACCGTTTTGTATTGTCCAATGGTCACGGTTCCATGTTGATTTATTCCCTGCTTCATCTCACAGGTTACGAGCTGACGATTGAAGATTTACAGAATTTCCGCCAGTTACATTCTAAGACGCCAGGACACCCCGAGTATGGATATACCCCTGGCGTGGAAACAACGACCGGGCCACTGGGCCAGGGTCTGGCCAATGGTGTGGGGATGGCCATAGCCGAGCGCACACTGGCAGCCCAGTTTAACCGTGAAGACATGAATATTGTCGATCACTATACCTATGTCTTTGCCGGTGACGGTTGTCTGATGGAAGGCATTTCGCATGAAGTCTGCTCGCTGGCTGGCACATTGGGCCTGGGCAAGCTGATCGTTTTTTATGACGACAATGGCATTTCAATTGATGGTGAGGTTGCAGAGTGGTTTGCCGATGATACTGCCTTGCGTTTTCAGTCCTATCACTGGCAAACCATTAACGTGGATGGACATAATCCTGATGAAATTGCTGCAGCAATTGAAGCAGCACAGCAGAATACTGATCAGCCCAGCCTGATTATTTGCAAAACCATCATTGGCAAAGGCTCGCCCAACAAGCAGGGCAAAGAAAGCTCGCATGGTGCACCCCTGGGTGAAGATGAAATTGTTGCAACACGTGAGGCCCTGAACTGGAATTACGCACCTTTTGAAATTCCAGATGACATTTATGAGACCTGGAATGCCCATGAGTCAGGGCGTAGAAATGAAGCGGCCTGGCAGTCACTCTTTATGCAATATGAGCAGGAATACCCTGAGCTGGCAATGGAATTTATGCGCAGGATGAGTGGACAGCTTTATGAAGAATTTACAGGACGGGCCGATAAATTTATCCAGGCCTGTGTGGAAAAAGCTGAGTCTGTGGCTTCACGCAAGGCTTCGCAAAATGCTATAGCTGCTCTTGGTAAAATATTACCGGAATTGATTGGTGGCTCGGCTGATCTGACCGGCTCTAACCTGACTAATTGGGATGGGAGCAGGGCAATTTCAACAGAGCCTGATGGCAACTATATTTATTATGGTGTACGCGAGTTTGGTATGTTTGCCATTAATAACGGCATTGCTTTACACGGTGGCTTTATTCCTTACGGCGGCACCTTCCTGATCTTTATGGAATACGCAAGAAATGCCGTGCGAATGGCAGCCTTGATGAAACAGCAAAGTATTATGGTGTTTACCCATGATTCAATTGGGCAGGGTGAAGACGGGCCGACCCATCAGGCCATTGAACAAGTCAGTAATTTGCGTCTGACACCTAACATGTCGGTCTGGCGTCCGGCAGATGCCGTGGAAACGGCCGTAGCCTGGAAAGCAGCGATTCTGAAGCAGAATGGCCCGACCTCATTAATATTATCCCGTCAGGGTTTGCCGCATATAGAGAGAACACAGGAGCAGGTGAGCAATATCAGTAAAGGAGCTTACATACTGTGCGACTGTGATGGTGAGCCTGAGATCATTGTTATTGCAACAGGCTCTGAAGTTTCTATCAGTCTGACAGCCGTGCAGGCAGCGCAGGCTGCCGGTTTAAAAGTTCGTCTGGTCAGTATGCCTTCTACTGATCTGTTTGATGCGCAGGATAAAGATTATCAAGAAGCCGTTCTGCCTTCCGCGGTGCGTAAGCGTCTGGCAGTTGAAGCGGCTCAGCAGGAATACTGGTATAAATATGTCGGTCTTGATGGCGCCGTAATCGGGATGAGCAGTTTTGGTGAATCTGCGCCAGGGCCTGCAGTCATGGAGCATTTTGGCTTTACTGCTGAGAATATTCAGCAAGCGATAGAGAATTTGTGAAATTAGCAATCAATGGACTGGGACGCATTGGACGAAATGTGCTCCGGGCTTATTACGAAAGACTCCCCGCAACTGAAATACAGATAGTCGCTGTCAATGAGCTGGCTGATCTGCCTACGCTTGCTCATCTTATCCGCTACGACAGTACACATGGCCGCTTTCAGGGAAAAGTAAGTACCAGTGACGGTAAACTGCTTATTAACCAGAATGAAATCACAGTCACTCAGACTAAAGACATTAATGCGCTAAAGTGGCAGGACATAGATATGGTCCTTGAGTGCACGGGAGTTTATGGCAAGCGCAGTGATGCTGAGATTCATATAAAAAACGGGGCAAAGCGGGTGCTGTTTTCGCAACCAGCCAGTCCTGATGTCGATATCACCCTGGTTTATGGCGTCAATCACGAACAACTAAAAAGTGAACACCGTATTATTTCAGCCGCTTCCTGCACGACATACAGTTCCGTGCCGGTTATTAAAGTTTTGGATGAGGCGCTGGGAATAGAGAATGGCATGACGACAACAATTCATTCAGCCATGAACGATCAACCATTGATAGATGCTTACCACCATACTGATTTACGTCTTACCCGCAGTGCGTTTCAGTCAATTATCCCAGTGGAGACTGCGTTGGCAAAAGGCATAGAACGTATCCTGCCCGAGATGGCCGGTAAGTTTGAAGCCCAGGCGATTCGGGTGCCGACTCTTAATGTATCTGCCATAGATATGACGCTGGCCGTGAAGAAAGCCTGTAGCGCCGAAGATGTTAATCAGATTATCAGGCACGCAGCGGGAACTTTGCCGCCCGATGTTTTGGCTTATACTGATGAGCCCCTGGCATCCTGTGATTTTAATCATGACCCGCGTTCTGCCATTGTTGATCTGGGGCAAACCAAAGTGAGCGGAAAGCATCTGGTAAAAATTCTGGTATGGTTTGATAACGAATGGGCTTATGCCAATCGTATGCTTGATGTGGCTGAATTAATTTCAAGATTGCCTGTGTAGTATTTAAGATAGTCTGTAAACCTGGAGTGATAATGACAGTTCGATCCATGCAGGAAGTGGAGCTTGAAGGAAAAAAAGTTCTGATCCGTGAAGATTTAAATGTGCCAATCAAAGATAGAAAAATTATTAATGATACGCGTATAAGGGCGGCACTTCCGACTATTGAATATGCACTAAAAAGTGGTGCAAGCGTTATTCTTATGTCGCATCTAGGGCGACCTGAGGAGGGCGTACCCATTACCAAGCAGCCTGAGGCATCGCTGGCTCCGGTGGCTGCACATCTGTCAGAACTTCTGCAAGCAGATGTCGAACTGATGTCTGATGATTTTAGTGCGGAAGCTGCTGCAAAGTTGCCCTCCGGCGCTTGTGTGTTGCTGGAAAATGTCCGCTGTAATACGGGCGAAAAAGCCAATTCGGATGATTTATCAAAATATTACGCCAGTCTCTGTGATGTCTTTGTGATGGATGCGTTTGGCACGGCACACCGGGCACAGGCCAGTACCCATGGTGTTGCCAAATTTGCACCACTGGCTTGCGCCGGTTTACTGCTGAGTGCGGAGTTAGATGCTTTACACAAGGCTTTGGCGCAGCCGGAACAGCCGATGCTGGCGATTGTCGGCGGAGCCAAGGTGTCCAGTAAGTTGATGGTGCTGGAAGCATTGGCCGAGAAAGTTGATCACTTGATAGTTGGTGGTGGTATCGCCAACACCTTTCTTGCCGCAGCAGGATATAAGGTTGGTAAATCCCTGTATGAAGAAGAGATGCTGGATCAGGCCAAGGCAATCATGCAACTGACGAATATTCCTTTACCAAAAGATGTTGCTGTTGCTAAAGAGTTTTCGGAATCAGCAAGTGCCGAGGTCAAGTCGATTGCTGATATTGCTGAGGATGATATGATTCTTGATATCGGACCTGAAACGATTGCAGATTTTGTGTCGGTTATCAGCGGGATGAAAACCATACTCTGGAATGGCCCTTTAGGCGTGTTTGAGTTTGATGCTTTTGCCGCTGGCACTAAAGCTGTGGCTTTGGCTATTGCTGAGAACGATGGATTTTCCATTGCTGGCGGTGGAGAAACCATTACCGCTATAGATAAGTATCAGATCAGTGATCGGGTTTCCTATATTTCGACAGGGGGTGGTGCTTTTCTGGAGTTTGTGGAAGGTAAGACCTTGCCGGCGGTTGCAATCCTTGAAGAAAGAAACGCTGAATAAGATAACCTATAAAGATCAATAAATAGTTTGCAGATAGAAAGGACAGGAATATGGCTTTAATCAGTTTACGACAGTTACTTGATCATGCGGCGGAGCATGATTACGGGGTTCCGGCATTTAATGTCAACAATCTGGAACAGGTTCGCGCGATCATGATGGGAGCGGATGAAATGAACAGCCCGGTGATTCTGCAGGCTTCTGCAGGGGCGAGAAAGTATGCCGGGTCCAATTTTTTGAAACACCTGATTCAGGCCGCCATAGAAGAATTTCCCCATGTGCCGATTGTCATGCATCAGGATCATGGTGTGTCACCGGCAGTTTGTCAGCGTTCCATCCAGCTTGGTTTTTCCTCAGTCATGATGGATGGTTCATTAGGCGAAGATGGCAAGACCCCCATGGATTTTGACTACAATGTCGATGTCACTGCACTGACAGTTAAAATGGCGCATGCCTGTGGTGTTTCTGTAGAAGGCGAACTGGGATGTCTGGGTTCTCTGGAATCAGGTATGGCAGGGGAAGAAGACGGGCATGGAGCGGAAGGCAAGCTTTCCATGGATCAGTTGCTGACTGATCCTGAAGAAGCAGCTCGCTTCGTAGAAGCAACTCAGGTTGATGCGCTGGCGATTGCGGTGGGAACCAGTCATGGGGCCTACAAATTCAGCCGTCCACCAACCGGCGATATATTGGCGATTCAACGGATTAAGGAAATTCATCAGAGAATTCCCGATACCCATCTGGTCATGCATGGATCATCTTCAGTGCCTCAGGACTGGCTGGCTGTCATTAATGAATTTGGTGGTGAGATTCCGGAAACCTATGGTGTGCCTGTTGAAGAAATTCAGGAAGGCATCCGTAATGGTGTCAGGAAAGTCAATATTGATACGGATTTACGCTTGGCTTCGACCGGTGCTGTAAGACGTTTTCTGGCGGAGAATAAATCTGAATTTGATCCGCGTAAATTTTTGACTCCTACCATCACGGCGATGAAGGAAGTTGTTAAAGCCCGCCTGGAAGCCTTTGGTACGGCAGGCCAGATAGCCAATATCGGTAAAATATATAATCTGGAAGAAATGTCAGTGAAATATGCTGCCGGAGAATTTGCGGCCAAAGTCAATTAGCTGTATTTTGTCTAACCCGCCGGAATCTTAAGTCCTGTTTGTTTGCAGTCGGGCCTATAAAAGGGATATCGGTTTATTTTAAAACTTTTCGACAGGAGCAAGATAATGAAAAGAATAATCCTGGTTTTAGTATTTTCAGTGTTAAGTGCTGCAGCGTCTGCGCAATACCCCATTCCCCAGCAAAGCCCGACCATGGCCATGAATGATCAGGAACGTGCCAACCTGGAATTTGTTCAAAATTTTTGGCGAGACATCGTCAATGGCGGCAATCTGGATATTGCCACAAGTTACATGCCGCCAGATTTTATTTCGCGTAACCCTAATATTGCAGCGGGTCGTGATGCCTTTATCGAGACTTTAAGGACTAACCCTTCACTGTTGCAAAATCGAGGACTGACAACGCCCGAAGTGATCATTGCCCAGAATGAATATGTATTTTTCATGTGGGCGAGCTTTATCATTGATCCAATGAATGCCGCTATTATTTATAAATATAACACCATAGATCTGTTCCGCTTGGATGGTGGCAAGATAGTAGAGCATTGGGATGGTGCACATAAGATAGTTGATACTGATACTGGCGCAAAAAACAGAGGTGGTGGCACTTATAACACGCCAATAAACCTTACTGCCGAGGAACAGGAAGTCCTGCGAATTGGACAAATTGAATTCAGAGACATTCTGCAATACGGACATGCTGAGCTTGCGTTGGAATATTTTGCTCCCGGCTACATGCAACATAATATGAATGTACCTGGCGGTCTGGAAGGTTTTATGGGCTTCTTTGGTGGACGTGAATCACGACCATTGACCGGCGAGTGGGTAACGCCGCCAACGCTTGAACTGGTTTCCGGCAACTTTTACCTGAAGTTTGATCAGCGTTTTGAAGATGCTCCGAATGGCGGTCAGAATGTGTATTATCGTTTTGATATGGTTCGGGTTGATGATGGTTTGATTCAGGAACATTGGGATGTCGCTTTCCCGCGTGGTATTGCCAGCCCTAACAATGGGATTACCCGCTAACATAGACAGCACTGTGTGCTTTGTTCACTCACTTTGAATAAAAGCACACAGCATTCGCTGTAGCGAACCTAATTTCATCTGGCAATGCAGGAATAATTTCAGTTTCCGACTTGCCGTTTTCAGGAGGTCATAATGAAACATCTATCCTTTTCCCATTTAGTTCGAACCGCGCTCATTGGCCTGATCTTATTGCCGCTTTCAGTGTTTGCGCACGAAGGGCCGCATTCGCAGTCCGTGAGTATTCCGCATTTAATGGTTGAAGATCTGGATGCCTCATTGGCTTTTTATCATGATGTGCTCGGATTTGAATTAACCCGTCCTGTGGGGGAGCCCATGCCAAATGCCATGGCTGGTGATGGTGACGGTATGATGCGCGTCATGGTGATGGAAGAGCCACGTACCGGTATCCAAATCGAGCTAGTTGAATGGTCGAACATTCCTGTGCGGGCACAGCAGTTACAAATTCAGGATGCTGGCGCATTTATGATAGCTCTGGAAGTGTCTGATTTAGAGAGCATGCTTGATGGCGTCAGAGAGCTGGGGCTTGAAATACAGACAGAAGATAAAAACTACATAGTCAGGGGCGGGGTTGATAAGTATGTGATGATCCGAGATGCCGATGGCTATACCGTTGAGCTGGTAGAAAATGCCGAATCTCGCGAGCTGCCAGGGATCAGTAGTGTGTCTTATTATCTGACGGTGGAGGATCTGGATACCAGCGTCGAGTTTTATAACCAGGTTTTTGGTATGGATATGGAAGCGCCGGGAGCGCCTGGTCGTACGCCCGAGTTTATTGTTTCACTGTTTGATAATGACCAGTTGAGTCATATGCGTTTTGCTCGAGGAATCTTTCCGAATACTGATTTTGTTTTGAGTTTTCAGGAGTTCAGCGGTGCCGGGCTGACTCGTAGAAAAGCCGATGGCGGTGTAGAGGATCCGGGTGAAGCCTTGCTGTTGATAGGTGTTGATAACTTTTCTCTGGCATTGGACTATATAACTGAATATGGTGGTTCTGTCGGTTTGGGTGCTACAGCGGAAGTTCCGGAAGGAGCTAATTATGCCTGGGGTCATGACCCAAATGGCATGTTGTTGCGAGTATCGCCACCACGGGAGTGACAGCTTCAGGCTGGTTTCTAGCCTGGCTATCCGAATGGACGCCGGGCTTTCATCTATAAACTATTTTTTTGATTCAGGTAAATTCATTTCAGTTTTATTTAGGGGGGAATTGGTGCATAAACGTCTTATCGGGCCTATGGAAGTTTCTGCCATTGGTTTTGGGTGTATGTCGATTTCGCATGCTTATGGCCCTGCGCTTGAAAAAGCGGAAGCACAAAAAGTCCTGCATAAAGCGCTGGATATTGGTCATACCTTGTTGGATACCGCTGCCTTATATGGTTTCGGCGCCAACGAAGAACTGATAGGTGAAACCTTAAGTCAGCGTAGAAATGAATATAAGCTGGCCAGTAAATGCGGATTGTTCAAAAACAGTGAAGGCAAGCGGGCGATCGATGGTCGTCCTGAAGTGATTAAAAAAACCTGTGAAGACAGTTTGCGGCGTTTACAGACTGATTTTATTGATTTGTATTACCTGCATCGTCTGGATAAAAACGTCCCCATTGAAGAAAGTGTTGGTGCACTGTCTGAATTGGTTTCAGAAGGAAAAATTGGACACATAGGTTTGTCTGAAGTGTCCGCCCAGACCTTAAGAAAGGCTCATGCTGTACACCCCATTAGCGCTCTGCAAAATGAATATTCCTTATTGAGCAGAAATCCCGAGATTGCCTCGCTTGAAGCCTGTAAGGAGCTAGGTGTGGCATTAGTTGCTTTCTCGCCGGTGAGCCGCGGAGTATTAACTGATGAGCCGGTCCTGCCTGGTCAATTCCCGCCGGGAGACATCCGTCCAAATATGCCAAGGTTTCAGGGTGAAGCTTATGAGCATAATTTATCTTTGCTGGATGGCTATATAGTGATTGCAGAAAAAGCCGGTTGTAGTCGTGCGCAACTGGCGCTAGCCTGGTTGCTGGCAAGAGGGGAGCATGTCATTCCAATTCCCGGGACAACATCGATAGCGCACATGGAAGAAAATTTTGGCGCAGGAGATATCAAACTGGATGCAGAAATAGTGCAGGAGTTGGACCAACATATTAATCAGAATACTGTCCAGGGTGAGCGTTATAACGCAGCCACCATGGCGGAAATTGATACCGAGAACTTCGAATAACAATATAAGGTATTAAGAAGCTTTAAGTTCTACGACTCCATTCTCTTTACCCAGTAGCAGGATGTCTGCGGGCCGGTGTGCAAACAGGCCGTTGGTGACAACGCCGACAAGCTGATTCAGATCGCTTTCGAGTTTTCTGGGATCGGTTATCGACATGTTGTAAACATCAATAATGATGTTGCCATTGTCGGTAACAACGCCATCCCGGTACACCGGGTCGCCGCCCAGTTTTACAATTTGCCTGCCGACATGACTGCGTGCCATCGGGATGACTTCAACCGGTAAAGGAAAATTGCCAAGCACACTGACGTATTTACTTTCATCAGCGATGCAGATGAATTCTTTGGCAACAGCAGCAATAATTTTTTCGCGTGTCAGTGCTGCGCCGCCACCTTTAATCAGTTGCAGGTACTCATTAGCTTCGTCAGCACCATCTATATAGACCGTCACTTCATCAACACTGTTCAGATCATAAACTGGCATACCATATTCCTTGAGACGGCGGGCAGTTTCTTCCGAGCTGGCTACGGTAGCAGTGATTTTATGCTTGGCTTCAGCCAGGCAGTCTATAAACAGGTTTGCTGTAGAGCCTGTGCCAACACCGATTACGCTGTCTTCATGCAGGTGTTGCTGAATGCGTTCAAAAGCAGCTCTGGCGACGGCTTGTTTTAATTCATCCTGAGTCATTTGTTTTGCCTGAATCCAATATTTAGCGGGAGCAGTGAGTCTAGCGAACTTAAGCAGTTCTGGCGAGCCTTGGAATAATAATTAAATTTTAAAATACAGCTTGCTGAATAATAAAAAACTATATATAGTTCAGCATGTTGCATTATATACCTAAAAAATATTATTAAGTATATGTCGTAACTTTACGTTATCTGGAGAAAGAATGAGTAAAAAGCCTGACATACTTGTTGTACTTATGTTCATATTTGGAGTCGGTATACTTATTAGTGGTGTGGCACAAAGTGCTTTGCTCTAGTTAATAACCCAACCAGACCGGCTAAAACAGGTGATCAGGGCGAGTTTCAGGAAGAAACCGTATAAACTGTCTGATCGGTAATAATTTTATCCAGAGGAACGTCCCACTCGGCCCGTTCAAGCTTTTCTACCCTCTGACATTCATGTGCTAAACCAATCAATGTAGGAAATTTTCCAGAAGTTAGCGACTTTTCACTGCTTTTTTTCAGCAGATAAGCCAGTTTTTTATCATAATAGCCCTTGCCCATGCCGAGCCGGGTGCCATTCAGGTCAAATGCGACAAGTGGCATAAATATCAGGTCAATATGCTCAGGGGCAAGAGCATCATTGGGATACAGCTGGGGCTCCAGTATCCCAAAAGCATTTTCAGCAAGAGAAGCTTCTGTTTTGTATTCGACAAAGGTCATGTGCTCTCGAGCGAAGTCTATGACAGGCAAAAAACACCGTTTCCCCTGCTCCAGAGCGGCTTGCATAGCGGGAGCGGGATTAATTTCACCGTCAAAAGCCTGGTAAAAGGCGATGGTTGTAGCATTCGCGAAACTTATGTCTTCAAGAATGTGTGTTTGCAGCTTTTTTGCTGCCAGAATTTGTTGCTCAGATCCGATAGAGCGTCTGGCTTCACGCATATCACTGCGCATTTGTGAGCGCTCACTTACTTTATGTGCTTTTGTTTCTGGGGTGGTTGGATCTGGCTGGTTCATAAGATCAACTGGATATTAGGACTCTCCGGAATACCGCTACCAACGGAGTCCTGAACCCAAGAGTTCAGGTGGTGACCCGCCCGGCATATCAGGCTTTCCGTCTAGCGGACATGCACAACAATACCATTAGGCAAGTCTCCGGGGTGTAGTTATCGGCTCAGGGACAATATTGATTAGCCAATATCCTAGAGAGCTTGAGCTCTATTATAGACATTTATACTTGGGGTGGAAGGGTTAAACGAAGTTATATTTCAAATTGACGGGAAGATTGCAGGGCAGACTCAATTTTTTTCTCTAACTGGCTTAAGAATTGTTGAGCACCACTTTCCGTGTCATTGGCCTGTTGGGAGTTTTGTAAGAGCTCGTGGGAAATATTCAGGGCTGTCATTACGGCAATTTTTTCAAAACCCAGGGTAGAGCCGTGTTTTTTTACCTGCTCCATCTGTTTATTCAGATAAGAAGCAGCCTGTCTCAAAGCATCTTCTTCGTCAGGGCCACAGGCAATTTGATAATCTCTGCCTAAGATTTTAATGGTGATACTGTTTTTTTCAGACATTCTTCTTTCTTTCAGACTTTATATTTTAAATATCTATTACTACGCTGAAGCAGTCTTTATTTATCCTGTTCCAGCGTTTTAAGGCGTCGTAAGACTTTTTCGAGACGAACCCTTGCCAGCTGGTTTTTATCCATTAGCGTTTTGCGTTCATCTTCCCAGCTATTGACCTGTTTGCGTAAAATCTGGTTTTCAGATTTCATGTCAGCACACAGTTGGATAAGCTCATCCACTTTATCTTCCAGGCCGCTGAAATTGGTATCACTCATGCTTAAAACCCGTTAAATTCTGATCGACAACTATAAATCGCAAGGTGCATAGGGTCAACAGACATTTTCTTAAAAAAATCAGGCGAATCAGTTTGTTGTTAATAATACTTCATCTTAAGCGCGAATATTTTTTAGTGAAAAGGTATGATTAGGCTCCTTGTAAAAGACAGAAGATATCAGGTGTGAGCCCCGACTTTGATAAACTAGCTACTTTGCTATCCAACAATAAAATATTTAATTCAGCTTCTGAATTACATGGGATTATTTGTGGTCAGTTATGTGCAGGAGGCAAACTGGGTGATGCGACTTTAACCTGGCATTTAATGGGGCAGGAAAACAAGCCCAATAAGATTATGAACGAGCTGATTATTCGCCTGCAGTCTGATGTGCAAGAGCAATTGGATGCAGAAGATTTTTCATTTCAGCCTTTATTACCGGATGATGATGAGGAGCTTTCACTGCGCCTGCATGCTTTGGGTAATTGGTGTGAAGGTTTTATCTCAGGTTTTGGTGGCGCCTATGCCAAGAATGAAAGAACATTACTTGAAGAAAGCCGTGAAGTTCTGAAGGATTTTACTGCTATTGCCAATGTTGATGACAGTGAAACTGAACAGCTAGAAAATAACGAACAGGATTTTATGGAAGTCCTGGAATATGTGCGAATGGCCGCCTATTCAGTTTTTCTGCAAAACAAGTCGGAAAATCCGGCAGCCGTTCCAATACCGGATGAGAATAATCTGCATTAAGAAAAAATATGACTATTACAAAAAGTGAATTTATAAAACGTCGTAAGGATCTGATGGCGCATATGGAGCCGGATAGCATTGCAATCCTTGCTGCAGCCAGGCCGGCATTGCGTAATGGTGATGCTGATTATGCTTATCGACAGAACAGTGACTTTTATTATCTTACCGGCTTTGCTGAAGCTGACGCTGTGCTTGTGTTAATCCCGGGCCGGAAAACAGGAGAATGCCTGTTATTCTGTCAGGAAAAAGATGTAACCAAGGAGCTATGGAACGGCAGGTTGCTTGGACCTGAGGCGGCCATAGAGGTTTTAGGGGTCGATGACAGTTTTCCGATTACCGATATTGACGACATATTGCCGGGCTTGATTGAAGGTCGCGAACGGGTGTATTCACCAATGGGCAAGGATGAAGCTTTTGATCATCAATTGATGGAATGGGTTCGCGTCATTCGCAGTAAAGTCCGTAGTGGGGCTCATCCCCCCGGCGAGTTTTTAGTGCTGGATCATTTGCTGCATGAAATGCGCTTGATCAAATCAAAAGCTGAACTGGATTTAATGAAAAAATCCGGACAGATTGCAGTAGCAGCTCATAAACGAGCCATGCAGTCGTGTAAGCCGGGTATGAATGAATATGAGCTGGAAGCTGAATACTTATATGAATTTGCACGCAATGGCAGTAGGGCACCGGCCTATAATTCGATTGTAGCTGGTGGAGAGAATGCCTGCATTCTGCACTATACGGAGAATAGCCAAACACTTCGGGACGGCGATCTAGTCTTAATTGATGCGGGCTGCGAATATGAATATTATGCCTCTGATATTACCCGGACATTCCCGGTCAATGGAAAATTCAGTGCTGAGCAAAAAGCGGTTTATGAAGTAGTGCTTGAGGCTCAGCTTGAAGCGATTAAAACCATAAAACCAGGGGCGCACTGGGATGAACCGCATAACCGGACCGTCGAAGTTATTACGGAAGGGCTGGTCGAACTGGGTTTACTTAAAGGCAAGGTAGCTACCTTAATTGAAGAAAGCGCCTATCGTGATTTTTACATGCACAGGGCCGGACACTGGCTTGGTATGGATGTACACGATGTTGGCGATTACAAAATAGAGGGTGACTGGCGCTTGCTGGAACCGGGTATGGTAATGACAGTTGAACCGGGCATTTATATTGCTTCTAACAATACCAATGTCGATGCCAAATGGCGTGGTATTGGCATTCGAATTGAAGATGATGTGGCAGTAACCCGAAAAGGCAATGAAATTCTTACCAGTGGTTTAGCAAAGACCGTTGATGAAATAGAATCTTTTATGGCGGCCTAATATGACCGCTTCCCGTCATACAAAACACGCTCAATATGATGTAGTGATTATTGGTGGTGGCATGGTGGGCTTGAGCCTAGCATACGCATTACAGAACCTGCTACATAAAAAAAACTTACAAAAAACTTCAAGCATTCTTTTACTGGAATCTCAGCCCCTTAAAACGGATGAAGTAAGACAGCCGGGCTTTGATGTTCGTTCTACAGTGCTTTCTTTTGGGACTATGGAATATCTCAAAAGTCTGGGCTTATGGGATGCAATTAAACCCAAGGCAGAAGCAATAAAAACTATCCATGTTTCAGACCAAAAGCGTTTTGGTCATGTTCATATCAACGCTGAAGAAGCGGATGTTGATGCTTTAGGTGAAGTGGTTGAAAACCAGGCCTTGGGTCTGGTGCTTAATAAGGCAGTGATTGAAACAAAAGGCATAGAAATCTGCAGCCCTGTGCAGGTAAACCTTATATCTCACCAGCAGGATAGTGCATTACTGGAATGTCAGAGTGATAAAGCGACGTTCAACGTGAATGCGTCTTTAGTGGTTCTGGCAGATGGCGGTCGATCAGGTTTAAGCGAAAAACTCGGCATTTACCGCAAACAGGAAAATTATAATCAGGTTGCTGTAATTGCCAATGTAGCATTCAGTAAAAACCATCATAATGTTGCTTATGAGCGGTTTACGCCGAATGGTCCGCTTGCTTTATTGCCGTTAACAAAATTTGAAGATAAAAATCGTGCAGCATTAGTCTGGACTCAGCGTGCAGAAAACTATAAAGAAATTCTTGAGCTGAGTGATGAAGATTTTTTAGTCAGATTGCAGCAGGAGTTTGGTCAGCGCCTTGGTACCTTTTTCAAAGTTGGTGAACGTGCTGCATTTCCATTGAGTTTGCAGGAAGCACAGGAACAAATTCGTCATAATCTGGTTTTGCTGGGAAATGCAGCGCATGCTCTACACCCGGTTGCTGGTCAGGGTTTTAACTTGGCCTTTCGCGATGCAATGCGTCTGGCCGAAAATATTGCAGAATCTATAGCGTCAGGAGAGAACCCTGGTTCTTATAACCGACTTGAAGAATATCTGATTGCAACCAAACTGGATCAGCAGCTTACGATTGGCTTTAGCGATTACTTGACAAAGTTTTTTTCCAGTAATCAAAAGGCTTTAATCTGGTTTAGAAAATTTGGTCTGCTGAGTATTGAGTTATTACTCCCACTTAAACAGATGCTTGCCAGGCAGGCTATGGGCGTAGCTGACAAAAAGGTTAAAGTTTCTTAAGTTTATGATGATTGTATAGCTATGGATGAAAAAGATTCTCAGTCAGAAAATTTAAAAAAGGAATTAAAAAAGGAATTAAAGAAATACGAATTAAGTATTTTGCATGATGTATTTTCCAGCGAAATTGACAAGCTTCTGGCAGATGAGCTCTGGGAAGTGTCAGCAGAGGGTGTTATTCATAGCAGGGACGAAATTTGTAACTGGTTGAAGAAAAAATCACGAGACTCGCGCTGGGACATTAAAAATTTTGATGTTAAAAATTTATCCGCTGAACTGGCACTTGTTAGTTATTGGGCAAAAATGTCAGCCCCCGTGGTGTCAGGGTCCAAAGGAACTTTGCATAGCTCACTCTGGAAAAGGTGTCAGGAAAAAAGATGGCAAATGGTCTTCCATCAGGCGACTAAAATTTGCTCAGCTACAAATTAACTAGTGCCGAAAATAAATTTTAAAATATAAAAGAAAACAATCGCCAGAACTGCACCAACCGGTAAAGTCACAACCCAAGAAATTAAAATTCGTTTGAGGACTTTAAGGTCGATAGCTTCGCTGCCTGCTCTGGCAAGACCGACGCCGAGCACCGCTCCCACGAGGGTATGCGTTGTTGAAATTGGAATGCCTGTTGCTGATGCTATGACCACTGTAGTTGCAGCGGATAACTCTGCTGAAAATCCCAGCGTAGGTGTCAGGTGAGTAATTTTTTTACCAATGGTGGCCATTACCTTATGACCATACATCATCAGCCCGGCAACTATGCCAATACCGCCGAGAAAAAGAATCCAGATCGGCATGGCAGACTCCTGAGCAACTGCACCTGAACGCACAATAGCATTCACAGCCGCTAGAGGTCCGATCGCATTGGCAACGTCATTAGAACCATGTGCAAATGCCATACTACAAGCGGTAAAAATCATTAAGGTGGCGAATACTTTTTCCACCCGGTTTAAATGAAGATGATGATCTTCATCTATATGAGGCTCAGTTTTAGCTTGCATATAGATACCTATTACCATTACAGCTAGGCCAATAACAACTGAAGCGAGGGTGGATTCCAAAAAACTGGTATCAAGGCCGATATGAGTCAAACCTTTTAGAAAGGTCACCATGGAAATCATGAAACCAACCAAGAACATGTAGATGGGGATATATCGCCTGGCATTGTGTAAGGGTTTATCTGTATTCAGGATTAATATATGTACAGATCGGTAGATTATGAATGCCAGAGTCGCCGCTATTACCGGAGAGCTCACCCAGCTCATCACGATGGTTACAACTTTCATCCAACTGACTGAATTAGCGCCGACACCGACGGTGGCGAAACCTACAATTGCGCCAACAATTGAATGCGTGGTGGAAACTGGCCATCCTTTCATTGAGGCAATCAATAACCATACGGCAGCAGCCAGTAGTGCTGCTATCATGCCGTAGATGAGTAATTCTGGAGTTCCTGTTAGTAAGGCTGGATCAACAATGCCTCTGCGAATGGTTGAAGTTACTTGACCACCGGCCAAAAAGGCACCGGAAAATTCAAAAATTGCTGCAATGATAATGGCCTGTTTTAGAGTAATAGCGCCTGATCCTACTGAAGTGCCCATGGCATTGGCGACATCGTTTGCGCCAATGCCCCAGGCCATGAAGAATCCAAACAGTATAGCCAAGGTTAATAAGATAATGCCGTATTCGCCAAGAATATCCATTGAGAGTTTCTATAAGTGAATAATAAGTAGGGTGGGGTGAAGGGATAACATATAATGCTGTCCTTGACTGATCTTTTACTAAATTGTTCCAATCATTATACATTTCACTAAGTCAGAATCTACGACAAGGACATAGTTATGGTGAAAATATTCATAATAGTATTTCAAGTGGATTGTGGTTGTAGTTGATAGTGATATACACGAGATATAATTACTTTATCAGATTATTTTTTTAATTTATTGAATGAGATTTTTTTGCGAAAACTGGAACAAAAATTTTCAGAGCTTGAGTTAGACAAGCAGTTATTAAAAGCTTTAGCTAGGCTTGAACTGGAATTCTGCACATCAGTACAGGCTGATGTATTGCCTGTTGCACTTGCCGGTAAGGATGTTCTTGTCAGTGCAGAGACGGGAAGTGGGAAAACAATAGCCTATTTATTGCCAGTGCTGCAAAAAATTATTCGACAGCCTTCTCCTGATACAGCTACACGATGTTTAATCTTGGTCCCAACCCGGGAACTCGCTGAACAAATTGAAACTGCTTGCAAAGCACTTTGCCGGTTTACTCAAATTAGCAGCTTAAGCCTGATTGGCGGCCTTTCATTTAAAGAGCAAAAAGCTGAAATCAGAAAAAATCCTGAAATTCTGATAGCAACCCCGGGACGCATACTTGAGCATCTGAATAAATCATCTGTTGATTTAAGTGACCTGGAATTTTTAGTGCTTGATGAGGCTGATCGAATGCTGGATTTGGGCTTGCGTGAAGATGTGCTGAAAATATGCCAGACCTGCAATTCAAAAAGACAGACTTTTTTACTGTCAGCAAGCCTGCAACAAGGTGCCCAAGAAAAAAGTATGGAAGACATTGCAACAGAAATTCTGCATGAAGCTGTTTACATAACAGATGGGAAATACAGGCAATCTAAAAATAATATTCTGCAAAAAATTGTTTTGGCTGATTCTGTCGAGCATAAAAAACTTTTGCTCACAAAAATTTTACAAGGTGAGCGCTACCAAAAGGGTTTAATTTTTACTAATACCAGAGAACAGGCCATGCAACTGAATGGCTTTTTACAATACAAGAAAATTAATACCATGTATTTGCACGGGGAATTAAGTCAGGAAGACAGGAAAAATATTATGCAGCAATTCCGGCAGGGAAAAATTAATACCCTGGTTGCCACGGATTTAGCAGGCAGGGGGCTGGATATTCAGGATCTTGATCTGGTAATTAACTTTGACATGGCACGTTCTGCCGATGATTACCTGCACAGGATTGGCAGAACTGGGCGGGCGGGGGAGGCAGGAAAAGCTATCTCGCTTGTTAATGCCAATGACTGGAATCTCAGCCAAAGCATAGCCAGGTATTTAAATACAGAGTTCGAGTTATTTACGATTAAAGGTTTAGAGGCCAGATTTACAGGAAAGATTGTTAAAAAACCGAAGAAAAAAAATAACACTAAAAGTAAAGCCGATAAAGCCAAGCCCCCTCTTAAGGCCAAGCAAAGACAGCGCAATAGAAAAAATATTGGTAAACGCAGGAAGCCGACTAATGAGACAAACCCCAAAACAGGAGATGATGGTTTATCACCACTAAAAAGAAAGGGAACTTAAGTTTTTCGTGATATGATTTCGCCATACCGCGATCAATTTTATAACTAGTTGAGATACAAAGATATTTAGGAAAGTATGGCTTTAAAGCTTTTCAAGCCAGCAGGCGGAAGCAGGGTAGTACTGGGTAAACTAAAAGCACTTTCAGATTGTCAGCTCTTGAGAATTCCGAAAGATAAAATTGACCAGTTGATTCAGGATGTTCCACAATTTTCTTATCTGATTAGAAAATATCGCCTAGATACTGATGCCCCGGAGATCAATTGGTTACGTGGATCTGTAGAAATTCATTAACCTGTCTCTTTACATTTTCTTAACAGCAATATGTTGGCTTCACTCGTATTATAATTTCTTATCAGGGTAGCGAGAGTTAACAACATGGCTAGGAATAAAATTGTCATCATTGAGGATGAACCCGATATACTGGAAGTTCTCAGTTACAATTTAAAAAGAGAAGGTTTTATTGTTTTAGCTGCATTTGATGGCAATGCAGGTCTCTCTCTGGTTAAAAAAGAAAAACCTGATCTGGTGCTTCTGGACCTCATGTTACCAGGCAAAGATGGTATTGATATTTGCGCAAGTATTAAAAATGATACTGACCTGATTAATACACTGGTTATTATGGTTACTGCCAAAGGCGAAGAGAGTGATGTCGTCCTTGGGCTTGGGGTAGGTGCTGATGACTATGTATCCAAACCATTTAGCCCCAAAGAACTGGTTGCCAGAGTTAAAGCAGTGTTGAGAAGGGGAACCTTGCTGGACATCAATCCCGAGAAAGAAAAAATAGAATGTGGCGATCTCATTATTGATGCCGGTAAACATAAAGTGTTAGTAAAAGGACAGGAAATAAAACTTACTGCGACAGAGTTCAGAATTTTGCATTATCTGGCTAGCAATGTGGGACGTGTGTTTTCTCGAGAACAGTTGCTTAATAAAGCATTGGGAGATGCTACGATTGTCGTTGACAGAAATGTTGATGTGCATATAAGGGGAATTCGGAAAAAACTCGGAATGCAAGTTCCTGTTATTGAAACCATTCGAGGAGTTGGATATCGTTTCAAAGAATAAAAGAATAGCTTTATGCCAATAAACACAACCTTTTTTTTTCGAGTTTTTCTCACTTATTCCAGTCTGTTTATTGCTGTCATATATTTTTTTAGCATAATCCTGTCAAACAAATTTATAGCCAACGAAGAGCTTAGGGTAGAGAATGAGCTTGTTGCCCAGACAGAAACACTGGCAGAAAGATCAAGGCCATTTCTGCAGTTATCAGACAGCGAACAATTATCTACTTTAGTTCAGATTTTTTCCCAGACTACCAATAACCGGTTTACGGTAATTGATTCACAAGGTGTTGTACTCGCCGATTCTCATGAAAATCCGAGGCAAATGCCAAACCATCTGCAACGCCCGGAAGTGCAGAGGGCTATAAGCAGTGGTAGTGGACAGATCTCCAGGTTTAGTCAAACAGTTGCTGAAGACCTTATATATTATGCTTTGCCTATTTATGAGGAAGAGATACTGACAGGCTTCGTTCGTTCCGCTTATTTTATGGATGCCATAGAAAGTCAATTAATGTTAGAGCAGAAAGAAATTTCCCGGTTGGCTTTTACATCAGCTATTTTGGGTATTTTTCTAATTGCTTTGTTTGCTTTATTGCAAGCCAGATCAGTTGAAAAGCTGGCATTAATTGCGGCTGATATTTCTGACGGAAATTTTAAAGGGAGAGTGCCGGAAAATAATGGCTTGGGCCTGAAGAAACTGGCGAAAGTCATTAATCAGTTAGCCAGAAACTCAGCTGCAAATATTTCAGATATCACGGCGGACAGAAACCGTCTGGCAACTATTTTTGCGGGGATGGTGGAAGGCGTGATTGATGTTGATCAAAATCAGAAAATACTTCATATCAATGAGGCAGCTTCAAATTTGCTGGGCGTTAATATTTCAAAGAGTACGGGCAAAACTGTCTGGCAGGAAATCAGGCAGAACGAAATTGTCCAGGCACTTGACCAGGCCATAAAATCTCAAGCAGTTGTTAAGACTCAAATAAAGTTATTTTCTTCAGACTCAGATAATAATGAAGAATCTATTGTTGATATTTATGCCGCATCATTAAGTGATGATTCCGGGCAGCCAATTGGAGCCGTTGTTGTACTGCATGATATTAGTGAATTAAAGAGTCTGGAAAGAATACGCACTGATTTTGTTGCCAATGCTTCGCATGAATTAAAAACACCTATAACTGCAATCAGAGGGCTGTCTGAAAGTGTTATAGATGATAAAGATATTGACTCTGAAACCCTGATGCATTTTATCAGTCGTATACATTCCCAGAGTATCCGTTTATCACAACTTGTCGGTGATCTGATGGCCTTATCCCGACTTGAAGTTGATTTTGAGAAAAAGCAGTTTTCTGTCATTAATATGAATTTGTTAGTTAAAAACTCAGTAAAACTGGCTGAAGTGGCGATTGAACAGAAAAAACAGCAACTAGTGCTTAATCTAGGTAAAGAGACTATTTATGTTAATGGCGACAGGCAAAATCTCAGTCAGTTGATCGATAATTTGATAGACAACGCTATTAAATATACCCCTGAAAATGGCCAGGTCAGTGTCAATTTGAGTGTGGAAAATAATACGACAATGCTGCTTGAAGTGAGCGATACAGGTATCGGTATCAGCCCTCAGTTTCAGCAACGAGTATTTGAGCGCTTCTACCGAGTAGATAAAGCGAGATCAAGAAGTCTGGGAGGAACCGGACTGGGTCTTGCGATAGTAAAAAATATTGCTGAGAAACATTCCGGCAGCATACAACTTAAAAGTCAGCCAGGTAGAGGATCAACTTTTAGCTACCGTATGCCAATAACTAATGAAGTTGATTTGGATAATCCTTTAGTCAACTAACACCTTCCGAACTATTTAATATTTCTACCTTGTTCACTGTTTTCAGTTTATTAAGATTTGCTGCTTTTGGGTGCGTATTAAGCAAAACTTAATAATATCTTTACCTTGTCTTAAAACTTAACACCATCTTAATCTTATCTTAACAAACCTTTGGAAGAATGCCGCCAATCTTCTTCTGGCTATCAAAAAATTATGGGGTTCCAACCAATGAAACGAAATACCAAACTCAAGTACTTCGTACTGGCAGCGGCATTGACTCAGACAGCAACTCTTGCAAACGCTGCAGATCAGGAATTGCTGGATATATTGCTTCAAAATGGTGCTATAACCCAGGAGCAATACGATAGTCTGATAGAGCGAGAATCAATCAATAGCGAAGATATTTTGAGTCAGCCGCAACCTTTAGTTGAAGAGCGTGTGATTGAGGAAGTTGTTGCTGCTGAGGTTGCTGAGCAGCTGGAAAATGAGTTTCCGGTGGTTGCAAGCCGCTCCAGCAGTGGTTTTCGACTGGAAACTCGCGATGGTAACTGGCAGACCAATCTGCAATGGCGGGCGCAAATGCGCTTTACAACACCTTACCGCTCTGATCCCAGACAGCTTTCTAGTTTTAATGCAGATGAGCAATCAAACTTTGAAGCACGCCGTTTGCGTATGAAGATCGGCGGACATGGGTTACAGTCCTGGATTCAGTATTACTTCGAAGTGGACCTGCAGCCTTCCAGAGATGTGGATGATAGCAGCTCTTCATCAAGTGCCAGAGTGATCGATTATCGTATAGATCTAGCTAAGTGGGACTGGGGCGGTATTCGTATCGGGCAGTGGAAAGTCGATCTTAACCGCGAGCGAGTGGACTCTTCAGGTCGACAGCAATTTGTCGAGCGTTCAATCGCCAATAGAGTATTTACAATGGATCGCCAGTTGGGTGTACAGATCAGAGGTCATCTGTTCCAGGATACACCAGCTGATATGCGTTATTATGCAGGCGTTTTTAATGGAGAAGGCCGTTCGGTAAACAATACCGATAACGACCTATTATATATGGCCAGATTGCAATGGAATTTTATGGGCAGAGACCTGTCTTGGCGACAAACCGATGTTGAATATACGGAGCAGCCAACAGGCAGTTTTGCAGTGGCAGGATTTACTAATACTGGTAGCTGTACTCGCTGGTCTTCTTCGGGTTGTGGTAACCTTGATGGCTTCGACTCTCCAGCGACGGCAACACCTGGTCAGTTCGACATTGAACAGGTTGTGCAGGAATTTGCATTCAAGTACAGAGGTTTCTCGGTTCAGCAGGAATTTCATAGAAAAGTCATTAAAGATCGGTCTGACAATAGTAGACACGAGCTGACAGGTGGTTACGCCCAGGCCGGATACTTTTTTCATAACCTCTTTCCGGCAGTTCCAGAAGATCTTGAGTTAGCTATGCGCTATGCCTTTGTTGATGAGCCGAATGCGACTAACAGGCTCTTTGAAAATGAACGCAGAGAATTTACGCTTGGTGCAAACTGGTTTATCAATGGCCACGACAGCAAAGTGACGCTGGACTTTTCCCGTTTAAGCATAGATGACGGTCTTTTACTGATGGATGGCTCAGATAACCGCATGCGTTTGCAATGGGACGTCCAGTTTTAACGTATTCTTCATAACCGAATGCGGTAAATTGAACATCTTTATATGAGCTTAACAATCCTTTGGAAGAATGCCGCTAGAATTTAGTCTGGCCACTTTTAATTAATTACAATTGCTGGGAGTAATCTATGACATCATGTGAAAAGCCTTTCACTTTAAGAAGTACACTGCTGATCTCAGCATTAATACTGGGTTTGACTGCCTGCTCTGGTGGGGATCAGGATGGTGAAAATACTGATTCCGGTCGTTTATCCGGTGTTGTTAGTCTGGATGGATCAAGTACAGTTTTTCCGGTCAGTGAAGCAGTAGCTGAAGAGTTTTTGGCTGTTCAACCCAGGGTCAGAGTAACTGTCGGAGTTTCTGGAACCGGAGGCGGTTTTCAGAAATTTGTTGCCGGTGAAATTGATATCAGTGATGCATCTCGGGAAATCAGGGATTCAGAAGCAGAAGCTGCCCGTATTAATGGCATTGAGTATCTGGAAATTCCGGTAGCATACGATGGTCTTTCAGTGATAGTTAACAAGAATAATACCTGGGTTGATTACCTGACTATTGAAGAGCTAAACATGATCTGGGCTCCAGGCAGTTCTGTGGATTCCTGGAATGATATCCGTCCAGAATGGCCCGATCAGCCTCTGCGTCTTTATGGCCCTGGCACTGATTCAGGTACTTTTGATTATTTTACTGAAGTGGTTAATGGCGATTCAGGGGCTTCAAGGCCAGACTATACCGCCAGTGAAGATGATAATGTATTGGTACAGGGCATAAGCGGAGATGTTAACTCTCTTGGTTTTTTTGGTTACGCCTACTATGTTGCTAATGAGAGTGTATTAAAGCTGGTTCCAATTGATGGCGGAAATGGCCCTATCAGCCCTAACAGTGTAACTATTAATGACGGTAGCTATAGCCCATTATCAAGACCGATATTTATCTATGTGAGTAAGCCGAGTGCTGCAAGACCTGAAGTCAGAGCATTTGTAGAATTTTATCTGGATCAGGCTCCTGCACTTGCTGCTGAAGTAGGCTATGTAGCTATGCCTCAGGTTGAATACCAAAAATCCCGAGAAGCTTTAGCTTCTTTTTGATATTTCACTGAAGGTCGGGAAAATTACATATAACTTTATAGTATCTTTAAAGAGTTGTGTTTATATTTCCGGCCAGGGTAATCGTGTTAGAATCGCGCCCGAAAATTACTGTTTGTTAGACTACCAGGGTGTAATAGCATGGCCGAGGCCGAGATTACCAGCCAGTCAATAAAGAAATCCGGTAGGCGTCTGGGGGAGTCATGCATTATAAGCTGGCTCAGTGTTTGCGCAGCTATTTCTGTCATTACAACAGCCGCTATAATAGGCCTGCTACTAAAAGAATCATTCGCTTTCTTTGAAAATGTCAGCCCTGCAGAATTTTTCTTTGGCACTAGCTGGGTCCCCATCCTTCAGCCAAGCTCCTACGGTGTTTTACCTTTATTATGGGGTACTCTGCAGGTCACTATAGGAGCAGCTATTGTTGCCATCCCTCTAGGCTTGGCCTGTGCTATTTATTTAAGTGAATATGCCTCGCCTAAGATGCGCTCATACATTAAACCTGTGCTTGAACTGCTGGCCGGTATTCCTACGGTTGTTTACGGTTACTTCGCTTTAACCTTTGTTACACCTATTCTTCGAAGCATTTTCCCTGATGTGCAGGTATTTAACGCGCTTAGTGCAGCCATTGTTGTTGGCATAATGATTTTGCCGATGATTGCAACATTAAGTGACAATGCTTTGCGCGCAGTTCCCGACAGCTTGCGTCAGGGCGCTTACGCTCTCGGTGCTACATCTTATGAAGTGACAACAAAAGTTGTCGTCCCGGCAGGCTTGTCAGGGGTTATGGCTTCATTCCTGCTGGCAATATCACGGGCTATTGGTGAAACCATGGCAGTTACCATTGCTGCTGGTCAAACCCCTAATCTAAGTCTCAGCATGTTTGAAAGTATTCAGACCATGACGGCATACATTGTTCAGGTAAGTTTAGGTGATACGCCTGCCGGAGGGATTGCTTATCAGACTTTGTTTGCTGTAGGTGCATTGCTATTCACGATTACGCTTTTAATCAATATCGTTTCACAATTTATTCTGAATAAATTCAGAGAGGTTTATGATTAATGTCTTTAATCTCTGAAAAAGATAAAAAGAACCTTTTACGTCGGCAAAGGAAATCCGATTATTTCAAAAAGCTCTGTGCGCTGGTCACCTGGTCTAGTGTGTTGTTACTAGCTGTGTTGTTATTCCAAGTGTCAGTAGATGGGTTTAGCTGGATAGACTGGCAGTTTATTACCAGTTTCCCTTCACGTTTTCCGGAAAGAGCAGGAATAAAGTCAGCACTCGTAGGCACATTTTGGCTGATAGGATTAATTGCCATTATCTCTATTCCCATCGGAGTTTCTTCAGCATTGTATCTGGAAGAATTTGCTAAACCAGGAAAATTAAACAAGTTCATCGAAGTCAACATTTCGAATTTGGCTGGCGTACCATCAATTGTTTACGGGATCTTGGGTTTGGCAATTTTCGTACGTTTTTTTGCCCTTGAACGTTCCCTGCTCTCGGGAGCGCTGACAATGAGTTTGTTGATTTTGCCTGTGATTATTATTGCCAGTCGTGAAGCAATTAGAACAGTGCCAATGAGTATTCGACTTGGGGCTTATTCTCTGGGAGCTACACGCTGGCAGACTGCCTGGGCTCATGTTTTGCCGGCATCTTTCCCAGGAATTATGACCGGAGTTATATTGGCTTTATCACGAGCGATTGGAGAAACGGCACCATTAATTATGATTGGCGCTTTAACATTTGTTGCATTTTTACCAGAAGGGCCTATGGATTCTTTCACTGCAATGCCAATACAAATTTATAACTGGATATCTCGCCCGCAACAGGAATTTCATGAGCTGGCTGCTGCGGGAATTATTGTCCTGCTGGTAGTGTTGTTATTAATGAATGCCACAGCGATTTATATCCGTAATAAGACTGAACGGAGGTTGAAGTAATGTCAGAATTATCAGCTGTCGGAAGCGCACCAGCAGTCGCAGGTGAGAAAGCTGAAGCTGTTACGGAAAAAGCCCTTGAACTGCAAGAGGTGAGTATACTTTATTCAGGAATACCGGCCGTGAAGAAAGTATCCTGCAATTTTTTACGCAATAATATTACTTCGATTATTGGCCCTTCAGGTTGCGGTAAAAGTACATTATTACGCTCCTTAAACAGAATGAATGATTTTATTCACGATGTAACTATTGAGGGTAAAATCATGTTTTCGTCTGAAGATCTTTATGGTGCTGGTGTTGATCCGGTCGAAGTAAGACGTCGGATCGGGATGGTATTCCAAAAACCAAATCCTTTTCCGAAATCCATTTATAATAATATTGCCTGGGCTCCAGGTATTAATGGATATGAAGGATCAAATGACGAGCTTGTCGAACGTTCTTTAAAACAGGCAGCATTGTGGGATGAAGTAAAAGATCGGCTGCATGATTCAGCCTTAAATTTATCAGGTGGTCAGCAGCAACGTTTATGCATAGCTCGTGCACTTGCTATGGAGCCGGAAATTTTATTAATGGATGAACCTTGTTCGGCGCTGGATCCTATTTCCACTTCTCATATTGAAGACTTGTTATTTGAATTGAAATCGCGCTATACAATCATTATTGTGACTCATAATATGCAGCAGGCATCACGTATATCAGATTTTACCGCATTTATGGAAATGGGGAAGCTGATTGAGTTTGGAGAAACGGAAGAAGTTTTTACAAATCCAAAGGTAAAACGCACTGAAGAATATGTGACGGGTCGTTTTGGTTAAAGTATAAAAAGAGCAATTTATGTCATTACATTTTCAGCGTGATCTTGAAGGTCTAAAAAAAGAAATTTTACTTATTGGTGGCTTGGTCGAAGAAGCAATTAATGATTCTATTCGTTCCCTAAAAAATCGTGACGCAACTTTAGCGGAAGCTGTCATAGAAAAAGAATATATTATTGATGAAAAGGAAGTTCAGATTGAAGAGGAGTGCCTGAAGATACTTGCCTTGCATCAACCTGTCGCGACTGATTTGCGTTTTGTGGTTGTCATACTCAAGGTGAATAATGATCTGGAGCGCATGGGTGACTTTGCGACCAATATTGCTCAAAGAGCGCTTTATCTATCAGAACATGATCCATTGCCAGATTTAATAGAATTTATCAATGAACTGCCAGTCATGGTACAAAAAATGGTCAGGGATACGCTTGATGCGCTTGTGAAAATGGATACTAAGCTTGCGCGTAAAGTTATATTAGCTGACGATGCCGTTGATGACATTAACCGGCTTATGCATAGAAAAGTGACTGAAACCATTATGCAAGACAGCAGTACCGCTGAAAGAGCTATTAGCCTGCTTTCTACCTCACGTTATCTGGAAAGAATTGGTGACCTGAGTACCAATATTGCGGAGGATGTTATATTCATGGTTGAAGGCCATGTTATAAGACACGATTTCAATCATGAATGAGTTTGTATAGGCTCAGCACATTGACTTATTAATGAGAATCATTATCATTAGTAAAACTTCTTTTAGTTCAGCAGATTAAAAATGATCAAAAAACTAGGGATTACAGTAAGTCTTACTTTACTGACTGCCTGCTCGACTTTGCAGCGGTCTGAAACGGTATCACCTGCAGAAATAGTTGATACTTATATAGCCATTGCCCAAGCCTCCTATGAGGATTCATTGATTTCTGCAAGAGTCATGGAGGAGGCTATCAATGCTTTTCTGGCTGATCCTAACCAGACTACGTTGACTTATGCCAGAAACGCCTGGTTGGCTGCACGTGTTCCTTATCAGCAAACAGAAGCTTTCCGTTTCGGTAATCCAATAGTTGATGAGTGGGAAGCCAGGGTTAATTCCTGGCCACTTGATGAAGGATTGATTGACTACACGGCAGCTTCTTATGGCACTGAATCGGATAATAACTATTTTTACACGGCCAATATTATTGCCAATCAGTTAATAGATATTGGTGGGATCAGTGTTGATGCTGCACAAATTACTCCACAACTGCTTGCTGAGACTTTACACGAAATAGATGGCGTGGAGTCTAATGTGGCAACAGGCTATCACGCGATAGAATTTTTATTATGGGGTCAGGATCTGAATGGCACTAATCCTGGCGCCGGTAATCGTCCGGCGACAGATTATTCTCTGATGAACTGTAGCAATGGCAACTGTGACCGCCGTCGTGATTATTTATCAGCTGCAACCAGCTTGCTGGTTTCTGACCTGGAAGAGATGGTCTATAACTGGCAGCCAGGTGGCCCTGCGTATGAAGCTCTATTGCGTAAAGGGCCCGAAAGTGGGCTTGCCACCATTCTCACAGGTATGGGCAGTCTGGCCTATGGAGAACTAGCCGGAGAAAGAATAAGACTGGGTTTATTACTAAATGACCCTGAGGAAGAACATGACTGTTTCTCGGATAATACACACAACTCTCACTATTATGATGCGCTGGGTATTAAAAATGTTTACCTCGGCCATTATGAAAGAATAAATGGTGATGTCGTGAGAGGCCCTTCTCTGGCGGAATTGATGGAACAGGAAGCGCCAGCCTTAGCAGCCCAGATGCTGGCCAGAATAGAGAGTACAGAGTTAGCGATGGAAGTGTTGCTTGATGAAGCGGCTAAAGGTAATACCTTTGATGTGTTGATTGCGAGCAATAATATGGCAGGTGAGGAAATCGTCTCTACCATAGTGGATTCCCTGATGGAGGAAACCCGCACCATCGAAAATATTATCCGCCAGTTAAATTTACAAAATGTGAGTTTGACTGGTTCAGACAGTCTAAGTGGGTTGTAGTCTCCAACCAGCTTCTCCTGTGATTACACTATTAAAAATCACTCGTGATAGAAACCTGCTCTTTCTATACTTAATTATAGCCACTGCTGGTAATGCACAAGTTAATCCTTTTGGTGTTTCTGATGCCGGACTTGATTATTTAACTGGTCAGGCATTGTTCGAAAAAACCTGGGTAAGCGCTCCGGCGTCGACCCAGGCCAGTGACGGTTTGGGCCCGCTTTACAATGCCCGCTCATGTGCCCAGTGCCATATTGAAGCAGGTAAAGGAAAGTTACCGGACGCATTAACGATCCGGTTAAATGACCCTTATTTCGGTAGACAAATACAGACCAGAGCTATTTCAGGCTTGGCAGCAGAAGCACAAATTGAAGTTAACTATAGTGCCCGGCTAGAAAGACTGGCTGATAGTACAGAAGTATTGCTGCATGAACCTCACTATGCTTTTAGTGGGCAGCCAGAGCTAATGAAATTTTCAGCCCGACTGGCACCCTCTTTAGCAGGCCTTGGCTTACTGGAAACAATTCCTGCAGAGGAAATAGCCGCAAAGGCTGATCCGGAAGACCACGATAATGATGGAATTTCGGGAAGAGTTGGGTCAGGCCGTTTTGGCTGGAAAGCAGATATTAATGATCTGGAGCAACAAACAGGACTGGCTTTAAGTTTAGACTTGGGCATCAGTTCTGAATTGTTTCCTGCATCAGCCGGTGACTGCACGATGCTACAGGAATATTGTCTGGCTTCACTCGAAGGTGATTCAGGTCAGGGTGAAGGACCGGAAATTTCCGGGCCTGCATTCGCCAGTTTGCTTAATTTTGTCAGAAATATTCCACGCCCTGACGATAAAGAAAGTGTCAGGAATGCCACGGTAAAAAATGAAGTAGAAGCTGGTGAGGCAATTTTCAAGAATATTGGTTGCCTGAACTGTCATCAAACCGGTTATATACAGGGGACCATTAGTCCTTATTCAGATTTGTTGTTACATGATATGGGTGAAGCATTAGCAGACAGTCTTGATGAGGACTTATCCAGGGAATGGAGAACACCACCTTTATGGGGACTTTCAGTTTACAGTTTGAGGGAAGGGCAGTTTTATTTACATGATGGTAGAGCAAACAGCCTGCCGGAAGCCATATTGTGGCATGGCGGCGAAGCTGAGAACTCAAAACAGGCCTTTATGGCCTTATCAGCAAAAGAGCGGGACGATTTAATCAACTTTCTGCAAAGCATATAATACGATGATGAATAAATATTTTAGAAAACTACTGGCGGGATCCATCCTGGTTTTAACAGGCGGCCAACTTGTCTTTGGGCAAAACCTGATCACGCGTGATGAGGACTGGACGTCGATTAATTTAACTGTAACCGATGAGCTCGTGATACCGGCTTATCAGAACCTGGAAGCACGATCGATGGCGTTGGTTGGTGCAACTGAAAATTTTTGTTCTGATTTAAATGCTGCAAATCTGCTTGTTTTGAAAGATGCTTATCTGCAATCCATGGCGGCCTGGCAAGCCGTTCAACATATTCAATTTGGCCCCATTAGCTATTTCAACTGGAATTACCGCATGCAGTATTGGCCGGATGAACGGGGCACCAGTGGTCGTCAGCTTGATGCAATAATTGCTGCCGGGGACGAAGCAATCCTGAGCGGTAACAGTTTTGCCAGGCAGAGTGTTGGCGTACAAGGCTTACCTGCGCTTGAAAGAATTTTATATGCAGATTCTGCGCTAGTGGAATTTCAAAATAATGATTATTTGTGTTTATTGAGCGCGACAATTGCCAGCAATATCAGCGAGATCAGTTCAGGTGTAACTCAGCGTTGGGTAGATGAATATCGAGCGCTGGTGCAGGAGCCTGCTGCTGATGGACTTTATGAAAATGCTGAAGATTTAAGTATTGATTTTTTGAAAGCCTTGCAGGAAAGCATCGCTAAAATTCGCGACTTAAAGCTTGCGCCGGTTATTGGTGAAACATTTAATGCATCCAGAAACCGGGCAGCAGAGTCCTGGCGTTCTGAAAATTCGCTGGCCAATATTAAAAATAATATTGATAGTCTGGAGCTGCTATTTTCTGCCTATATGGCTGCATTTCACGAAGAGGATGGTGCCGCTGTAATGAGCGTTTTTTCCGAGCTAAAACAAATATTAAACGATTTGCCTGATTCATTATCAGCCGCGTTGGAAAGTGAACAACAATATGCTCAGCTGCAGACATTGTATGCAGAGGTGGATGCGTTACATGAAGCGCTTGAAACGGCGTTAAAAAATACGGATTTATACCTGGGCTTTAACAGCCTGGATGGAGACTAAATATGTCTTCTTCGATTAAGTTCTCTGCTATTCCAAGACGTTCATTTCTGAACCTCGCGTTATTACTTGCAGCCAGACCAGTATTTTCAAAGTCACAACAAATAGAGTCCCCGGTATTTTTAAGTGCTGCTTCGGATAGTGATAACCAGCATTGGGTCAAAGCCTTTACCGTTGAGAATGAGCAGATAAAGGAACTTTATAGTCATCAATTAAGCGAACGAGCTCATGCTGTGGAGTTGAACAACAAAGCTGATTTATTTGTTGCTATAGCGCGTCGACCAGGCAGGTTTATGGTTGTTGGCGAGGTACAAAGTGGTCGTATTTTGCAGGAAATTGAAGCAACTGAAGGCCGACATTTTTATGGGCATGGTGTTTTTTCAGCAGATGATGAATATTTTTACACAACAGAAAGCGCTTATGAGGATTTGCAGGGAGACAGTGGTCGCATAGGTATCTGGCGCAAGTCCGTAGCAGGCAAGCTGGAACGCATCGACGAATTTCCAAGCCATGGTGTTGGACCGCATGAAGCTTTACTGATGCCGGATCAGGAGACGCTGGTTATTGCTAATGGCGGTATTCGCACTCACCCGGATCAAGAGCGTGAAAAACTGAATATTGATTCAATGCAGCCCTCTTTGGCTTACATTGATAGAACAACGGGTGAGCTGTTGGAGCAACGATATATGCCCGCAGAATTTCATCAGGCGAGTATCCGGCATATTGATGTCAATGCGCAGGGACGTGTAGCTATTTCCATGCAGTTTGAAGGTGAACCTTTTATGCAGGTGCCTTTGGTGGCTACTCATCAGCGTGGTGAGGAAATCCGTCCTATGCTGGCGCCGGAACGTTTTCAATCACAACTGGAGCAATATATTGGCTCGATACGATACGATGATAGTGGTCGATATATAGTGGCTTCCTGTCCACGGGCAAATGTACTGACTTTTTGGGATGCTGAAAGTGGTGACTTTCTCAAACAGGTCAGGGCCAGAGATGCCTGTGGTGTGTGTGCCTATAAAGATGGTTTTCTTTATAGCGCAGGAACCGGGCAAGTTTGTTATTACGATCTGGCGCAACAAGCCATTACGACTTATGTCGCTGATGATGATTTTACTCATGGATTGTTTTGGGACAATCATTTAGTGGTGGCCTAAGTGCTAAGAGTGCTAAGGTTTTATGGTCTATTGTGTTTTCTTGCTGGCTTGACAGGCATAGTGCTTGCGGCGGATGACACTGATGTCAATAAAAGTAAAATGGCTGACCTCGGTGCTGCTTTATTTTTTGACGTAAACCTTTCTCAAGATAGAACTCAAAGTTGTGCAACCTGTCATGACCCCGCAAGAGCTTTTACGGACTGGCGCGACAGTGGCGTGTCTGCAGCAGCTTCTTTAGGGGGAGACTTGATGTCTCTGGGTGATCGAAATGCACCAACTATTTCTTATGCTGCACTGACGCCGGAGTTTCATGTTAATACAGAAGGTGAATATGTAGGAGGCATGTTCTGGGATGGCCGTGAAGCCAATTTGGCTGGTCAAGCTGGAGGGCCACCTTTAAATCCAATAGAAATGGCTTTTCCGAATAAAGCAGCGGTTGTTGAACGTCTGCTGGAAAGTCAGATTTATGAAACAGCCTTTAAAGAAATTTTTGGTGAAACTATTTTTAATGATATCGACATGGCCTATCAGGCTATGACGGAGAGTATTGCCGCTTTCGAGAAGACGGAATTTTTTTATCCCTTTGACTCTAAATATGATCGTTATTTACGTGGAGAATATGAATTAACAAGAGAAGAAGAGTTGGGCATGACATTGTTTTTTTCTGAACAGTTTACCAACTGTAACCAGTGTCACCAGTTAAATACTCTACCTGGCTCCAGTGGAGAAACATTCAGCAATTATACTTATCATAATATCGGTGTTCCGGTGAATGAAGTCTTGCGTGCAGCTAATGGTCTGGGGGAGGATTACCTGGATCAGGGATTGCTTGAAAATCCGCAGGTCAGTGATGCACTGCAGGCAGGTAAATTTAAAGTACCGACATTAAGAAATGTCGCTATTACTGCGCCATATATGCATAATGGCGTGTTTAAGGATTTGAAAACAGTTGTGCTTTTTTATAATAAATTCAATACCAGAAACAGCGCTGCTCAGATAAATCCTGAAACGGGAGAAACCTGGAGAGAACCAGAGCTTGCAGAGAATATATCCTTGACTGAGCTTGAATCAGCCCCGGCTCTTGATGACAGAAGAATAGATGCATTAATAGCCTTTATGCGACTATTAACCGACAGTCGCTATGAAGCCCTCCTTGAGTTAGAAAAATAATCCAAAGATAGATACAAGACTGATGAAATTTGTTGATACAGAATTAAGTGCGCGTTTAAAAAATCAACCCGGCGGAATACTGGGAAGATATTGTACTCTGGTTGGAATTAGTGAAGAGTCCATTCCTGCTACCAGAGCTTTTTTTGACATTTATAACATTGAAGGCAACCGCCTGAGTGGAAGTAGTAGCGGTGATCATATTCTGCAAAATATTTTTAAAGGTGAAACAGGTAAGATTTTTACCAAGGCCGTTGAATATCGCCCCTTTCAGGATGCAGAACTAATTACCATGATTCAGGGCCTGGTGGCTTCCAACATTCCTACAGAATTTAAATATACATCCCGAGGTGACCATTTTGCATTTTCCAAACCCAGCGACAGTGAAAAAGCCGCCGATAATATTCGGATTGCGCATGACAAGTATGCTTATTTCCTGAAAATGCTGGTGAATATAGAAAAGGTCATTACCAGTCATGGTGAAAGCTTCAAGCAGTGGAGCGGGTTAAAAGATATTGAAAAGGTTGCGAATAACATCAAGGTGCTGGAAAAGATAATTCAGAATCTGGCGATGGAACCGGACGGCTCAGAAACGATAAAAACTTCAGGCCTTACCCTGGATGATTTGGGTATGCGGGTAACCCTGGAACCTGCCGTGGCAAAAGAAACGGCCATTACCCAGACAGAAGTCAAAACACACTGCCATTTGCCGGGAAATGCGGCAGCGGAATATATTCAAAGTTGTGGTTTGCAAAAATATGCACAGGAAGCATTGGTTGTTGCACAATTAATCGAATATACCGAAAGTGTCAGGAATATTGATGCTGCTTTTTATGGCACTTTTCCTAAAGTACTGCCACCTGATGGTAAGGGTTTACGATTTTCTTTTCATAAATTTCATCATGCTTATCTGTTACGCGAAGGGCAGGGAGGCGTACCTGGCGTTGATATTTCCGTAGCGATGTATAAAGAACTCGGTGGCACAGAAAGTCTAATAAAACATCTGCAGGAGCAGGGTCTGGTTGCGGAATTAGTGAAACGTGACAATGATTTTCGTCGCGGTAGAACCAATAACCTGCGCTGGTCTGAAGCAAAGTCTTTAGTAGAACTTGAAGACGCCCTCGACGCTTTTGTTGATACCGAGAACAAGGAAAGTGCATTGCGAGTGCAGCTTATCGAGCATTTTTTAAACAGTGTCAGCGAAAATTTTGGTGATTTTTCTCTAGGTGAAATTGATCCAGACAGTGGTGAAGCGGTTACTGTTGTTGTCTTGCCTTCTCCAAATATGGCAGGAAAATCGACGTCACTAAAAGCCCTGGGCTTGATTTTACAAGGGGCTTTAATGGGGCGAACAGTAGCGGCTGAAAGCGCTGAACTGACTGTGCCTGATCAGATATACCATAATTTCAATGTTGAGGATGATCTCACCCATCAACGCAGTACCTTTAAGGCACAGCTGGAAAACATCAAAGACTTTCTGGATAACGCGACCATCAATAGTCTGGGATTGTTCGATGAACTGTTTAATGGCACCAGTTCAGATTATCAATTGGCGCTGGCCTGGGCATTTCTGGAAAAATGTTCTGAACGCAGTTTGCGAGTCATGATTTCTACTCATAACCGCGATCTGGAATACTACAGTGATCCACTGGGTTATGAGCACATCAAAGGTTCACACGGACGCCCCAATGAAGCAATTAATCCCAAGGGCGGTCGTAATGCTAAAACCGTATCAATCGGCCACGATCATAAATTTAAATATGGGTCAGAACGAGACAGTGAGGCGCTGGTTATTGCCAGTGAAGTCTTAAGTCCGGCACATGATGATATTTTAAAACGGGCTGATGATATTCTGGCGCATATCCGTTCAGCACGAAATTAGCCGCTTACCCAGAAGTCAGTATGAAGACACTGACACCTGAGCTGTGCTTATAACTTGCTGGATAAAAAGTTCAGAATTTCCTGATTCAACTCGATATGAAAAGCTTCGCGATCGAAACCGTCGGGGTCGGTTGATGGCAGAAAATCAGGACTTCTTCTGGATTCCGGGAAAGGGCTTAAAAAGGAAAAATGGCCTGAATTCTCAACCACCCTAAACTTTATCAAGTTTTCATCGATCTGACTGAACACTATATTCGCTGTTCTCTGATGCCAGCCGGCAGGCAGGGGCGCATCATGTTCTGCAGTGAGCATTAAGATTGGCGTGTTAATTTTTTCCAATGAGCTGGGTGGGGCGTACCATTCAGTTGCCGGTGCCAATAGAACCAGCGCTTTGACTCGTGAATCTGAATTGACATCCAGGCGTTCCCTGTTGAAATTCCATGGCGTTCCTCCCGCTACTGCCAGTGCAGTATAACCCCCCATTGAATGGCCAATAAGGGCATAATGTTCTGGCTGAATATGGCCTGAAATTTTAGGATCATTGAGTAGGGCGTCTACGCTTAGGCTGATATGTCTGGGGCGAGTTATTAAATTTTCGTCTGTATTTTCGAGACTGTTGTCGTTGCGATTATTTTTATAATGTTCCGGCAAAGCGACGATAAAACCGTTTTCTGCCAGAAACTCTGCAATTGTGCGGTAACCGAGATTAAAGCCACCGGTTCCATGTGAAATAACCACTAGGGGATGTGTACCTTCCGCAATCGGTGCGTCATTAGCGGCCCGGACGTTTACCCCTTCTAACACCAGCTGTTTGGGTTCGCTGGTAGTTGGATAAAAAAGATATACAGGAAAGGAGATATCCAGCTCTTTATCTTCACTCAACAAAGCGCTGACGCCTGCGAAGTATGTCATTTCTGAAGCCCCATCAGTCTGTGCGGTTAAAATTTTATCAGTAGATGTTAACAGGCAAACCAGAAGTATTACCTGAAAAACACCTTGTATTTTTTTGGCGTAAATCAACTTCTTTTAACCTCGGTATTTGGTTAAAGATGTTGTCACATTATGAATATTACAGTTGGAAACTGCCTGACTGATCTTGCTGGATGTTTGATGTTATGTGAATCAGGAATTAAATTCTTTCGATGGCATCAAGCACAACACCGGTTGTTAAAATCTGTGGTAGTACTTCTGCCGGTAATGATGGGTCTGATGGATACATCAGGTAGAGTGGCACACCGCTGGTCTCATAGCGTCTCAAGACTTCAGTAATTTCAGGGTCATTATTGGTCCAGTCGCCTTTGAGATAAGTTATATTGTTTTCAGCCAGAGCTGTTATTACAGCTTCCGAGTTAAGCGCAACCTTTTCATTCACCAGACAGGTGATACACCAGCTGGCTGTCATATTGACGAACACGGGCTGACCGTTACTTCTTAATTCAGCAAGTCTTGCATCACTATAAGCTTCATACGCGGCGTCTTCAGAAATGCCAGAGGCTATTGTTTGAGTTTCCAACAATGGTGACCTGACTACGCCAATGGTGACTGCCAGACATAATAAAATAATCAGGGCATTGGCATAACGCCAGAACGCAGATTGAATATCATGACGGCGTTGATAGAGCCAGGCTGCAGCAGCTAATAGTACGCAGCAGGCGATGACGAGAGCCATCCCGTCAGTACCAGTTTGATTCCCCAGCACCCAGAGTAGCCAGACCGCAGTTGCATAAAGCGGGAAAGCCAGTATCTGTTTAAACGTTAACATCCATTTTCCCGGGTGAGGTAACAGTTTTGAGAGCGTTGGATTAAATGAAACCAGCAGGAAGGGGAGAGCCATACCCAGGCCCAGAGCGACAAAAACAGTCAGAGCTATACTTGCTGTTTGAGTGAAGGCAAATCCCAGCGCTGCTCCCATGAATGGAGCTGTGCATGGACTGGCAACGACACTGGCTAAAATTCCGGTAAAGAATGAACCGGTATAACCTTCTTTATCCTGCAGTTCGGTGCCAACACCCATAATGCTTGTTCCAAATTCAACGACGCCGGACATTGAAAGTCCCATGATGAAAAACAGGAAGATCAAAAGGCTGATAAACCAGGGGGACTGTAAATGGAAACCCCAGCCGATGAGTGCGCCACCCGCCTGCAGGCTAAGTAATACAGAAGCCAGAATTAAAAAAGCGACAATAACGCCAGCGGTATAAGCTAAACCATGCAAGCGTTTTTCCTGCTGTGAGGATTTGCTGTTTGAAGCAAGACTCAGTACTTTTAACGACAATACAGGGAATACACAAGGCATCAGGTTAAGAATCAGACCACCCAACAGGGCAAAAGCAAACACCAGTAACAAATTCATCTCAGAAACAGCCGTTGCATTTGTGATGCCCTCTGCATTGGCCGCCAATAGTCCACCCAGATCAGATGCACTGATGCCATCTGGAGTTGCAGCAATTTCGTAAGATATCTGTTGGCCACTTTCGTCTGTGACCAGTAACAACCCGGTAATTTCTTCAGGCGCTGGACTGAGGCGGGGATGGTGTTCCTGAGTCAGCTGTAAACTGGAAAGCTGATAAGTGATTTCCTGAGGTGACACATAATTAAACACCCTGTGTTCTCCCGGAATGAAACTTATCTCACTGGCATCAGCAAACACTGCTTCCGTTGCCTGTACCAGAATGTTTAAGTTTCCTTCACTGATGGAAAAAGTACTATCGAAGCTGACATTACTCGTGGGTATTGAAGCACGGGTTAATGAGAAGGCTTCAACCCACTGCTCATTCGGGGTAATTTGTGTTGCATCCATAACCGGCAGGGATAAAGACACAACCGCACCGCCTGGAATACAAATGTCCTCGCATTCCAGCCATTGTGCATTGGCTGTGATGTCGAGACTTTCACCCTGATATGAAGCAGGAATACTAAGTGGAACCAGCAAAAAGATTTCATTTTCATAACCGAAGTCGACCAGGTCAGCAGGTAGCTCTATACGTTTTGGGGTTGGCCAGACAATGTCGCCGGCTGTAACACCTTCAGGCAGTGTCCAGGTTATTTCCGTGGCGCGACCGGCGTCTCCGGGGTTTTTCCAATAGGTATGCCAGTTCTCCATATGATCCAGGCGCAGGGCTACCCAGGTATCCTGACCTGGAGCAATACCCGTCATTTCTGCGACCAGTTCGGCATCAACATGATCTCCGATAACCACTTGTGCCTGAGTTGAGCAAGCCAGCAGGAGCAGTATGGAAATCAGAATTTGATTAAAAGCAATTTTCATGGGTCATTTAAGACTCTTGTATTACCAGTATGTTACAGATATTACTGATTTTTACGGTTTTTTTCAGCTTAATCAAAGCGTTAAATATGAAAGAAATATGTATTTGGAAAGGGCTTATTTATTCTTTGCCGATGGTTTTTACGCCATCACTACTTGAAAAAATTAGGCTACTGATGGAGTCGCCATAATCAATATTGAGGTAGTTTTGCATATCTGGCCAATAATTTCTTAACACATTATGTGCAACCCTCATTGTTTCCGGAATACTGGCGACATCTGCTTCCTGGTAAATGTAAAAGAATTCAGCTTCCAGTTCAGCGCCAACCAGTGCCAGATGAATTTCTTCACCATCGGCATTCCATAATTTAAATGCCTTACTCAATTCGATTCCGACATTTGCCTGAGCGGGAATACTGTCAAGTCCACCGTCTGCCTGTACTGCATTACCAAATGCATGCTCAATGTCATGGGCATATATCTGATGGATAACTTCCATTCTTTGAGTCCGGGGGTTATAAGAAATGGTTGTTAACAGGGTTTGTTCAATATGCGCCTGTACCTGCATGACACTTTGGCTGGCAAGTAATGCATAACAAAAGAACTTGAACAGGCGCATTTAGTCCCCGGTTGGTTCCAAGGGAACGTCGTTACCTGTATCAACATCTTCGCCGGTTTCTGCTGCTTCCAGTTCAACCAGCAAATCAGCCATCAGATTACGATCGGGATTATCGGAACGGTAGAGCTCAATACGGGAGCGCTGAATTTGCTGTGGAATACGATTGTTATTTCTGTCGGTATCGGCAATTTGCTGAAGAGGATCAAGTTCAACTGAGACGATTGCCTGTTCACTTAATAACATACGCGTGACTTTATGCGGACTTCTGCGCCAGATCTCAGCTGGCAGCATAATGTCTTCGGTTACACCATCGGCATATTCAATCCTTAGAGGCAGAGGCATAACCAGGCCGCCGATATTTTCAAAATCCATGAAGTAAATCATCAAACCCTCTGCGATTGACTGATCCAGTAATTCCAGTTCCCAGTCTTCAAGGCTTTCACGGAAACTGGTGTATTCATTACGGTCAGCGTTGGATACAGTGAATTCATCATTTTCGTTGTAGAGATCAAGTAGTTCTGGGAACTCTTCTACACGTTTGGGTAAATCGGCATTTCTTATCTGAGTCAAAGAGACAGGCTCTTCGGCTTCTTCCTGACGTTGAATAAGGAACTCTATATCAGGGTCCTGTGTTGAAATACTGTATTCCCGAATATCGCTGAGGGCGATGTCTACATGGTCTGTTGTATAGAACCAGCCGCGCCAGAACCAGTCCAGATCAACAGCTGAAGCATCTTCCATGGTGCGGAAAAAATCGGACGGTGTGGGACGCTTAAACATCCAGCGTTCAGCATATTCCTGAAAAGAAAAATCAAATAATTCACGTCCCATCACAGTTTCACGCAATATAGTTAACGCCGTTGCTGGCTTGCCGTAAGCATTGTTGCCTAACTGCAGGACAGATTCTGAATTGGTCATGATCGGAACCTGGTTTTGGGAAAGCATATAGCCTGTAATATTGGCTGGATCTCCACGCCGCGAAGGATAATCATCCTCCCATTCACGTTCGGCCATAAATTGTAAAAAGGTGTTCAGCCCTTCGTCCATCCAGGTCCATTGCCGCTCATCGGAATTCACAGTCATGGGGAAATAAATATGACCAATTTCGTGAATAATCACTGAGATTAAACCGTATTTTGTACGTCTTGAATAAGTCCTTTCTCCTGTGTCCTCATCCTCCACAGGACGATAACCATTAAAGGTAATCATGGGATATTCCATGCCTCCGTTTTCCCAACCATTCACGGAAATCGCTACAGGATAGGGATAATCGAAAGAAAAACGCGAGTACACATTCATGGTATGAGCAACCGAATGTGTTGAATATTGTGACCATAAGGGCTCTGCTTCAGGCGGATAGAAAGACATAGCCATAACCAGAGGATTGGCTGCCCCTTCCTGTTGGTGGCCCAGCGCATCCCAGATATATTTGCGTGAGCTGGCCCAGGCAAAATCACGGACATTTTCGGCTCTGAAAATCCAGGTGGCCGTATCATCAGTGCCTTCTTCCTGGTTAGCTAGCGCTTCTTCGGGCGTTACGATAAATACGGGTGTATCTGAACCTTGAGCCCGCTCCAGGCGCTCAAGCTGTTCGTCAGTTAGCACATCATTTGGGTTTTGGAGGGTACCAGTCGAAGCAACAATATGATCAGCTGGAACAGTTAAGTGAACTTCAAAGTCGCCAAATTCGAGTGTAAATTCTCCTGTCCCAACAAATTGCTTGTTCACCCATCCGTCGTAGTCAGTATAGGCGGCTATGCGGGGATACCATTGTGATATGGCAAACTGGTAGGTTTCACTTTCTTCAAAGTACTCGTATCCACCGCGTCCGCCGAGCACACTCTGATTAATGATGTAGTGCTCCCAGTCGATTTCGAAAATAATGCTATCGCCTGTTTCCAAAGGTTCAATAAGATCCACACGCATCATGGTGCCGTTTATTTGCGTATTTAATTCGCTACCACGGATTATTTGCGTATTCTGCTCACTTCCCCGGACTTCCTGCACCCGGTTGATTTGAAAACCGCCCTCAAAATCGTCAAAGGCCCTTTCACGTCGCAGCGTTGAAAAAGTCAGGCGATCACTATCGCCTGCCGTTTCAGAAGTACGTCCAATCGAATCGTTCCGGAAACGATTTTGATCAAGTTGTATCCATAGATAGCTCAGTGTGTCAGGAGAGTTGTTAGTATAAGTAATGCGTTCGGAACCCAGGATGCGCTTATTTTCTTCATCCAAGGTTGCCTCAATCAAGTAATCTGCCTGTTGCTGCCAATATTCGTTGCCCGGTGCTCCAGAGGCTGTACGATAGCTATTGGCTGTCGGTAGCACTTCATCCAGCTGACGGAATTTATCCTCGAAATCTCCCTTGGTCTGGCTAACCTGCGCATTTGAATAAAAACTCAATAGAAACAATAAGATAAAAACTCTGGTTTTCATGAAAATAGTTCTCCGTCAATGCACAGGGGTTTCCAAGTATACCCGTTCTTATATAGGCTGTGTAAATTCAAATAATTAAAATTGCCAGTCCGTCTCATCGGATAGTGGGCATTAATTTCCAGGAGACTTGAAGGAAGAATTCCTGAATTATCTTTGTGCATTCATAGTCATTTTGAGGTATATTTTGCGGTCTCTAACGATAAATATAACGATATTCAGGGGGTTAGAATGCATCGTTTGCTTAAACCTATAATTGCTTCGATTCCGGCGTTTTTCCTTATAAGCTCAGTTCAGGCGCAAGGAATATTCGGGCACTGGGATCCCATAATGCATGAAGATATGGAAGAGCGTATCCCTGGTCCTTTTGTTGGGGACTATGCCGGGCTTCCGGTCAATGATGCTGCCCGCTTACGAGCAGATAGCTGGCAACCTTCATTATTGACCCTTCAGGAACATCAATGTAAACCACACCCTTCAACTTATGGGTTCCGTGGTGTTGGTAATTTATATATCTGGCAGGAGCTGGATCCCGATTCTCTTGAGCTAGTAAAGATTGGCACACACATCCGCTGGCAGGCTCAACGTCGTGAGATCTGGATGGATGGACGTCCACATCCTGATGAAATGGCACCACATACCTGGCAGGGTTTTTCCACAGGTCATTGGGAAGGGGACACTTTAGTGGTAGAAACTACACATTTAAAAGCAGGCTGGATGCGTCGAAATGGTCTGGCTTTGAGTGACCAGGCAACAATGGTTGAGCGTTTTATTCCACAAGGTGATGGTGAAACAATTTTGCATATTTATATGGTGCAGGATCCGGTTTACCTGGATGATGTGTTTTTCAAATCAAATGGTTTTTCCAAAAGGGCCAATACAACAATGGACCCCTATCCTTGCAGACCCGCAACTGAGATTATCAGACCAGCGGGAGAAGTACCTCATAACCTTCCTGGTGAGTCGACTTATGCAGTAGAATTTTCTGAAATGCTGGGCGTTCCGATTGAAGCTGGTCGTGGTGGGGGAATCACCATGCTGCCTGAATATATGGATGTTGTAAGAGAGTGGAGAGAAGAAAATATGACGGCAGAAGAACGTAATGGCGATGGTAATATTTTCCCAGTAAGAGAATAGAGTGATTTGTCCTAATCTTGGGCGATAATTATTCAAATAAAAAAGGAGGCTTTAGCCTCCTTTTTTATTTGAGTCAGGTTTTACTGATTTCAATCAATGAGGTAAAGATAAAATTTTATTATCTTGATTCCTTCTAATAAATATTAGGGGAAATATCATGATAAAGCTTAAATATTTAGCTGGAATAATTGGACTGGCCAGCTTTAGTTCTTTTAGCACTCAGGCACATGAAGCAGGTGACTGGATTGTCAGAGGCGGAGTTGCTTCAGTAAATCCTTCAGAAGACAGTGGTGTTATTCGCCCCACCGTTGTATCACCAAACGGCCAAGTAAGCATTGATAGTGATACACAGTTAGGTCTGACCTTTACCTACATGCTTACTGATAACTGGGCTGTCGAGTTGCTGGCTTCATCACCTTTTACACATACTGTTGATTTTGCCGGCGACCTAAGTGGCATGGGTTCTATTGCGACTGCTAAGCACCTGCCTCCAACGTTGAGCGGACAATATTTTTTCAATACAGAAGGGAATTTCAGCCCTTATGTTGGCGTAGGCATCAATTACCTTATGCTGTTGGAAACTGAATCAACAGCTAATGGTAGAGCGGTGATGGATGTTATTGGTACAGGTGGGAATTACAGTATTGATGCTGATGATTCCTTTGGTTTAACAATTCAGGCAGGTTTTGACTATCAGTTGAATGATAGGGTCATGTTAAATGCTGCTATCTGGAAAATGGATATTGGAACGACGATTGAAGTTGCCAATACGCTGAGAGTAGATCTGGAAATTGATCCATGGGTTTATATGCTGGGACTAGGTTATAAATTCTAGATCAAAATGATAAATACTGTTTGAAACTTTTAAGGTTTCGGACGTGCATAAAAAAAGGCAGCCAATTGGCTGCCTTTTTATTAGGTACTTCTTTTAGTTTGAAGCAACTGCCTCAGAAGAAACTTCATTGATTCTCATCTGGAATGGCACGCTTTCTACTATGCCCATAACAATGTCTGAGAATTTATAGTTGTCCTGAGCTGCTTCACGTACAATTTTTCGTACATGAGGCATGTCAGACCACTCAATTGGTCTGGCTAATGCAAACTGCATTAACTTCTCAGTTGCAGTACTGGCAAAGATGTTTGGTCTTTCCATCAGCCACTCACGCAAAGCAGAAGGGCTGCCAATTTCAGTACCGTCAAATAAAGTCTCTACAGGGTTGATTAGCACTTCTCCGTCCATAGTACGGAAACGTCCAACACCATCGAAGTTTTCCATGGCGATACCAATAGTATCCATCATGTAGTGACATGAAGAGCAAACGGGATCAGAGCGATGCAATTCCATCAGATCGCGTAATGATCTTGGGGTACCGTCATTAAACCTTTCAAGGTCAGTATTAACGTTGGCTGGTGGCTCGGGTGGTGGAGTACCGACCAGATTGGTCAGGAACCATTTACCACGAGTTACCAGAGAGGTTCTAATACCTAGTGAAGTCAAAGTTAAGATACTGCTGTGACCCAGTACGCCACGTCTATTCTCATCTTCTACAGGGACTCGACGCATGCGGCTACCGAGGACACCAGGGATATCATAGACTTTCGCCAGAGATTCATTAACGAAGGTGTAATCGGCATTGATTAAATCAAGGACAGATCTGTCTTCATCAACAACACTCTGGAATAACATCTGAGTTTCCATAATTGATGACTGACGCAAGTTGTCGTCATAATCAGGGAATGTCAGAGGGTCAGGAACAATTGCCTGCAGGTTACGCAAGGTAAACCATTGTGTAGCAAAGTTATTGGTAAGGTTTTCTGCTTTAGGATCAGCCAACATACGAGTAACCTGAGCCTCAAGGACATCTGGATTATTCAATCTGTTTTCAGCAGCAAGATTAATTAGCTCATCGTCAGGCAATGAACTCCAAAGGAAGAAAGATAATCTTGAAGCCAGCTCCAGATCACTGATCTGGTATGCTTGCCCTTCAGCTACTCCTTCGGGAGCAGATTCCAATCGGAATAGGAACTCAGGACCTGAAATAATACGACGGATACCGGTCTCGATACCTTTCTCAAAACCGCCAATCTCGTTACCGATTTCATAGAAACCTAACAGGTCGGAAACTTCATTCTCGGTAACGGGTCTGCGGTAAGCCTGTTTCGCTAGGTTGGCCAGAATTTCGTTGGCACAAGCTAGTTGCTCATCTTCCAAAGCACCAGGCTCACAGATAAAGATTTTTTCACGAGACGCTGTGTTTCCTGTACCTACAGCTTCGAAAGGACCACGAAGTTCCACACTTTTCAGGTGAGGAGGACCTTTTAACGGGTCAAGGTCAAGCGAAGTACGCTCATGCTGTCTCCAGATTTCACCGTCTGGGCCACCTGGAATACGCAAGAAGTTAACAGCAATAGTGTGCATGCCAGCTGTCATAAAGGTAGTGAATTTGAAACGCTCATCAATTTCCTCAGCTAACTGGAAGCTGTTACTACCGAATTCACTTTCTTCAGTATCCTGGTATCCACCAAAGTTGGCGCTATGTACAGGGACTTTATCGATTGTAATTTCAAGTGTACTTGGAAACTCGATGCCACGTGCTTCATCCTGAATGGTTCTAGCCAATGCAGGACTGAACTCGTAAGTACCATCCAATGGGAAATAATGCTCAAAGACGATACCGCCTATAGTTCCGATTGGAGCGCCAGGCATATGTTTGTCCTGGCTGGCATCCTGAGATACACGGTAGGTAAAAAAATCTGGTTGCATATCTGGATTACCCACTGCCAATGCAGCAACACGACCGGAAGCAGCGACATAGCCTTCCAACAATGCAGGCGAAACCTGCAATGCTGTTGACATATTGTCGAAACCTTCTGCTGAGTCATCTGAAATCAGCATGGTTGAAGCATCAATTTCCAGCGCGAGCAGATCGCGAACAGCATTCTGATACTCTGTACGGTTTAAACGTGGAAGAACAGGTGCACCCGGATTTGGGTTTTCTCTGGCTTCCTGATCTAGCGTTGCTTCCAGAGTTGCAATAAAAGTCTGGCGTTGCTCAGGATCTGGTTGTGCTGCTGCATTAAGAGGAGGCATTTGGCCAGTGGTAAGTTTTTTAATGGCTTTTTCCCAGATTTCCCCGTCCTCATGTACAAAATCAGGTGAGGCATACTCAATGGAAAGCCCGCCGGTGTAGTCAGTTTCGTTATGACAATCGACACAATAGTCGTAAATCATATTCCACTGATCTTCCAGTGGTGGAAGATCAGCCAGAGTGAGAGCAGCAGGAGCCGGAGCTCGGGTTTCTGCTTCAGCAGACATGCCGTCCTCACCGGAATTGTTACAGGCACTTAGTCCTAGACTAAGGCCGGTAACAATAATTGTGGATAAAGTTCGTTTTTTCATTTTAATACCTATTTCTCTTTTTAAGTATTTATAACCCTCAGTTGCTTAGAACCGAGTGTTTACGCTTCACCAGATTCTTCTTCAGAAGGGGGTGCTACATATTCTTCAATAGCAATACCCTGAGCATTCATCGCTTCTGTCAATATAGCTATAGTAGATTCGTATACAGGCAGCTCAGGTGGTGTTTCGCTTCTGCATTCAGGACTGCCAGGTCTGGCACAAGTTTCACCACCGACTGCTGGAATTCCGCTGGCAACATCAAGTGCAGTACGGCCACTGTCGTCCTTTTTAGATAAATCAACACCTTTCTCAATCAGGTATTCGACAACTTCATCTTCGCCAAATGCAGCAGCCTGATGCAGGATATTGCCACCAGTACCTACAGTAGTATTAACATCGGCACCGCGTTCAAACAACATATCAGCTATAACCATTTTCTCTTCAAATGTTGGCTCTTCAACAACGATGTCTCCATTAGCTGGATTCGGTGGACGGAAGCCAGTGTAGACATTAAATAAAGCAGCCAGAGGGGTATTACCTTTATTCAAGGAATTAGGATTCGCGCCATGCTCAAGCAGCATAGCAATTGTTTCAGTGCGGTCTCCTAATGCTGCATTATAAAGTGCAGTCTGACCTTCAGTGCCTTTATCACCGACGAAGCCTGTACTGAAATAAGGAATTGCTCCCTCAACAACAGCGTCGATATCGACACCCATCTCAATCATCAGGGCAGTCAGTTCTTCTACATTTGTTTTGTCTTCATAGTTTTTCGCAGCATGTTGCCAAGCGAATTTTTTGTAAGGAGCTTCCATCAGGTCAACCAAAGCACCATCATTCAGGTTTGCGCCGCTTTCTATCAAAACTTTAGCTAGATCCCAGTTTTCATTAGTGATAGCAACACGTAATGGTGAAATCCCTTGTGGATCAAGGATATCGGGATCAGCACCTGCAGCTAGCAACACTTCAAGAGCTTCTATAGCATTCTCACGTGCTGCATGATGGACAGAAGTCAGACCGCCATTTGGCTGGTCACCGGCTACGCCACCTTGCTGAACTCCAGAAAATATAAGTTCAGCTGAGCGGGCATTAACATCAGCGCCGTTTTCAATCAGGGTGCTGACAATATCAGCATTATTGAAGGCTGTGGCCCACATTAAAGCAGTCTGGAAAGTGTAGCTGTCTCTGGCATCTACTTCCGCTCCGGCTTCAAGCAGAGCCTGTATGCCTTGCAGAGCGCCTGTTTTAGAGGCATTCATCAATGCAGTGTCACCTTGAAGTGTTCTTGCATTTGGATCAGCACCGGCGTCAACCAATAAAGACATAATTTCACCGTTACCGTTGATAGCAGCCTGAATAAGCGGGGTTAGGCCATAGCGGTTTGCGATGTTTGCATCCGCACCTGCATCTATTAACAGGTTTACAATATCAGCCTGGTCATAATAGACAGCCCAGAATAATGCACTCATCCCATCTGCCTGCAGGGCATTGATATCTTCAGTTGAGATAGAAGCCTGAACTCCTTCCCAATCCTGATATTCAGCCATATCAACCAGAGCAGCATACCCAGGATGAGCCAACCCTAGTGCCAGGATAAAAGCATAAGTTTTCGTTTTCATACTTTGTAGTCTTTTCATCATATACCCCTTTTAAGCGGTGAATCTCCTAGTTCAGGAAATGTCAGAATAATTGTTTAAATTGCACTTACTTGATTTCTAGGAAATCTTTTAGAGCTTTATTAACGCCTCTTCTTTACACAACGGTTAATACTACTCTTATATTCTATTCGTGCCAAAGGCATTTCACCCCGGATAGTATCATTATCAGACAAGCAGAGTTAATGCTAAATTGTGCAACAATTGAGATAAAACAACAGTAAAATTCGTGTCGCTGTACAGGCAGAGAGATATCCTATACTGACTGAATCTGTGGTTTTCTGTTTAGGCGTGAAACCAGCGAAAATGACCAAAATCCCAAGACAAAGAAGCCAATAACCAAAGGATTGATAGTCCCATTATAAAAGTAACCAATAGCGGCTCCTAAACTGGCAGAAAGTAGGGTTTGCAGACAGCCAATTACTGAACTGGCAGCCCCTGCAATATGACCGAGGGGTTGTATCGCCATTGTATTGAAATTACCAAATAACAAACCGCAGCAGAAAAATATGACTAAGAGATAGCTGATCAGGAGAAGCAGTGGCGGGTCCCCGCCAGTTAGCAAGCTAATTGGCAAAAACGCAGTTGTAGTTCCCACCATAACCAGCAAGGCTGTATGACAGATTCTTTCCATGCCATATTTGTAGACCCATCTTGAATTGGCATAGGACGCAATGCCCAAGGCTAATGCCAAGAAACCGAAAACGATGGCAAAGGCACTGCCCAAGGCATACTGTTCCTGCAAAATTTGTTGAGCAGAATTTAGATAGCCAACAAAAGCGCCAAAGATTATGCCTGACGCAATAGTGTAGCCCCTGGATATTCTGTTGTTCACGGTTTCATGGACAGCATGAAGAATCGGTTTTATTTTGAAAGGATGTTTATTCTCTGGTTTTAAGGTTTCTTCCTGCGCGTAAGCTAGCCAGACAACTGATGTCATACCGATAAGAAACATTACGATAAAAATTACACGCCAATGGGCGAAAATTAAGATTATCTGACCCAGAGATGGCGCTAAGGCCGGGCTGAGTATGAAGATGATCATGATAAATGACATGACTTTTGCCATGGTATTGCCTTCAAAGCGGTCACGTATCATGCACATGGTAGCTATACGACATGAAGCGCAACCAAAGCCCTGCAATACTCTGCCGAACAACATGACTTCAAAACTTGTTGCCATTATTGACGCCATACAGCCAGCAAGAAAAATACTAATACCCAGATAAATCGCTTTTTTTCTCCCAAAGGAATCGGCAAACGGACCGAAAAAAAGTATCCCAACCGATAAACCCACAAATAAACTGGAAATGATGAGCTGGACGTCGTTAGGGTTCTGGACATCCAGGTCTTCCCCTATCTGACTCAATGCCGGCAACATAGCATCAATTGAAAGTGCGGTTAATGACATCAGAACTGCCATTAATGCAATAAACGGCATAGTGATTTTTTCAAATTGGGTTTGATTGCTCATTGGGTTACTGCGTTTGAGTCAATTAGACTCGATTAAAGGGATAACAATCTTTATTACAGGCGTAGAGCAGATGATGAGCTCTCGTCCATTTTAAAGGCGTGGCATTATACATTAATGCTAGGAGTTTTCTGCTTTAAAATGTTCTTATCCACGGCTTATCTAATTCTTAATGTAATTTAATCTTGTCTTTGGTTAGCATGGATTTCACTATTACGCGATCTGGCCAAGCACAAAGTTGTGCCTGTTTTATAAAGTAAGCCACAAATGAATGTTAATCTACCTTTACTGATCACCTTCGCCGCATACCTTTTTCTAATTTTTATCGTTGGGTTCAAGGCGTATCAACGCACACATAACCTTGGCGATTATATTTTAGGCGGACGCAAGCTGGGGTCAGTCGTCACAGCATTAAGTGCTGGCGCTTCAGACATGAGCGGCTGGCTCTTATTGGGCTTACCTGGCGCTATCTATTTGGCTGGAATTAGTGAAATATGGCTTGGTGTTGGCTTGCTGATAGGTGCTTATTGCAATTGGCTTTTTGTTTCCAGAAGGCTGCGCGTTTACAGTGAACATGCCAACAATGCATTCACTTTACCCGATTATCTGGAGAGTCGTTTTAACGACAAGACCAGAATACTGCGTCTTGTTTCGGCGACTGTGATATTGCTGTTCTTTACTTTCTACACGGCATCTGGCCTGGTTGGTGGCGCCATACTTTTTGAAAGCAGCTTTGGTCTTAATTATTCAACCGCTTTGATCTCTGGCGCCTTAATTATCGTTGCCTATACTTTTTTTGGCGGTTTTCTGGCGGTTTCCTGGACCGATGCCATACAGGCAGTGCTGATGTTTGCTGCTTTGATAATAGCCCCAATTGCGGTAATTATGGGAGCTGGCGGAGTAGACGCTGTCTGGGTTCAAATGCGAGATGTCAAACCCGAAAGTATCAAGCTGTTCAGTAATATCAGTTTGCTTGGTTTTCTTTCCCTGATGGCCTGGGGCTTGGGTTATGTTGGGCAGCCACATATTCTGGCGCGTTTTATGGCTGCTGAAAATACTGAAAAACTGGTAGCAGCCAGACGAATAGCCATGAGTTGGATGGTACTTGTGCTGTTTGGTTCTGTAACAACAGGTCTGGCAGGTATTGCTTATTTCGGGCAACAGCCGCTGGATAATCCTGAAACTGTTTTTATTGCTTTGAGTCAGCAGTTATTTAACCCCTGGGTAGCAGGTGTGATTACTGCAGCAATTTTATCGGCGATCATGTCGACTATTGACTCTCAGTTATTAATCTCCTCTTCAGTAGTCAGTGAAGATTTCTATCGGGCTTTTATTCGTCCCGAAGCAACAGAAAAAGAATTATTAATGCTCAGTCGCACAGCTGTTATTGTGATTGCTATCATGGCGCTGGTCATTGCCAGTGATAGAGAGAGCAGAGTATTAAATCTGGTCAGCTATGCCTGGGCCGGGTTTGGTTCCGCCTTTGGGCCGGTTATTTTGTTGTCTTTATTTTGGCGAAAGATGACGGCATTGTCAGCGGTTGCTGGCATGATCGTTGGCGCGCTAACTGTGTTGATTTGGTCTGCACTGGATGGAGGTTTATTTGATCTTTATGAACTGGCGCCAGGTTTTATTTTTGCTTCATTGGCCATTATTGTGGTGACCCGGCTTAAGCCGGAAACAAATCAAAAAGTCATCAAGCAATTTGAAGAAGTGGAAAGGGTGGTTCGAACTTGAGGTATAAATAAATGGTGGGCCCAGTAGGACTTGAACCTACGACCAATCGATTATGAGTCGACTGCTCTAACCAACTGAGCTATGGGCCCTATGCTTCACCATTTTTCCTCATACGTCGTCGAAAAAGTTTTCAACTGCGGCCACATACTTAAATGTATGCTCCCTTGTTTCAAAAATTTTCTCCTAGTCTGAGAAAAACTGGCTTTGCCTAATCCTTTTTGGAATTTTAAAAGGTTTGCTTATTTGAAATCCCAAAAAAGAAGGGGCGCATTATAGTGCGCCCCCCGTATTCATGCCAGCTTTGCCTAGATTTATTAATTTTCGTCCAGAAAGCTGCGCAGGTGATCAGATCTGGTTGGATGCCTTAATTTTCTTAAGGCTTTAGCTTCGATCTGACGGATACGTTCACGAGTTACATCGAACTGCTTGCCCACCTCTTCCAGGGTATGGTCAGTATTCATATCAATACCGAAACGCATACGTAATACTTTGGCTTCACGTGCAGTCAGACTGCCAAGCACATCTTTAGTCGCTTCTTTAAGCCCTTCATCCAGAGATGAGTCCACTGGAGAATCGATGTTGGCATCTTCAATGAAATCACCCAGATGGGAATCTTCATCATCACCAATTGGTGTTTCCATGGAAATAGGTTCTTTGGCTATTTTTAGAACCTTGCGTATTTTATCTTCAGACAACTCCATGCGTTCACCGAGTTCTTCCGGTGTTGGTTCACGTCCTTTTTCATGCAGCATCTGTCTTGAAATGCGATTAAGTTTGTTAATCGTTTCAATCATATGCACCGGAATGCGGATGGTTCTGGCCTGGTCGGCAATGGAACGGGTAATCGCCTGGCGAATCCACCATGTAGCATAGGTAGAAAATTTGTAACCACGACGATATTCAAATTTATCGACAGCTTTCATTAAGCCGATATTGCCCTCTTGAATAAGGTCAAGGAACTGCAAACCCCGGTTGGTATATTTTTTGGCAATAGATATAACCAGACGTAGATTCGCTTCAACCATGTCTTTTTTGGCTCGGCGTGATTTAGCTTCACCAATCGACATTTGGCGATTGATGTCTTTGATTTCTGCAATGGTCAGTCCGGTTTCAGATTCAACCATTGCTAATTTTCGCTGCGCACGAACCACTTCAACTTTAACTTTAGCCAAAGTTTCAGAGTAGGGTTTGCCTTTTAAATAAGGCTCAATCCACTTTTGGTTAACTTCGTTGCCCGGAAATTCTTTAATAAAAATTGAACGAGGCATTTTCCCAGTGCGTACTACCAGATTCTGGATATTTTTTTCATGGCGCATGATGCGGTTCAGTATGCCGCGAATATGTTCAAGCAGAGGGTCAAACTGTCTGGGAACCAATTTAAAGTATTTGAATACTTCACCTAAAGACTCCATGGCTGCAATGCCTTTTTCATGCTGGCGGCCATACTTTTTCAATGCACGCTGACTGGCGTTATAGGTTTTCTTTAATTCAGCGAAACGAATTTTTGCTTCTTCAGGGTCAGGGCCGGAGCTGCCTTCGTCATCATCGTCTCCTGCTACAGCAGTACTGTCATCATCATCGTCGTCATCGTCAGTACTGACGGCATCACTTTCATTGTCATCTATCGTTGTATTAGCAGGTGGAATAATGTCATCGTCAGTAGTGTCCAGATAACCCGTCAGGATATCGCTAAGCTTGCGCTCATCTTTCTCATATAGAGCATATTCATCAAGAATGAACTGGACAGTCCCCGGGAAAAATGCCATCGCTGCCATTAATTCACGAATACCTTCTTCAATGCGTTTGGCAATAACAATCTCACCTTCACGTGTCAGCAATTCAACCGTACCCATTTCACGCATATACATACGAACCGGATCAGTGGTTCTACCTGCTTCATTTTCTACAGCAGCAAGTGCAGCAGCAGCTTCGGCCGCAGCAAGTTCGTCAGTTGACTCATTCTCAATCATGAGTAATTCATCGGCATCTGGTGCGGTTTCATAAACCTTGATGCCCATGTCATCAATCATCTGGATGATATCTTCAACCTGATCCGGGTCAGAAATAGATTCCGGCAAATGATCGTTTACTTGAGCATAAGTCAGGTAAGACTGCTCTTTTCCTTTTGCAATCAATGCCTTAAGGCTGGATTGTTGAGTGCCGATGTCGCTCATATGGCTAAGTCACCTATGGTTATTTATTAAAGTTATCTACGGTATAACCTGTGAAAGAGATAGAATATTCAACGGATAAAAACTAACCGCCTATTATATCCAAGCCAGCAAATTGATACTAGTTCAACTTATACTTAGATAGGGTTTGCTGCTTAAAATTCAAGTTTTAGCCACATTTGACCGGTCTTTAGCCGATAATTTTTTTCGGGCTTCTGCCAGAAGTGTATTTTGTGCTTCTTCTTTTTTTGCCGCAGCTGTCAAATATTGCACAATTTCTTTGAATTCTTTCTCAACGCCTGCTACCGGTGTAATTTGCTCACGATCCTGTAATTGGATTAGTTGAGAGCCAATCGGTGTGCCATAAATACTTGCCAGCAGTTCATGCGTGCTGCTGGTTGGAGCATTCCTGGCCAGCTTAATTACCTCGAATAGCAAATCTACTGCCTGGCCTTCCAGTTGCTTGATAGATTCGTCTATTTCGATTTTGTTTACGATGCTTGGCCTCAGCAAAATGAGATTGACTGCCTTCCTGCAGGCAGATTGCGCTGACTTTTTACGGGCTGAGGACCCCGGATTTAAGGCAGTTTCAGTTTTTACGGGCTCAACAGGTTCTGCCTGCTTTGTCGGGGCATATGGATGAGGCTCCACTGGTTTTGAGCTTCCTCCATACATCTTATGTAGCGTCGTTATTTCTACCCCGGTCAGTTTTGCCAGCTGGTCAAGAATAAGCTGACGTAGCAATCCATCAGGGAATTGTTTGATCAATGGCATAGCAAGGGTGCCCAGTTTGGCCCTACCTTCAAGTGAGTCCATATCTACTTGTGAACATAAATTTTCGAAAAAGAATTCAGCTAATTGGCCGGCTTTCCCGATCGAATCAACAAATGCCTTAGTGCCTATTTTTCTGACCTGACTGTCCGGATCTTCCCCATCTGGTAAAAATAAGAAGCGCGCACTTCTGCCATCTTCCATAAGCGGTATTGCCTGCTGCAAAGCACGCCAGGCAGCATCACGACCTGCGTTGTCGCCATCAAAGCAAAATACAACTTCAGGGACTAATTTAAATAGTTTTTTCAGATGCGAGGTTGAAGTTGCTGTGCCCAGAGTTGCGACACAGTAATGGATGTCGTTTTGGGCTAGGGCGATAACATCCATATACCCTTCTACGATCAGAATACGCTCGAGCTTGCGAACTTTTTGTTTGGCTTCATAAAGCCCATAAAGCTCTTCGGCTTTGTGGAATACCGGCGTTTCAGGAGAATTAAGATATTTCGGTTTATCATCGCCAATAACTCTCCCACCAAAGGCTATAACCCGACCACGTTGATCTCTGATTGGGAACATGATGCGATTTCTAAAGCGATCATAGACAGGGTTTCGTTTGTTTTCGGGATTTTCGATCAGTAGCCCCGCATCAAGCAAAGCTTTCTTTTGATCAGCTGTGTTCCCCAGTTTTTCTAATACGTTTTGCCAGCCTGGTGGGGCAAAGCCCAGTTTAAAGTCGCGCGCTATCTCCCCACTGAGCCCCCGGCCTTTGAGATAATTAATAACAGAGTTTTTTTCAGGGTGTTGACGTAGTTGTTGCTGGTAAAAATTTGAGGCATTTTGCAGTACATCAAAGAGAGCCTGGTTGAGCTCACGCTGTTGCTGTAGCCTGGGAGATTCTTCTCTGGGGACTTCCAGCCCCATGCTGTTTGCGAGTGATTCAATGGCTTGAGGATACTCAATATTTTCATAATCCATGACAAAGCCAATGGCATTTCCACCTTTGCCACAACCAAAGCAATAATAAAACTGTTTGCCAGGTTCTACCGAAAATGAAGGTGTTTTTTCCTGATGGAAAGGGCAAAGTCCGCTATAGTTTTTACCGGTTTTTCTAAGGGTGACACGTTCCCCAACAACGTCCACGATATCCGCGCGGGCGAGCAAGTCGTCGATGAAGGATTGTGGGATTAAACCTGCCATATAATTTTTTAATCTTAATTAGCCTGATGCTGCTATTACGCTTGCAATTTCTTCGTTAAGAATATTTTACCCCATGCTCACTTACTGTTAGTAAGCTGCACTGGTTTAAAATATTTTTGCCTTGAACTTGCTGCACTCATGACGCAGCTTTATTCACTCAGAAAGATTTTTTCAGGGCTTGCAAGCTGCCATTTTTAGCTGGTAAAGAATAACTTAAAATGCAAAGAAGTGTTTTAAAAGATTGTGGGAAATCAGGAAAGTTTGGATTTAACGAGTCCGCTGACCTGGCCCATATCGGCGCGACCCATGACTTTGGGGCGGACAATATTCATGACGGCACCCATGTCCTTCATGGAACTTGCGCCAGCTTCGCTAATGGCATCACTCACTATGTCGGAAATTTCTGCTTCAGTCAGTGCCACAGGCAGGAATTCCTGAATAACATCGATCTCCGCCTGTTCAACATCAGCTAAATCCTGGCGGTTTCCAGCTTCATATTGTTTTATGGAATCCCGTCGTTGTTTCAGCATCTTATCCAGAATACTGAAGATGCGATCATCTTCCAGCTCAATGCGTTCATCGACTTCAACTTTTTTGAGTTCGGCAAGCATCAAACGAATGGCTGACAGGCGTGCCTTATCTTTGGCGCGCATGGCATCTTTCATGGCATCGCTGATTCTGGTTTTTAAGCTCGGCTCAGACATGTCTGGAGGTGGTGTATTGATGAGAGGCTGGCTACTGGCTAGTAGAGGCGCTTGATTCTTCGAGTCTCGCGCGAGACTTTCTTCATATGGCGCTTAACAGCTGCGGCAGCTTTGCGTTTGCGTATGGAAGTCGGCTTTTCGTAAAACTCACGGCGACGAACTTCAGCCAGGATTCCGGCTTTTTCGCAAGAGCGCTTGAAGCGGCGTAAAGCAACGTCAAAAGGCTCGTTTTCTTTTAATCTGACAACAGGCATTTATGCTCCGAAAGTTGTGTACATATAATTTAGGGCGGCGATTCTAAAGCCTAATGCCCTGAAATGCAAAGGTTATAAGAATGCCATAAATGAAATCAAGGATTGGCTATAACGTTATAAGCCGGGTTGATTAAATTCTATTTCTAGTAGGAATAGTAATACCTGTATTCAACAGCTTCCTGAGCAAACAGTTCTCCCGCTCTCAATAAAGGCCGGAATTTGGTAATTCGAAGCTGGATTTCAAGGATGCTCTGAATTCTTGGAATCTCTTCGCTACTGCCATCCAGAAATGTGATGTCGCCGGTATTGCCTTGAGCATCAATAGAAAAACTTACATCAATGTAACCTCGGTAATCAGGATTCTGAATAAGCCCCAAACTCCCGGAAGTTTGTCTTGTTGCCGGGAAAGCCCCGATTCTTGGAATTGCTACAGGGATAGCAGATGTCAGCGCAGCATCAATGCTAGCATCATTAAACCCATCGTCACGTAAAATTTGATAAGTGTTCCGGTAAGTGCTTTGCGCAGTGGCCACGCTACCATAGGCCAGCTCCCAGTCAGCCAGATCAAGCATGGCTATGGCAAGCTGTTGTTTGCCGATTCCTTCGGCTGACTGTATCAGGTTAACCACATATTCCAGAGCCGCTTTACCTGCATCATAACTTTCATCGCGACGTTGTTCAGAATTACGTACTGCCTGCTCACGTGAATCGGAATAGTTGGGGTAAAACACATTGACGGCCCTTTCATAATCCATCTCCTGTTCTGCATGGTAAGCCAGACGGGCGATGCGTCTGGCTACATCGACAACGGTAGCAAGGCTGGTGTTACTGCTGTAAGAGCTTTGGTAGTCCTTATACAGGTCTTCAAGTTTGCGTAAGCGAAGGTCGATTACATCATTTATGGTGACATCTCGAATCGAGCCGTCTGCTATAGCGCCGAGTGATGAATTACCTGTTACATCGGTTGTATTGATACCAGTTTGTCGTCTAACCCGTTGCGCTGAAGTTACTCGAGGAATAAAGCCAGGTGATTGAGAAAGATAACCTTCCTTGAAGTAGGCTGAGCTGTACCAGTCAGCCAGATTCGTCATTGCACTGTACATCTCAGCTGAATCTGCAGCAAATTGAGAAGATTTGAGTTGGTAAATCTTTTCTTCGATGTCGGTGATTTCTGAGATGTTGTTTAGTTTTAAGTGGCTGAGAATCGACTGCTCAAGCATTGGGATTTGTTGCAGGCTGCCTTCCCCGTAAATCTCAACGGCGAGTCCAGCGGCGCTATTAAAAGTTGTGATTGCTTCTTCATGCTGATCAATCGCCTGTTGTGCCAGACCAAGTGTATTGAGTTGGCGCAGTAACTCAGGATCTCCTGGGTCCTCAGCTTCCATTTCGTTGAATTCTTCCTGCAATCTGGGAATAGCTTCTGCCGCTGATTGCCTATCAGCATCTGACAAGCCTCCGTTATTCAGTGTAATCAAGTCTGCTTGTGACAAAGGAACGGGCGTGAAGAAAAGGTTGCTTAAGGTGTCATTCTGGGCATTGGCTGACAGGCTTGCTGTAGAAGCCAGCACCAAGAAAATAATATAAATCAGACGCTTCAACAGATAATTATTTGCTGATAGCTTAAATACCGACATATATAAATTCCCTTTATGTTAAAGCCTTAAAAAGCATAACTGGTTTTAATAGGCGTAATAGTATCTAAGGTTGATGCTTCTTGAACTAATTAATTCACCATTGCTAATGTGCGGTCGGTATTTTGCCATTCTCAGGCTGGAACTGATGAACCGCTGTACTTCCTGGGCATCCTCCCAATTACTGTCACCAAATGCGATGTCTTCAATATTGCCTAACTCATCTATATTGAAGCTCACATCAATATAACCTCTGTATACCAGGTCAATATCATCAGGCACACCAGCGCTTCGGCGTGTAAACATATGTGTGGCTACTTGGGGGACTTGTCTTGGAATGGAATCATTAAGTGCTGCATCGGCTTCCTCAGGAGAGATGCCCATAGATGCCATTACGCTATAAGCTTCCTGGTAAGCAGTCTGAGCTGCCTGGATTTTGCCATAGGCTAGGTGCCAGTCACCCAATTCAATTAATGCAGGAGCCAAAAATCTTGAGCTGGCTTCAATGCTTTCTAATAAACTGACGATATATTGCAAGGCATTTTTGCCACGGGTATAGCTTTGTTCTAACCTGGCCTGAGAATTTCTATATTGCTGTATTAGGGTATTGATATAGTTAGGGTTAAAGCTAGGGTATTGTTCTTCGAAATCCATTTCCTGCTTGGTGATAAAAGATAATCCAGCGATCCGGCGAGCGGTTTGGATGATAGGTATTACATTGGGTTGTTCTGAAGCATAGATATTTTCTTGTAATTGCTCAAACATATCGCCGACTCTCAGCAATGTAGGATGCTCTATGTCTCTAGGGCTTATTTGTCTTATATTGCCATTCAGGATGTTATTGAACTGCGCGTTATTTGGATTTGCCATAAATTGTTGAATCATATCTTGATCTCCAGCCAGGCTGGCTGTTGACCGTGGTGTACGCGGGGCTATGTTTTCTACCATTTCCAGTTGTTGATTACTGCTTTGGAAATTAGCTCTAAAAAAAGTTGAGATATACCAATCTGTGAGCGTAAAAGTTGCGATAACCATTTCCATCTCTGCTGCGGAATAATTCTGCAAGTGCAGGAATTGCATGTATTCCTGCCAGAGCGTCGCGTTGTCCAAATCCCCTAAGGCAATATAGCTTTGAATAATTTTTTGTAATAGTGGCAGTTGATCCAGATTGTACAAGCCGTTCTGGACTTTGGTGATTTGGACTGCATCACTGTAACTGGCGATTGCATTCTCGTGCTGCCCCAGAGATCTATAGGTATCAGCGAGATCAATGTAATCTTCAAGTAATTCGAAGTTATAAGGGCTGTTGCTTTCTAGCTGAATAGTATTGATGGCTTCTTGGTAAAGGCCAATTGCTTGAAACAATGCAATATTTTCTTCAGGACTTAAGTCCTCGGTAAGTGTAAATTCGGGTGTTTCAGAAGGGAGGGTAATTTCGAAAATTAGATTGGCCGGATCAAATGCAACCTGAGAATATGCGTTCACAGCATAAAAGCAACTGACTAATTGAAAGGCAGCTTTGCTGAAAAGAATTTTTATTGTTGAGTGGAATGATTGGTACATTCATGTATCCCTCAGAACCACAATGCTACCAACTACAGATATCTAGTTACATTTACGTCTAATATGATGATTTTACGAGAATAAGTTTAGGAGAATAAGCTTGTTTTTGCTACAGGTCTAGGTAATTCATAGTCTTTCACTAGACGGTGTGGTGCTTTGCAGTAAACATTTATATACTACGTGGCGGACACAAAGATAGATTTACTGGATAAGGTTAGAAATATGAAAATAACAATTTTAAAAACAACAACGCTTGCACTCGCGTTGTCGGCAACATCATACAGTGCATTAGGCCAGGATTTTGTTGGCTGGCTGGATTATGGTGATGGTGGTGCGCAGTGGGAAAGAAATAAGCAGCGTCTACAGGCATTTGGGGAGGAATTTGATACTGCTTTTGAGATGTATCAATACCTGGAACGTCAGGCTAATGGTGGAGATCAACTGAGCTGGGAAGACATGGCGCAACCGGAATATGACTGGTCAGGAATCTATACCAGAACCAGAGGGGGGCTTTCCTATGACCCCGATATTCCTGCTGACCAGACTACAGCCAAGTTAACCGAAGCCGGAGCGGCAGCAAGGCAGGCAAAAATTGACTTGATTACTACTACGGGCGGGGAATATGACCCGATCTCTGATTGTCGACCCCCTGGACACCCGCGCTGGGCAACTGAGCCATTCCTGCATGAATTTATTGTGACGCCAGACCAAACCTGGCTGGTTAATGAAATGGTGAATGATGTGCGTCGAGTTTATACCGATGGCAGAGCACACACCCTGCCGGAAGATGCCTATCAAACCTGGAATGGTGACACAATCGGATTCTGGGATGATGATGTTCTGGTAACACATACTACTTACTTGAATGCTGGTCAGTATCAACGCGGCACTCAGCCTGATTATTCAGATCAGGTTGAAGTCGTTGAGCGCTGGCGTAAAGTTAGCGGTATTTTGCTGGAAGCAGATTTCTGGGTGTTTGATCCGGTTAATTTGACTGAGCCCTGGTATACACGTCAAAGCTGGATTGAGCTGGAAAATGATGACACGCTACTAAGAATAAGATATTGGTGGTGTGGTGAAAATCAAAATAACGACATTACTATCCTGGACGATGGAACCAGCCAGTTCATGGATTTTGACTTTTTGGATAACGATGAGGAAATCAGTTCTGATCTTTAAAACAAGAATCAGAACCACCATAAACAGATTGTAAATATTGAGAAATATTATTATGAGGAGAGAGAAGATGAAGAAACAAGTTTGTATGGGATTATTGGTAATGGCTTTTGCCAGCCTGCCAGTATCAGCGCACCATTCAGGAGCAATGTTTGATTATACGCAGTTGGTTGAAGTGACCGGCGTGGTTAAACAGTTTCAATATACTAACCCGCATTCCTGGCTCATCATTGATGTAACTAATGAAGATGGTTCAGTGACAACCTGGGGTTTTGAGGCTGAAGGACCAAGTTCTTTGATGCGTGCAGGTATCAGACGCAGTGATTTACCACCTGGAACGGAAATTACCATTCGTGGCAACCCACTGAGTGATGGCCGTCCGGCTGCTGCCTGGTTCGATGCCGTGGTAAATGGTGAAACAATGAATCCTTTGAATGGTTTCGCTATTAATCCTGCGGATGAATAATTTGTAAAATAGTCAAATTTAATCCTTAAAAAAGACCAGCCATGAGCTGGTCTTTTTTTGTGTTGAAATAAAATAATGCTTGTTTTTTGTGCTGAGAGAATTTGATAAATTGCACCAATGCTGAAAAAAGCATAAATTCAAAACCTCCTGGTAAATCAAAATTACATATAAGGGGCATGCTGGGACACCATGGAACTTCGTTATTTATTAATCAGGACTTTGCTGTTTACTAAGAATTTAAGTTTGCGCTTACTGAGCCTGAGTCTTTGGTGCTCATTTTTGCTGACAGCAAATGTATACGCTGCGGAATCTGAATTAGAGACTGCCTTACAGGCATATGAATCAGGTGATTTTGAAACTGCCTTGGCAATCTATACACCTCTGGCTAACCAAGGCAATCCTGAGGCCCAGGTTAGATTGGGTTCTATGTATGACAAGGGTGAAGGCGTAGAAGAAAATGTCGTAGAAGCAGGCAGACTATTTAGTTTAGCGGCTGAAGCCGATAATCCTGAGGCGCTGGTGGCCATAGGAGACCGATATTTTTCTGGGCTTGAAGGCATTCCTGATACCGAAGAGGCTTATCGTCTGTTTCGGCAGGCGGCAAATCAAGATTATGCCCCGGCCCAGGTAAAGCTGGCCAATATGTATTTTAACGGGCAGGGTGTTGATCAGGATTTGGATGAAGCTGTCAGTTACTATTTATTGGCAGCGGAACAAGGTAATGAACAGGCTTTGGTTGCTTTAGGTAATCTGTATGTGACAGGTCAAGGCGTTGAGCGTGACTTGAGTGAAGCGGTGCGACTTTATCAGGAGGCCGCCGATCAAGGCTATGCGCCAGCGCAGGTTAATCTCGGCAATCAGTACTATACAGGCCAGGGTATAGATCAGGATTTTGACCTTGCTATTGAGCTTTATGAGCTAGCCGCTGCACAGAATTATTCTCCTGCACAGGTATTTCTTGGCAATATTTATCTGGAAGGTGCGGTTGTTGCCCAGGACTATGATCGTGCAAGAAGTTTGTTTACGGCTGCCGCAGATCAGAGTGATGAAGATGCCATTTTTATGTTGGGTTATCTGTTTGAATATGGTTTGGGGGTGGATGCTAATTCTGAACAGGCTTTGCGGTTTTACGAGAGAGCCGCTGATTTCGGTAGTGCCGAGGCACAATATACGCTTGGTGTGAAATATGACACGGGCGCAGGCTATCCACAAAACTCAACCATCGCAGCAAGCTTATATCAACTGGCTGCGCAACAAGGTTTTGCTTCGGGGCAGGTAGCCTTGGCGAATAAGCTTTATCTGGGTGTAGGAGTTCCGCAAAATTTTTCTGAAGCGGCGCGTTATTATCGTTTAGCGGCAGATCAGGAAAATGCGGAAGCGCAAACCAATCTTGCAGTAATGTATATCAACGGACAGGGTGTCGAGCAGAATATCGAAGAAGCAATTAGCTTATATAACCTGGCTGCTGAGCAAAACTATGCACAAGCTTTTGTTAATCTGGGCTGGCTTTATGCTAATGGGCTTGGTGTGGAAAAAAATACTGCTGAGACTATTCGTTATTATCGCCTGGCAGCTGAGCAAAACCATGTTCAGGCTATGGCTAATTTGGGCAACATGTATGTTAGTGGGCAAGGCGTTGAGCAAAATTATAGCGAAGCGTTTAAATTTTTCAGTTCTGCAGCAAAACTCGGTTTTGCTCCTGCTCAGGCCAATCTGGCTGTCATGTATGTTAATGCCTGGGGAGTGCCGGAATCTTCTTTATTCAACGCTTATATGTGGGCCTGGCTTGCCAGGGAGCAGGGCAATGAACAGGCTGCGATCTATGTGCAAGCGCTTGAACAGGAGCTAAGTCCCGCTGAAATTGAAACGGCTAAAGCATCAGCCAGTGCTTGCTCGCTTGCGGGTTTTGAAGGTTGCTGAATAAATCTGCTTTGGTCGGAGTCTGCAGGAAACTGAAGAGTACTTAGTTATTTAAAAGTGAACAGGGAGTCGGATTCCAGAGGGAATCATCAGGTTCGCGTTGAAAGTTGGTGCTGGTGATATGGTTAACCAGCAAATTTAATGGATCACGCACAATGGTCGTCACAATAAGCCATTCCGTGCCATCAGGTTCCCGCAAGGTATTGAAATATTCTTTAAGCTCAGTGTCTTCGCTTAAAGGAACCCCGTTTTTACGTAACATTGATGGACTGAGGTTTGTCGTTTCAACATAGAGCTTACCACCTAAAGGTTGCATCGCTGGTCGTCGACCGAGAGCCCTTATTGCGCCTGTTTCTCCTGGGTTTAATAAAACCCTGTCAGGGTCGAATCCACCATTGTATTGCCACTTGGCCACGGAAAGTCCTTGCAGACTTGGAGCGCCTGGATTGGGGATATTGTCAAAATGGAGTAGGCGGGTTTGTTTACCGGCGTCTGCTTCAATACGCAGTGTATCGCCATCCTGCCAGGAAATGCGCAAGCGGCCAGGTTCCCTGAGGAGTCTGGCAGCACCGTAGGCCTGGCATGCCTGCCCATTTCTTTCAAGCTGTTCCAGATTAACAACGCTGGCAATTTCCTGCGCTCTTGCGGTTAAAGGAAGGCCGTCAAAATTCCCTACTGGTGGTGTAATCATGCGCATATGCCAATCTTCAGTTACTACGGAAACCCAGTTCCCAGTCAACTCAATCGGCGCAAAACGTTGGTAAACAGATCCTTCCTCCTGGGTTTGGGCAAAAACAGGAGAACCCAGCAGCATCAACAAGGCACAGCACCTCAGGAAGGCAGTACTTTGTTTAGTCTTAATGTTCACTTTATTCATCAGTTTTTTACCAGGCATCATTGAAATTCGTTATAAACAGCTTCGAGAAACATGTCGACTGTCCAACCGGGACGGCTGTATCGGCTTTCCCAGCCAAGTACTGGTCGGGCCTGTTTTACCTGTTCAAGATTTAAACCTTCTTCACTGATCAATCTTTGTAAACGGTCACGGATGATATAAGTCATATCACGATATTCAACAAGATCAGCTTCATCTGAAATATAGCCGTGTCCGGGGATGACATAAGTTCCACCTTCGGCCAGATCATCAGAAATCGTGATATCCAGCATGAGATCCAGCGCAGTAATTAGCCCCTGAAAAGTACCACCTTTTGCATAATCAACCATAGGCAGACCGGTGGTTGTGAAGATATCGCCACTGACTAGGACATTGGATCCCCGGAAATACACGATGCTATCACCGTCGCTAGTGGCATTCGGCATATGGATTACATCAATGGCTTCACCATTAAATATCTGACCTCGCTGCGCTTCATAATAACCATCTGTTGGCCATGAAAGCTGAGGATAGATACGTTCTCCGTTAGCATCCCTGGCAGTGCTCATTCGAAATAAGACATTTTCCTGGGAAATTATGTTTATCCTGGCGCCTCGTTCAGCGCCGCTGGTTGAGCCGCCGGGTAGCGAAGCCAAAGCAGCATTGCCACCAATATGCTGGTTTGCTATCGAAGTATTAACGATATAACGAATTGGACGGTCGGATATGCTCGCAATAGCTTCTATGACAGCTTCACTGAATTCAAGGCTTCCGGTATCCACAACAAAGACACCCTGGTCAGCGGCCTGAACAGCGATATTTCCGCCAACACCGGCAATCATCCAGACATTTCCCTGCACATGGATGACTTCAAGCTCTCCTGATACTGGTGTTTCAGAAGGAACCGGCTGGCCATTTAGATAGGCTGTCGACAAAATAAAGAATAAAGTCAGTATGACTTTTGCAGGCAGGAATTTATAAGGCTTCATTCTGTCAGAAACTCTCTATATTCAGGATAAGCAGTTTCTTCGCCACCAAGAGTTGCTTCTACAGGGACGCCTATTTCTTCAGCCCATTCTCCGATAAATGGATTTTCTCCAGGCAGATAATGAGGCACATAATGTTTTTCGGGCCTGGCAATTTCTGCCCGGTTCAGACACTGAGCGAAAACGCCTTCTGCAGCATCAGCCGCTTCAATCCCGAACTCTGCCATTGAGACACCGCGTGGAGCAATGATGAAGTCGGCAGATTTAACATAGGTATCAGTTAGATAATGAGGGTCATCGACAAACCAGGTGATCGTGAGGACATCTTCGTTACGTTGGTAGTAGGTGTAAACTGTCGCCTGATCACTGCTGGGAACGCCATTGCGTCTCACCCATCCCCATTTAAGGTGTGTAGTTTTGGTTATTAACGTGCCGTTTTCCCAACTCCCGGTTGTAAAACCGGCCCAGGTATGTGGCGCATATTCTGAAGGGTGCTCACGACCATCCATCCAGATAGTCCGGTCAGCCCGCCTGAAAGTACCATCGACCGTGTATGCTACAACATCAAGATTATAGTCAAGCTGGGCTGCAATTCTTAGATTGGCCGGGCCCCAGAACGAGTATGTAGAGGGATGTCGCATACAGACATGCTCCGGCACACCAAGTAAGGCGCTGTCATACGCCAGTGCTCTTGAGAGGGCCTCTTCATTCAGTGGAATACCCAGAAAATCAACCACAGGAGGGCCATCGGCGCGTTCAATCGCATCTTCAATAAAACCGAATAAAGCTGCAACCCCTCCCAGTGAAACACCAGGAGCAGGCTGCTCCCAATATCCAACGATATCAGTTTCCTGCGCGTGCACTGCAAATGCTTGGCCTAATAAAAAAAAGGCCAGGCAAACTAGTCTTTTAATCATAAAATGTATTTATTAATCAATGGCGAAACAATAATAGCGGCCGGTACCACCAGTATTGATTAATGCCTGTTGACTGCAGCCTGCAGAAGGGTGTGCTGTCGCCCATGGAGACACGCCTGGTCCCAAAGTACGACGGTCGATATGGCCCAGCATTGCGGCACCTTCATCACTGGAAGTCCAGTTGTTACATGTCATATCGTTTCCTGCTGGATAAGCCATACCATTAGCATCTGAACCAGTTAAGGCATCATGCTCAACATTTGGGGTGATCTGCAGCTCGATAGGTAAAGGCGTTCCGTCATCATCAAGTCCAACGTAAGGAACCGGTCTGCCATGCTCATCCAGCGCTGTACGGACACTGAGTCTATTATCATCTTCATTATGCAGCTCGTCCAGGTTTCTGGCAATCATGTCGCCGTTGGCGTTGTACCAGGGACCTGTACCAATGCGATCACGGGCATTAACGGCATTCATACCCTGCGTGCTTAAATAGGCATGCCAGGTTTTATCACCTGCTCCAGCAACCGAGGCTAATGCCTGACAACGAGCATCAGCTCCGGCCAGACCTCCAAGGTTGCCACCCTGACCAGAACCGGCGCTGGTTACAAAAAAATTCATTTCCTGTGCGAAAGTACTCGGAATGGAAATCAGTGTTAAAGCTGATATGAGTATTAATTTAAGCTGAAAAGTTTTCATTTATTCTCCCTTTTCTTTTTATCTTATAAATCATGAAGTTACATTTTTTATTTATTTTTCTTAATTAAATTCTGTTAACCCTTAGTTCATGGCTATCAAATTTAGCTACCCATAATAAGAACAAGTAATTATACAGCTTATAACTGAAACTAACCATTATAAAAAATAGTTTTGAAAATTTTGATTTGAAGTAAATTCATAAAATTTCTTACGAAAAATGGTATACATTTAACTTTTATGAGGTTAACCTTGGAGTGTTTTACTTAAAAATTGAAAATAATAAAATAAAAAATAATCAGTAAATAAGTAAGGGGGAAGTATGAAGTTTCCAAAAGTCAAACCTATGTCTTTTGCAATTTCTGCTGCGATTGCTGCTTCGGCATCAATGGTGGTTACGCCAGCAGCACTGGCGCAAAGGGCTATCGAAGAAGTAGTGGTAACCGCGGAACGCCGTGAAGCTACTGAACAAACCACATCTATTTCTATGGAAGTATTCACCGGTGAATCGCTGCGTGATAATGCAATCAGGGAAGTTAGAGACTTACAAAATAACATGCCAAACATCCAGATTCAGGATAATGGTAACGGCAGTGACGTGAATATCAGGGGTGTTGGTACCAATGTATTCTCGCCAGACGTACAGATGGGTGTGCAAATTGTAAATGACGGTCTTGTACACGGTGAGCCAATGGGGCTGAATGGTGCTTTCTTTGATGTGGGTACTATTGAGGTTCTGCGTGGACCACAGGGAACGTTCATTGGACAGTCTGCTGCCGGTGGTGCGATCCTGATCAACTCAGCTAATCCTGATTTTGAAGGTATTCATGGTTACGTTGATGGTGTATTTGGAAATTATCAGCATAACCGTGTGGAAGCAGCCTTAAACCTGCCG
>Ga0181590_10000018_pt1 | contig 92598 bp, 78 predicted proteins | sample 071ome_34_FD_132446 | JGI IMG/M metagenome (GOLD analysis project Ga0181590, IMG submission 132446) | Coastal salt marsh microbial communities from the Groves Creek Marsh, Skidaway Island, Georgia - 071411BT metaG (megahit assembly) | ecosystem: Environmental > Aquatic > Marine > Intertidal...
AATTGATGACAAGTGTCGCACCAATGTGAAGGGTATTTACGCTGCAGGTGATGTGACTACTGTGCCATTCAAGCAGATTGTCATCTCCATGGGCGAAGGAGCCAAGGCAGCATTGACTGCATTTGAAGAGCAAAAGCTTCATGGCTAGACAGGTTTTGTGACTATCCCAGGGTGGTGAAAGCTTTGCATGGATAGAAGAGAAGAAAACAGAGCTGTCGAGTAGTAAGTTTACAACACTAATGAAAGAGTTGGAGGAAGAGCTTTCTCTTAGTGCTAAAGGCTCTGTGAGTCGGTTGGCGCGGCAGCTCTTGCAAAGTGCCTTCAGTCGAGGTCGTGCGAAAAGAGTTTTTATCTCAGTGAATCTGAATTCCTCTCAATTGGGAAATCACCAATGGCCTGCCTACAATCGGGACTTGGCCTCCAGATTACGAAATCTTCTGAGTCAGGAGTTGATGCAAAGTCCTTCCCGAGAGCCCTGGCATCTGGAACCTTGGTTGAACCGGCAAGAGCGAGCCCAGTTGAGTGCCTTTGTTCGTGGTCTTGGCGAAGACAAGGGTCAGTCTCGGGAAGAGGAAGGGGACTTTGATACTCTGTTTTGGGATATTGGATTTCAGTTTCGTGAGAGCAAGACTCAGCCCGGTTTACTCACTTCTATCTTTAAGGGCACAAAGAATTTTGAGTTGGTGTTCCAATCCCAACTCGTCTACATGGTTTGTCAGCCGGGCAGGGGTTGTGAGAAGACAGTCCACGCTCTACCCATACAGGAATAGTTTTAAGAAAGAAAGAGCTATTGTGGTGGGAAAAAGTTACCAAACTGACTTTTGAAGGATTCCGGATCAAATCCCAACCGACTGGAAACCTGATTCTCGATCTGACGCGCAATTTCAGAAGAAATATTACTGTCTACATTGCCAGCTAAATCCTGAAAGTTCTGGGAGTTTACGAAGTCAGTAGTCACCGTATTCTGAACCTGTTGCGTAATTGTTTGCTCGATCTGCTCCTTGACTCTGTTGAATTGCTCCATTTGTACATCTTGCCCTGGTTTGGATGGATCAAAGTTGACCTGCTCATTAGTTTGAAAACTGTCTTTGATCTGATCTTCAACCTGCTTTTTGATCGCTTCGATTTCTGTCGCACCAACGGTAGTTTGTTGATTGGTGACCTGCTCTATGACTCGCTCAGTAATTTGGGTTCGAATTGAGCGGGTTCTTTCCAGGAATTGATCTTTGGTGACCACTTGGTTGATCAACTCTTCAATCGGCAAGTCCATCTGCTGCAATGCCGCCGCCTGAAGATCTCTCAGTTTTTCTTTGTTTACAGCTTCTAGTACATTCAGGTTGAGCATTTCTCCAGCACTCTCTCGAATCATAGAGCTGATAACACTCGCCTTTTCCGAATCAATTCGAATTTCTCTTTGCAGAATCTCCTGAATTGGTAGTTGATCGAAGCGCTGGGCACGACCCTTGAAGTTTTGAGCGAAATCTTTGTAGACCTTGGCGATTGCAGTTCTGTTTTCGGATCCATTGACGGCCCTGGACATTTGGTTGATGGCACTGTGTAAAACGACTCCCGCACGCTCCAGCACTTCACTGTCGTTTGGATTGAGTGAGTCAATATCTCCGGGTGGAATGTCTGGAAACATGGCTCGAATCTCGGTTTCATCCAGTCCGTTCGCTTTCAGGGTTGTGAGCGGTGTGACCATCTGCGTGATTTGATCAGCATTGGCTGCCTGACGCGCTTCAAGTGTTCCTTCAAAGGGAAGGTTTGTACCTGTATCCACTCCACCGATAGCACGAATCAAAACGTTTGCGGGTACGTTTTGAAAGGAATTGATATTGTAATTTCCCTGAGCGTCGGAGGTGGAGGAGGGCTCATTAGCATCAAACTCCCCATCCTCGTCCAGATCAAGCCAGACTCTAGCTGCTTGAATAGGACCGTCAGAGACAACACCGTTCACTGAGAAAACCGGCTGAGTAGCGACACCGTTACTGACAATGTCACCAGAGGAGCCGCCACACCCGCTCAAAGCAAAAGCGAGGAGACTTAAAGATAAACCAGCGATACGAGTGAGACATGAATTCATAGGATTCCTCCAAAATAGAACCGAACAGTGTATTAGTAAGCTATTTTAGCGCGGAGTTATGAATCTTGAAAAGTCTGGTTTCAAAATTTACAGGAATGAAGCAAGGGGCACCGTCTATGATAGAGGGTGCCCCTGGCATTAGAGACCGAATGTGCCGGAGTGGATTGGAGGGTTTTGCTCCCCCGATTTGACTGCCACTCCCGATCAGTCACAATCCTTTAGGTCCTCCGGCTGACCTGATTCATTATTGAATGATGGGTCCACCTTGCCCAAACTGGCTTCCTTGAGGTCCGCCCTGTCCGAATTGTCCACCCTGTGGCCCACCCTGTCCGAATTGTCCACCTTGTGGCCCACCCTGACCGGATTGCCCACCTCGTCCCTGTTGCCCTCCCTGGGCGTTACTATTCCCGGAATTTCTCGGTCTTCTGGCATCTCTTGCCCTCTCTACAAACTGCTCGCCATCAACCATGTCATTCACAAACTCCTCGATAGGCAGATCCATCTCTTCAAGAGCCGCAATCTGAAGTTCTCTCAGTTGTTCTTTTGCTTCTCTCAGTGACAAATCCAGTGCACGCATTTCCTGGGTAACTTCCATAATCATGGAAGCGATGGCGGAACTTTTCGTAGAGTCGAGACTACTGGATGCTTCAGCAATGATCTCCGCGAGGTGAATCGAATTGAATCCACGGGCTCTTCCTCGAACTCCCCTGGCAAAGTTTTGATAGGCTCTGCTAATCGAAGTTGTGGTCTCATCTCCATCCACAGCGCGACACATTTGCCCCATGGTGCTGTGAACAATAACTCCAGCTCTTTCCAGCTGATCACTTTCATTAGGATTAAGAGTATCCAGATCGCCTGCAGGAATTTCGGGAAACATAGTGCGAATCTCATCTTCACTAAGCCCATTGGATTCCAGCGTTGTCAGGGGGGTAATCATTTGAGTCAGGTTTTCTTTATCCGCCACCTGTCGAGCCTCTAGAGATCCTTCGAAGGGGAGGTCTGTCCCTGTGTCGACTCCTCCTTCTGCCCTTACCAAAATATTCGCGGGCACTTCTTCATAGGCATTTAATACATAATTCCCCTCAGAATCACTGGTAGTGGAAGGTTCATTTGCATCCAGAACTCCATCTTCGTCCAGGTCGATATAGACTTGAGCCGAATACAGAGGTCCGTCCGAAACAACCCCACTGATGGTAAGTACCGGGTCTGCTGTTGTGAGTGAACCGGAACTACTTCCTCCGCCACCTCCACAGCCGATTAAAAGAGCACTGACTCCCATTGCTACCAAACTTGTTTGAATTCCTTTGATGACTCGCATTCTTTCTCCTTGATTAGAGCTTTTTCTTAAAACTCTTCATTGAACTCCCGACTCAAAATTCACTTTTTTGATTCTTGACTTGAGCTTGAGTCAGAAGTTTGTGTGATTTGGTTTTACATCCAACGCCGAGTCACATTGGATTATTGTGCCATTTCGTGCTCATGTGCCCCTCGCTTAGGAGCTTTCAGGGAAGTGAACAGCCTTCCGAGGGGAGATTTGGAAGCCCACCTCAGGCTTCGTATTCTTGAATGAAGCCAATTAGAAGCAGGTATTATCTTTACATAGAGCTGGTTTTCAGGGCTTGAAGTGTTTGTTTCGCTGACTTTTGTGACTTATTTTTAAGAAAGAGAGGCTAAACAGGTGGCTGTCAAATTGACTTTCATTCTTCAGCCATGTGGGAGTAGATGAAGAAAAGCACCTTCCAAGACTCTCCTGAAAATAAATGGTCGATGGATTCCGGCTTGAGTTTACTCTTGAGTATTAGAGCTTTTGTCGATTGTAAGATAGTATATTGTATGCCTTGAAAAAGGGAGAATTCATGGGATACCGGGGTTCCCTCGTGCGTAGTTTGTTTTAACTTTTCATTTTCGTTTGCATATCGTGAACGACACAGCCCCAATCATTCAGGTAGGCAACTCAACTGGCGTTGACGGTGCTCTTTATCTGGGGAATAACAATCATGGTGTAAAAAGAGCCTTCAACGGAACTCCCGGTACCAATGATGTTGGTTTTTACACTTTGAATGGTGGCATAGCCTTGTCAACCAATGGTGAGGGAACTATTGGTGAGTTCTACATGAACGACTCAGGGAATATTGGTATTGGAACCAGCAATCCTCAAAATCTACTGCATGTAACTGGTGATGTTAGCTTGGAGACTGGATTGACAGTTGGATTTGTTGGGACACCCAGTACAGACACATTATATGTTGGAGATCCTAATTTTCATTTAGCTTACAGTTCCGGAATCAATCCGTATCCTGCATTTGACACCTTTGGATTCATAAGAGCAAGTGATACCTTTAGCTGGGCTGCAAATGACACAATCTTAGTGAACGCGTGGCATAACATGGGAGTTAGTAACGATTTGATAGGGGACCCATTTAGAACGTTCTACTCGGGTCATCTTGTGACTCCCACAAACTAGACAGGGGATGAGTTTCAAGCCTGTAGAAGCTTTACTTAATTTATCTGAGAGATTAGTTCTCTATTGGCATTCTCTCAAGTTGACTCTGAATTCGGTGAGTTGTTTAACAGGGAAGGTTTCTCACTTCAGCAGAAAGCTGAGTAGTAAGAAGCCCTCATTCTTGATAAAGAGTATGGAACAAACTCTGACGCTTGCTCTTCAATCTGCCAGAGTTTTCAGGCTTATTAACCCTTGGGGAGCATTTCTCAATACTGAAGCTTTTACCGGCCGATCTTTCATTTCCCAGGGAATCAACGGCAATCATTTGCAGGGTGACGGCTTGTCCAACCTTCAACAAAGTCATATCCACTGTGGCAATGAAACGGGAATTGGGCTGGATTATCCCACCACCCAGGACTTTACGCTCTCCGTTTTCCACATAAAAAACTACAACCCGACCTGAAGTTTCCGGTTTGTCGGTTGCATTGCCGATGGGAGAAGAGTTATCTACCTTCCCGCGAATCTGAAAAGTGTCCGTAAAAACAGTTTTGGGAAAGTCATTGCTAGCGGGGTCAATGATTGGTGGATCAGGCGCTACGGTGTCTGAGAGGACCTGAAAACCATTGCCTGGAACCAATATGGAAGATCCGGTTTCACGACCAATCACATGAATCTGGTTTTTGATGCGATCCCCATCACAAAGGGCGACCACATGAGATCCACTCGTAACTCCACTCGGTCCAGGACTAATATTGGCAATCAGACTCTGGTTGACTTGACCTCCCTCACAGTTTCGAATGAAGGTGAGATCAAAAGGCTGCAAAACATCTCCGCTTTGCTTCACTTCATAACTTAACCTTACGAGTGATCCCGTCAATTTGAGATTGGGAGGGATGGTACTGACTGTGATGGAGTCGATGGTCGAAAAGAGCTGTGATGTGAGTAGTAAAAAGAGAAGTGGCCAAAGGCGCATACTCTAATTATTTGAGAAACTTGTGAAAATGTAAAGGCAGATCAACAGGAAAGTCGTATTGGGAGCTTCACTATTCGAGCGAAAACTGGTCCAGAGAAGCAGCGACATCAGCCTTTGCTTTCAATGGCCAATTCAAGATACTGCTATAATGTAGATATGTTTCTTCTGGAAGTTGTCCATAAGTTTTGTGAATACAATGTAGGCTATGCCCTGACCGGAGGCCATGCAGTTTCTCTTCATGGAGCCCATCGAGGTACTTTTGATCTCGACTTTCTGCTGACCAGAACTGCCAAAAATTTGCAAATGGCAGAACGGGCTTTAAATGAATTGGGTTTGACTTCAGATTTACCTCTCAATTCAAAACTTATCTATGAAAACTGGATAGAGTATCAAGCGAACCGCAATCTTGTAGCCTGGTCATTCACAGATGTGAAGGCCCCACTAAGGAAAGTAGATTTGCTGGTGATCTATGATCTGGCTGATTTTGAGTTTGAAGTGATGAAAATTCAGAGGGTCTCAGTAAATGTGGTTTCAAAGAAGTCACTGATAGAATTGAAGCAAAGGGCTGGAAGGGTTCAGGATTTGGAAGACATTCGTGCGTTGACTCAATCCAGGGACAGTGAAGAATGAGCAAGTCACTGGATCAACTCATGATTGAACACGTCAAAAAGCGTGAGGAAGAATACGCGAAAAAGCCTGTTCAATACTTCAGTGATGAATACCTGGAAACCATGAGAAAGCTCAGCGTAGAAGATCGCGCAAAGCTACTGGACGAGTACCAGCAAATGCACTACTTCTTACAGAAAAACCCGTAGTTATTCCATCAAGGCTAACGGGTATAAGGTAAAAAAACTATCCTGCAAGTTGCAGCTTTCCTGGGGATGCCTTCATAAAGCTTGATCAGTTCTTGGTCGTCACTCAGGCATATTGTATTATCCACCGCTCCAGTAAATCGGGCACACCCATACTGGCACAACAATTGCAGATTCAATAATTCAAATATGGAGGATGTATGATTCAAAAACTAATAATTTGCACAGTGAGTATTCTTCTCATTTTCACAAGCACAGTCACTGCCAACGAGGCCGCTGAAAAAGCTGCTACCAGTGACCCTCAAGTCCAGGCCGAGCAAGCTAAACCAGCCGGTCCCGACGGGAAGACTCTTTATGTGACCTGTTCTGCCTGTCACGGTCAAAATGGAGAGGGGAACAAAGCACTTAACTCACCAGCTATTGCCGGACAGGAGGGCTGGTACATCAAGCGTCAACTGAATAACTTCAAAGCTGGAACTCGAGGCAAAGACCCTAAAGACATTTATGGTATGCAAATGGCTTCAATGGCTGCCATTTTGGCAACAGAAGAGATGCAGGATGCAGTCATTGAGCATATCAAAACGTTTCCAACTCCCGAGATTAAGCCAGCCGAAAAAGGTGACTCGGCGGCAGGGAAAGCTCTGTATGCAACTTGTGCAGTTTGCCATGGACAGAAGGGTGAGGGAAACAAAACCTTGAATTCACCAGGGCTTGTTCAACTTCAGGACTGGTATCTGGTGCGACAGCTCAAGAACTTCAAGTCAGGAATTCGTGGCAAGCATCCCCAGGATATCTATGGAATGCAAATGGCACCCATGGCCATGACTTTGGTAGATGACGCAGCCATTGATAATGTAGTGAGCTACATCAAGACTTTAAAAAAGTAAGCCAAACCTGACCTACGACAAAGCTCGCTTTAGTAAAGCGAGCTTTGTTAATTTTGCTATTCAGAAAGAAGGAACTTCGAGTTCCTTTGGTTTATGTAAGAAACACTTTATTTTAAAGTCAGTCCAGCGTCCGGATACTTCTCTTGAAGCAGATTAATCGCTTTGTCTCGAGCAGCCTGAAGATCTGGAGCTTCAATTTTCAGTTGTGGATTCTTGGAGATAATGATTTCTACCAGGCTCTCCAATGTTGTAATTCTGAATTCGTTTTCAAGGATTCTGGTGGTGAAGATTGATTCAGACTGTTCTGCTTGTTGAGCTTGTGCGCACATGGAAACTCCCTGTATGCCTGAAAGGCAGGATTTAAGCCTTTTTGAAGTTCATGGTAAATGCAGTTCCATGATCATCGGGGCTTGTTGATTTTTGTTTACTTTCTACTTGAATCGTACCGCCAAAGGCTTCGACCCATTGCTTGACGAGAGGCATTCCAAAGCCAGTTCCTGCTTCCTGATTTGTACCTTCAGTGCTGATGGCATGAGCAGGATCGAAAAGTTTTTCCAGAAGCTTCTGCGAAATGCCGACTCCCTCATCTCTTACACAGAGACTTACCCTTCCTTCGACTGCCTGAGCACTCAAAGTTATGGTGGAGCCTTCATAAGAAAATTTAATTGCGTTGCTGATCAAATTGTTCAAAACAGAGAGAACAAACCAACGCGGGTCTGCAAGGATGGAAAGCTCAGATGAGACTTGAGAACAATTCAGTTTCAAGTCTTTGCTATAAAGTTTTGAGTTAAATACTGCCTTTGACTCCTCAATACACTCTCTAAGGTTCACCGGCACGTTCTGAACTTCATATTTTTCTTCCTTGCTGGCGTTGTATTCCCGAATCTGGTTTAGAAAGTCCGTCGCTCTTGTGGAAATGTTCTGGATTTTACCCATGAACTGTTTCATATCCTGAAGACCCTTTTCACCTTCCATGGGGATTGAGGTGGTAAGATCCGCAAAACCTTTCACAGAGCCAAGATAATTGGCCAAATCATGGCACATCATATGCACTAGACTCTTGTATTCATCCCTGGCCATCAAAAGACTGTTTTGAAGTTGGCTGATTGTGAGGTGCGTTTTGAGTCGGGCCAGAAGCTCTTCGGTTTGAACCGGCTTGGTAAGGTAATCAACCGCTCCAAGATGAAGACCTTCCACTTTGTTTTTGGTTTCACCTGCTGCGCTCATGAAGAGAACTGGAACTTGTGCCATTCCCGGAATTTCCTTCAAGCGGCGACAGGTTTCGAAGCCGTCAATCTCTGGCATCATGACATCCAGGATGATCACGTCCGGCTTAAACTGTGGGGCCAGGCGTAAACAGTCATGACCATTCTCACAAACCATGACGTCGTATTCTCCCCGACGAACCAGTACACGTGACAAAGCATTGGCTATGAGTGGCGCGTCGTCCACCAGCATGACTCGTTTCAATTCCTGATTCTTGCTCATTCTTGTCTGGTTTTCTTGTGAATTTCGGGATTTTACCCGGAAAAACCCGTGAGCAATGATCATGCCTTCTTTTTATTGATCAGAAAAGGTTTTTTTTAATTTCATCTAAAAATCGAAACTAGCCCTGCCCAATCTCTAGTGAACTGCCCTGGGGGAGTTTCCCTTCTCGTTCAACCACTCGATCAATCAACCAGAGGGATAGTCCCAGAAGAACAATGAAAATCAGGAACAATAACGTCATAATCATGCTCCTTCATATGCTGCCAAACTTCTTCTTCGCTGCTACAGGTGCTTACAAAGTAATTCAGTTTGAGCAAATGCTCCTGAAGTAAAACCAGGAGGCTTTCATCATCAAGAATCAGAATATTACCGTTTGATTGACCGGGATCTCCCTCTGCTCCCCGCAAGAAGAGATGAATGAGATAATGGACTTGTTTCGCACTGTATCCAGCGGGCAAGTAGTGATCGAAAGAAATCTTTGAGCTACCTTCTTCATGGTAGCCCGAGTTGATTGCAACCAGTTTTACTTTGGGACTGATTTCGCGCAGTAGAGCTGACAGTTGCTCAAGTTCGGATTCGCCACAGCGGGCATCCAGAAAAGCAAGGTTAAAGGTGACTCCTTCTTCTCGATTGTTGATGAGATCCATGGTTTCCCTGAAGTCGGACAGGACATGTTCTACCTACAAAAGGATTGAGCTTGCTCATGACCCTGTCTCGAAGGCCAGGGTCTGACTCGAAATATATAATATAGTCACGCATAGGGAAGAAAATCAGTGATGATGAGGTAATCTTCCAGCCGGATTAATCTGTCTCTTCACGGGAGGTTCAGGGTAGCGGGCCTGTTCTACTCCGGGATGAATCAGTTGAGAACAGCTCATTTGAACTTTCTCATGAATCCTTTGCAGACCTTCCAGATGAAGGTAGAAGTCCTCGAGACTTTCTTCGAAGGGTTCCAGGTGATGGACTTTGGAGCTGTGACCCTGGGATATCTTGTAGCTGGCTCTTTGTTCTCTGAGCTCAACCGCCATGCGCAAAGAATCCTGACTCTCTCTTTCCAACAGTCGAAGAGAATCCATACATCCATGAACCATGTCCGGAGGGAGTTGCAAGGTGACGATACGCTCCAGGGGAACAGGTGGAAGTGCCGGTTCGGGAATACTCTCTCTTCTTTGAGGATGAATTTGTGCAAAATAGGCTTTTCTTAACTGGTTTAAAAGCAGTCCGTTGTTTGTGGGTTTTTCCAATCCATAATCCTTGAGAAAGTTCCCGATGGATCGGTAGCTGGAGGGCCCCCGAATCCCCGCCTGATTCCCCTCATAGTAGCCAAGTTTGGACAGATAATATTGAATATCTGCCATCTCATGGTCATGTACGTAGGCTTTAGAGGCACAGGAAATACTCGTGCCTAACAAGAAACTAACAGCCAATAAAACTTTTATCATTGCTCTTCCCTTTCCAATCTATCCTCCTCCTCGGAGAGCAAAAGGAGGGCATTGAGTCTTCCTGGGTTTTCAAAAGAGGAAGTTTCTTCGAACAGGCCAAATTCCCCTCAGTTGGCAAGCTTTCTGACAGTTTTGTCGATGAAGAGGAATATGAAAATCCAATTTCTTCTCGTGTTCCTTATTCTCATTTGCCCTGTCTTTGGGGTAGGAGAGAAAGAAAACCAACTTCCTGATTTACCTCGTACAAAAATTAACTCCTTCATCCAGAAGATTAGAGATGACCAGGAGATATCCAAGGATCAGCAAAGTCGTTTGCTTAGCGGTTATGAAGAGGTTTTGAATGAATTCAAACTCATTGAAGAGTTAAGCGCAAAAATTGCTGAAATCGATAGAATCCTCAAAACTTCACCTGAACAGATCCAGCAGTTGAAGAAGTCTCTTTCGGAATTTAAAAAAGGCGACCTGGAACTTGGTGAATACCGACAAATGCCTTTACCAGAGCTTGAGCAGAACCTTACCCGATTTGAATCGGAACTGGCGGGAACACGCAAGAGAATCGAATTTTTGGACTCCTCTATAAAAAAGGAAATGACAGCTCGGGTGAACCTGCCAAAGTTTCTGAGCGAGATACGCCAGCAGCTCGCTGACATTGAGCAGGGGGGGGGGTCAGAGAACTTTTCCAGTGAAGATGAACAGGTCCTTCTTGAAAATCGGCAGCAAGCATTGATTCAGCGCTTGAATCTGCAGATTGAATCCTACGAGAAGGAAATCATCAGCTTCGATCAACGTATTGAAATCCTTAAACTAAGAAAAGAACTCAAGGAAAGAGAAAGCAAGGCACAAGAGCAAAAGGTGCAGGATTTGAGAGAGCTCGTTTCCCTCAAGCGACGAGAAGAAGCGGAACTTGCCAACCTGAAAGCCCAGAAAGCCCGAGAAGAAGCCGCAAACTCTCATCCCTTGATTCAAGAGTTGACTGCTGAAATTGCTGATCTTGCAATCCGCCGAAGTGGTTCGGAAGGACTGACTGCCCGTCTGGGAAAACTTGAGCGGGAACTTCGCGAAGTGCGTACTTTGCAGGAACGTTTGGAAAACGCTTATCAAAGCCTTGTTCAGAAGGTTAAAGTAGCCGGGATGACCGATGCGGTGGGGCTTCTTTTTCGAAAGCAAAAAGATGAGATTCCGCATATGTCTCAATATCGATCCCGCTTGAATCTGATGCAACGAGAGATCAGTCGGATTCAGGTTCAGATTATTCAATTGGAAGAGCATCTGGAATCCCAGGGGGAGCAGGATGTAACCCTTGAGTTAATCAACACCAAGCTCGAGAAATCACTGGATCGTCAGCAGCGTGAAGACATTTTGCAAAGAGCCAAAGAGCTTCTTTCGACGAGACAGCAATATCTTGAAGATTTGCTCAAGGATCTCAACTCTTCCTTTTTGTTGATGGTTGATCTGGACGCGGCTATCAATCAGCTTTTGAGTCAGGCTTCTGATTTTAGCAACTACATTAATGAGAACATTCTCTGGATACGATCCAATCAGCCACTTCAGTATGTGGAGTTGAGTGAATTGACCAGTGCTTTTCAGCTAATTGCTAATCCAAACAGCTGGATTGAAGCAATGAGGATTCTCCAGGGCACTTTGAATCAAAGACCTGTTGTTGCCATCTTCTTTCTGCTTTTGCTTGTATTACAAATTCTGCTTCGCCGGACCATGATTCGTCGGATGCAAGCACTGGGCCAAAGGGTCAGAAAGTCTTATGTGAGTAGTTTTCGAAATACAGTGGAGGCTTTTGCCTACACTTTATTGCTTAGTCTGTTCTGGCCTTCCATGTGCTTTGGTATTGCCCTTTTTTGTATTGAGGGTGCACTCAACTTTGAGTTTTTGCATGCTTTGGGAATGACCCTTCTGGTTCTTGCCAAGGTGACCTTTGTTCTTCAATTTCTGAGATACCTTCTGATTCAGGAAGGTCTGGGAGAAAATCACTTTTTATGGATACCCAAGGCGATACTCAAAATTCGAAGACATCTTCTTTGGCTAACACCAATGATTGTAAGCAGCTTCTTTGTCTTTACATTTCTTGAGGAACTGTCAGGCTCTCAACATAAGGAAAGTCTCGGCCGCCTTTTTATGATCGTTTGTTTGATTGGTCTGAGCGTATTCTCCTACCGCGCATTTCACCCATCAATTCCCTGGATGGAGGAGTTATGGAAAAAGAATCCCAAGGGATACCTGAAGAAGTTTACCTGGCTTTGGTTCCCGCTGCTGATTACTTTGCCACTGGGCCTTGCGATACTCTCGGCGATGGGTTACCACTATGCAGCCTTGCAAATGCTGGAAAGACTTCAGATGAGTTTTTTGATGCTCATAGGACTGCTTGTATTCAGCTCCTCACTTTTTCGATTGATGTTTAACCTCCGTCGCTCTCTTGCCATGGAAAGGACGGAAAAAAGGGCCAAGGGAGAGGAAAAGTCTGAAGAGGCCCAGTTGAAAGATTTGGAAGCAGCTGCTCACCAGGTGGAAATTCCAGTGATTCACTTGCAAACCCAGCGATTCTTGAGAGGTTTCAGTTCGATTCTTTTTCTCGTGGGCTTGTTCACTATCTGGCTGGATGTTTTTCCGGCACTCTCAATTCTGAACAGGGTGGAATTGTGGTATGACACCATGCCAGTTGCCCAGCAAGTGACTGCTATGGATGGAAGCACCACTGTTCGCATGACCGAGCAAACCATTGCCATAACCCTGGGTGATATTCTTCTTTCTCTGATTTTTCTGATTCTAACCTGGACTGCGGTGAACAACTTACCTGGTCTTCTGGAAATCTCTGTACTCAGAAAGCTCAATCTTGAACCTGCCCAATCTTATGCAGTAGTGACTGTGTTTCGCTATAGCGTAGTCTTTGTAGGATTTGGTTTTGCCTTTTCGGCGATTGGGATAGGCTGGGGCAAGGTTCAATGGCTGGCCGCAGCCTTTACCGTAGGTCTTGGTTTTGGACTGCAGGAAATCTTCGCCAATTTTGTAGCGGGTTTAATTATTTTGTTTGAGCAGCCGATTCGCCTTGGGGACACAGTGACCGTAGGGGATACCTCGGGAACTGTTAGCAAGATTCGAATTCGTGCCACAACCATTACTGAGTTTAATCGGAAAGAACTCATCATTCCCAACAAGGAGTTCATTACAGGTCAATTGGTGAACTGGAGTCTTTCCGACAAGATCCTCAGACTGGACCTTCCCGTTGGTTTGGCTTATGGATCTGAATTGGAGAAAATTCAAAGTGTTCTTTTTGCGGTAAGCCAGGAGCACCCCAAAATCCTGAAAGATCCTAAACCTCATATCATTTTCACAAACTTTGGTGACAATGCCATCGAGTTTGAATTTCGAGTTTTTATCAATGAAATCGAAAGATTTCCCATGATTCGCTCCGAGGTTATGGAGTTGATTTACATTGAGACCAGAAAAGCAGGTCTGGAGATACCGTTCCCTCAAAGAGACTTGCATGTAAAGGAAATCGTTTCCCGGGAAGGAAGCGGTTTGCTGGATCGGATTGTGGGTGCTACCGGACGCTCTTCATCCTGAGTTTTTCCAGAATCTCTTCTGCTTTCAGACTCTCGTTGATTAGATAGAGATAGAGCGGCAGATGTCGATCCTCTTGCACTGGAGAAGGAAGTGAGCCAACTCTCAAGGCCCCCATTTTTTCGTAAAAACCGGCAGCGAAAGGATCACTGCAAATCAGGAAAAAGTCACAGTTTTGTGCTTTCAGAAGTTTCAGGCTCTCTTCCCACATCTTCCTGCCCAGGCCTTTTTTGAGGTGCCTGGGGTCAAGAAAGAAATACTCCAGCTCCATAATGTCCTCAGTATTTCGAATTCCCAGGACACCCAGAGTCTCTTTTTCAATTGAAAAGGTGTAGAGCTGTAGAGCAGTGTTTTGAAACTCTTCCAATGAGATTTCCAGATCAGCTTTGGCTTTCTCCATAAATTGCGGGCTGTAGCCCCAACTGGCTTTGGAGTCAAGAATCAGTCTGTTGATTAGTTCCAACTGATTTTGATGAAGCTTTCGAAACTCAGGCTTTGCGTTGATAGTGCCCAGATTTTCCCCCCTGTTTTTCCAGAAGACAGATTTGGGAAATGGCCATTTCTTTGTCCACTGCCTTGCACATATCATAGATGGTAAGACAAGCAACGCTGACGGCTGTTAAGGCTTCCATCTCTACTCCCGTTTGAGCACTTGTTTTCGCCATTGCTTCCACCCTGACTCCCTCGGATTCAATTTCAAACTCAAGTTTCACTTTGCTCAAAAGCAGAGTATGGCACAAGGGAATGAGATCTGATGTTCGCTTGGCACCCTGAATCCCTGCGATATTGGCGGTTGTGAGGACATCACCTTTTTTATGCTGATTGGACTGAATCATTTGAACAGTTTCTTCCTTCATTTGAATGAAACCTTGAGCGACAGCTACTCTTTGAGTCGTTTCCTTGTTACCCACATCGACCATGCTCACTTTGCCCCGGGAATCCACATGAGTTAATTCATTGCACACAAAGACGCCCTTTCTCTAGTTCTTTGGAAATTTGAGGTGATCGCTGCTGAGTTGATTGCTTGACCATTTTTTAGCGAGTGAAGGAAAACTTGGTTCGATGAGTCGGAGCTTTTCCTCTGTTTTCCATTGTAAACGAATGCAACTTTCCAGTTGATCAGCTTTCAGCTCGGGAAAGAATCTGATAAGTAATCGAAAGTATTCGGGATGGTCCATGAGCTGCTGTTTCATATAGTTTTTCAGGAGTGCGGCATGGGCTGCCCTGTGACGGTCTATTAGCAACATGAGAAACTCGTCTAGTCGAAACCCGTCCTGTTCGAGCCATAGTAAGCAGTCAAGAACCTGGGTTGGAGTAAACCAATGACTGGCGATTCCTCCTTGAATCAGGAGCTCTGAAGCTTTTTCACTACGACATTGAAAGAGGGTTTTGAAAATTGAGAACCCGAAGAGAGGAGCGTACGCCTTGAGTCTTTGCACCAGAAACATGAAGTATTCCATATCTCCATGATGAACGAGCTGGATGGCGGTGCGAACTGCAAAAGAACCGCCTTCCTGCATAAGAAACAACAAGTCTTTTTCCACTCCCATATTGGTTTTAGTTTCCAGGAACTCAATGAGTTCATTTCGCATTTCTTGTTTGAGCTGGATCTCGGAGAAAATTTCTTCAAGATAGCGTCGGGGATGAGGACTGTTGAAAATCAAAAACGAAAGTAGATATTTACGCTTTTCCAAATCACTGGTTGCTGCGAGAGCACGGTCTGCTTCCCGAGCCAGCAGTTCATATTCTGTATTGCGAATTTTAGCAATTACTGACAGGACAAGTTTGTCTTTTTCCTTGTCACTCTGGATGTATTTTTGAAACTCTTCGACTCTAAGTTTCTTCTCCCAGAAGTCGAGCTGTTTGACCGAGCGACTGGCACCAGCTGCCTTGGCAACTTTTGATCCTGTGAGCTTTTGCTTCTGCAGACTTACGACCTCTTTGACCAGTTCTTTGGATGAATCATTCTTTTGAATTTCCTGCCAAAGCTTGTGAAGTTCCTTTGAAGGAATCTGCAAAGCGCTATACCAGACGCGAGGGAGCTCCTTTCCCTTTTCAACAGAATCCTTGTAGAACTCGGCGCAGGCCTCGTGATCATGAAAGGCTAGAACTCTGGCGAGATCGCAGGGGGTAAAGTCATTTTCTCTGTGTAGGCTGAGGAGTTGCAGGAGCTGATGTTTGTCCAGATTTTGCTGAAGAAGTGAGTCCCGATAGCTGTTGTAATAAAGAAATCCTTCTTCTTTGATCTCTTGAATGATTTCGTCAATTCCGAAGGTCTTGGAGTTGCCATTGCGGGGATTCACGCCAAGGCGGGGTGGCAGGGAGCGAATGGCTGACTTTCTACCGGGAAGACACTCAAGGCCGAGAAAGAAGGCTCTGCCATTAGCACATAGAGAGCTCATATGCTCAAGACTGCTCAAGGAGGAATAAAGCTCTTCATCCAGTTCTTGCAGATAGCTGAACTGGCAAGGACCATTGAGGACCTTGCCCAGGAAACATCTTTGAATGGAGTCCAGCTGAGAGGGCTTGGACTCATTGAGTTCACAGACCAGAGAAAACACAGGATTGTTTTTGCAAACTGCGGCCAATTCTGTCAGGCGCATGGAATTTGCAACAATCAGGGAGCGGCTGGAAGAGACTTCATCCTTCAAGGGCAAATTCAAAGCAGTGGACAGGAAGCGAGCAAGTCTGTGTGAGTTTTCATCCCGGGGGATGATGTTTTCAAATTTTAAAAAATTGTCCTGAACAATATCCACAAATCTTAAACAGCTTTCATAGAGTGCTGTTGTGTCGTACTGGTAGTTCTCCAGGATTTCACAAAGAGTCCCGTCATCATCTATGGAGCCCAGAAGTACATTGGAGCCTTGTATATACAAGGAGGTTTTCAAATCTCCCCTGGATTGAATCTCCAGTTGTCTTTTGGCCCTTTCCAGAATCCGGGGATGAAAGACATGATTTTTGTTTTGGTCCTTGAGAACCTTTCTTAAGTTATTTTGCTCATGAAGCTCCATGGCCAGCTGTAACTTTTCCAGCTCAAAAGTTTGGGTGTTATAGCCATTTTGTTCCAGTGTCTGAAGGAGTTCTTTGGCACGCTCGAACAACCCCAGTTCGCGATAAATCTCCAGGACCTTTATAATATCCTGAGTATGATCTGTCTCGAGCGTGAATAACAGGTTCATGCAGTACAAAACTTTTTGGTATTCCTGCAGTTGCAGATGTACCTTGATCAGGTCCCTGAGTATCCTTTCGTCCTTCTTGGATTGAGCATAGGACAACTCTAAAAATCTGCGGGCCTGACGATAGTTTTCCAGCTTGATGTGAATTCTTCCCAGTAGATACAGGACGGGCAGATCTCTTTCACCTTCGGGGATAGAGTTTAAAAGCCCGAGCGCGCCCTGCCAGTCTTCCTGCCCAACAAGCTCTCTGGCTCGCTGGAGAGTGGAGGCGTGCATCTGACTATGTCTGAGGGATCGAATTTCACTCATGATGAACTGATAGTGTAACGAAATTCCGGCAAACTCACTAGGGATGGGTCAAAAAACTAGGGATTAACCTCGGGAAAGAAGTAGTGCAGAGAATGACGCATGTGGGTTTTCCAGTAATACCATTCATGACCACCAACGCTGATGCGACTTTGGTACTGAATTCCCAATCGACTCAAAAGCGACGCCATCAGAGCGGTCATTTGTTCCCCACCATCCATATTGGCGCAACCCAGGTAATAATTGGTTCTCAAGGGAGCCTTTTGAACAATCTCGTCAAAAATCTTGAATTCCTTTGGCCAGAATGCGCTGGACTCACCTCCTGCCAAACCGTAGGAGTCCTGATAAAAGATACTTGTTCGAACACTGACCAATCCTCCCAGGCTAAAACCGAGAATAGCTCTTTCATGCCTATTTTCACTGATTGGAATTCCTTCTTGTTTGGCCCAGTCCAGGAGTTCCAGTCCAAGGAATTTCTCAAACTTTGCATTGTAGATGTAGTCGTTATCCCTGGCTCCCGGCTTCGGACTGACCAGCAGGCAAAGAAAAGGCAGGGTTAGTCTTTTGTGAATCAAATTGTCAAAGAGCGTAGGAAGGGGAAAGAGATCTACACATTCACGTCCATCTTGGAGGACCAGAAGTGGAAATTTTTTGCTTTGGTCAAAACGGGGAGGAGTGTAGAGGTAGACTTCCCGGGCTTCCTTTAGTGAGGCTGTTTTTACCTCATAGCGCTTTAGACTGCCCTGATCAATGTGCTTGCGATGATAGATTTCAAAAGGTTCACGATAGGCTTTCATTCGAATCATTGAGTTAGTTCCCATGGTTCCATTAGTGAAACTGGATGAGTTGTGAGGGTCTAAAGTCCATTGTCCATCAACTACCCATTTGTAAAAGTAGACTCCAAAGGGGGATGCAGGAAGCTTGAAAACGTATCCACCAAAATTTTTGGAATACTTGATGCGGGTTTCCGTTCTCCAGTGATTGAAGTCTCCAACCCAAAAGACCTCCTTTCCCTTTTTTTCAGGTAGAAAGAAGTAAATTTCGTGATCAAAGCAGTTGGGTCCGGGATTTAGTTTGTCAATTTTCATGGGATCCGTTCCTTAGTTTCAGCGCAGATTTGGTATGTGATTTGCGAAGGGATTCTGTAATGTACCTCAAGCCAATATTTACAGGATTGTTCATTTTTTGTCCAAATTTGCACAAGGCTACAGATTATCAAATTTGTTGGATTGACACACAGGAAGTCCTGTTGCGAAGATGGGGATTCACATTTGCGTAACGCATTTGGGAGGGTGAGCACTATGTCAGGAATTATGAACCTCGAGCCTCTGCATAGTATTACAGACGGTGATACTGAGTATGAACTGGATTTGATCTCGAATCTTGTCGCTGACTGCGATGAGTTGATGGGGGAGCTGATTCAGGCCTTCGAGGCACAGGATTTGGAAAAGTTTGGTTCTCTGGCTCACAAGTTCAAGGGTAGCCTTCTGTATGTTGCCGGTGAGCCCATGGCAAGCTACGTAGCAGCTTTGGACAAAGAGGCTCGCCGGGAGAACAAGTTTCCAAGCAAAGAGACTTTCGAGCAAATCCAGAAAGATTTCAACGAACTCAAAGATGCATTGAATGAATACATGGATGAGTTGGAGTAAATGAGTTCAAAACCAAAGGTGCTGGCTGTCATACCAGCCAGATATGCAAGCACAAGACTTCCCGGTAAACCCCTTATTAAAATTGCTGGTCGAGAGATGGTTCTGCGGGTTTGCGACCAACTGAAAAAATCGAAATCCCTGGACGACTTTGTCGTTGCAACTGACGATGAAAGGATCCACAGCCTTGTCACTCAAAGCGGTTACAGTTCCTTGATGACCAGGGCAGATCATCCCACTGGAACCGATCGTATGGTGGAAGTAGCCAATCAAAGAGATGCAGAGCTCTATCTGAATGTTCAGGGAGACGAGCCATTCCTTGACCCTTCGGTCCTGGACGATTTTTTGGCAGCTTTTGAAAAGAGTGAAGGGGACTTTGACGGGGGAACTATGGCAAGCCCTCTGAAAAGCCTTGAAGAGCTATCAGATCCCAATGTTGTGAAAGTTGTGATTGATCATTACGGCAAGGCCTTGTATTTTTCACGGGCAGGCATACCATATGATCGAGAATCAACGGAGGCTTTGGAGGGCTGTTATCGCCACATAGGGGTTTATCTCTACAAGCGACAAACACTTCTTGAGTATCCAAAACTAAGACCTTCAGCTTTGGAAAATCGTGAAAAGCTGGAGCAGCTGAGGCTTTTGCAGAATGGAAAGAGTCTTTTTGTATACGAGACCACACACCACTCCATGGGTATCGATACCCCTCAAGATTTGCAAAAAGCTGAAGAGCAACTTCGTTCTTGATCCCGTTTATTCGAGGTTTTCGTGAAAATTATTTTTGTCACTGGTGGCGTTATTTCATCGCTTGGTAAGGGGATTTTCAGCGCATCCCTCGGGCATCTTCTCAAGAGCAAGGGACTAAAAGTCAGCATTCAGAAACTTGATCCCTACATTAATGTGGACCCCGGAACCATGTCTCCCTATCAACATGGGGAAGTTTTTGTTACCGATGATGGAGCAGAAACTGATTTGGACATTGGTCACTACGAAAGATTTTTGGATGAGAGCCTGACCTCCACAGACAATGTGACCACCGGACAAGTCTACTGGAATGTGATTACCAAGGAGCGTCGAGGTGATTACCTGGGGGCAACGGTCCAGGTGATCCCGCACATCACCAATGAAATTAAATCCAAGATTCTCAATGCGGCGAGAGAGCACAGTACGGAGGTTCTCATCGTTGAAGTCGGGGGAACAGTTGGCGATATCGAGTCCCTGCCCTTTTTGGAAACCATTCGTCAAATTCGCCAGGACCTTGGCCGGGAAAATGTGCTTTATGTGCATTTAACTTTGGTTCCCTATTTGCAGTCTGCAGGGGAATTGAAAACCAAGCCCACTCAACACAGTGTGAAGGAGTTGCGCTCCATTGGAATCAGCCCTGATCTGATTGTTTGTCGAACTGAGTCAACCATCAGTGATGAGATCAAACAGAAAATCGCCCTCTTTTGTAATGTGAGCAAGGAAAGTGTTTACGAATGCAAAACTTGCGACTCCATTTATCAGGTTCCCCAGGCTTTGAAAAAAGAGGGAATTCTTGAAAATATTCAAAGCCTGTTGAGGCTTGAGTATGACAAGGAAGAAAAGAGCTTTTTGTCCGATTACACTCAAAAAGAGTCCTCAGTAAACTCCAGAACCAGAATTGCCATGGTGGGGAAATATACAGAGCTTCATGATGCCTACATGAGCGTCACCGAAGCCTTGAAGCACGCCGGTGTCTATCACGGGACCAAAGTTGATGTGGAGTTTTTAGACAGTGAGACCTGGGATGAAGAAGCTCTCAAAAGATTTAGTGGAGTCTTGATTCCCGGAGGTTTTGGTTCCCGTGGTATTGAAGGCAAGATTTCGATTATTCGTCATGCACGAGAGAACAAAATTCCGTTTTTTGGAATCTGTTTGGGAATGCAGTGCGCTGTAACCGAGTTTGCCCGGTATGTTTGTGGAATTGAGGATGCAAACTCACGAGAGATTGATGCTGACTGTTCCCATCCAGTAATTGATATAATGGCTGATCAGAAAGCCATGGACAAGAAGGGAGGGACCATGCGACTGGGTGCCTATCCCTGTGTCTTGAAGAGTGGCTCAAGGACAAAAGAAATTTATAGTAATGTAAGAAAAATCAGTGAGCGTCACAGGCATCGATTTGAAGTGAATAATCGATATCTGGAGCAATTGAGTGAGAATGGTTTGGTATTTTCAGGAACCTCACCGGATGGAAATTTGGTTGAGATTGTAGAATATCCTGATCATCCCTTTTACATCGGGTGCCAGTTTCATCCCGAGTTCAAGTCTCGACCGCATCGTCCACACCCACTCTTTCAGGCTTTTGTCGAAGCCTGTGTAACTTTTGGGGGAAAGTAAAATGATAAAAGCAACGACCGAATTCGAATGTGCTACTTATAAAGTCGGAGGGAAGCATCCCTTCATTTTGCTGGCAGGCCCCTGTGTGGCTGAGAGCAGAGATCTGGTCTTTCAGGTTGCCGAGCACATGCTTGCTGTCACCAATGAATTGAAGATTCCCTATGTATTCAAATCCAGTTTTGACAAGGCCAATCGAAGCTCGATCAGTGGCTATCGTGGACCGGGAATCGAGAAGGCTTTGGGCTGGCTTCAGGAAGTGAAAGAAAAGTTCAATATCCCGATTGTTACGGATGTTCATCTTCCCGAGCAATGTGCCATGGTGGCTGAAGTTGCCGACATCCTTCAAATCCCTGCCTTTTTGTGTCGACAAACGGATCTGGTCCAGGCGGCTGCTCAGACGGGTAAGGTTGTGAATGTGAAGAAGGGGCAGTTTCTTTCCCCTTGGGACACCAAGAATATAGTAGAAAAGGTACGCTCCTGTGGTAACGAAAAAGTGATGATTACAGAGAGGGGATGCAGTTTCGGTTACAACAATCTCGTTGTGGACCCCCGCTCATTTCCTGTAATTCGCGAAACTGTGGGTGCACCCGTTGTCTTTGATGCAACTCACAGTGTTCAACTTCCCGGTGGACTCGGCTCTTCAACCGGTGGACAAAGGGAATACATTCCCAATCTCGCAAGAGCTGCAGTTGCAAACGGTATTGATGGATTGTTCATGGAAACCCATCCAACTCCGGAGAAGGGATTGTCTGATCCGACAACAATGTATCCACTCCATGATATGAAGAACTTGCTGACCACTCTCAAATTACTCGACACCATTGTGAAGGATCACTCCGAATGAGTATCAAAGATGCCGTACAGAGTGCGCGCAATCTTCTTGATGTAGAAACCAGAGCTCTGGAAGGTTTAAAGAATCTCGTAGAAGAAGAGAACTTTCACAGCACCGTTGAGATTATCCTCAACTGCAAGGGTCGGGTAGTGGTCAGCGGAATGGGAAAGTCGGGCATTATCGGTCATAAAATCGCTGCAACTCTCGCATCTACAGGGACTCCTGCTTTTTTCATGCATCCCGGGGAAGCTTTGCACGGTGATTTGGGAATGACACGAAAGGAAGATGTTTTCTTGCTTCTTTCCAACAGTGGAGAGACAGAGGTGATTCAATTACTTCCTTCTTTGAAGTTGTTTGGCAACAAAGTGTTGGCCTTGACTGGTAAGGCTGAGTCTACCCTGGCAAGAGAAGCTGATGCTGCCATTGTTTACACGATTGATGAAGAGGGTTGCCCTATTGGTCTGGCCCCGATGGCTTCAACAACCGCGACTTTGGCCCTTGGAGATGCTATTGCAGCTGCACTCATGCATGTAAGAGGATTTCAAAAGAAGGACTTTGCCAAATTTCATCCCGCAGGAAGTCTTGGTCGCAGACTACTCACAAGAGTTAAGGATTTGATGACTTCTGATTTTCCCTGTGTGCTGCATTCAGTGAGTTTGTCCGCAGCATTGCAAAAGATGATCGAAACCAATCTGGGAGCTGTTTTTGTCATTGACGAGAAGAAAGATTTGCTTGGCTTGATTTCTGATGGTGACGTCAAGCGCTTGATTCAAAAAGGCGAGAAATTTCTCCAATTGAATGTGATTGATGTTATGACGAAGAGTCCTCGCTGTGTAGAGCAGGATACTTTGGCAGAAATTGCCTTGAGGGAAATGGAGAGTGGTGGGCGCTTGATTTCAGTGATGCCCGTAGTGGACTCCCATGAATCCGGCAAGCTTGTTGGCTTGCTTCGAATGCATGATATTTTGCAGGCAAAGATCAAGTAATGAAAGAGATCAAAGCTATATTTTCCGACGTTGACGGTGTTCTTACGGATGGACGTTTGTTCATCGATGGAGATGGCGAGGAAGTATTGAAAGTCTTTGATGTGAAGGACGGGATGGGTATCAAATTGGCCCAGAAGTATGGAATCGTCTTTGGAGTCATCAGTGGTCGCGGATGCAAGGCCCTGGAAGCACGCATGGAAGATTTGCAGGTAGAAGAGGTCCATCTTAAAATCAAGGACAAGCTGAACTTGCTCAAAGGCATACTTGAGAAATACAAGATTCAGCCTGAAGAGTGCCTTTATATCGGAGACGATCTCAATGATATCGAGATCGGTTCCTTTCTGATGGAGCAGGGTGGCTGGTTTGCGGCTCCATCTGATGCAGTTTTGAGGGTGAGAGAGAGTGCGAACTATCTTTGTGAGTCCGCTGGGGGCAGAGGGGCTGTGAGAGAAGTTGTGGATCGAGTGATCGAGGAAAAGAAGATTACAAGCACTTATCTCGACCGAAATTAAAAGAGAACCTTTCAAGCACTCTTTATCTCTGCGATAATGCAGACAAAATATGTTCAAAACTCTCGTAAAATGGGCTGTGTTCCTGCTAATCCTATTTGGTCTTCACAAACTTTATGACCGTTACTTTGTAAGAGGTTTTGAAATCAGTGGAGGCTTCACTGGAAGTGATGACCCCTCGATCAAGGTGGAAAAGGTTCAGATTCAATCCTTCAATGACAAGGGTATGGTTCGCTTCCGGCTCTTTGGCAGCGAGGCCAGATTTCTTGAAAAAGAGGGCAAAGTAGAGGTTCGGCCGGTCAACCTGTTGATTTATGATGATGAGATTGAGTACATGCAGGAGATCGCAATTCTGGCCAGAGAGGGTTATCACTATGAAGCGAAACCTCCATTCTTTGAGCTGATAGGTGATGTGGAGTGTAATATCGCGGTAGCCACGGATGTAAACAATCGACTGGACTCAATCCAGTACATTCGAAAAGTGTTTACTAGCAAACTTTTGTATTATCCCGATTTGCAAAAGTTTGTGAGTCCCGGAAAATTTAAAGTGATCGACACCAAGAACAATTCTGTCATCACAGGGGACTCTTTTATATATTATGGACAAAGAAATTCCATCGAGGTTCAGGGAAATGTGGATTCAGTCTTTCAGGAGCACCCGGATCTCGTACTGGAGGAATTGAAACGAGGTTTTCATGAAGGTAGCTGAAAAGCTTCTTTTATTCGGGTTATTGACTATTCTGAACCCAATTTTGATGGCTGCTCCCTACAATGCCAAGGAAAGGGTTGTTACCAAAGCGCTGTATTCCTATTTCAACCAAAAAACCGGTGAGCTGGTACTCAAGGGAAATGCACAGGTAAAACGGGATGACTTGTCTTTGTTCGCTGACAAAATTTTGTACATGGAGAAGAAGAAGGAAGCTTTTGCTACTGGAAATGTGAAACTGGTCAGTGCCGACTTCACTCTGGAGGCAGGTCAGATTCGCGTTTATCTGGTAGGCAACGAAACCCTCAAGCGAATGAGTGAATCAGATACTCTCGTTATTGCGCAAAAGCATCCAAGGCTTCTTGAAAAGGCGGACAAGGGTGACTTGTTTAATCAGGTGACTGCGGTGGAAATCAAGTTTTTCAAGGGAAGAGAAACAATAGAGTCCTTCGAGAATGTAAAGATGGTGCAACTGAAGCAAGAAGGGGTGGAACTACTCGAGCAGATGGTGATCACTGGTGAGTATATGGAATACAAGCATCTTCAAAAGAAAGCCCTTGTGAAGAACAATGTAAAGCTGGAAAGCAAGGACCTTGGTGGGGAAGGTGAGCGTCTGATTTACTATCAAAACGGAAACAAGTTTTATCTGATCGACAGCGCCAAGGTTTATGAGTACGACAAGCGTGGAAAAGTTGCCAATACAATTCAGGGAAACAAGATTCTCCATTTGATTGATGAAGGTCGAACCATACTAATGGGAAATGTTGAGGGAAGTCTGGAATATGACGGATAATCCATTACAGTCTCAGTTAAGCGTCCATTCCATTCAAAAAGCCTACAAGGGTCGCCGAGTTGTGGAAGAAGTCAGTGTATCACTGAAAACCGGAGAGATTATTGGTTTATTGGGTCCCAACGGTGCCGGAAAGACGACTTCCTTTTACATGATTGTTGGCCTTGTGAAACCTGACAGCGGTTCTATCTATCTTGATGAGCGCGAAATCACCAGTTTACCAATGTATCAAAGGTCCCGCCTGGGAATCGGATATTTGGCCCAGGAGGCCAGTGTTTTTCGCCATCTAACAGTGGAAGAGAATATTCTCGCCATCCTTGAGTTTTATGAATCCAGTGCCAGCAAGCGTAAGGACAAAGCCTGGGAGTTAATCGAAGAGCTGAGTCTGAATCACGTGGCGAATACAATTGGCATTTCTTTATCAGGTGGCGAGAGGCGCCGTGCTGAAATTGCCCGTGCTTTGGCCACAGATCCGTCTTTTCTGCTATTGGACGAGCCCTTTGCTGGAGTAGATCCCATCGCAGTGAGTGAAATTCAGGCGATCATAGCGAAATTAAGGGAAGAGAAGGGTATCGGGATTCTAATTACAGATCACAATGTACGCGAAACCCTCAAGATCACAGACCGCACCTATGTAATGAACAAGGGGAATATTCTTGTCCATGGTGGAGTCGAAGAGATTACTTCCAATGAAGAAGCCAAAAAAATCTATCTTGGCGACGACTTTAAGATGTAGGAGTTTTTATGGGAACACAAGTTCATCCAGCAGGAGTCGCAGGTTTCTTCTATCCGAAATCAGCGCAGGAACTTGAGGAAACACTTGAGGAATTGTTTAACGACTCTCAAGCCCTAAAGATTGGAGCAGTCAAAGCTTTGATTGTTCCCCATGCAGGCTATATTTACAGTGGAAAGACTGCGGCTCGTGCCTATGAGTCACTGCGAGATCAACAATTTGATCGCGTAATCATCCTCGGCCCAACACATCGAGTTTATTTTCCCGGGATTGCACTTCATGATGCGAGTGCATTTCAAACTCCCCTTGGTGAGCTTGAGTTGGATCAGGAGTCCTTGAAAGAGCTTGCTGCCGAAGTTCCCAATGCTGCTTATGCTCCTGGTGTTTTTCAGGATGAACACTGTCTTGAAGTTCAGTTGCCTTTCTTGCAAAAAATCTTGAAGGGTTCTTTTCAAATTCTGCCAATCCTTATTGGAGATACAAATCCGAAGACACTCAATGAACTTTCAAACTGGCTGCGAAAGTTTGGGCAGAATCAATCGACACTTGTCATTGCCAGCACCGACTTCTCGCACTTCTTCCCTAAGGGAACCGCAAAGAAACTGGACTTCACTGGCCAGGAGTCGATCCTCGCTCTGGATGCTCAAAATTTGTGGGAGGCGCAAAAAAGGGAAGAGACTGCCCTGTGTGGAGTCAGCGCCGTTTATACGACAATCAAGTGCTTTGAAGACGGAAAAATACACTTTGTAGATTATTCTCATTCGGGCATGGTTACCGGAGATAACTCCTCAGTGGTTGGCTATATGTCCTTCGTGCTTCAGGAAGGTTAGTATTTGAATCTGGAAAATCAAAAAATAGTGATTCTTGATGATGATCCGATAGTCTGTGAAGTGACATCCAGGCTTCTTGAGATGCAGGGTTTTGCTCATACGGTTTGCTACAATGGAAAGGAAGCACTGGATAGGATTGAGAAGGAAAGCTATCCCTTGATATTGCTGGATTATTCCATGCCTGATATGGATGGAATCGAGTTTCTGGGCAAAGCTCGCGAACAGGGTTATGAGGGTGAAGTCGTAGTTGTTACCGGAAACTCAAGCTACGAAATGGCCGTTCAGTTTCATGATTTGAATGTCTATGACTTTCTGAACAAACCCTTCCAGGCGGAATAATTGACCCATGTGGTAAGAAAAGCTCTCGAAAAGAGAAGTCTGGTAATCAATCTCAACTACTCTTGAGACAGCAACATCTTGAACTTCAGGAAACACTGGCCCAGTACGAGTCCAACATTAGTTATCAAAATCGCCTTTTGGATTTGATCGATGTTTTCCAGGAGCTGGGTAAATTTAGTGTTCTTGGCGAACTGCAGCCCTTCATCATCGCAACTGTTACACGAATGATGATAGCAGATCGCTCGACCTTGTTTTTGGTCGATCACAAAACCAACGAACTTTACTCTCAGGTCGCAGAAGGAATGGGAACCAAAGAAATCCGTTTTCCGGTAGGAGTGGGAATCGCTGGTTCGGTGGCAAAAGAGAGTGAAACAGTAATGACAATTTGAGTTATTTGGCTGTGAGTCAGATTTTGAAAGCCGAGGCAATGGTTCATGCTCAAAATGCGAAGAAAGATATTGTCTGGTCGACTCTGGAGCGTGATTTAAAGCTTGAACCGGACGTGTGGAAGCCCATGCGTCCTGTATTGTCCCATCTGATTCGAAATTCGATTGACCATGGGCTCGAGCAAAATATGGATCGCGTTCAGAAGGGTAAGGAGGCTCAGGGAAGTGTCTTTTTTGATTATTCCCAGACTTTGCATTCCGGACAGGCCTGGCATGAATTCATTATTCGGGATGATGGCCGTGGAATGGAAGCTGACAAGATATTTTTGAGAGCAGTTCGCCTCGGTCTGGTTGCTGAAGAGCAGGAAGAAGAGTTTTCCACTTCAGAGAAGCTTAGATTGATTCTTTTGCCTGGTTTTACCACTCGCGAAGAAGTCAGCGAAACCTCGGGAAGAGGTGTTGGTATGGATGTAGTCAAGGCAGTGGTGGAGGACGAGCTTCAGGGAGAGATTCGTATCGATTCGAAAGTGGGTAAAGGCACAGAATTTAAATTGTTTGTGCCGCTCTCGATTGGCTCCTGAGAAAGCCTCAGGCCCTGTTCGTGCCAGTGGCCTTCTTTTGAGAATTCTGTTTTAAGTTGTTTACTGCTTCGTAAGCAATGATTTCACCCGTCTTCAAATTGGCTTCAAAAAGTGGGTGGGCTGCAAATCGCTTCCCGGGATGATCTTCGCGAATGTAGTAAACTGACTGCATTTTTGTCCTCAAAGTCACTTCTAAAGTTTGCCTCTCTCTTACCAAAAAGTCATTCAAAGAAGGCTCATTTTACCAAACTTCTGTACGAATCACTTTAAGAGATGCATATGAGATTGAGCCAGTTGAGTGTAATATAGAACAAAAAAATTACAAGGGGTTGACAGGACTTTTTGTGAAAAATTTTTGAAAAGAGGATCATACGAAAATGGATTGGAACTGCGTATATTTGACAGCTTTTCGGGTGGAAGAGCAGGAATCTGGAAAGAAAGTGGCCCGTGAAATCAAGAACCAAAGCGGGCTGGACCCTGAATCCGACGGTGGTTTGCAAAGCTTCCTGGAAATTCTGGTGAAGCAAATGAAGTCACGAAGACCCTCACTTGCACCCACAGCTGCCTGCAAAGCCTATCAATTTTCTGAGGACTCTCTTGGTCAGGAAGATGAAAAAGTTTGTGAGCAACTCCTTCACGCGGTGAGTTTGAGTCAATTTAATTCCTACGCAAATATTCTTGCTGGAAAGTATGTTCACTCCCCCAAGAGTCGTAAGGGAATCCTTTTTGTGATCAACGCGAATGTGGAAATCAAAAAGAACCTCTCACCCTGCCTTTTGGTCTTCAAAACGGATTTTCAGCCTGGCTTTATCCCTGAAGGAAGTGAAATTGCAGCCCAAGAGGAATTGATTCTTCCTGAGTTAAAGAAAGGACTGCAGTTTCCCTATTTTGATGGAGCGAATTTCCAGTTCAATCAACTGGTGATTTTTCAGAAGAGTCAGGCGGACTATTTTCAGCGAATGCTGCGACTTCAATCTCTGCCCGACAACGATGAGATTGTGGATGAAGCATTGCATGACCAATTGGAAGAGAAGCAGCCGGGAGCTTTTGAAAAGTACTTTCGCTTGCCTGAAGAAGACCGGCGAGTGAAGAGAGAGGTTTTCGGTGCAGCCAGAATTGTTCAGGACAATGATTTATTGCCGAGCGACGATGTTGTTCATGTAACGAAAAAGACTCAGGCTCAGGTCGTCGATAATAACGCGAAACCCGTTCGTCTCAGGCTTAGTATTGATGATGGACTCAGGTTTGAGGGTAAGGCTGATCAGCTCAATCAATCCTATTATTTCGCTCAGGAAGGAATGGAGAAATTTCTTATAATTCGTGGTCATAAATTTGAGACCAAGAGTCATTTTCAGGCGGTTGAGTTTATGAAGCTGGAACGACTCGATGAAGTTTTGCAAAGAATCAGCGCTGACCAGCTCCCAGCCTCCAGCTCAAATGATGAACCAGAAATCACTCCAGACGATGAAGATATGTTAGAATAGAGCTATGGATCAAGTGAATTTACAAAGTAGCTTACTGATGCTACAACAGCTTTCTACCCAAGCTCTCAAGCAATCTTTGGACGCAGCGGAATTGGTTGCTGGTCTGGTTGCAACGTCGGCTCCGGTTTCTCCGGAAGGGGTGGGAACAAATATTGATCTCAAAGCCTGAGCAAATTTTCGGCTTGAACCACAGTAGTTACCGCAGCAATCCTATCCCATGAACATCCGCCAGCTTCATCGAAACTTTGTTAATATCAAGCGATTTCAGGAAATCGTGTCTGTATTGACCAAATATGGTTTTACGGACCTTCTTGACTTTCTGCATGTGGATCTGGCGTTGGGATTGGCGAAGAAGGTTGGTCTTGTATCCAAAGATTACCAGTTCATGCCAAGGGCCAAGCGATTGCGCCTTGCTGCGGAAGAGCTGGGCCCAACCTTTGTAAAGTTTGGTCAAATTTTATCCACTCGGGACGACATCCTTTCCAGTCAATATCTTGAAGAACTTCAGAAACTTCAGGAAGAGGTCAGCCCGGTATCCTATCAAGAAATTGAAAGAGAGCTGCTGCGGGCTTACGAGATTGAATCTCTTGAAGAAGTCTTTGCGCATTTTGACACGACTCCTTTGGCAACAGCCTCCATTTCACAGGTTCACAAGGCTCAGCTTAAGTCTGGCGAATGGGTTATTGTCAAGGTTCAGCGTCCCAACATTCTGGACTTAATGCAGACGGATCTTGTAATTCTCAGCTATATAGCCGCCTTGATTCAGGAGCAATTGGGAGATCCAGATGACCCTGCCAATTGGTCAAGAATCCTTGAAGACTTTATGAAGTATGTGGTCGAAGAGCTGGACTTCAACCGGGAAGCTCGTTTAATGCTTCGCTTCGGCGATATGTTTGATGACTGGAAAGAAGTTCATGTACCCAAAGTTTATCTGAATTACTCCAATCGGAAAGTATTGGTGCAGGAGTATATCGATGGTCACAGTCTTGGCAATCTCAATAAGTTTCGATTGGGAGTAGAAGAAAAAAAGAAAATCGGGGAGTCTTTGATTCGCTCATTCTTTGTGATGGTTTTTCAGGAAGGCGTTTTTCATGGTGATCCTCATCCAGGAAATTTAAGGGTCCTTTCAGACAACACCCTGGTATTTCTGGATTTTGGGATGGTTGGGCAACTGGATCGCGAAAACATGTCCCTGATTACCCGAGTTTTTTGGGGTGCTGGTAGAGGTGATTTCGAGCTTGTTGCCCGCTCCTTCCACAAAATCTGCCGAGGAACGATTTTGGGAATGAATCAGGGTCTGGTTACCGAAATGCGGGATTTGATTCTATCCTATCGCAAGCTCTCACTTGCCTACATCCACATGGATCAACTTTTGCCATCTATTGATGAGATGTTGCGCAGGAATAAACTACGCCTTCCCACCGAATTGAGTTTGCTGTTTAAGTCCTTGATTAGTATGGAATGTGTTATCAGGCAGCTCAACGCAAACATCAACCTTATGGAGTATTTGATTCCGCAAGTGCAGAATGTGGTGGAGAAGCAACTGGAGCTGGATTCTCTCAAGAGTCGTTTTACTGATCGTTCTTTGTTGGTTTATGACTATCTCAGCGAGATTCCCGATGATCTCTTTCAAATTTTAAAGAATATTCAAAGAAATCAGGCAGAGTCCACCACTCGTCACAAACGAATGGAGTACTGGTTTTACTCCTTGGAAATCATTTTGAATCGGGCAGTATTGGGACTTGTGATTACCGGATTTCTAATCGGCTCTTCGTTTCTGCTGGCCTTCAATCGTAATCAGGAAAACCTGCTCTATTTTCTTGGGCTCTCCGGGTATATCCTGGCAGGCGGGTTTGCTGTGATTCTGGTCTTCTCCATTCTCAAGGTGGGAGCAGCCAGAAAAGACTAGATCGTCCAGTGGGGTGCAATCTACTTCTTGTGAAGTGTCCTGAATCTCAAGGTCTAGTGGATGAAGTTTTCCAGATTGACCTGTACCAGAAGATCGAAGTTTGGACAGCGCAGATAGAGCTCTTCGGTGACGATAAGAATCTGGTCGTGAAGAAGTTCTCCTGATTCAAATTCATTCAAAAAATCATGCCAAACATCATCGACGATTCGCAGTTCACTGTTGTTGCTCGTAGTTGCAGTTGCCATCTTCACTCCGTTGCCGTGAAAACCAGATCAGTGGGACTGTACCTTTTTGTTTAAAAAGGTACTCTTGAGTATTTGTCGACAGAAAACAGCCTGTGCTTGAGTGTTTTTGTATGAATTTGGTATAGGAGCGTCAGGTTCGAGGAAAATTCGAGGATATGGCTTTGGGAAGGGTTAATTGAGCTGCTTTTGGCTTGTACCTGTGAACGACTCCTTGAATTGCTCCAGGTTTGTGTCTGTACACGGCCCCATAAACTGCTCTTGGCTTGTGTCTGGGAAGGGTTGCTTAACTTGCTTTTGGCTGGCTTGAAAAAGCTCATTGAGGTTTTAAAAAAACTGTTTAGTCTTGAGTTTGCTCAGAATAGAGCTCTTTCTGGATCAATCCGGTTTCTTGCAATCCGAGCTTTTCATAGAGGACAGAGTGGTTCTTTCTGTGAGTTTCCAGGCTTTCCAGAATCCTGTCGTACTCCCTTTGCCCAAAGTTCAGATTGGTTTGCTGATAGAGTAGCGTGAGGTACTTGGCAACTTTGGGACTGTCGAACTTGATGAGGTGATCAAGACCCCACTTTCGAATGGATTCACTTTGACTTTGAGTTGCCGAAATGTATCGTTCGATTTTGTCTGGATAGTTAGAGTTCAGCGCCAGTTTTTCTTTGACGATGTCCAGAACCGGTCCGAGAGTCGGGTAAGTCTGGAGAGGGCGCAAGGCATTCACATTCTTGAGATTTGCCACCTCGCCAAACTGCTCAATACCCCAGGTTATCAGCTCCGGATAAAGAGTTGGAGAGTCTCTTAGAAACATTTCCTCAAGAAAGGCAGTTCTAGCATAAATTGAGGTGGAGTAATACAAGAGCTTTTTGTAATTGGTGTAAATGAGTACCCGGTTTTCGTCATCAATCGCATCCCCTCGGTCCAGTAATGACTTCAGAATAGGAATCGCCGCAAAGTGGCGTATTGTCAGAACCTTTTCAACGCAGTGATAAAAGATCGCTGGATTGTTCGAGTTTAGCCCCATTTCGATGAAACTCATTCGCTTGCTTACGGGAGCTTCCTGCACTTCTCTCAAAAAGCGTTCGAACCCTATCTGGGGTATATAGCTATCGAGTTTGGTGGTTTTGTCATAGGTTTCTATGCGACCATACAGATCCATCTGCATTCCAAATGGACCAGTCAATGCCTGCAAGCCTATTTCGCTTGCAAGGGAGCGAATATCAGTCACCTGGGAGACTGGTCCCGTACTTTCCGGATTGAATTCCACCGGCAGAGGTACATCCACGGAGGGGACTGCCCCGGTTTCAATAGAGCTTGTGCCGGTAGAATCAGCTGAAGAAAAGTTGGAGCTGTTCGACTCTTGTGCGCACAAACTGATTGTGAGCAGCAGCGCAACAAGAAAATTTCCAGGATTCATGAAACCGAAGATCTGCTTTAGAAGTTCCAATCAGAAAACAATGTGTTTTTGAAGTTGTTGAATTCCTTGAACTGCTGCTTCATGCTCATCATGGCTTCGTTCATCGTTTCAATTTTCTGAGCAAGAATTGTTCCCAGATTATGGGACAGTTTGAAAGCAAAAATTTCGTTGTTGGAGAGGGCTTGAGTAAATTTGTCCTTATCCAGAAACAATACTGTGGTTCTTTCTACTGCTCTAGCAGTGGAAGTTCTTTGCCTTTTTTTCAAAAGCGCCATTTCACCCAAAACAGTTGGCGGCTCAATAGTGGCAAGTACTTTCTCAGATCGACCCTCTCGCCTTTGACTGATGGCAACCTGACCTTCGGTAATGATGTACAAGCCTCTTGGCTCCTGACCAGTCTCAAAAATGATTTCCTTAGGCTCGTAGACCACTTGGTCTACAATCTTTAGTAGGTAATCAAACTCTTCCTGATTGAAAAATTCAAAAATTGGGTTGGTGTGGTAATTACCTTTTAGTGCCTCTACTGATGGTTCCATTAAACTACTCCTCGCTGCTTTTAGATTCCGCTCAATACAGTCGCTTTGCCGACACGACCAATGGATACAATAAACGCGGCTGTTCGTAAAGGCACATTGTACTTTTTCGCCACTTTACCAACGGTTTGGCAAGCCTTGCGCATCTTCAGTTTCAGACGCATGTTGATGTCTTCTTCAGACCATTTGAACTGCTGAATGTTTTGAGTCCACTCAAAATAGCTCACTGTTACACCACCGGCATTGGCCAGAATATCCGGCACTACGGCGATTCCCTTCTTGTCAAGAATTTCATCCGCTTCAGGGGTTACGGGGCTGTTGGCTCCTTCCACCACGAATTTACAGCGAATGGAGTCAGCATTGTCCTTGTGAATCACTCGACCCAGAGCCGCTGGCACGAGTACATCGCACTCCATTGTGAGTAGCTCGTCATTGCTGATATGGTTGTAACCGGGTACTTCAGCCAGGGTTTGTCCATCTTGTACAAAGGAGTTTAATCTGGGAATGTCCAGTCCTTCGGGTGAGTGGATTGCTCCGGAGACATCACTGACGGCCAAAATTTTGCCGCCCATTTCATGAAGAATACTGGCACACCAGGATCCCACATTTCCAAAGCCCTGAATCACAAAGGTACTTTCTTCAATAGGTTTTTTTGCATCATTGAGCATGGTTTCGATGACATTCACGATACCCCGGCCTGTGGCAGCCTCACGACCCTCACTTCCATGAAGATCAATGGGTTTACCAGTAACGACTGCGGGGGAGAAGCCATTGATTTTGGAGTACTCATCCATAATCCAGGCCATTACCTGGCTGTTGGTATTCACGTCGGGAGCTGGAATGTCTTTGTATGGCCCGATGTTTTCGTGAATACTGGCGATGAACTTGCGAGTGACTGATTCCACTTCTTTCTCACTCATTTTGGTTGGATCACAGTTGATTCCACCCTTGGCTCCACCGAAGGGAATGTCCATCAAAGCCGTTTTCCAGGTCATCAAAGAGGCAAGTGAAGAAGCATGTTCCGCATCGACAGTGGGGTGATAACGAAGACCGCCTTTCATGGGGCCTCTGTGTCGGTTGTGCTGAACACGAAAACCGCTGTAGACGTTAATCTCACCATCATCCAGTTCTACTGGAATTTGAACGGTAATACTTCGGTAGGGTTCGGCCATCATTTCTTTGACGTGCTCGCCCAAATCCATTCGATCTGCAGCTTTATTAAAGTAGTACAGGGTTTGATCAAGAATACTCATTCATTGCCCTTTCAATCGACCTCAAACTCGTAAATGAGGTCTGAACTTGTTAGCGAGGTGAACTCAAATTTTGTTTCCCGGACAGTTTCCTGGTGCGACAGCCAGATTTTAGCATACTCAAAGATTGAATTCGTCCTTGGCAATGTTGATTTTTAGAATATCAACAAATCTTAATTTGCTTTTTCAATAATTGTTTTCCAGCTCATGAATTAAACGGGGAAAATTTAACTGGTAACAGTTGGTTTTCAGCAGATCGGATTCGATCACACAAGATATGCAAAGGTGCGACTCTTCCTTCGAAAATAGAGATAGCCCAGTGCATAAATCAAAAAGGCACAAAATAGAAAATAGAAATAGGAATTCCATTTCCAGACCCCGTCACCAAGGATGGCAAATCGATACATTTCTACCAGGGACACAAAAGGATTAAGAATGTAGTACTTGTAAATGGAGTTTGGAACTTGACTCAATGGATAGACGATTGGCGATCCAAAAAACCAGACCATCATAACAATGTGGATCAATTGAACAAAGTCACGATACTGAACAGCAAGTGCCGAAAGAAGAAAACTCGCTCCACAGGTGAAGATAAATTTAGCGGGCAACAAAAGGATAAAATACAAAATATGCGGGGGGAAACTTCCGTTATACCACCAGACAAAAAGGATGAAAAGAAAGAGAGCGATCACTTCCTGAACAAAAGCCGTCACGGAAATGTGAACAGGAAGAAAGTTTAACGGAAAGCGCACCTGTAAGATCAAGTGCCTGTAATTGAAGATTACCTGCGCTGCTTTGGTGAGCGTCTCCTGATAGCTGAGCCATGGAATCATGCCACAAAAGAGAAAGAGGCCGAAGTCCACATTGGTCCCATTCTCAAAAAACTTGATCTTGAGAATCACGGAAAAGAGTAAAACATACATTCCCATGAGCACCAGGGGGTTGATGATAGCCCATAAAAAGCCCAGTGCGCTGCCAACAAAGCGCTCAAAGAAATCGCGATAGACAAGCTTGCCAAACAGGTTGGGATAGCGGTATAAATCGGAAATGCAAAACCAGTTTAATATTCTTTCCATAGATCCGGGTCGTTCAAAATGGGGTTTGGCAATCTTGAACTCCTCCCAACAGATTCTAGCGAATGGAGTCTATTCCATAAATGAATTCCCTCAAAAAGTTTTGGAAATGGCGACAGAATATGAGGTGAAGTGTGTAGTTTTGGGGAACCGTACCGGATCCAAGCATGCTCTCGAAGCTTTACTGGCCGGGGGTTTGAACCATCCAATTGAACTTGTGGAAGAGCATAATTCCACCCTGGAAGCCAGAGAACTTTATTTTCAAAGAAATCCACCACCATGGTACAAGGCCTGGATTCCAAGAGGTTTACTCGTTCCCACTGAGGACTACGACGATTGCACGGCGATGATTCTGGCTTTTCGCTATTTTGACAGCAACAGCGAGGCCTGGAGATGAGCGACAAGATTCACTAGCTTCTCAGGGTCCGATGGTTTGACTTGTTCATTCTGACCATCGTATTACTCTCTGTAGTATTGCTTATGGCAATGATTTCTTTAAAGCATCCCAAAAGGCAGTTGTTGAATCCTTGATGGAATTGAAACTTCTGGGGATAAATCCAATCTGATTTCTCTGGTTCATCTCTTCCAAAATACCTTCAATATGACTGAGCTTGTGCTCGAGCATGGCGTTTCGCTTCTCCAGACTCAAAAAATAATCATTCATATTCTTGAGCAGTTTGGGATTAACGCGAACAGTAGGTTCCTGTTCATCCTCTGCGTAGATAATTTCCTTACTGGTTTCCTTTTTCGCGAGCTTGAGTTTTTGGGGAGATTTGATTTCTTCTTTTTCTTCCGCTTCTTTTACAGCCGGCTCTTCTTGTTGAGCCTGCTTCATTTCCTCTCGAAGCTTGGGGAGTTCCTCGGCAATCTTTTCCTGGATTTCTTCCTGCTTGAATCCGTCTTTGATTAGAGTACGAATCATTACAAAAATCTGGATATCTTCCTGATCGAAAATAAGACTGTTGTAATAACCTCTGCGTGGATCGATGACTTCCTCATAGGACTTCAGGTAATTACGAAGGGTCCGCACAGTGATACCGGTGAGCTTGGCAACTTCCTGAATGGTGTACTCTTTGCCACCACTCACTCTCCAATAATTTTTATTTTTAATATCAAACCACTTCATACAACCAACTTGGCAAAACTTGTAAAGAATCCGACTTTTTTGGTTATGGAACACCCTTAATGAACAGAAAGTTCAGGGAGTGTAAGAATTTTGTTGATTATAGTCCATTTTTTTTGTTCGAACAAGTAGAAGGCTGTGACCAGTTTTGGGCTGGAAACCGAAGAAATTGTTAATGAAGTTGATTTTTTGTTTTCTCATCTTTGCCATTTTCAGTTCTTTGGATGCCAGACCCTACGGTTCCGGTCTGCACAGTTCCGAGCAGGTGGATTTTCAGCGAAACTGGAATCAGGATTTGGAAAGGGAGGAAAAGCATCCTCTTACCGGATTTCAAAAACCGTACTGGAAAACAAACTTGCCCAAGCATGAAAAAGCGCTTAAAGATTACAAGAGATCTTTGATCAGACCCTTGAGACAAGTGGAAAACTCTGTGGAGCTCAAGAGCTACTTTCTCTTCACCAATGGGCTGGATAAAGTGGTGAGCTATGAAAACTCCAATACCGGGCAAGGGGCCGGAATTGAGTTTGACTCCAGAGATTTTGCCTGGGAGTTGAAATCCAGATTTCCTGTAGCTGGATATAATGTTTTTGCAAGTTATCTGGACTTCAGTCCCGAGGATGAGTTTTCCAAGGGAAATAATGCCAATGGCTATTCTCTCCTGTTTGGGAACATCGTCAGTGAAATGACAGGGGTCAGTAACTCGAGCTTGAAGCTCTTTCAGGTGGGCAATGAGCGCTTTTTGGGAAAGAAAGAGGAAAGCCGTTTCAGTATATTGTCAGGTCTTTCTCACATGAACTTTGACCAGGATATTCGGGTGCGAGGTTTGGACCGGCTGGGATTGAGTCAGGCTGTTTCCAATGTCCTTCCAGGTGACCCCATTGTTCTTGAGCAGGGTCAGGAGACTTTCTCAAAGGACGGAACCGGAGCCTTCGTCGGACTGAAGTATCAAAGTCATTTGAGCAATAATATGAGCTTGAGTACCCACTTCAATATTCATCTCTTGAAGAGTGATCTAAGCAATGTCATTCAAACCCAGCGAGTATCTCAAACGGGTTTGATTGAGACCCTTAGAAATCAGTCTTCTTCTTCCGAGACTGATACTTTGGTTGATTTTGAGTGGAACTTTCGCAAATTTTTCCGACACTTTTACAGTGTGAATCTGGGTTTTCGCTATTTGCAGTTTCTGCACAAGGATCGGGTCAGATTTACCGGGGAAACCGACGACAAGTTTTCGGTCAAGGGCTTATCCTTCTCAGTTCAACGGTTTTTTTAGGGTTGCGCCAGATTTCATTCACTCACCCAAAATGGTGTGGGATAGTGACTTGTGCGAAACTCTCCCTTATTTTAAGGATTCAAACAAGAAGATCCGGAGTAGATGATGTGTGATACGACCTTCCCAGTAAAATTCAAGCTTTCCGAGAGGACCCTGGATATTCAAAAGGGTGAGTACATCCTGGAGGCGGCTGAAGAGGCCGGAATTGAGATGGAGTGGGGTTGTCGGCAGGGAGTTTGCGGAGCCTGTTCTACTCAGGCAGTTGGAAAGGTGCTTTGGCCAGACATTGATCACTGCCTGAGCAAAAAGCAGCTGGAAGAGGGCTGGATTTTGACTTGTATTTGCAAGGTGGATGGGCCTCTGGAAATTGATGAGTAGCCTCTAGCTCAGCTAAACAACAAGCCGAGAATTGCGGCTACCAAGACAAGCATTGCTCCGGAGCTGGCATGGGTCCTTCCCGAGTAATCATCAATGTGCTCAAAAGGGATTCCCATCACTTCTTCGATTTCTTCTGCGAGACTGAGACAATCCAATGCTCCATGCTCTACCAGTCGGGGAATCAAAACCTTGGCCTGACCGTCCACATGAAGCTCCAGCGCCAGATAAATATTTTGAGTGTATTCACTGCGTTGGTAAACACCGGGTCCGCGACTGGGTTTCGGGGTGGCACAATATCCGGCAACGGCTTCGATATCCGAGTAGAGACGAACCTTTCGAATCTCTTCAACGGTTACCGTAAGATCCATTTCTTCCCCGCTCGCCCAAGCTGGAATCTGAATCAGTTGAGGGTGTACAACTATGCCTTTGGTTAAGTCCTGCATCCTATTATTTTACAAGAATGTGCCTCAGAATTGGTGAAGTTCTGAAGAATTCGAGATTTTTCGATATAATTGGGAAAAAAGTTATCCCGGGCTCTTTGGCTACCGTATCAGGAGTATTCCATGAATGTCGGCATTCTCGTCGTTGATCCACTACAGCGTGTACAGGAAATGCGCCTCAAGCGCATGGCTCATGCTGGTCATATGGGCTTTCATAAAATCAAGGCTGAGAGGCCTGTTGTTCAATCCAGACATGAGCTTTATATTCTGGCAAGCCGGGGCCTGGATCTGTCTCAGAATCAAGCCATTGCAGCCCAGATTAAGGAGCAAATCGGTGATGCCCCGCTCTTTTGGTTCAACGAGACCTGTCTGGATGTTCAAGCAAGGGACAAGGTTTCACTGGAGCAGGCCGATGGTTTTTTTCCTCCCGCCGAATTTGAATCCATCCTTACAGAAATTTACAAGCTTGAGGATGTGGGCGAGATCGAATCCATTCAGGGAGTAGTGATCAACCAGAATGGAAGAGCGATCGAAGGTAGTCCAAGGTCCTCTTCCAGAAGAAGTCTTCATGAAGCTTTTCATTATGTAGACGAGAAGCAGGCTCTTGATCACGAAGGTTACTATTCGATTGTACCCGCACTGGGCTGCTCCAAGCGCTGTCACAATTGCTCTATTCTGTCGCGGGAAGGCTTTCGTAGATCTCTCAATGCTTATGAGTTGGTGGATTATCTGGAAGGCCTCTATAAGAAAAGTCGCATTCGAAAGTTTCGTTTTCTTGATCAGTCCTTTAATACGAATGCCCAGGAGTTGCGCAAATTTTGTGAAGCCATAATTGAGCGCGAACTCAAGATTGAATTCAAAGCTGATTTTCTGGTGGAGAAAACTTCAGAAAACTTGTTCAACCTTCTCAAGGAAGCGGGCCTTCATCAAGCCAATATTACTTTATTTACAGGTTCAGACAGGGTTGCCTGGCACAATAATATTGAAGCCCGTAACGATTTGACCAGAAAGTTTCTGTCTCAGTTTGCAGCAGTGAAGATCCCTGTAAAACTCAATGTGAAGGTTGGTCTTCCTTATGAGCAGTACGTAGATTTCTTCCGAACTGTTCGCTTTTTGGAAAGCGTGAAACATAATGTGAAGGAGATTGAGGTTTCTACAGCTCAGCTAGATCCCAACTCTTACTTTGCTCGTAACATGGAGAAGCATCGAATCAGTCTGGAACCCGGTTCAGCCAAGGGCTGGATCAAGCCGGAAAAGGATCATCTCAATGAGCCCTCCTCCAGAGAGCAGAAGCGTCAATTCCTGCAAAAACTTGCCAGCAATTGGGGCTTGTATTCGCACAAACTCGAAATTACAGAAGATCTGAGTGAAATTGAAACCCGTCAGAAAGAGTCTCAAGAGAGATTTGTTGACGCAGTCCTGGTGAATTGTCCTCCCTGGGGATACCTCAACCCACCGGTTGGGCTTGCCAAAATCAGTGCTTATGCTCGCTCCAAGGGATATCAGACCAAAATCCTTGATTACAACGTAGGGCTCTTTCGCAAATACGAGGAAATGCAGCGTCTTTGGCATGTGGAAAACAAATCCTACTGGTCCAATGACATCACCTTTGACATTATTCGACACATTTACGAAGACGATATTGAGGAAGCAATCGAGGAAATCCTGGATTACGATGGTGAGATCATCGGATTTTCCTGCGTTGACCCCAAAGAGCGCATGACCGTTGATTTCATCAAACGACTCCGTGAGAGAAGCTCTGAGTTGACTATTATCCTTGGTGGACCGGTCTGTGGAACAACCGAGTATCGAAATATCTTTTTCGACAAACTGGGCGCTTCCGGAGTGGATTGCTATGTGGTTGGAGAAGGGGAAGATACACTCATCGAGATCATTGAAAAGGTCAAGAGTGGGAAGAGTCTGAAAGGAATACCAGGAACCGTCGAGGTGGATGAAGACGGAAATTGGCACTTTGCCCCGGTTCGTGCAAAGGTGGATCTCTGGAACTCTCCAATTTCGACCTATGAAGAGTTTGATCTGGATGATTACTCCTGTCAGGAGTTGATTCTGGAGTGGTCTCGCGGATGCATAGGGACCTGTGCATTTTGTAAAGCAAAGGTGCTGGATGGCAAGTTTCGTTCCTACAGTCCAGAGCATGTGGTCGAATCGTTAAAGTACTATGTGGATAACTACAATATTACGGTTTTCACAATCGCTGATTTGGCTGTTAATGGAAACTGGAAGTTGCTCGAGAAAATCTGTGACAAAATCATAGAGTCGGGAATCAAAGTTGAATTAAGAGCTCAGGGAATCCCCCGTAGACAGATGACTCTTCCAATCCTCAAGAAAATGAAAGAGGCTGGTTTCTCTGAAATGCAGTGGGGTGTGGAGTCAGGTTCAGACAAAGTTCTTGCCGCTATGGACAAGGAATGGATGTTTACAATTGACGAGGCCCAACAGGTCCTTCGCGACTCGTATATGGCCGGCATCAAGACATGCATGTTTTGCATGGTGGGATACCCGACCGAAGAAGAAGGTGATTTTCAGATGACCTATGACTTCATCGATCGCAATGCTGAGTATCTGGATATGGTCAAGTCGGTGAACAGTCTGCATATCATCACGGATACTCCAGTTCACCATATGGTTGAAAAATTTGGACTGACTCTGCCATCAGAGAATTATCATTATCTCTGGTCCATGCCCGGCAATGACCATGACGTTCGTCAGGAGCGTGTGAAGCGCCTGCTTGAATTAATCAAACTGAAAAATCTGGAATGTCTGGAAACCAATTATCTCGAAGGACGTCAATTTGTTTTGATGGAAGATTACAAATCTCAATATATTCCAATGGAAGAGCGTGTCAGTCTTTTGCGCCGTGACATCAATATGCTGATTGATTATCGAATGAACGAGCAGGAAAGCTACGAAGATGACGTGAATCCCAAAGATTTATTTCTTGAGAAAAATCGTGACCTTATTGGGGTGACTCATGGAAAAAGGGCAATCCAGGCACCTCGAATTGTGGAGATAGATTTAAGCAATAATTGTAATTTCAATTGTGTGGGTTGCTGGTGCCATTGCGATCACTTGCAGGAGCTCAAAACACCGGCACAACGCAAGAAGAATCATATAAATCTGGATACCTTGAAATCACTGATCAAGGATCTCGCCGAGAATGGAACTAAAATTGTTCAGTTGGCAGGTCCTGGAGAGCCATTCACTCATCCCCAGATCATGGATATTATTCGCTATGTGAAGGGAAATGGTCTTGAGTTGCACATCATTACCAACTTCTCCTACATTACCCATGAAATCGCGCAGGAATTGATTGACCTGAAAGTGGATCAGATTACCTGCTCCCTCTGGGCAGGATCACCGGAAGCTTTCGTGAAGACTCATCCAAATCAGGACGAAAAGGCTTTTCAGAAGATCAAGGAAGTGCTGACTTTTATTGGAAACAACAAAAAGTACAATTACTATCCACGAATCAAAATTTTTAATGTGATCAATCGCCTGAACTCCTTTGATGTGGAGAATATGGTCAACTATGGTCTTGAAGTTCGTGCAGATACCATGGAGTTTACGGTAGTGGACACTGTGCCTGGAAAGACAGACTTTCTCGCTCTGGATCTGGATGATTTGGAAAAGATTGAAACCGCATTCAATAGCGTGGTGAAACGTGCGACTTACCCTGACCCTCCTGGAAGAAAACATCTCAAGGGACTTTCTCCGGAGCAAATGGAAGAGCATTATGAAGTGAATGCCAAGTTCTTCACCGATGTGGGGGATTACCAGGGTTTTGAGTATGAACCTTTGAACAAGGTGATGACCTGCAAGGCAGGAATTGCCAATGAGCGCATGGAACACGATCCTTTTGATCGTTGTTCGAACGTTTTCTTCTGGCGTAAAGAGACCTGTTTAAACTGTAAGCACTTTGAAAGTTGTGAAGTAGACAAACAGGATATTTCCATCAAAACGCGATTCTTCGCAGTGCTTGGTTTTGGATCCTTTGTAAGAAGAGCGAAGCTTTCGGTTCATGAAAGACTTCGAAGAGAGGGTCGTCCTGTTCCCGGAGAGGGAGAATTGCTCAAGCAGCCGGCAGCAGTTGAAACAAGCAAGGTAAGCAAGGCAGCCCTTCCTAAAACACCGTTTGTGGATACCATGCCTTGTACAATCGGCTGGACTTACGCCCGAATTACAACAGATGGAAACGTGATTCCCTGTTGTAAGGGCTATGAAAAGCCATTAGGTAACCTGTATCAGAATCACTTCAAGTACATCTGGAATGACGGACCTTACATGGAGTTTCGTCATAAAGCCAAGAGCTTCAAGAAATCTGATGCCTACTTTGAGGAGATTGGTTGTTACAAAGCCTGTGACAATGTGGGACACAATCTAGAGATTGTGAAGCGACTGAATAGTCTGCAAACTCGTGAGAAGAAGTGGCTTGAGGAAGCTGCGGCTGAGTTGAGATAAAAAAAGCGCCCCGATCAGACCTCGTAAGAGCGTCGGGACGCTTTGTTGGTCGTTTCTAGCTGTCGTGCCTGGCACAGTCACACCTTCGAAACGGTTCCTGGCCTACGCCAGAAATTGAACCCTCTAAATCAGCGGTTTCGTATTCGCTTCCTACATAATATGAACGATTTTGAATCCTTTTGTCAAAGATTTGCCCAAATTATTTTTCACTCAGGCTAGCTAGGTTTCCTCTCTAGCCTGAAAAGCTTTCTGCCGGAAATGCTCCAAGGTAAGATTTTTGGGGACGAACGTCTGTGAAAACGGTAAATTACGGCTGGTTCCCCTTGTTGCGGAATTATTGATTCGGGAGAAATTGTGTTGAAAAGAATGAGTGTTTACGCAGCGCTTTCACTGCTCCTTCTGCTAACTTCGATTAGCTACGGTGCTTCCTTGCAAGTTGTAATGCTTGGAGATTCACTGACGGAGGGTCTGGGAGTCATGCAGGAGGATGCCTTTCCTGCACTGGTCCAGGAGAAGTTTGAAAAAGATGGTCTTCAGGTTCAGTTGATGAACGCAGGTGTCAGTGGATCGACCTCTGCCAGTGGACCACGCCGACTCAAATGGTATGTGAAAATCAAACCGGATCTAGTGTTTCTGGCCCTTGGGGCGAACGATGGACTCAGAGGTCTGTCTCTGGAAGAGATGAAGCAAAATCTTGCGAAAACTATAGAGGCCTGCCAGAGAAACTCTCTGAAGGTTGTACTCGCGGGAATGCATGTGCCACCCAATTATGGAGAGGCTTACTCCACAGAGTTTCACCAGGTTTTTCATGACCTGGCCAGCAAGTACAAGATACCCTTGTTGCCTTTTCTACTCGAAGGAGTTGCCGGGGATCCGGACCTCAATCAACCAGACGGAATTCACCCCAATGAAGAGGGGCAGAAGAAGGTCGCAAAGCTTGTCTATGAATTTCTTAAGCCCGTTGTGAAGGAGCATCTGGATGCCAGATAAAATCCTGTCTATTGAGAATCTGTGGAAATCCTATCCTTCCAGACAGGGTTCAGGTGCACCTCCCCTGGAAATTTTGAAAGGCCTGGAGCTTGATATCAAAGAGGGAGAGACTGTTGCGATTGTTGGTAAATCCGGCTCCGGGAAATCAACCTTTCTTAGTTTGGTCGCAGGTTTGGACAGCGCTCAGAAAGGGCAGGTTTTTCTCAAAGGAGTGGATCTACTGGGTCTTGCGGAATCCGAGCTGGTTCGCTATAGGGCTTCTCACATGGGAATAGTTTTTCAGCAGTTTCACCTGATGCCTCATTTGAATGCTCTGGAGAATGTCATGTTGCCACTGGAACTACTGGGCATTCACGACAGCAGCAAGGTAGAGAAAGTGCTGACTACAGTCGGGCTTTGGGAGCGGAGAGATCATTTGCCATCGGAGCTTTCAGGAGGGGAGTGTCAAAGATTGGCGATAGCACGGGCACTGGTGATTCAACCAGCGATTGTCCTGGCAGATGAACCGACTGGTTCTCTGGATGAAGTCACGGCCAAGCGGGTTGAGGAGGCTTTGTTTCAGGCTGTGGATCAGGAGGGTACCACTTTGTTACTGGTAACTCACAATCTGGAGCTGGCAGGACGTTGCGAAAAGGTGTATCAGCTTCAAGAAGGAAGACTCCATGAGATGGTGGAAAACCGCACTTCGTGAACTAAGTCATCAACTTTCTTTTTGCTTCTTCTATCTGTTTTGCCTGAGTCTTGGACTTGGGGGCTTTGCCCTGCTGGAGACTTTTCGGGTGAGCATCGAGATGCATATCCAGTCCCAGACGCGAACAATTTTTGGAGCAGATCTCTCCGTACGATCTTATGTAGACCCCAAGGAACAGCGTCTGAGCAAGATGAAAGAGTCCCTTGGGGATTTATATGCGGATTCCAGCAAGAAGATCCGTCTTTACAGTATGCTCCAGTCGGGTGGGAAGTCTCGACTTGTTCACGTCCACGCTATTGAGAAAAATTACCCGATGGTTGGCAGTCTGCTTTTAGAGAAGTTCTCAAAACCACTGGATCTTGATCCGGTCTGGGTAGATCCAGCCCTGATGCTTGCACTGGATTTGAAAGCCGGGGACACCATTAAACTGGGAAAATCCCGATACTACATCTCAGGAAAAGTCATTCATGATGATACAGAGGTTTTCACTGGTCTTGGCTTTGCACCACGAGTCTTTGTTCCTTACAAGAGCATTCACGGCACGGGTTTGATCCGCACGGGCAGCAGGGTGCGCTATGAAGTGCAATATCTTCTTAATACAAAGACTGAAGAGGCTCTGAAAAAGGCGAAGCTGAATCTGAGTAAGTCTCTGGAAGACTATGATGATCCAGAACGTTATCGTGTGAGGACTCACCAGGACAGCTCGTCCAGGATAGTCAATGGCCTGGATGCACTCTCACAGTTTCTATCCCTGGTTGCTTTGGTAGCACTTTGTCTGGCAGGAGCGGGAGCAGCCTATCTTTATCGTGGCTTCATGGCCCGAAGGGTGAAATCTCAAGCTATTTTGATGGTGCTCGGCTTGAGTCGTTGGCAAGCCATGGCGATGAGCAGTTTTCAGCTTGTTTTACTGGGGTTGATCAGTTCCCTTTTGGTGATTGGGATGACTTATCTGGTATTGCCTTTTGTTCATGAATGGCTCAAGCCTCTTTTGCCCCAGGGTTTTACCCCGGTTTTCCCGGCTCAGGCTATTTTCTTTCTGGTGGGATTGGGCACTTTCGGATCGGTGATCTTTTGCTTGCCCTTTCTCTCGAGGCTGATTCAGCTGCAGCCTGCGGGTTTGTTTCAGGAGGCCAATTTCCCGGTAGATAAGAGCATTAATGCAACGGTTGTCTTTGCCTACTTTCTTGTCTTTTTGAGCTTCTTTGGGCTTTGTGTTTACAAGGGAGGCGGGCTTGGTAAGGGGAGTCTCTTTTTCGCAGCTTTCCTGATATCGCTGGGAGTGCTGGCGGTTTCCTATGAGTTGATCTCCAAACTTGTGAATCGTTTGAGCAATCGCTTACCTCTCGTGGGTAGAATGGCCATTCAGGAGTTTGTGCGCTATCGACTGGCAAGTTTGACAGCTTTTTTGTGTCTGGGGATGGGTTCATTGTTGATTTGCTTTCTGCCTCAGGTGGAAGAAAATCTGCTCAATCGAATGAAGAAACCGGAAGATCTTCTGTTTCCAAGCTTCTTTCTATTCGATATTCAGCCCGAGCAGGTGGAGGATATCCAGAGAATAGCCAAGGAAAGAGAATCAAAAATTGGAAACTTGTCTCCTATGGTGAGAGCCAGAGTGAAGAAGATCAAGGGAGTGGAGATTCGGGAGTATGTTCGTTCTCTCCCCAAAGAGCTCAATCGCAGAGACTTTGGAAATATGCTGCTTCGTCGTGGAGCCAATCTCTCCTTTCGAGATGATTGGGGGGCTTCCGAGAAGGTCGTCAATGGTGAAGAGAGCTTTGAAAGACTGGCAGATTACCCAGGTCCTGATCAGGCAGTAAAACTCAGCCTGGAAAAGAAGTTTGCCAAAGATTTGAATCTGGATTTGGGCGACAAGCTTCAATTTGATGTTCAAGGACTTCCCCTGATGGGTGAAGTGGCTAATTTTCGTGAAGTTCGCTGGAACTCTTTCCATCCCAATTTCTTCATTCTGGTTCAACCGGGAGTCCTGGATGATGCTCCTGCAACCTATTTGGCCAGTGCCTTTATCAAAGGGGAAGAGCAGGAAAGATTTGCCTTTCAGGAGGAAGTCTTGAAGGTAGCTCCCAATGTCTCTTTTGTGGATATTCGCGCGGTGGTTTCTCGATTGGATACGGTTTTTGCCCAGGTCTCGTTCGCTGTCTACCTTCTCTCTCTGCTGAGTATCTTTGCAGGTCTGGTAGTACTCTTTTCCATTGTAAGGTTTGAGGTGCATCAACAAGCCTGGAAAATACAGCTCTTGAAGGTGATGGGTGCCGATTTGAACTTTCTTCGCAGAATGATTTCCATTCGATTTGGATTCCTTTCCCTGTGTTGTGCTGCAGTGGGCTCTGTTCTTAGCTTCGGATTCGCCTGGATGGTCTGGTCCTACTTCTTTCAGGAGAGCTTCACCTTTGCCTGGCAGAAACCGCTGATGTTAGCAATCAGCGTACTGGTTCTTTGTGTAGTCACAGCGAGGCTGGCTGCAGAGAGAGGCTTGCGATCCAAAGGTAGCTTGTTTGCGAGTTGATTAAGACTTTTAAGCCCCTGGTCACCGAGCTGACTCAGCTGTGATAGCAAGTGCAAGAGCTCCCTTGCTGACTTTAACTTGCCTGATCTTTTCATGGACAAGTTCCCATCACCAGAAAATGAAGCTCCTGAGAAATTTTGCCTTTCTCAAGACTGGCATCGATTGAATCGAGCTTCTTTTGAAGGAGTTCCCACAAGCCGGCAAGATCGTAACGGATCTTACCAAGTACTCTCAGCTTTTCGGCCTTTTCATTCCCTCGAGCGAACATTCCCAGGCCAACGATGTTAAAGCAGTAATGAGTTTGACGATTGGTTTGAACTTCCAGCAAATCAATCCTGCATTTATTCTCCAGATCAATGCGATTGATCAGACTTTCCAGGTTCTCGATCTGAAAGTGCTTCAAAAAAGCATTGCCGGTTCCTGCTGGCACAGGAAGAAGCCTGGCGGGTTCCTTGCGTCTCATAAAGCCTTGAATACATTGATGTAAAGTGCCATCACCTCCAACACAGGCAAGAACACCCTGTGGTAGATCGATACTTTCACTAAGACTTTGAAGGTCTTGAACGTCACGAGTTGGAAAGAGTTTTCCCTGGATTTGTCTTTCTTCCAAAAGAGATTTCAGATGCAGCGCAACTCTCTCTCCATTTCTGGAGCCACTCTCAGGATTGAAGAGAATCGGTAGCATTAATACTTTTCTCGTTTTCAGGCCACAGTTTCAGTATAAAAATACCACCTGCAAACAAGGCAATTGCAATCAGCTGGGAAGTGGACATTCCAAAAAATTCTCCTCGAGCGTCTCCTCTGGTGTATTCGAGAATAAAACGCAGAGCTGCGTAGGAAGTGAGGTATAGAGCAAACAGGGAACCGTGCTTCTTCAGCTTACCCTTTTGGTGAGTCCAGAGCATGAGACAAAAGATGATGAGTAATCCGAAACTTTCATAGAGTTGTGAGGGGTGACGGAACATATCATGGCCCGGAAACTTGACTGCCATGAGAAAGTCGGAAGCGACAGGCATGCCATAACAGCAACCATACATATAACAGCCGATCCTTCCCAGCACATGGGAGAAACAAACACTGACGCTTAGACCGTCCACTACAGGAAAGAAAGGAAACTTCATCCAGCTTAGATAAACCCATGAGCTGAGTATTCCAGCGAGAAAGCCTCCATAAAAAACAAGACCTCCGCTGTTAATTTGCAGGATTTCCGCTGGTCTTTGAGAATAATATTCCCATTCGATCAGGACATGCAGCAAACGGGCTCCTGCCAGCGAGCAAACCAGAACGAAGATGCAATAATCCACCATCTTTTCCTGATTCAAACCGAGCCTCTTTCCAGTCTGCATCATGTAAAAAACGCAAAACAGGAAACCCAGGGAAGCCATGAAGCCATAGGAAGGAATCGAGATTCCATTGATTTCAAAAAGTATTGGATACATAGCGCTTAGTGCAAAATTGCTTTCTTGATTTCCTGCATGGACGGTCTTCTGTTGAACATGAGGCAGCCAATTCGAAACATCTTGGAGGCAAACCAGATAGAGAGAATCGTGAAGAGAACTAGAACCGCTAGCCCGAGAGCGATTTCCCAGTTGGGAAGGTTGCCCAGGCAATAGCGGGTGACCATAACAAGCGGCGAGGTTAGAGGAAAATAATAGAGAAACAAGCTCAGGCTGCCATGGATATCATTGATGATAATCTGCATCACATAGACAGGCAGAATGCTTCCAATCAGAAAAACAGAGCTGTACTGCTGGGCATCCTTGTAGTTGGGGGCAAGTGCTCCAACACCTACCATAACTGCGGCAAAAATCATGAAGCCAAGAAGGAGTACAACTGAGCCATAAACCATGTGATCTGTGGGCACTCTGTTGATATCAAGTGGAAGGTTGAGATAGTTCGAGAGCACATTCATGGAAGAGAAAGCCATGGCAATCCAGATACCAACCTGCAAAAGTGCGGCTCCCCCCAATCCAATTACCTTACCAGCAATCAATTCATTATCCTTTACTGTGCTAAGGAGGATCTCAATTGTTCGATTCTCCTTTTCTTCGCTGACGCTTTGCAAAAGAAAAGTGGAGGCAGTACTCACCGCTAGAATAAAGATCAGGAGAAAAACACCGGGAATAATCATTTGATGATAATCAAAGTCTTCGACATGACCCTTTTGATCGACTGTTTTTACGTGGAAACGAAGTGTGTCATACACCCTTTCCTTTTGCTCCTCGCTTGAGATTGACCTGAGAAGTTGCTTTCTAAGCAAGCGCTTGGTTGGGCTTTGAAAAGATTTGCTGGCTCCCATTGCCTTGTTTTTTGGTACAACAAGATTGAGTTGCGCAGTTTCCAGATAGTTAGAAGTAATTTCAATATATCCAAGAGATTCACCAGCGAAGATTTGAGCTGTGTGTTTGTCAAGTGAGTCCACTACCTTGAACTTGGAATCATCTTCAAGTTCAAACAAACCTGACTGATCCTGAATAAGAATTTTTTGCCCGGACTCGAATTTCTTTTTGAGATCACGACTGGCGAATGTCCCACTTTGATAGCTCAGAAAACTGATGAAAGCAATGAACAGGGGAAGTGCCATGGTAATTGCCAAAAATTGCCATCTCTTGGCTGTCTGTAGAAATTCAAACTCAGCAATTAAAAGTACCTTATGCATGAGTTTCCTCCTCGGCTTGAGGGATTTCATCACCACAAAGGTCCAGAAAGATCTCATTCAGCGAAGGCCTGTCCAAAGAGAATCTTTCAATCTCAACATGCTGAACAAGAATCTTGAGTATCTCGGTGGGGGTAATTTCTTCCGTGAATTTGATTTCAGCCTGATTTCCCTGATTCTTCACCCATTCTGTGTGAGGGATTTCGGGTAAATCTCCTTGAAACTGCAAGTGGAGGAAACGATTCTCGTACCGTGACTTGATTTCCATTACTTTTCCGTAGGCTCTGTTTTCACCCTGGGCAATCATGATGACACGATCACAAAAGTCTTCAATCTCGGCAATCTGATGGGAGGAAAAGAGAATGGTTCGTCCTTGACCCTGAATCTCTTTGAGAACATCAAAGACCATCTGTCGATTGACAGGATCGAGGCCTCGAAAGGGCTCATCGAGCACAAGCAATTCAGGATTGTGGATGATGGCCTGAATAATCTGGACTTTCTGTTGCATCCCGGAAGAGAGATTTTGAATCTTTTTACCTTTGTGCTCCCACAGAGCAAACTTCTTTAGATATTCCTCACATCGTATTTTAGCTTCACTTCGACTCAGTCCTTTAAGACGGGCGAAGTAAACCAGCAGGTCCCAAACTGAACTTCTTGTGTAAAGTCCTCTTTCTTCTGGCAGGTAGCCAATCCTGGACTTCAGATTTTCTTCAAATTTTTGTGAGAATACGGAGAGTTCGCCCTCGTCCGCCTGATAGATTCCCAGCAATGTTCGAATGGTTGTTGTCTTGCCAGCTCCGTTACGACCCAGAAATCCGAAAATTTCACCTGGATAGACTTCAAAACTGAGATTATTCACTGCCTGAAAAGATCCAAAAGACTTACTGAAGCCTTTCACGCTCAGGATCGGGTTGTTGGATTGGGTCATGAGTTTTCTTTCCTGTTTTTCGAGCTATCCAGATCGTAGGCCAGATCATACACAAACTCTGTCTGTTGCCAAAGCCCGGTGATCTCTTCGCCAAGTTGAGTCAGATTTTTGTGCAGCTCATGAATATCCAGTGAGAGCTTGCCAAACTCCTTACTCATGGAGTTGACTTCTCGATCAATTTGAGTGCTTTGTTGCCGAAGTTTCTCAAGATTTTTCTGATACTGCTCCGTTTTCACCTTGTGATTTGAGAATAGTTCCCGGGTTCGCCTTAATGCCTCGGAACTCGCTTGTAAATCTTCCAGTGCCTCACTGATCTCCCGGGGAAATTTGCTTAGTAACTCAGCTGAGAGCTGATTAAGCTTTCGAATTTCTGCAGCCAGTACACTGAATCCCTGGGCATCTTCAGAGGCTCTTGTCACTTCAAGAAAGGTGTTCAATGTCAGAATGTCGTTCTTCTGACCAATTTCCTCAAGCTTTAGTATATTTTCTCCAAACTTCTCCAGCGTATTCTGAAACTTTTTGCATTGATCATGAATTGTGGAAAGTTCCGTCTGGACTGAGTTGGAAAATTCAGTCTGGCTGTTTTGATCCTGAAAAATAGTCTGGGTTGAGTTTTGACTGGAGTTGACGCTAAGGATGAAGGCATCCAGGGCATTCTCGAGTAAATTCAGTTGCTTGGTCCGACTTTCCAGCGAATTACTGATTTTTCCTTGTTCGCTTGCGATCCTGGAACTGAGCTGAGCAACCTTCTCCAGGCGATGAATCAACTCCTCCTGCAATTCTTCATAAGGCCTGGCAATACCGTTTCTAGCCACAAGAAAACTGATGATGATCAAGAAAAAGAAACTAAGAAATGTGGTCTTGACCAGATTGGAGAAGCTGCCTTTTAGGTTGGTCTGAAACTCATTATTGAAAAACTCGAATCTGTAATATCCGATCAGTTCACCTTTGGAGTCTAGCAATGGACCACTGGAGCGAATAAAATCCCGCATATTTTGGATGCTGTGATGTTCATAACGGACTCCGATACGATCAGAATCACTGAGAATGTTAAGCCCGCTGAGATAGGTCAGGTTACTGTCAAAAAAAGCAAGCTTCGCACTTTCTATCGTTGTGGATTGATTCTTTTGAACCTGATTTAAAAACTCATCGATCTCACCTTCACTCTGCAGTACTGTGGCAGCTTCGGCGGCAAGAAAACCGGAAACGAACTCTACTCTGTATAATGAGGCCGAGGACCAAACTTCTTTGGAACTGTTAAAATAAAGCCAGAGGGACGCGACACAAAAGAGCCCACAAATTCCTGTGACGAGGTAAGTGATCTTGAGACTCAGTGTGAAGCGGTTCATGGGAACATTCTATTTTATGGACAGCCAGAGAGAAAGGTCCGACTCCTTCGAAAGGTAAAAATTGAAAGAATCTTTAAGAACTATCGAGCTCAATGATGAGCTGGAAGCAGCTTTGAGAGTTACTGCTGAGGAGTTTCTTGATTCTCGTTGGAGCAGGCAATCGCCCCTTGAGTATTTTGCAATCAAGGAGAACATGCCAGACGATGGTCGAGCCGAGAATCAATTTCTGCAAACCCTTGAGAAACGAATTCATAGTAACCTTCCGTCGAAGATTCTGGATGTAGGTTCTGGTGATGGCAGAGTCGCAGCGCTTGCCCAAAAAAAAGGGGCTGAACTGGTTTTGGTAGAACCTGTCCCAAGCTATGCTGTTCAACTCAAAGAAAGCTATCAGAGGGTTTATGCAGAGCCATTTTTGAATCTTGGGATTTCCGAGCGATTTGATTGTATCTGGTTTGTCAGGAGTTTTCAGGTGAGCGCTGTACTCGACGGCGAGTTCCGTTTGATGGACCTGATTCAAAAGTGTCTCAAGATTTCAGAACGTTGGTGGATTGTAACCCCGGTGCGCGAGTACGAGAAATCGAGTCAACGATACAAGAAGCCTCCCTCTCTTTCCTTCTTAAGAGTCTTTGAGATTCTGGGTTTTACCATCGAGCGCGAAACAGTAGTTTTAGAAGAGGACAACAAGTATTTTGGATTTGAATTCATTCAAGTAAGGACAAAGGCTGAAAAACAATGAATACCCATCAGGAAGTTGAATTGAAGTATGTCTTGAGTGAGTCTGACTACAGGGCTCTTATGGAGGCTCTCGGTGGTGAGGCTCAACTGTATTGCAAGGAGCAAAGGAATTTGTATTTCGACACAAAGTCCGGTGAGTTGCAGTCAAAAAAAATAATGCTTCGAGTTCGTTTTGAGGGTGGGCGGTCAATCCTGACTGTCAAGGAAAGTGCAAATCGTCAGGGGGCCCTCTTTTCCTGTAAAGAAACGGAAAAGGAAGTTGAAGATGAAAGTTGGGAGGCGGAACTTCAGAAGTTTATCGAGCCACTTGAACTTCAAGCACCCTTGGCTCAGGTTGGTGAAATGAAGAATCTGAGAACTGCTTTCTCCTGGAATGGACTGGAAGTTTTACTGGATCGTACTCAGGTGACTCCTCACAGAGTGGATTTTGAGCTGGAATGTGAAACAGACAAACCCGATCTGGCCAGTGAGAGCCTGATGAGTTTGTTCAAGGAGTTGAAGATTCCAGTGATTGAGCAAAAGCAAAGTAAGTACCGCAGATTTTTGGAAGCCAATGGAATTTTGGAGTCTGGTAGGGGTGTGGTCTGAATTTTTAGACACAGTCTGGCATTCTTTATCTATGGTGGTATTTCTTGTCAGATCTTCTGCTCCGACTCTGGGACATTCTTGAGGAAATCGAGTAGACTGATCTTATGAAATGGTTACTGCTTTTTACTTTTATTGGCTTTGAATTCGCTTGCGAGCAAGATCTCAGATCTTCGTTTTTGCAGGTGATTTCAGCTCAAGACACCCCCTCAGCGAATTACCGACAGGATCTAATTTCCGCATTGGTAAGGGAAAGGGAGAACTTGGGTGAAACTGATTTTTTCCAGTGTTATGTAGAGGGTCTGTCTGAAGGGCAGCGGGATAATTACTTGCGAATAGTTCAGTTTCATCAGCTGTTTGAACTGGAGCCTGGTAAAGTTATGGACAGGGTTTTGCGTGAGTTGAACACCGGTGAAAATGCTGGAGTCTGGATCGATAGCCCTGTGAGTCCCTTTGGGCAAGTCTATCTAAAGTGGGTGGAAGCCAATGCGACTTACAATCAATTCCTTGATATACAGGTGGCCACTTTTTCCTGCACACCTCTTGACGGGGTCAAAGAGTGTTTCCAGGTAGACATCTTTCGCACGCAACCTCTGAGTCTGGTAGAGCGAAAGTACTTTGATGAGCGTTTGCTTTGGGATGTTTCCCATATTCCCGATGGGAACTACAAGCTAAGACTGCGTTGGCGAAATGGAATGTTTCACTCGCCAAACTTTCAAATAGCACATCAGTAAAAGTCCGCTTATTCATTGCATTTTTACCACTGTTTAAGGGAAAATCTGTGCCTTGCTTGATTCGAACGAAGGGACTTCTAATGAACCGATTATTTTCTTCTCTGGCAATTTTATTCATTTTATTTACCCCGTTTCTCAGTGCAGGCGACAATATCAAGGTGCTCAAGGAGGCACTTCTGAATTTCGAGGCTGAAGTTGCAGATATTGAGCTGGACTGGGTTTCCGACTCTTCCGGAGTCTTTGGAAAGAGTCTGGCTTTCACTTCCTTGCAGGGTAAGGTTCTTCAAATGGAGGAAGAGGGGGCAGATCCAGAGCTTCTCGAATACTTGCGCAAGAACAAAGAGGAAATGATTTTCGAACTTGATGAGCCCGAGGATTCAGACAGCAGTACCGGAAAGAAAATGATGAAGTATCGTCAATGGTTTGGCCTTGGCGTGAAGGGTAAAGTCCTGTTGCGAGGAAAGCTTAGAGCTCAGAAAATTGAGAAGCCCATTGTTATTGATGATAATCAGGTGGAAAATCGCGAAGTATTTCGAACCCTTGTCGAGTTCAACGTCTACCCCCGAGAAGAAGGAGTGGAGCTTGAAGGTGATTACACAATCGTCAATTCTACCAATCTGACTTTTCCTTTTGAGGGTTCATTGATTCGAGCCCAAAAAGGTTTGTTTCTGAAGAAAGTTCACTGGCCCATCCCATTTCCCGAGTTTAGTCGTGCTTATCATCAATTCACCCTGAATATCAGCTACGTTGGTCGACCACAGAGTGAGAACAAGGAAGACCTGGATATGGCTCATGACCTGATCGAATCAAAAAAGCACCGCTTCAAGGCTGATGCAACCAGCAAGGTATGGAAGCATTCGGATGTGTACAAGCAAGTAGAGCGTTACCTAAACAAGAGTGCCGGTGATTCAGCGGTAGTGTCCGGTGTGATTCATGCCAGTGTGTTTACGCAAAGAAACGGAGAGAAGAAGTTAAGCTACTCGGTTTCTGTTCAGAGTGTGGAAGGGCCCATGGATGTTATCCATTCGAAGCGCTATGTGGTGGACTTGATGGTTGATGTACACAAGATTCCCCGAGTGGTGTCCTTTAACACAGATCTGGTCAAGGTGGTGGGTCTTGTGAAAGGTCTTCATTTTGGTCACTCCAAGGATCAGCGCATCAAAGATTACGTGACCAAGATGTATGAGGGACGAGTTTTTGAAGCCAAGGACGAAGTTTACTCTGAAGGCGCTGATGCGATTCGAAAGCACAGGGTCAAGAACGGGGTTAAGGGTGAGTTGAAGATAGTCGCTGAACTGGAATCGGTTCACGAAGTTTATCGAGATGGAACCCAGGGTGTGCTGGATACCTTGAGTATCGAATCTGCAAAGGGATCTCTGGCTAGCTGGCATGAATACAAGTTTGAAAAAGAGTATGAAGCTTTCAATGAGAAAGTTGGTTCTTTTGAAGAGCTATATAAAAATCAGTACTTTCAGGACTGATTTAGCCGATAATTGAATCTGTAGCCCGAGTCAGGTGGTTCACTCTAGTGACTGATCCGGGCTCGATAAATTTGAGGGTGCTTGTATGGAAAAGAAGATGAGAAGTGTACTGGTTGCAGGGTTAGTGTTGATACTTTCATCGGATCTGGCCGCCTGGAGTGGAATCACACCGGAGCTAAGATACTGGCAGTCCAGTCTGGATGGATCTCTTTTCTCAAATAACGCAGGCAGTGCCACCATTTCCGGTGATGACTCCGCTTCCATCGGGGTTGGGCTCAATCTTCACTTTTTGGGATTTTCCAGCAAATTGACTTATCAGCCTGTTTCTTATAACAGTGCATTGTCCGTAAACCAGAATTTTCAATTTGATGGCCAGAATTACAATGTTGGAGATCAGCTTTTAATGGACTTGGACTGGAATACTCTGGATTGGCAGTATCGCTGGGGCCATTTCGGTTGGGATAAGTCCGGAACCGGTGGATTTGATGCTAAATTCCTCGTTGGAGTTCAGGTTGTCGATGCCGCAGTAAAGATTCAGGGATCTCGCGCCGGAGTTGCTGTTGCCAACTCAAATTTCTCGGAAACAGTACCCATTCCCTACATTGGTTTTGAAGGAAATGTGAAAGTTCAGGATCACTTTCGACTGGAAGTTTCGCACAAGCGTTTTGATTTGGGTGTGGGGGATCATGATGTGAGCTATGCAGACTCTGAGTTTGGTTTGCGTTATTTTCCAACCGAAGATCATGAAAAGTTGGGCTCCTTCTATCTTGGCTACCAAATGAAAGACATGCGAGCAGTCTTCAACGAGAACCAAAACAATGAGTCGGGAATCAACTTTGATCTGAAAGGCTTGGTCGCCTCCTACAGAATTCATTTCTAGAGCCAGATTCTCACTCAGATTGCTTGCCAAGAGTTGAATTCTCAGTAAACTGTAGAGCTACCCGAACTTTCATTTTGTCGCCGATTCGGGACAATCTGCCAGGAGAAGTCAATGGTTCTACGCTCGATGATTACTGCTTTGATTCTAGTCACTGCTTTTCACGCTTCCAGTAACAGCGTTCTGGCCAGAGCGCAGGACAGATTTGCTCAGCTGTATTCTGAAGAGTTTCCTGCTAGTGGTAGTACAGAAATCCTATTCCAGGCATTTGGTTGGGACTCAACGGTGAACTCCAAAGAAGGGGAGTGGTACAACCATCTTAAGGCCAATGCTTTGGTCCTCAAAGAACTGGGGATCACCCATATATGGTATCCCCCAGTTTCGCGAAGTGTGGCTCACCAGGGATACATGCCCGGAGATTATTATGATCTGGGATCGGAAGAAGACGAAACTTACTATGGAAATGAGAAAGAGCTGAAGGATTCCCTGGCGAGGTTTCGAAGTCTTGGAATTCAAACAGTGGCAGATGTGGTCATCAATCATCGAACGGCTTCCCATCAGGAAGATGGAGTCTGGAATGTGTTTCATCACAAGTCCGGAAAGATGATGTGGAAGAAATGGGCACTGGCGAAGGGTGATTACAAGGGGACTGGTGCTGCTGATACAGGTGACAATTTTACACCCGCGCCAGACATCGATCACACCAATGAAGTCGTTCGTCATGACATAGTAAAGTGGCTAAAGTGGATGAAGAACGAGATTGGTTTTGACGGCTGGAGATTTGACTTTGTCAAAGGATATTCTGGAAATTATGTAGCTGAGTATGTGAATCGCTCCGAGGTCAATTTCGCCATAGGCGAGTTCTGGTCATCCATGGGCTACCAGAGTCAATCCATTTTGAATCCCAATCAGGATCCCCATCGTCAGAAAATTGTTGACTGGGTAGATGAAACCCGTGGCATAGCGCGAGCTTTTGACTTTACCACCAAGGGAATTCTGCAGGAGGCTGTGAGTCGCAGAGAATACTGGAGACTAAAAGCCGAAGATGGGCGACAATCAGGGGTTATGGGTTGGTGGCCAGGCAAGGCAGTGACTTTTGTAGACAACCACGATACCGGCTCCAAGCAATCACACTGGCCTTTTCCCGCTGAGAATATACTGGAAGGTTACGCTTATATCCTGACCCATCCAGGCACTCCTACTATTTTCTATGAGCACTATTTTGAATGGGGTTCAAATGTGCGCCACAAGATTCAGGAGCTTGCCCAGCTCAGAGTGGCTCATAATGTTCACAAGACTTCCGAACTGACTATTCTGGAAGCGCGGCAGGGGTTTTATCTGGCTGAGGTTGGGAACAAGCTCCTGGTTCAGCTTGGGGATGAGCCCTATTGTGAGAAAGAAGGCTGGGAACTGGCTGTTAGCGGACAGGGATATTTTGTTTCTATTCGTTGAGGAGCTCAAAAGAGGCTGATTCCAGTCAATAATTGAGAGGTTTTGCCAAAATCGCTCTACCTTCTTCAAGTCCTGCAGTATAATGTGAGCCATGGAATGGTTTCGCAGTATAGCCAGCAAAATCACGGTCGTTTTTCCCGTGCTCTCTGTACTTGCGTTAAGCCTGTTTATGGGAGCCTCCTACTTTATGGTGGCCTACCTTCTCAAGGATGTTCTGGCCCTTGATCCAGCCCGCACTCAAATTCTGCTTCAAGAGTATCTCAAGTTCATGAGTGTAGGTGTCCTTATTTTTGCTTTCCTGAACCTGACCCTTGCTTTTTATCTTCGTAAATGGGGAATGGTAGCCCAGCTTGAGTTCATTATGCAGTCGATTCGAAAAATCAGTGAAGGTACAGTCACAGGTATTGAGCTCAAACAGGGTCTGAGTACGGAGCTTGTTGATATTGGTTTAAGTATCAATGCAATGATGAAAAGACTGGCGATGAGCCAGAGCAAGCTGGAACAAAGAGAGGTTTTACTAAGAAACTCCAAGGAAGAGTTGGAGCTAAGGGTAGAAGAGAGAACTCTGGAGCTTGAAGAAAGTAAAGTGACCCTGGAAGAGCAAAAGAGCGAGTTGATGGAGATCAACAGTGAGCTCGAAAATCAAAAAGTAGTTTTGCAGGAGCAAAATCAGCGTCAGGAAGCCTTTTCCGAGTTTCTTTCCTACATCAACTCCATTGAAATTGAGACAATTATCGAGCGGACTCTTCTCAAATTACTCGAGGTTTGTCGCTATCACTTCGTAGTCGCCTATATCTATGACGAATCAGAAGACAATTTGATTCCTGTCTATCAGTATGCGATGGACTTTGGAAAAATTGAAAGGCAGCACTTCGCCAGTTCAGAAGGTCTTCCCCGAAAAATCCTGGAGTCCAACGAGTGGATCAAGATCGAGGAGTTTGATGATGTTTCTCAGCCCGTGATTGATCTTGGTGTAGCTCAGGTGGAAATCAACAATCTCTATGGTATCCCCCTGGTTTTTGGTAATAAAAAGATCGGGGTCTTGATTCTGGGTGGACTGGAAAAGACGACCCAGGAGTCTCTGACCTTTCTCAGAGACTGTATGGGGCCACTTTGTTCTGCGCTTTCCAATGCCTTGTCCTACCAATTCATTCAGGTCCAATCAACTACACTAAAGACCGCCAATGAAGAGCTTGAAAAAGCATCCAAACTTAAGGATCAGTTTCTCGCGAACATCTCTCATGAGATTCGAACTCCTTTGAACGGGATTATTGGAATGACTCGTCTGGTTTCCAACACCTCCCTGACTCCAGAGCAGGATGAGTATGTGAAAATTATCAAAGCCAGCGGTGAATCACTGCTCACCCTGATCAATGATATTCTGGATTTATCAAAAATTGAGGCGGGACAGCTGGAGCTTGAGTATCTGGATGTCAATCTGATTGAAATCATTGAGTCTGTGCTGGAGCCGATTGCCTTCAACAAGCCTAATCCGGATGTTGAAATTTACTACAATGTCTCTCCTGATGTACCCGAAAACCTGATTGCAGATCCAACGAGAATGCGCCAGATTCTCATTAATCTGGTGGGGAATGCAGCCAAGTTTACCAAGCAGGGCGAAATTGTCGTGGAAGTTCTGTGCGATGGCATTCAAAACGGCGAAGCCCAAATGCACTTTAAAGTCAGAGATACAGGGATTGGTATCGAAAAAGAAGCTCTGAAAACAATCTTTGAGAGCTTTGTTCAGGCGGATGGCAGTATCTCCAGAAAGTATGGAGGGACTGGCTTGGGAACAACCATATCCAAGCAACTTGTGGAAATGATGGGTGGTCGCATTTGGCTTGACAGCGAGTATGGAGTGGGGACGACTTTTGAGTATGTGGTTCCCTTAAAACTTCAGGCTGGTCAAACACAGTTTCAGAATCGGCTGGATCCAATGCAGAGGCAGACATTGGCTGTTACTGTGGGTGGCTTTGCCAACTGGCCGATGACTCTTGCCGGTCGTTTCAAGGATTTGGGGGTTGAGTGCCTTTCTTTCCTGAGCCGCGACTCTATGGCTCAATGGTTGACTGGAGCCGGGCAGATGTCGGCCAGAGATCGTCTGCATTTCTTCCTGCAAAAGAAAGAGAACGAACCGCTGGATGAGCCCTTGGTGCACTGGTTGGTGGGACAGGGTTTCTCCAAGGAAAAGATCACTTTCCTTCTATCCATTGTGGACAATGATGCGATCAGCAGATGCCGGGAACTTGGATTTCATTTTTTGACCAGACCACTGAAAAGGGAAAGCTTGCTCAGTCGTTTGACCGGACGTCAGGAAGATGTTCGCCGAGGGGATGAGGCCGGTCCTGAGCAGGAAATGCTGCTCTCCAGCCACTTGAAGATTCTTCTCGCGGAAGACAATTTGGTGAACCAGAAGCTTGCTCTGAAGTTGCTGAATGGGCCTCATCTTCAGATTGATGTGGCCAAGACAGGACTTGAAGCATTGCAGCTTTATCAGCAGTATCAGTATGATTTGGTCTTGATGGACGCACAGATGCCCGAGATGGGTGGTCTTGAGGCGACCATGAAGATTCGTCAGTTTGAGAATGATCAGGCCCGGTCGCGCATCCCCATTCTGGCGATGACAGCCCATGCGATGAAGGGTGATCGGGACAAATGTATACAAGCTGGAATGGACGACTACATCACTAAGCCGATTATGCCCAAAGATTTATACAAGACGATTTATTCAGCTGTAGCGCACAAGCTGGGTGGAGCAGAACCCGGACCATCAATTCATCACTTCTCAGCTCTTTCTGGTGGACCAGTTGCCGGAATGCAGGATCAGTTTGATCCTTCTGTACACCCTGCCAGCAATGTTTCTACGGCGCAGCCTGCAAGAATTCAGCCCCCGGCAGATAGCGGTTTTCATCAGCAAATGCCACAAAATACTCACCCTGGACAGGCTCCTTCCCAGGTAATGATTCCTGGCGTTCCCCCCCAACAGCAGGCTTCCTCTCCAGCTCAAGTGACTCAGATGCAGTCTCCTGCATCGCCACCGCCTCAGAACTTGCAACAACAAACCCAGCCCAGCCATAATACTCCAATGTTTTCAACCCAGTTTGTTGAACCGGAAGCAAACACTGATCTGGCCGATGATTTGAAACGAGCAATGTTTGCCGAAGCGGGTATCCCTTTTCCTGAAGCAACCCCCGAACAAGGTAGTCCAGCTCCAGTGAGTATGGGTGATCCGAACGGGCCAATTGACATGAGTGTATTCAATTATGACAAGGCTTTGATTGTGGCCAACCGAGACCACAACTTTCTGGTTCAGCTGATAGACATTTATAAAGAAGACTTTCCCAATATGCTCTCTGGCCTGAAAGATGCCATAGCTTCCGGAAACCCTTCACAGGTAGAGGCTCAGGCTCACGGAATCAAGAGCGGGATTGTAAATATCGGTGCCGATAAGGTGGCAGAGATTGCGCTAACCATGGAGAAAGAAGCCTCAGAGAAGGACCTTGCCAACATGCAGCAGAATCTGGGAATTCTCGAGCAGGAAATTGAGCGCTTCTACTTTGAGGCAAACAAGATCAGCGCGATGGCATAAAAGCCTGATGAACAAGTTCAGATCGATGGTCTGAGGAATCCCGTTGAGCAAGATTAGAGCAATGGCTTGAGGACCGTAAGGCAGGATCAGTTAATATTGTTCAGGGGCGGGTCAGCTCAATAGCCTGATCCTCTATGAATCAACCCCCGACCAACTATTTGTTTGCAGTGTTCAAGTTGAGGCGTGATGATTCCAAAATCTTCCTCAATTGAAAGAACCAGTCTTGAGACGTATACCAACGGGAATGCTCTGTATGCTTAGGCACCAACCTTCTTGTAGCTACATTTAGTCTGACAAAAGTACTCAGTTTGACTGCTTGTAGCGTGGCTGAAAAGTGCCTATAGCTTTCAATTGAAGGTTTTATCCCTTTTTGCTTTTGTTGAGATTCATTCGCCTGAGGACCAATCCGTTCTTACGGGCGTGAAAGTGAGCCGTGTAGAGAAAACCTTGCTGCAGCTGCGATTCACGAGACATGGTCCAGGGGATCGTAGGCAAATTGAGCTTTTGAATATTCTTGAACTCTCCAGACCAACTTAAGCTGATCACCGAATCAAGAACACTTTGCTCCTCGCCGGTTCGATAGGTGAGCAGACGAATCCCTGCTTTTCCTGACTGAAGAACCTTCAGTCCTTCCAGGTCCCGCAGAGTCTTTACTGAGAAGAGCTTACTCGCTTCACTACCAACAGAAAAGAACTCAAGATCATAGGGATTTTCGGGGTTCCATTGAAAGGCGAGACGACCTTTTTGATTACTGGGTTGGCAGCTGTAGTTCAGAGGCTGTTCAGGCAGCTTTTCAATTAGAGGTTTTACTCCACTTCGTGTGAATTGGTAGTACTGTCCGGAATAGCGATCCTTGGCAAAAATTGAGCGTCCATCAGTCTCCAGGCTCAAGAACAAAAGCTCTTGTTTACTTACGCCTTCATTCCAGCGATGGGTTACTTTTGAGCTTTTCTTTTTATCATTGGCGATTTTGACCAGACGGGATTGTAGGGTATCGAGCAAGAGAATGCTGCGATCTGGAAAAACCAGTAAATCTTCAAAGGATGACTCTTCTCCTTCGCTGTAGGGTAAGGGGATGGAGCCGATTGCCTCAGCTCGCTGGTTGTATTGCAAAATCCTTGATTTGAAGTGATCCAGAACGTGAATATTGTGGCTTCTGTCCACGTAAAAGCTAACAGGTCCCTGGGTTCCAGTGACTAGTTCATCACTGACTTCCTGGTTGATTTCTTCATGAATTGAGCCCAATTGAACCTTGTCTTCCCCAAAAGGAAGAAACAAGCTCTTGGTGAAGCCAGGAAAACTTGTAAGACAGAACAGAGTGAGAAAACCAAAGAAGTGAAGATTGAGTTTCATGAATTATCCTTCGATTTATGGTGCAATATCTACGGTAAAACCGAGCCAAATTCTGGTGAAGTCCGAACGTCTGATAACATGCCGTTGTCCTGAACCTGCGGGATCGTTGACAATGACATCACCGTCTCTGTCAAAACCTCTGACAACAATAACATGGCCCCTCGTGTTCCAGGAACCTCCACCTTTATAGCGAATCCTTCCTCGAACACCGACGATCTGGGGGCGACCTGCACTGATTCGGCTTTGCAGGTCGGAAAGTGAGCTTGTCCAGACTTGCCTGGAATTATTCAAGCCCAGACTTTTAGCGAGATTCACCATGGGGGCGTAGGCTGCACCAGCACCTTTGGCATAGATTTGGCCACGGTGTTGGGAGCTTTGAATTCTTCGCCCTGTTGAAGGGTGTGTCATAGCGATCCAGTCTCTGGATTTTCTGTGTCCATGGTAAGCCAGGACCATTTGTACGGAAGTGGGTCCACAGTAGGCATGTGGTCTCCAGCTCGAACCGTCGGAACTATAAGCATCCCGACCTCTTTGGGCAAAAGTCGGGACTCCCCGGACTTCAATATGATTCCCGTTTCTGGTGACATTGTTGGACAGGTTGGAAGTGTCAACATCGCTTGAAGCATCACTTGGGGGTGTATCATTTGTGGGTAAATCCGGTTGTGCGGGGTCATTGGAAGGGCTGTCCCCGGCATCCGGGATTTCAAGGTCACCGGATCCAGTAAGAATCCTGAGGTAGCGATGAAAAACCCAGCCAACCTTGCCTCTGTACTGCACTTTGTACCAATCTCCAGACTTGGCTAATACTTCAACCTGAACACCGTTTCTTAATGTACGGATAACTGCAGAACGGGTGCTGGGTTGAGCTCTTAAATTGAGTGCAGAACGAACATTGATTACTTGTCCAATCTGTTGTTCAGACCGTGTATTTGTATCCAGAACATCAGGAATGGCAATGTGATACCAGCGACCGGATGTATCGATGTACACCAACTTGTCGCCTGGCTTTGAGGTGCTGATTACCTGATAACGGGTGGATGGTCCCCGGCGCAAATTGGCATAGCTTCTTACATGGACGACACCATCGCGTACTCGAACAAGGTTTCGGTGAACATAGGCCTTCTGCTGGTAATCCAGATAGGGCATACGCACTTTATAGAATTCTCCCTGAGTGAGAATATACGGAAACTTTTCTCCATTTCTTCCAGTTCGCATGACGGCACTTTGCAGATTGGGTTCTCTGCGCATATTGGCTCTTGAAACAGTAATTTCTACCTTGTCTTCTACAAGCCGGGAAATGGAAGTGTGAACAAAAACCTTTTGCTCCAGCAAGTCGAGTGGGACTTCTATCTCATACCATCCACCACTACTGGCGACCTTTTTAAAACTAATCGGTGGATGAACTGAAGCGAGTAGTTGTGAATCCGTTGTGGGGCCTCTTCTGATGTTGGCCTCTGCGGCTGTAATCTCAAACATCTGGCCGTCGAGATTACCAAGGGAGCTGTGCACAAAGGCTTTTCTGTACTCTATCGTTTCCTGGGTGCTGCTGCTGGCGCTTTCTACATCAACGCCAAGGCCTCGTGTTTGAGCAGAACCTGCCTGGGAGATATCTCCGGCATCGGGCGCACAGAAGGCCGGGAAAAGACAAAAGACAAAAAGTATAAATGAACTGAATCTCATATTTTCTCCCGGTCAGGGTTGTTTATTCCTGGGTCATCAATTGACGTAGTTTGGTTCGTACTTTACCCAGCAAGGTGGTTAATCCACGGGCCAGGGCATCGGAATCTTCACCATTCCAGCCGGTACACATATATTTGTTAAGAGCTGCCAGTCCTACGCGAACAGTGCCATCTTCCAGTGCGGAAGCACCACTTCCGGCCTCAACCGACTCAAGAAGGTACAGCGATGTCAGATAACCAAACTGAAGTCCTCCTCCAGTATTTCCTCTCCAGCGAGTTGCAACATGCTCCGGGCCGTGGTCACAGAAGCGATTGGTATTGGCAAGCTGAATTCGAGTCATGATTTCTTCATTGGCATGGATGTGCTTTGCTACGCGACCAAACTCGGAACCGCGACCCTCCAGATCACCCATAAAGTCGCCTCTTTCATAGTAGACAGCTCCCAGATCATAGTAGCTGTGTTGTGCCCAGTCATTATTCTCAGGTTCCCAATACATGGCACGAACAATTCCATCTGCCAATGACTTTTGTGCATCAGGCACTTGTGACGAGCGACTTTCCTCAAACTCACCGGGTTCGTAGTTTTCCAGGTTGTAGCCAATACTGCTCAAGTAAGCGCGCATATCTTGCTGAAACTCTTGCTGAAAAACGATGTAATGGTTTTGAGGTGTGATATTTCCCTTTGGCTGTACTGCCTGGGGAACGTCGTCGCCTTGGCGAGCAAGAAACTCCACAGCGGTTTGATTCCACTGGCGAGCATCTCTGAAATGCCTCAAAAAGGCGATTTGTTGTGCAGTAAGAGACGGGCCTTCCTCTGCTTCCGGTGTTTCATCAGCAGGTGCCACTTCTTCACCACCAGCCTCTTCGCTGGCTCGGGTTACTGCATTCGTACCATTCTGGTCGTTGGCATTCATTAACTGCTCAACCACATTTTCGTTGCCAAGAAGTTCGGTCAGTCGGGCTTCATACTCTTCAAGACTGTTTATGAATGCAGCTTTGTCTTCTTCAGTTTCCAGAGTCACCATGTGAGTACTTACTGCTTCCTGATTGAACCCTGTCTGAGGGCTGAAGTAAGCACTCATTTCTTCATTTTCCAGCAGAGTCTTCAATTCAAAGGCTTGAGGGTGGCTCTCTGCGTTCACATTTTCAAAAGTATATCCACGGCCACCATTTTCTGTGTCAAAGAGATATTGAATACGACTATTCACCCGCTCTACTGCTTGCTGAACTCGTTGAGTTCGAGCTTCTTCTCTTTGCTGTGCGGCTTGCCGATCTTGCTCTTCTACATGAGTTTTGTGTTGCTCGTGATAGCGACTCAGACGTTCCTGGGCATTCCCTGCAAGAGTGAGACGAATACACTCAAAGAGTTTGATTTTCTCTTCCTTGGTTTGAACCTGAAAAAACTTGTGTGGCACAAAACCCTTGTCTGTGCTGGCAGTTTTGAAGCGAGGCGGGATTTTTACAATATAACCAACAGGTTCAATTCCCATCAGAAAACTACTGACAATCTTCGCCTTGGAATCCTTTGGAAGGCTCCCTACAATATTGTTTCTGTCAAAACGGTCTCTAACATTCAGGTTAGTTGACGCTGTAACCACTGTACCTTCGAGCTCGACCTTGGCATTTTCCACAGGAACGCCACGATTCATTGGGTCATCAACCAGATTGAAGTAAAACTCGTCCAGGGTATCTTCACCCTGACTCTGAAAATTCTGTCCACCCGAAGTTACCTCTACATAGCGATGATACAAATAACCTTCATTTTCTTCTGCACGCACTTTGTACCAGTCACCTTGCTTGTCCAAAATCACCAGAGGGGTTTCGTTTTCCAGCCTTGCAATGATTCGCGAACTGGTGCTTGGTTGAGAGCGCATTCGTAAATTTGTTTGAACATTCACCACTTGACCGCGATTGACGGTAATGAGGTCAGCTCCACTGACCAAGTTGCTGTCTGCTTCATTTCGAGTCACCATATCCTGCAACTGAAACAGGGCATCATGAAGCATCCAATGCATATTCTGCAGTGTCTCCAGGTCTCCTTCGAGCTCCCTTTTGACACCATCTTTTACTGTGTAGTTGGACCCAAACTTCTTTTCAACAGGAAGCAGGGTTTTCTTGAAAAGGTATACAAAGACTTGATGAGCTCCTTCTCTTTGCTCGCTTCTCTGGGCAAAGGCACGAAACTTCTCCAGGATGCTGCTCTGCCATTGACCCAGACTCGCCAGATTCGCCTTGTAGTCTTCTTCTGTTCTTGGAATCAACAAGGTCACACCTTCGTGGGGTTGCAAAACTGTGCTTCCGTTACTTTCAACGAGTCCACTGACTTCAGCACTGGCTGCTGTGGCTCCGGCTTGCTGGGAAAAACGCTCGGAGTTCTCAATGCCTTCAAACATTTCCATGGCAGGATTGGAGCTCACCAGAATTAGAGAAACAATAGCAAAACGAAACATTTCAGAACCTTCGTTGAGAAGAGTATTCAAATTCTTCTACGAAAAACTGATTAAAATGGTTCAGAAATTTTAAATGATCTTGACGGAAATGAAAAGTAAGGGGGACTTCCTTGCAATTTTGCTGTAGTGAAGACTATGATTTTGACTATGGAGTGTCATAAAGGACTCTCACGCCGTAAATTCATACTTTCGACTGCATCCATTGTCATTTTTCAGTCTGTTTTTGCCCCCGGTATCAGCCAGGCAAGGGAAGCTCTTTTCGAAGAAATGCCTCTTTGCAAGCTTGGCGACCTGGAGCAGGGGGTGCCTCTTGTTCTTGAGTATCCCAAGGGAAGTTCTGAGAAGATTCTGCTGGTGAAACTGGGTGTTCCCGCTGGCGGTGGGGTAGGTGAAGATCAGGATATTGTTGCTTTCCACACAGTCTGTCCACACATGGGAGCTCCACTTGATTCAGAATTCAGTGCGAGCAACTACAGTTTGGGTCCATGTCCCTATCATCTTGCCGTTTATGATCTGACTCGTCATGGAATGCAGGTCACCGGTCATGCGATCGAACCTTTAGCGCAGGTTTTGCTGAAGTCTGAAAATGGAAATCTCATTGCCTGCGGATTTCGAAGTCTGATTTATGGAACAGTAGGAGAATAATGGCAGTACCAATTCCTCCCAAAGATGCTGAAATTCTCACTACGGCTTGTGATTACTGCGCCATAGCTTGTGGATACAAGGGTTATCGATGGCCTGTGGGTAAAACTGGCGGTTTAAGAGCGAGCGAGAATGCGTTGGGAATCGATCTGGGAAATGATGTACGCCAAGATTTGTGGCTAAGCCCAAGTATGCACAGTGTGATTGAGCTGGATTCAAAAAAGTACAATTTGCTCGTTGTTCCAGATCATCTCTCCAAAGTAGTGAATCGAGAGGGAAATCATTCGGTTCGTGGCCGGGGTCTGGCACAGAAATTTGCACCAAGAATGAATAAAAAGAAAGGGCGATTAACTCAGCCCTTGCTTCGGGTCAAGGGTAAGTTTGAGCCCATTTCCTGGGATCTTGCTATCGAGATCTTTGCATCCGTATCTGGGCATGTGGTGGATGAGTTTGGTCCGGCAGCCTGGGCCCAAAAGCGATTTTCCTATCAGTTCTTTGAAAACACTTACGCTTTAAGCAAGATAGCCTGGCAATCGATTCAGTCCCCAGCCTACGCAGATCATGACAATCCTGGAAAGTTTACTTCGACTCCAGGTTTGAAAGATGCCGGGATTGATTCCTTTAGTGCCTGCTATGAGGATTATTATCTTGCAGAAACCCTGTTCTTCTCGGGATCAGACCCGTATGAAACCAAGACCACTCTTTTTACAGACTGGGTTATGAAAGGGGTTCGGGAGCGTGGAAATCGTTTGATTTTCGTGAATCCTCGCAAGACTTCGGGAGTTGCTTTTGGAGAACGAAATGGTGGTCTGCATCTCGATATTATTCCCGGGACTGACGCGGTTTTGCATATGGCTCTGGCTCGAATCATTCTTGAAGAAGGTTGGCAAGATACCGACTTTCTGAACAGTTTCATTACGGTACCTCTGGATCACAAATTTGATCGACTGCAGGCAGATAACAAAAAACCCTGGAAGTGGAAGAACAGTTTTCCTGAGTTTAAAGCGGATGGGGTAGACGATTATCGGGAGTGGCTGTTTGCCCAAAAGGAATCCGAATTATCTGAAGCTTCAAAAATTACAGGATTGAAAGCCGAGAAAATCAGAAAGGCCGCTGAAATGTTGGCCAAACCAAAGAAAGATGGAAGCCGTGTGAAGTCTTCTTTCTTCTTCGAAAAAGGCCTGTACTGGTCCAACAATTATCTCGGAACAGCCTCTCTGGCTTCATTGGCCCTGGTCTGCGGCGCGGGAAATCGCCCGGGACAAATGCTTTCACGGTTAGGTGGTCACCAGCGGGGAAATATGACCGTTTCTCATTTTCCGCGACTGATACAACCCAGAGAGTTCGAAGGCTACCATCGCAAGTGTGTTGATCTGGATCGATGGCTGGTTGGTGGTAATTTACGTTTCGCCTGGGTGGTGGGCACAAACTGGATCAGCTCCATGGCGGGAGCAAACAGTTTGGAAAGGCAAATGCGTCATCAGACGGTGGAGCATCCTTCTCAGATCAAGAGTATAAAGACTGCAATTGAAGATTTGAAAGAGCGCACAGATAAAGGTGGACTGGTTTTGGTGGAGCAAAATCTCTATCTTACCGAGATCATCGGAGAGCAGTTGGCCGATCTTGTTCTACCAGCTGCTGGCTGGGGAGAGTGCGATTACACCAGAGCTAACAGCGAGCGAAGAATTCGCTTTTACTCCAAGCTTGCCGAGCCTCCTGGTGAAGCACTACCAGACTGGAAAATAGTCTCTCTGATCGCAAAGAAGATGGGTTTTTCCGGCTATGACTGGAAGGATTCCAACGACATCTTTGAAGAGGCTGCTTTAGCCTCCCGACGCTCAATTTTTAATTTTGACTCCCTGGTTCATGACGCCAGATTGAAGAATCAAAAGGCACACGATGTGCTCAAGAGCTTTGGAACTGAGGGAATTCAAGCTCCGATCCAATACCTGGAGAATAAGCTCGTCGGGACTCCTCGCCTGCATAACCCCGAGCTTCAGATTTACCAAAAAGACAAGAGATCCCGTAGTTCTCGCTATCCCTACACCAAGGCAATTTCGGGTTTTCTCGGGAAGGGTGGCAAAGCAAATTTGGTCAAGTCGCCCTGGAATTACTTCTCTGACTTCTATCAAGCGATTGCGCCTGAAGGAGATGAATTGTGGGTCTTGAACGGAAGAATCAACGAGCTCTGGCAATCGGGTTTTGATGACCTTTATCAGCGAGAAGAGATTTTGAAAAGGTATCCGGTTAACTTTTTGGAAATGCACCCTGAGGATGCCAAAAAGCGGGGGATTCGTTCCGGTGATTTGATTCGTGTGAGCAGTAATAAAGTTTTCACCCAAAAAGATGGATACGCTGGTTATTCAGCTGAGGAGAATCGATTTGAGGAGTTGCAGAAGAAGGGCCTCATTGAGAAAGAAAGCGATAGTCTGGAGTTAGTGGCAATCGTTAACAATGATGACTCAATTCGTCCCGGTGTCACTTTTCTGTTCTATTTGTACCCTAATAGTTTTGCCAATCGTATAGTATCCCGGGTTCCTGATCCAATTAGTGGAAATTACCGATTTAAGCTGGCTACCGGGAGAGTTGAAAAGCTTGGAGAGACACCCTTTCAAAAAGAGTTTGAGAGATTGAGTTTTGCATCCCGTATTCCAGAGCCAGAATGAAACTTGGAGAGTTTTGACTTCAAATGGCATAATAGAGCCGCTGCAAAACTGTCCCCGGAATGAGGTATTTCATGAAGAAAGTTTTGATGAGTCTCGCTTTTGTCAGTTTCACATCGATCGCTTTAGCGGTCCCCAAGATTGAGACATGGCCACCACCGGGGTCTCCCGATTACATGGCCAAGACTGTAGAGAATCCGGAAATTAATGAACTACTGCGTCAAAAGAAGTATGACGAAATTCTGAAGATGCAAAAGGAAACTCCAGAGAAGTTTGACTTGCCTCAGGAGTATACAGCTCTTGCAATCAGCTTCTTCACCAAGGGTGACCTGGTGAATACGGTGAAGACCTGTGCCAAGTCCATGAAGTTTCGCGATTATCGCTCGAAGAACAAATGTGGTCGACTGGCAGGGCAGGTTAAGAAAAGAGACGATGCTTTGTATCGACTAAGCCTTGCTGAATTCTATGTTGAAGACAAGGACTACCCCAGTGCTTTGATCAAATATTACCGTCTCCTTGAAGATGGTTTGCAGGTAGAGAAAGTTAGAATGGGAATCGTCAGGATTTTTCGAGAAAACAAAATGCCTGAGTATGTCATGGACCAGTTTCGTCAGTTAACGGACGAGAAGAACAAAGCTGAAGTGGAAAAATACCTGAAGGAGCGTGCTAATGCATTTCATCAAGCCTACCGACGGATGAAGCTTGAAGAGTTGCCTCGTCAGCACCAGCGAATCTACCGCATGTTGATTTTGAAACAGGAAGCGATGGAGAAGTTCTATGTTCCTCTGGTGGGATTTTATGAGGACAAACTGCTGCAGCGTTATGAAGCTCAAACAGCTCTTCGAATCGCAAATCTCTACATGCTCAAAGATCAGTATCGAAGAGTCAGGGATGTACTGGGACAACTGGAGTTCAAAATTGCCGAACTCTCCGACTCCTACACATTGGAAGATCGTCTGGCCCACGATGCATTGGTCAAAAGGTTACCTCACAATGAGAGAACCAAGCTGGCCAAGTCTTCCCAGGAAATGGGCAAAGCTTTGGTTGATGATCAGACTAGCGGTGAAGAAAAGCCCTTTGCTCCACCAATCATTGATTACAAAATGTTCAAGGATTATGAGCCATTCGACTTTAGTGATGTAGAGATGGCCAGCAATGACAACATGGAGTCCTTTGCAGAGGTGAATCGCGAGTTTCAGGAAAGATTTAATGCAGAGCAAGATCCTTATAAGCAGAGGTGGCTGTTTGAACAGGTTCACAACAAATTTTATGAGCTCTACCAGCATCGCCTTTTTGATCATAACCTGAATCCTGAAGAAATTCCGTTGGGCAAGTATTATTTGTCAGCGGAAGGTGGCGCTCTCAAAAAGCAGCTTGAAGATTTGGAGAAGCAATATTTTGCTGAGGATTTGATGGGTGCAAAGCAGTACAAGGGGAGTTTGAAAAAATTGAATGATGAGCTCAACTCCAGTGATGACATTCAAGAGCATCGCAAGGTTTTGCGCAGATTTTATTTGTGGTGGGACTCTTTGCACTACAGGGAAAGAGACCCTTTCAAACGGGGAGCTTTCCGAGCCTATATGAGAAGTCCTGAAGGGATTCGCTTGATTCAAAAAGCCCGTCGTGAAGTCAATCGGGTGAATGATCAACTTTACCTGACTGAATAATATGCATACAAATGAATTGGAGATTGGATAGGATGGCTCGAACCAAGGGCTTTGTCTGGGCTCCGTTGCTACTGACGATTGTATTTTCCCTTAGTGTTGCTTTTTATTTTTATCAAAAGGGAGTTCCCCTGAAAAGCAATGGTGAAACCACAATTTATCAGGATTTACTCAATCGGATTCATCAGCGGGCGAGACTTCTTGTTTTGCAATCAACCAGTAAGAGTCTCTTTGATGACGTGGTGAGCTGGAAGCCTCCTGCGAGCGTCGAAGAGGCAATTGAAACTTGCGTAGCTGTTTTGCCAATTATCAAACAGGAAAAGAAAGGTACTTTTTTAACAGAGAGAGACTTTTATCCAGTTGGCCTTAGTCTGTGGAGTAGTCTGAACAAGCAGGAGAAGAAAGAGTGGGAAGACAAGTTTGAAGGAGTCTGCTATCAATTTTCCCTGGATTCAGTTCAGGATTTGGAAGGAAGCGCGAGTGCTTCCATGCAGAGACTATCCAGCTTCTTGACAGTCAAAAGTGAAAGTTTGCCTCTCAGTCGAACCAGCTATCTTTCTAATCGTGAACTACCCTGGGTTAGCGAGGTCGGTGAGTAATGAAAATCGCTGGCTTCTTGATTAGTTTAGCCTGTACTGTCTTTACCTATTTGTATTTTGGTTTTCTTGAGAAAGGCATGCAAAATGGGATCAAGGTTCAAGAAGAATCCTGGAATCAATCCACTCATGCTTTGGGAATTTTGAGCAAAGTCATTGATTGGGAATTACCGCAACTCGATGACCCACGAGAATTTAACCGATTGAATGTTGTTTTGTGGGATGGGCAAAGACTTGAATTGATTGTGGAAGGTGCAGGCACAAGCCGGGCCTTGCAGCTCAAGGCGAAGGGTAGGCTTGGAGAGACCTTGGTTCATCCCGGTCTGGACTGGGCTTACTTCAGCTATGATCGAAACTCCGGTTTGATGCAGTTTCGATATAAAGAACTAGCGAAAAGGAAAGAAGGCTCTCGAACACTTGGTTTTAAGAAAGTGGGAGCAAATTCGTGAGATTTTTGTGGCTTGTTAGCAGTTTGCTCCTTTTAGCAAGTTCTGTGGTATGGGTCTATCAATCTCTTTCAGACAGATCATCAAAATCATCCGAAAAGATTGAAATCAAGGACTCTGTAAATTTGGTGGAGCAGGCTTCGATTCTTCACGCCCATGACTGGAGTCTGGTGGGGCCTGAAAGTTCAAATTTTTTGGCCGAAAGGGTTCTTTTTTTGAAGGACTCTGTAGATTCAAAGGCCGTTCCAGTTCAGGTAAAATGTAGGACTACTAAGAATTTTGTAGCTTACAATTGTCTGGGAGGTACACCATTAAGACCTGAAAAAGCATGGTCTTATCAATTGGTTTTTCAGAGTATGGGTCCACAGACTCATTGGGCATTTTCTCGTAGTAATCTCACGTTGGCTAAAGACTCACCTGAAGGAATGGACTGGGACTGGCTGACGACCGAGTCACAAAGGCTGATTCAGTCTACTTCGATCGAGGAGTTGGCGGCTTCTGTTTCCAGTGTTTCAGAAGCTTCAAAAAAAGATAGTTGGGGTCTGATCCTGCAATCTCTGGGGTATCTGCGTCTGTTGGATGAACTTGAGCTACAACCTTTTCTACCTCTAATGCAGGAAATTATCAGGAACAGTTTGGTGTCCGAGCTCAATTACTCGGGAGTGAATTATGCCCTGTATTCTGCAGACGCTGTGATGATGGAACTTTATGCCCTGGATCCAGGATATGACTTTCCCAGGATCAAGAAGTTATTGAAATCATCGTTGGCGGGAATGCTGGAAGGCAGCCTGGATGCACTGTCCAAAATCAAGTCTGCAAAGGGAGTTTTGAGAACTTTAATGGGGGGGTACTCCGCTTTATTGAAGCGTCAACCTGAACTGGAAATGGGAGACCTGGCCAAGAAGATTCAAGCAGAACTGTCAGCCCGGGAGCAAAGTGACTCAGCTCTCTTAATGAAGCAGAGTCACTACTTCGAGTCTAAAAAGCCCGGTTTCGCAGCACAAGTTATTGCGGCAGCATCAATCGGAGAAAATGTAATGGTTGTGGATGCCAAAGGCGGGGTTTCACTGCTGGATAGCGAGAATGTGTTGCAAGAGCTGACAAAGCTTGATCTAAAGGCCTGGAAAAGTCTGGCAGATCTTGTTTGTTTCAAGGATTCAGTCCTGGGCTTTGATCACTATGCACTAAATCTGGAGAATAGAATTCTCACCACGGAAGATGGAAGCTACTGGGAAAGCTTCGTTAAGCCCGAGCATCTTCAAGGTCTGGAATCAAAGCTGTTTACTCTGAGTCAGGGAAGTGGTGTTTTTGCTGGACGGGACTCGACTCTCTATTTTTCTGAAGACTTTGAGAATTTTGAGAAGTGGTCTGAACTGCCAGTGAAACTCAAGGATGCCTATTGGTTCACTACAAAGCAGGGGTATTACCTGATAAGCCATTGTGAAAGCCAGGAGTGCAAGAGTCAGTCTTACAGTTCAGCCGATGGAAAGCAGTGGAAGGCTCTGGGTGAATGCAATATGGCCTTGAAAGAGGGAGCAACAATTTTGACGAATCGAAATCAACTGATTTATCTTGATGGCTCGAAAGAAGTTCGTAAATCTACAGTTTTTCGAAGCGAGAACGGTGTTGATTTTGTAGCTGATGCTTCCAGCAACCTGAGCTTTCGGGAAAGTCCAGCTGGTGCAGTTCATCAAGGAAGGCTCCTTTATTTCAGTGGACTGGATGTCCAGGGGCTGGTCACCAAAGATGTTCAGGTAGAAAACAAAAAGATTCTCATACCTCTGGCTAACGCAATTGGCAAAATACGCAGCAAAATAGTGAAGAATTAATGGAATTTTTGAATCAGAGGGAGTTCTCCCCCTTGTGGCAAACAGTAAAAGGACTAGAATTATGTATAGGGCTTCTGGAAAACTAATGCAGCATTTTATCTACAACACACTCATTGCGGTTCTGTTTGTTGTCTCTTTGCCCGCGGAAATCACAGGCTATTTTCGAACAGATGGCTGGCTGGAAACAGATCATTTTGGAAGCGGATATCATGTTGTGCCCGATCGAACCAGACCGAATATCTGGTTACGAGCATTCAAGTATGACGGGGCAGTATCGGAAGTTGTGGGCCTACCCAATAACAATATAACCGGAAGACACTCTAACTGGGACGACCCTTCTTTGAACCTGGACCTGCCAGATAACAAGCACCTTCTGGGCGGTGACTACTTTCGACTGGTTCGCCGGATTGACTGGAGCCAGGATTTGGGAGCGGTCAATCTTTCTACCGGAAAGTGTGGATCGGGAAGATGTTACGGTGACTGGCTAAATGATGACCCCGTATGGGATGAAAATGTGAAGTCCTACAAGGACAAGGACAATAGCTCCTTTTTGCAGTTTACCAATGAAATGAACGGAAGAATTCGAACCCGCTACCGATTTCAAATTTACGTGGAAGACAATGTGGCCTTTTGGTACAAGGATGCCAATGGTGGCTATGACCTTGATACTCACAAGTCAAATCCAGATGGCACCAAGAAATATTATCCCTTTCAGGATGTTGTTTTTCGAATCACTGAAAGAAGTATTTTCGATTCCAGACCGGAACCAGCCATTGATGATCCGGCGGGTGACGAGTTTTACATCCGCAAGTCGGAGTGGGCCTCGGACGCGACTCAAAAGGACGACTTCAAAATCGAAGACGCTCCTCCGGAGATTCGATGGGTGAATGGAAGACTGGTGTTTAATTTCACGGTTTTTCACAAGTTTCGCCAACCAAAAGACTATGTTATTCAGGTGACCGCTGTAGATAAAAGCAATAACTCCAGGACTCTCAGGGTTCCCATTAGTATGGAAGCTGTTGGAGGGCTGGATTTGCAAAATAAGGCATCAGAGGGCTCAAAGCGTTAGGCGCAAGGAAGATTGATATGAAAAGAAAACTATGGATTCTCGCGGTATCGGGAATGATATTGGGTATCCAGTCCCTGAATTCCTGTGAATACGTACATGAAGAATGGCATCGTCCTTTTGCGGCCCATGCAGATCATGAACATCACAGCCCAACTCCGGAGCATAATGTAATGGTGCCGGAAGAAGAACACTCCCACGCCCGGCAGGTTGAGGACAAGTTTTCCCAGGAAGACCAGAGTACAGTCGACGGTGGAGGAATTGACAGGGTTCAGACAAACCAGTCTCTTGAGGAGCATCTTGTCGACCTTTACACAGAGGACAGTTCCAAGAACAAGACCTACACCACTCGCTCAAGCTTTAGCCAGCGCAAGTTGACCAAGGATGATGTGGTCGGCCCGGGTATGGACGCACATGCTTTTTATTCCATCAAAGACACTTCGGGAATGGTTTACAAGACAGATCAAACCCGTTGTGATACTCCTTTTGAACACCCCGTGACCAATTTTGAAAAAACTGGCGATCCGGATCATACAATCGCACAAACTCCTGATGGGGACATTGAGTACACCAGCGATGATAACTACTGTTTCTTTTTACTGATTCCCGGAAATGGAAATCTGGAAGGAAAAGTTGCCAGAGTAGACGTTGGAGACAATCAGTCCAAGTCATTTGTACGAGAGGGAATTGCTCCGTACATGCGACTCAAGGATGAGGAAGTGGACAAGCTTCAATCCGGGGCCTCTGATCTTTACTTTGTTAAGGGACGTTACATAGCGAGAATGCCCGAAGGAAACATTTTGCTTCCAACAAACGGGACGAACATGGTCTTTAACAGAACCACTGTCTATCGACCCTACTTTCAGGATGTGAAGAGAAGAACTACAGGAGCTCCTACTTCACAAGCAACTCTGAGCAAGCTCGACAACACATTCCCACCTGTGAAAGTGTCTGCTGGAGAAGAAAAGCCGAACTACTTTCAAATCAATGGTCTTGGTGTTCGAATGAATGGTCTGAACCACAAGAGTTCAATCATTACCAGACCTAGAAGTGATCGTATTGGCTCTAAACTCTCAGGCTGGGGTGGCGCTCGTCAAGGTGACCCATATTTAGCTCTGGGGCCAGCGAATTCAGCGACCAAGCAGCTCAACTATGCTATGCACTTTCCGTCTGCAGAAGCAGAAGAAGAGTACATGGAAAAGGTTTCTAGTGGAGAGCTGGATGCCAATGCAAATCGTGACAATACAGCAGTGGGTGGAATCAAGCCTGCAAACAGCTCTCAGATTGATCGCTATCTCAGTGATGAAATTCAGTTCCAGCTGAACACCAAGGGTAGCTACCCCGATGCTGATGGCTCTGATGTTGAGTTTGATCCCAACGCAATTACAGATGATGACAATGAAGTGAGTTGTTCTGAGGCTAACATCAAGCCATGGTGTGATAAGTACAAGCCTTTTCATGATGCTTTGGCTCAGTTTTATGCGGAGCAGGGTGTTGCGGTTCCAGGCGCTGAAAATGTTTGGAGAAATCGTTTGAATACAGAGCCTCTGACTACGGTTCAAAATATCTATGGAAAAGACTGGTACATCACGGCCACCAGAAAGGCAATTAGCGATTTTATGGCTGCTCATACTTCCTACATTCAAGATTTGGAAGTTCGTGTGCCTGGATCTGATGCTCAACGACAAGAGTACAACTGGGTTCTTTTTATGACCAGAGAGCCTACCCTGGGTAAGCCCATGGACCATATGCTGACCAAGATGAAGATTGCCTGGAAGAGTGATGCCCAGAGATTGGCAGAAAACAACCTTATGGGAGAGGATGCCAACTTCACCTCTACTATGCAAACGGTTTGGGATATCTCAAACCCGGACACCTGTGAGGGAGCGCTTCGCAACAGAATCAATCAGCATTACATTGGTTGGGAACATGATGTGACCATTGGACATGCCTGGATGTACTACACTTCGGTTATTGATGAAGGTATGACGCTCCTGACAAGGCTTGGAATGGTTCAAAGAACCATTGATTACCCATCCTCTGCTCAGTACGTCTGGAAAGCTTACATGCCTGATTCGTACCTGACTGAATGTGTTCCCGGAGATGTACTTTCCTGCCAGGATTACATCAAGGGTGATGAAGATCCAACCCTGCGACCTTTGGGGGACTTCAAAGAAAGATTCGATCCTGACGCGAATCCTTTGCTGGTAGAGTATACTCCCTGACGGGATGATCAACGTAAAAGAGAGATTACAGCACCCGGACAGCAGCGTTCGACGCGGCGCTGTTCGGGATTTGCTGCACAGCAACGCTCAAAACAAACTCATAGTTCTCGCACAGGTTATCAAGCGGGAAACCGATCCCCGGCTCAAGGGAGAGTTTCAGCGTGCTCTGGAAAGACTGGAAGGTCGTCAAAAGAAGAATCAGAGTCTCAAGCCTGAACAGATCCAGAAAGTTCTGAGTAATTTGGATAGCGAGGATTCAAGGGTTCAAAAACAGGGGCTACACTGGATTGTAAAGAACCAAAGGCTGGACCTTCTTGATCAGGTTCTCGAGAGAAGGGAACTTGGAACAGATTATAAAATAGCAGCCCTTCAGTTAATGCAGCTTGACGGTGCTCGTTACTTTCGAAAAGTGGTCAGTTTATTAAACGATCGAGAAGCTCCTGTTGCAATTCGTGCAGTAGAACTTTTGTCCAATATTGGCCATACGCCGGCTTTGATTACAGTCTTGAAGGCATTGGATCATCCGGTACAAAAGGTACGGGAGTTTGTCCGGCGGAGACTGCTCTCCCTTGGAGATGCGCGCCTGGGACAACTCTTTGAGGAATTGATTGTAAGACAGGAAGAGAGCCTTGATCAGTTGCTGTTTCGGAGCGTGATTCAGCTTCGCTTTGTGGATGCAGTTCCAATCCTGAAAACTCTTCAGCAAAGAGCAAAAGGTGAACTGAGAACAAATCTCGACAGAGTGCTTGAAAAGCTTACAGATTCCCAATTGCAAACAGAGGCTACGGCTGAGAAGAGTTTCTCTGGAAGCGATATTGAAAGACAGATTCGTAATACGAACGATGCCGGTCAACTTCTCTCTTTGCTACGAGCATTACCCGAGAGTGAAGTTCCTTCCCAAGCACAATTGCGTATTCTCATGCAGCATATGTCACATCCTTCCCAGGTCGTTCGTCTGGCAAGTTTGGAAGTCTTTGTATCCTCTATGTCACCCTCCATGCTGTCCATTGTTTCCCCGTTTCTACAAAGCGATGATCTTGAGATAAGAACCAGGGCTTTGTGTGGCTTTGGGCAAAGGTGCTATGAGCAGTTTGAAAGAGAGATCATTTCATCAATGAGAGAACTGCTTTCTCAGGCAACCTATACTTCCCTGGATTCCTTTTTAAGCTGTTCCCGTTCTATTTATCGCAAGGAAATCCTGGTTCTTCTGGAAGAGTTGATTCAGATTCAGGGCTTGCCTGAAGATTTTGTTTTTCAAGCCAACGAAATTTATCGTGAGATTTCAGGTAAAAATTTGAAGGAGACAGACCCGAAGGAGTCTGCCAATATCCTGGGCTCTGAACAGTTTCAGGATACTTCCACCGGAGAGCGGGGCCTGAAAGAAGTTGAGCAAATTTTGACCGATTCAGGGCCGAAAGAATTAAAGCTGGAAATCTTGCGCGAGATTATGAACTTTGAGTTGAGTCTGGATAGCACCGAGCTCAGTCAGCTTCTGAAAAGAGCATTGGCTTTTGAGGAAGAGGAAGAGGTTGTGTTGCTTCTGTTACACGCTTGCACCATGTTCTCTTCTTCCAAAGGGGCTGATTTTGCTGTTCCCTTTATGAAGCACGAGTCCTCAGCTGTTCAATCCGCAGCAATCCAGGCGATGATTGATTTGAAAGACCAGAGAATTCTCCTTCATTTTCACGAATGGCTTCAAGACTCTATGAAGAGTGATAAGGTAAATTATCAGTTTTTTGACTCCTGCATTGAAACTGTTTTGTATTTTCGTCAGGATCTTGCCTATCAGGGCCTTGTTTTCATTGGTGAGAAAGGAGCATTGCATGAGGAGCGGATTCTTCATGTTCTTTCCAACTGGGATCATCCCACATCTGAGCTAAAGGAGCTATTGCTTCACTGGATGAAAGGTGACTTCGACCAGGAGTTCAAGCTGGAGCTTGCTTACCATCTTCGCAACTGGGTTCAAGGTTGGGAAGCTCTCGGAATCGCCCGAATCGTAGCCGGTCTACCGGATGGTCAGGGCAAAGACCTGCTCCTTGAAAAGTTGCAAGAGTTTGATGTTGATCTGAATTCTTTGGGAATCGAATCGCCAAAGGGTTCTCAGACGAGGGGACTGGAAAAGCCTGAGAAGGGTGAAGGAAGTAAGGCACAGGTCAAGAGTGAAGGGGAGCTTGAATCTGAAGTCATCGAAAAAAGAGATGAGGAGCTGAGTGGTCCTGCACCAGAGTCCTCTGAAGACATCAGTCCTGCACCTGGTAAGATTACCTCAGAAGTGATTTCTAAAGAATCTATGGAAGTGTCCATCACTGGGCAGAGAGGATTTAAGATACCAAGGGGCGCTCTGGCTGTTGCAGGAGTGGCATTGGTCATTGGCCTGGGGGGTGGGACCTATTTTTTTCTCAGCTCAGGGACTCCCCAGAGTACTTCGCCTGCTGTTTCAAGCATGGCCAAGAAGACAAAGAAAGCTTCCCCTTCAAAACAGAAAGTTGCTCCCTCGAGAGAGAAGGTTATTTCATCAAGACAGCAGGATTCAGCGTTTGGGCAAAAGAAGGGGTCATCCTCAAGTCCGGGCTCACAAACGAAGTTAGCGACTCAAGCGAAGCAGTCCAGAAAACGAGGGAAAGCCCAGAAAAACTCTACCGAGGATCTGGCGATGGTTACACCAAGCACTGAAACCTTAAATCAATCCACTTCAGAAGTTCCCACAAAAGGTGCCTCTCTGAGAACAAAAGCAGTCTTTGTGACCCAGCTTAAGCCGGGTTTTGCGCGGTTTTCAGCGAACTCGATACTCTATATTGGCAGGTTGGAGAAGCAGTCTTATTTATCCCTTTCTTCCGGGCAAAGTGTTGAAATTCAAGGCATTGTAGAGGGAGTGAGTGAATACGGAAGCGTTGTGATTGGTAACCTCAAACTGAGCACTTGTAAAGAGGGGACTCAGAAGTTAAAATCGTGAGAAATGCAAAGTTTTCGATGGAGTAGTCCATACATAAAAATCGGAGTCCTGCTAATGATTCTGGCGCTGGCTATGACAGCTACGGCTTCCTTTGCCGTGGTTGTGAAAGTAGGACAGGAAAGGTTCCTTCAGGAGCTCAGAGAAGATCCAATGGAGTTGACTCTCTTTCTGATTGTGGCTTTTGTTCCTTCTTTGAGCGCGTTTCTCGTAGATTATCTCAAGCGCAAAAAGACCTCTTAGAGAAGAGTTTCCAGCTTGGTTATGAGTTGTCTGACCTTGCCCTTGACCAAAGGCTCTTCCAGCGGAATCAAGAGAGCATCTACATCTTCGAGATCATCAATGACTTCCTCTTGAGTCACATAGACCACAGGCAAATTGCTGGGCGTCTCCCAGGACTTTAGCTCTTCAAAAATTCTATCCTGATATTGAGAGTCCACCCACAAAACATCCCCTTTTCTGAGTTGAGGGGGATCATGAATCTCTTTGGTTTCAAGTTGCAAATTTTTATCCTTAAGGAATTTTTTGAGTAAGATCAGATTATGGTTTGAAGGTTCGCCTATAAAGACAATTCGATTCAGTTTTTCTTCCCTGGATAAAATCCAGTTTTCTATCAATTCCCACTGCTCAGTGATTTGATGCTGTAGTTCTTTCGCTTTGTTCTGCCAATCTTCAGAATCCAGCTTTTCAAGAAGAAGAAAACACTCTCCCAGCTCCTGAAATCCTCCATTCCAGGATACGCCTTTGAGATTGTGAGCAATTTTGCTTGCCTTGATTGATGCATTCCAAAAGAACTGGCAGTTTCTCACTGAATTGACTTTGCAACTCCTCCAGAAAGCCGGGATAGAACTCAAGGAAAGCTTCTTCGCCAAGGTCGTGTAAAAGGCCTTCCAGCCTGTCCTTGTCGAGGAAGTCGGGAAGGGGAACCCCAAGTCCATTCTCGCCATCAGCATCAGGAGTGCTCAGTGGTTTTTTTGATTTCTTCATCTTTTTATGAGCCAGATAAAGATCAAACACTCTGGAAAAATCAGGGGTTCGAACCGGTTTGGGTAAATAGTCGTTCATGCCGGCTCGAAAGCACTCTGCTCGTTCCTGGGCAAGAGCTTTGGCTGTCAAGGCAATGATGGGAATCTGGCTCTTGGGCCCTTTCAGTTTCCGTATTTCTCTCGTAGCTTCATAGCCATCCATGACCGGCATTTGGACATCCATGAGTGCCAGGTCAAAGTCAGCTTCCCAAATCTTCTCGACCAAGAAGTTCTGTAACACCCAATATGCCATGAAGAGGTGTTCGAATCTCGTGAGAAATTGCTGCGAGGAAATTGTTCTTGGCCTTATTAGAGCCTTTCGCTTCTTTCTTGGCTTTGATAAGACTGGCTTCCTGAGATTTCCATGAGTCGATGTTTTGAATGGAGCCCTCAATTGTCTCAAATTCAGAGGCTGGATCACTGGAATTAAGATTGAGGCGGTACCAGTGGTATTTTTGATCCTTAGATTCTATACGAAGGTCGATCTCAATAGCGGTCTGTAATTTCTGCTCCTTCTTGAGTTCAGTTTTGTAGGAGGTTAATCTGAGATAGAACGGCAGATCTCTCAATTTCTTTGAGAAGATCACTGAATCAGGAGTTTCCTGGAAGTTGTAGGCTTGAACCTGATTCGTGTCAAACTCAGGAACTTTATCAAGCTGTTCTACCCTTAAGAGGCCGTGACTTACTTTAAACCTGAGTGCGGGCCTTTGGGTAGTGAATAACTCGATCGTAGAGTTTTCGAAGGGCTTGAGGTGTTCAAGAGCACTCTCTATTGCAAAGTTCGAAAACAGGATAAGATCGAAGGCATAGGGAACTTTGGGAAGTTCCGTCCTAATTTGAAGGCCTAAGCCACTTTCCGTGCCAATTATCTCAAAAGGTCGCTTTGATGCAGTGGCAGAGTTGCACAATGTCTTTTCCCGGGGGACTGCCAGCAGCAATTTGCTATTGTGGTAGCGGCAAATTTGCAAAATACTTGCGTCAGCGCTGAGTGCATCCTGAAGTATAATGGTCAGCTGGTTACTGAAGTCTTTGGCTTTCGGACTTTCAATTAATCCTCTTGTAAGAGTAGCAGCCCTGGTTCGACTTGAGATTTGCTCACTTATTCTCAAGAGAGAGTCAAAGTGCATATTGAAGGCAGTTTCGGTGCTCTCAAAAATCAGATGAGAGTTGTGAGTTTTTATATTGTCGCTTTCCTGAAAAAGCCAAGGAGTCAGGCCAACAACAAGCAGAAGACAAAAAGTCAGAGCCAGAAACTGATAGTCTCTGAGTTTAAATTTGTATGCTCGAAACTCTGTTTCATAATCGCTTAAGCCCGGTTTAAGATCAGAATTAAATTGTACCATGCGGCCCCATTCCCAAAGGCGTAAATTTTGCTCTGCTACTGGTAGTAAAAAGCTTGCTGGTCTATATTGAATTTGAAGTTTTAGGAGAGTACTTATGCCAGGTTTTTCAAGCATTGATCAAATTGAAGAATATGAGAAAACACCTCTAGGTGAGCGATTTGATTACCAAAGCACCTGGGAAGTCTTTGAAAGAGCTGAAAAGGAGTTTGGTGATTTGCCAGCTCTTGATTACTTGTTCTTTGGCAAAAAGGGTGAGGCCGCTCATAGTTACAGCTTTCGTGAGCTCACTGGAAAGATTCGTCAATGTGCCAATCTCTTGCACAGCCTGGGTGTCGATGAAAACAACCCCGTTTCTTTCCTTTTACCGAACTTGCCCGAAACTCATTTCACTCTTTGGGGTGGCGAGCTTGCCGGTGTGGTCAATCCCATCAATGTACTTCTGGAGCCCGAACATATAGCTTCAATCATGAAGGCTGCCAACAGCAAAGTCCTGGTCACTTTGCCCGCATTTCCCAAGACTGATATCTGGGAGAAAGTGCAGGAGGTGGTGGCCTCAGTCCCGAGTTTGAAAACAATTCTACTTGTGGATATGGCTGCCTACTTGCCCTTCTTTCAGCGCATGATGGTTCGTGCCCTGTTTCGAAGCGGTCCTGTGGGTTCTGTTCAGGTTCTTGATTTTCATTCGGAGCTAAGAGAGCAGCCATCGGACAGACTGGTCTTTGAGCGGGAGATCACTCCGGAAACAACAGCATCTTTGTTTCATACAGGAGGAACAACAGGAACTCCCAAGCTTGCTCGCCATTCTCACAAAAATGAGCTTTTTGATGCCTGGGTGTTGGGAGAAGTTGCGCCTATTGATCGAGGTGGGGTTGGATTGTGTGCATTGCCACTTTTTCATGTGAATGCCTGTATCGTAACCGGGCTGGCGGCGTTTATCCGAGGTGCAAAGATTGTGCTCATGACCCCGGGAGGTTATCGAAGTCCTGATGTGATACCCAGTTTCTGGGATCATCTGGAGCGCTTTCAGGTTGAGTTTTTCAGTGCGGTACCCACCGTGTTTTCCTCTCTTCTCAAGTATCCAATTCAGGGTCAGGACCTGTCCTCTCTCAAGTTTGCGATTACTGGTGCTGCCCCAATGCCTCCTGATATCTTCCGTCGATTTGAAAAGCTGACCGGACTGAGAATCATTGAAGGTTACGGACAAACTGAGGGCACTTGCGCAAGCAGTTGTAATCCTGTCCTGGGAGAGTCAAGGATAGGCTCCATTGGATTGAGGTTCCCCTACCAGGGGATGAAGGTTGCCATTCTGGATGAAGAGGGCAAGTTTGTGCGGGATTGTCAGGTCAATGAGATCGGTACCGTATTAATTCAGGGTCCCAATATCTTTCCGGGATATACGGATGAATCGAAGAATGAAGGAATCTGGGCCGATGGAAAACCGGGGGAAGGTTGGTTAAATACCGGTGATTTGGGCAGAATGGATGCAGAGGGTTATTTTTGGCTCACAGGCCGGGCAAAGGATATGATCATTCGAGGGGGGCACAATATTGATCCCGCTATGATTGAAGCGGCCATCACTCAGATGCCAGAGGTAGAGCTTGTTGCCGCAGTGGGTCAACCGGACGCTCATGCAGGCGAAGTACCAGTCGCTTTTGTTCAACTCAAGTCTGGAGCAAAGGGCAAGGTCAGCGAAGAGCAGGTTCGAGAGTTTGCAAAATCCACCGTTCCAGAGAGGGCCGCTGTTCCAGTACGTGTGGAATTCGTGGAGGAAATCCCCCTGACTCCGGTAGGAAAGATTTTTAAACCATCTTTACGCCACAAGGCAATTCACAAAGTGTATTCACAAGAGCTGAACAAGCTGAATGCCAGTTTTCAGATCCTGGTCTTTGAAGATGAAAAAATGGGCACTCTTGCACAAATCGAACTTCAAAAGGGTGATGAAGAAAAGATCAAGGAAGCACTTTCCTGCTATACAGTTCCTTTCCGACTGAAAAAAAGCGGTCAGTAAGCAACTTTTCCAGGAATTTCTCGTAGTAAATATCCCTCAAAACAGGAGTTTTCATGAGCCATAAACTGATCAGTCTAGTCATTCTTGTTAGCAGTCTTGCTTCACTCTTTGCTTCGGATGGGCGCTCTCAAAGAGCGCTTTTTGAGCAACTTTACGGTGTGGATCGAGTTCAGACTCAGGCAATTCCAGCTCCTCTGGGGGTTTCCCAAATCGAGAAAAAAGTGGAAGCCGCCAAGATCAATGCATTGCTGGAAGGTAAATTGAAAGAGAAGTTCGGAAGCTGGATTCAGGTTTTTGCCAAAGACCTGGGTGTTGCCAAGTTGGCTTTAGGAGTGAAAGTTTTCAAGTTTGAGGGTATCAACAAATACTGGCAGCGCAATGACAGCTTTGATATTCCTGTGGAATGGCGCTTTGCCGTGAAATGGCCATGGATTTCCAAGATCCAGTACATGGGAGCGACCAGTGTAGTTTGGGTCAGGGTTCAAATGAGCGCAGAGGACAATATGGCAATCCTCAGTCCTGAGCTAAAGCTGGGAATTGGCAAAAACTGGAAGCCTGATCCAGATCAGATTCCCTTTTTATCCAAGGGCTTCACCCGTGCCTGTGTGAATAAGGTTGTGAATACTCTTGTGAGTAAAGGGCTGTCGAGTACTTTCAAAGTCTGGGGAAATGCAATCAATCAATTGATTGAAAAGAGATTTGCAGCAGCGATTCCGGGAAACCAGAAATTTGAACTTCTGAGTGTTCATTCGAACAAGGACATGGTGACAGCCAAGTTTTCATCACTGGCAGTTAATCTCAAGACCTTGCTCAAATCACAAATTCCCCCTGAAGAGTTTCCAAGACTTACAGTGCGTAATCTGGTCACTGCCCAGGACAGCATTACGGTGAAAATGGATATGCAAATTCTGGAAACGCCCAGCAATATCGTAATTTTACCCGGTGACAAGGAGCTGACAATTCAGTGGGACGGAGTGGAGTCAGCCACTTCCTACAATCTTTACTACTCTACATCTCCCTTTATGGCCCCTTCGACCAAAGTTGACGGGGTTCAGTCGCCTTACACTCTACCGGGTCTGGAGAATGGGACAACCTACTATGTTTCCCTTACTTCCATGGATGCTATTGGTGAGTCTGGTTTTTCCATGACTCAGAATGGTACACCGGCAAGTGCAGATGACGGTTCTGTTCCTCCTCGAGATGGGACTACACAACCCTGAGAATGCTTAAAAGAGGCTTAATCTTTTTTGTTTTGCTGAGTACTCTGCACTCCAGTGCCATTGATTTTCGCAAGGTTTCTCAAGGGGCATTAAAAGGCAGTACTTCGGATCAGGCAATATTGGGTGCCTTCTATTTTCAACAGAAGGAATACGAGCAGGCTGCAATCTGGTTGGAGAAAGCTTCAAAAAAGGGTAGTCGAGCCTCAAAGTTAAATCTTGGACTTCTTTTACTATCTGGTGCGGGTATCAAGAAAGATGAGAAGAGAGCTTGTGAACTCTTCGAGGAGGCAGCCAGGGATGGAGAAGTCTCCGCTCAGTTGCAGCTTGGACTGTGCTATGCAAGAGGTTTGCTTGGTGAAGTCGATCGGGAGAAAGGCCTGGAATGGCTGGAAAAAGCGGCGAGATCCAGAAATTATGAATCTCGCTTACGTTTGGCCCTGATTTACAACAAGGAACCTCAGGACTTGGCCAGAGCTCATGCCTGGGCAAGTCTTGCCGCTAGCCAGGAGTCCGTTCCCGGTAGAGCATTTCAGCTCAAAAAATCCATTGAATCAAGATTGACTGAATCACAGAAGGAAAAGTCCATGCGACTGCGCAGTGGTGACTTTCGTAATCTGGACTTCTCCATGAGCCTCGAAGAAGTGCAGCGCCGAATCAAGACTCCAATCTATGCACACAAGAAAAATGGAAAAGGTGGCTTGGTGGAAGAGGAGCTTTTGATTTACAGAGATGGCCTTTTCAATGTTCCCATGGAAATGATCCTTCAGTTTCAAGAGAGCCGACTTCAGAAGGTCAGTTTTCGCGGAGGCTATCGGGATACTGATAAAATCTATGGAAAGCTCAAGGAAGAGTTGAAGGAGCAACTTGGGGAGAGTGAAGAGCTCTCGGTTGAAGGTGAGATTGTTCAAAAGAACGTCTTTCGCGAAAAGTTGCTCACAGCAAAACTCGAATACCATTTGATGGAAAAGCAGGGGGAGGACCTTGCTGGACTGAGACGCATGGTTGAGTTGGAGATTTTCATTTCAAAGCCCAAGTCAAAAATTGAATCTCAATAGTGTTTTCAATTGTTTCAGATTGAAAAATATCTTTTGAATCAGCATGGTACGGCTTTTGCGCATCAATGGATAAATTGATGTAATCTGCTTTGTAACAAGGAGAAGATCTCATGAGAAATCAATGTCTACAAATCCTGTTTTTAGCTTTCCTTTCTCTTAACAATCTTTGGCCGGCAAGCTCTTCTTTCCTGGCAGACAATACGATTGCTCAAATCGTGGAGAGGACGAGTGATTCGGTTGTCCACATTACCGCGAAGGTGAATGTGAAAACCTATTCTGCTCGCAGAATGCCAGGAGGTTTGGGTGGACTCTTTGATTTCTTCTTCAAGGTGCCTAACAATGTGATGCCTCGAGAAAGTGGTATTGGGACCGGATTTATCTATGATGAAAGTGGCCTGATTCTTACAAACCATCATGTGATTCAGGAGGCTGACCAGGTTTCGGTCACCCTGAAAAACGGCAAAGTGTATAACGCTCGCTATCTGGGCGGAGACCCAAGTCGTGATTTGGCGGTTCTTCAAATTGATGATGAAGACTTTTCAGGCAAATTCCCTGCATCTTATGTGGCTCAGTTTGGTGATAGTTCAAAGCTGAAGGTGGGAGAATGGGTCATTGCGATTGGTTCTCCATTCAAGCTGGATCATACGGTGACTCTGGGTATTGTTTCTGCCAAGGGCCGGTCTTTGAATATCAGTTCAGAAACAGCTTATAACAATTTGATTCAAACAGATGCTTCCATCAATCCGGGGAACTCCGGAGGGCCACTCTTGGACTTGCAGGGTAGAGTCATCGGAATCAATACGGCTATAAATCCCATGGGGCAGGGACTTGGTTTTGCCATCCCGATTAATCTTGCCAATCGAATAGTGAAGGATCTGGCAAAATATGGCGAAGTCAAGCGCTCCTGGTTGGGTGTTTATATCGAAGATTTGACTCCAGAGATGGCCAAATCCATGGGAATGAAGTTGGCCAAGGGTGTATTGGTAGGCGATGTCATAGACGGTACACCCGCATCAAAAGCTGGACTGAAAGCAGGGGATGTCATCTTGAAGGTGAATGGTTCTCTGACTCCGAATCGTGAAGTCTTGGTTGGAAAGATTCAGGAAGTTCCCATTGGTGAGTATGCAAATTTGCAGGTTATTCGAAATAACGAATGGCTCGACTTAAAGGTTCAGTTGTCAGAGCGTGGGTCCCACTCCACGAAGAAGCTGTCGAACTTACGTCGTCCCGGAAACTCCCTAAGTCTAACTCAAACGGGTATGAGAGTTTCTGATCTCACTCCGAGATTGCGAAGGGGCCTTGGATTGAGCCAGAGAGTTGAAGGTGTTTTTGTGGCGAGGGTTTCCAGGGGGAGTTTTGCTTTTGCAGTTGGTTTGGCGGAAGGTGATGTGATCGTTCAGGTGGGAGAAAATAGAACTCCCGATGTAGCGAGCCTGCGGGATCTGGATTGGGCTGATCATTCAGGGTCTGTGGTTCTGATTTTAAGAGAAGGCTACCTGCAGTATTTGGATATACCCTAGAGCTTTTGCGCCTTCAAGAATCAGAATTTAGCTATTCACATAACTTCAAGCAATTCAGAGTTTTAAGGGTCCCTGGAAGCACAAGACTTCAAGCAAGTCAGGGTCTTGCAGAATCGCCAGTTAGCACAAGATCTCCAGCAAGTCGGGGCTTTACAAGATCGTCAACAGAATGAGGCTGCGAGCACTCCATCCCAGAGTTCGGATCCAGTTGCTGCGAACGAGTTTTTTATGAACCTGAGCGTCAAAACCATTGACCAGCTTGTTGTGGGCAGGTACCTGAAGGGAAAAGGTGCTCACCCAAATCACCAGAAGCAGGTAGAAGGAGTATTCATAGGCCACAGAACTTTGGGAGCCATAGGCAAATAACCAGACTCCTGTGATGATTTCTGTCAACATAAAAGGAATCACAACGAAACTTGTCAGTGCCGTGTGCTTTTGATGAAACTCAGCGTAGCGTTGAGGGTCTGCATAGGCCATTAACGGATAGTGGTTCACCTGGACAAACCAGATCAACCCCGTCATTGCGTAGGAAGCCAGAAGATGCAAATCTCGAATCAAGACTTCATCGAGCATGATCTAGCGATTTTTTGGATAGAGAATCCAGGCCAGTGCAGGGATCAGGCAGATTGCACCTATCATGTTAAGAACCAGCATGAAGGCAAATAGTACACCCATGTCTGCCTGGAACTGAAGTTCTGAAAAGATCCAGGTACTGACGGATAAAGAGAGGGTTAGTCCTGTGACGAGAACAGCATTCCCATTAGCCTCCAAAGTGATCCTGTAAGCTTCGCGCAGCTTCATTCCCGAGCGCAGATAGACCAAAAGCTGGGAGAAGATGTAGATACCATAATCAACACCAATACCCACGCCAAACGCCGCTACAGGTAGTGTAGAGGTTTTGAGTCCAATTTCCATGTAGGCCATTAACGCGTAGGCCAGGACCGAGACCAGAGTTAACGGGAAGATTACACAGATACAGGCCCGAACGGAACGAAAAAGACCTAAACACAAGATGGAGATGCATCCATAAATCCAAAGCAGGATTTCGTACTGCGCATCCTCTACAATTTCATTTGTTGCCGCCATGACACCCACATTTCCGGTGGCAAGGCGAAATTTGATGTCTTCATGGGGATTCTCTTTTTGAAATTTTTCAACATCAGCAATGATACTTTCGATACTTTCCGCCTTGTGGTCCTTGGAAAAAACCATCACAGGCATCACGCTGCAGGTGGAGTTTAGTAGGCCGCTGGAAGTTTCGATGCCGCTCACCGCTTGAACAAGATTTTGGCTATTGCGAGATAACTCCCTCCATTTGAAATGTCCTTCGTTCCAGCCGGCGGCTACAATTTTAGCAACATAGGGAAGGCTGATTGCTCCCTGTACATTGAGATTGTTAGAGATAGCCCAGTGAAAATCATCAATTGTTTTCATGACTCTGTGGTTAATACAGGCATCATTTGTGGTTTCCACGATGACATTGAGAATATCCACACCAATACTGTATTTCTCTACAATCTCCTTGGTGTCCATGTTGTATCGCGATTCCTGACGCAATTCGGGAACCCCTTCATGCAAGTCACCGATCTTCAAATCTCGCGATTGAACCCAGCCCGCGAGATAGACACTCAAGGCTATGGAAAGAGTAATCCCGACAAATCTGCGATCGGCAAAGAGGCTGAGTTTGACCCACAACTCTTTTTTGCTTTGGTAGTTCTCAACGATACGAGCCTTGTGTTCCGGTTTGGTTTTCAAATAAGAAAGCAGTACAGGCAGGAGTACAAGGTTGGTTAGAATGAGGCCTAAAACCCCAACAGAAGCGATGATGGCCAGCTCTTGAATAATGCGAATCTCTATTAGGTGGATGGTGATAAAGCCAATGGTATCGGAAAAAAGGGCGATAATTCCCGGAAGCACAAGTCTTGAGAAACTCTCCCGTGCAGCTTCATAGCAATCCTTCCCTTGATAAATGGAGTAATTGACCCCGTTGAGGATCTGGATGCCGTGAGAAACTCCGATGGCACAAATTAAGAATGGAACCAGAATAGACATGGGGTCGAGGCCCTGCCCAAGCAGGGGAAGCATTCCCAGATTCCAGATTACTGCCACAAGGGAGCAAAGGATGAGTAAAAAGGCGAAACGCCAGGACTTGATGAAGTAGTAGATCAGAAAGAGAGTCATCAGGATGGAGAGAGCAAGAAAGCTCAGTACTCCCTTGGCCCCTTTGGCTACATCACCAACTGCCTTCGCAAATCCAATAATATTGATACGAATATTAGTGGTTTCATACTTGGTTCGAATACTCTCTTCAAGTTGGTCAGCCACCTTGAAGTAGTTCAGCTTTTCACCAGTTTTTGGATCGATTTCTGAAAGGCGAAAGCTGATGGCAGCAGCAGTAAAGTCGTTAGCTACCAGCCTGCCCACAATAGAAGACTTTAGAACATTCTTTCGGACTCTTTCGATGTCCTCCTCGGTTCCCATGAAGTCTGCCGGGACGACCTTTCCTCCGCTGAAACCACCATCTACAATCTCAACAAAGCGCACGTTTGGGGTAAACAGTGACTGAATGGAGGAGCGATTGACACCATCAAGGTAATACACTTCATCAGACACTTTTTTGAAGACTTCAAAGAACTCTTTCTGGTAGATCGTTCCTTCGCGAGGAGAAACAGAGATGATCAGGCGATTGGCTCCTCCAAACTCATCACGGTACTGAAGGAAGGTCTGAATGAACTCGTGTTTGAGGGGTAACTGCTTTTCAAAACCCGCATCGATTTTTAGCTGCGAAGCCTTGTATCC
>Ga0181590_10000026_pt1 | contig 80870 bp, 95 predicted proteins | sample 071ome_34_FD_132446 | JGI IMG/M metagenome (GOLD analysis project Ga0181590, IMG submission 132446) | Coastal salt marsh microbial communities from the Groves Creek Marsh, Skidaway Island, Georgia - 071411BT metaG (megahit assembly) | ecosystem: Environmental > Aquatic > Marine > Intertidal...
AGATTTGATAGGAAGGTTCTCCATGCCATCGCAAGGAGTCCATAGAGCATGGGCGACTTCATGACCAACAAACAGGTCTAGAGTTTTTGCATCTAAATCTTTCATTGTCGGAATACGCAATATGCGATTTTTAACATCGAAACTAGCAGTATCGACATTTGCATACTCGACAGTCAAGTTCTCAGTAGCAAGCAATTTTGCTAGAACAGATTTGACTTCAGTAATTTTTGTCATAAACACACCTTCTTTTCTCATCATCTATATACATAATAACATACGTTATCATATTTTGTCAAGCGAAAATCGCACTGATTATGGCAATAATGACAAAAAAACTAAAATAAAATGCCATTAGACCAATTCCAATCAGAACAATCCACCAGATAATTCTAAAAGGAAGTGTCAAACCAAACCAAATCGCACTAAACATTTATACCTCTCTCATTTCTAGGTATACAATACCACAGGTAGATTAGTTTGTCAAGCGTTTTTTCATGAATATTTGTATTGTTCTTCTGACTGGTGCACCAAGATTAACTGAAGTAACAGAGTGTCTCACTCCATCTGCTTGAAATATCGCTCTATTAGGTTTAGGTGCAACTGCTTCGATTGTTCCATCATCTTTCTCATACATAAAATATCCACCATCATTTTCATCATGGTCACTTAAATATATTGTCATTGCGGCATCATGCCCACCATCATTATGCCATGGTATATAACTCATTTGTGTCCAATAGTAAAAGCAAGGAGTGATAGTGTACTCATCAAGTGTTTGTTGTAAAGGTTCTAGTACATTTAAATCTTCAATTTCATGAACTAATACACTATGACTTGTATTAACAACATTAGGATTCCATGATGCATTAGATTTTAGTGTGCCGTTAGGTGAAGCATATATTTGTTTTGACTTTACATTTAACTCAAAAAACAAATCTGGGTTTAAAAAATTCTCTACTACTTGTATCATCTCTTCATAATAGTTACATAGTATCTGAAATCATCATAGCGAGATATCTTTGACGAAACTGTAGCATAAGGTATTGATGACGAACCATCTGCAAAATTTTCAAACTTTTTAATACCACCTGCAACATGTGCGGTTATATCTGCATTATATAATTTCTTTAGACCATGTACTCCTTGTAAAATTTCAATGTAATTATTATATTCATTTTCGTCTGTTGAGTTTTGAATTATACACAAGATACCATCGTCTGCTAATGCTTGCGATAGTCTAAGCAACAAAGCACTCTTATTATCATACTGGTCAAATGCATCAATAGAGAAAATTAGATTGGCATCTCTCTGCTTAGACAATATAAAGTCTTTGTAAAAAGAGATACCAGAATGTCTAATCTTACATGCTTCAAGCATGTTTTGGTCATTATTATATCCAATACACTTTTTAAAATTATATTCGCCTTTGAGACATGCTAGACCGTATCCAAGACCACAGTTAATATCCATCGCTGTGATTTCAGAATGATTTGTTAAATAATCTTTGATGAAGTAACGATATGTTTGATATGCATATTTTTCAATGCCACACAACTCATCATAATCTTTTTGACCCCAATCTTCGAATTCGACTGGTACGTTACTAAAGATGTTTTTTGAATACGAATATCGGTTCATACTTTAACCAGATGCCGTTGACTTTACAAAAGTTTTTCGCCCGCGGTTTACCTGTCTCCTCATCAACTCTATTACCACCTGGCATCTGTGCTAGTGCCATCTTTAACGTGGTCACATACTCAAACCCAAGTTCTTCACAGATACGAATACTATCACCCTCTAAAGGTAGCATCTCATTACCGAACTTTGCATCTGCAATATTCCAGAGTAAGTATCTGTCGTTCTTTAAGTATTTATATGCGTTAGTAAGTGTGGGTCTAAGAAACCCTTCTACCCACGCTTCATACTGGTCGAACTTCTTGTACGATTGTTCTTCGTCCTCGCTATACGCCTCTTTCGCAAAATAAGGCGGCGAGGTGAAGACCATATCGATGCTCTCTTCTTCACATTCAAAGACTTCTGACCCACATTGGTGAATTTCGTATGTGTTTGTATGTGGGAATAGACCTGTTGCTCTGTAAGTTTTCTCATTGAAAAACCTTGCAAGTTCAGCATACTTTGTGCTTTTGGTACCGTCTTCTGTAATGACAGTATGGTCGGTATTAGGGTCAGTCCCAATATAGTGTACATTGCGGTCATCAGAGATAGACATAGCACCAAGAATACGACCGCCCCAACCAGCAGAGGGATCCCAAATACGAATAGTAGACTGGTCTTTAAAATGCTCAGTATATTTTTCATAGAGATATTTAGCAGTAAGAGGCGGAAAGTTTACTGCGTATTGACACCAAGAGATACGAAAAGGTTTGAACCCCAAAGGAAAGATTTTTTGACCTTTCTTGAACAGCATAATCTGATAGACATCATATTCGTCTTTCATATTGACTTTGCATTTGTCAGGTATGTCTAGTTGTTCAATTTCTTCTCTAGTAACTTGCGCCCACGCGACATCTCTTAGTTTGTCATCATAACCCGTATAGTCTTGTTCTTTGTCTGGTTTCAACCAATAATCATGTGTATCATATTGACGACCATTACGCTCAAACCAATCAATAAAAGACCTGCCGCTAGAAACTGTGTGCCGTAAGGTCCCAATTTCAACCAACCCTTCTTGCTTAATAGGATTGCTATAATGATAGAAAGAATCCCGCTTAAAGTGACGATGCCCATAGGTATATACTTTCTGAAATAAATCTTCATCAACAAAGTGGTCATAGATAGATTTTGCTTTGCTGATATCGTTGTAAACAATCTTTGTTTTCATCATTGTAGGAAACCACTGATTAGCGGCATTACCTATAACTGATGTATTACGAATAACATCTCGCTCACCTGTCTCTTCGTTAAAGCATTCAAACTCATGAACAGGAAAACTAGACATCTTATTGAACTGGTCAATAATATCAGTTTCACTCCAACCAACTCTTGGAGGCAGACCTAGTTCATCCCATGAGTATACTACTTCTTTTCGCATATCATGCAACCATTGACGAAATTCATCGTCTGTCATCCATAGAACTTCTTCGAATGTCTTGTTTACTTCATGTTCTAGTAGATAACTATTTCTTTCATAAAAATGCTTCATTCAATAATCTCAACATCACTTTCTGTTTCTATCACTACTCTTGCGCCGCAAGATAGAATAGGTTTTTCATTACCACCATAACGAACTACACTGTCGCCTAATATTTTAACTGCATGGCAGTATGTATTTGAGCGACCCTTTTTTACTGTGATAACAGGTTCGTTTGTACCATGCTTTTTGTTCGCTCTAATCTTATGTTGGTTTACATGTATATAGGTTTTCATATTACTCTCATTATAGCATCATTGGACTGGTTTTGTCAAACACTAAATCAAAACTTTTCCATGTTAATGTCATTCGACAATTAGTTTTTACCGAGGTAGATAATCCTCGATGCGGCATTAAAGAACTAAATATCACAACTCTACCTGGAACAAAATCAACTACACCCATTTGAGTTTCAAATCCTCTTATTCCTTCGTGTAAATAATTTACCATGTAAAGAATTGTGTAGTTCTCTTGTAAATTTTTTGTTCGATGTAAACTATCAATGTGCATAGACCCGTCTAATTCATATGTTTGTCCATTGATATAGACATGCTCTTTGTCTATTTCTTTTTCATTAACTTCAAACTTATAGTATTCTTTAATTTTATTAAAGATAAACTTTTGGTCAGGACAATCTAATATATGTGTATAATCATTCAGTCTTTTACTGCACCAAAATATTGCATCATCTGGATTGTTTGATACATTGCCATAATAAAATAAATTATCATGATACTTTGTTGCTACTCTTGCTACAAACTCATCATCAAACAAATTATCGACATAATCTAATCTTTTTATCATGCCGCTACATTCCAAAATAAATTAAGTTTATTTCTATCCATATTTTCTTGTATCACTTTCCATGCTTTTGCATCATATTCAGGAGCAGACGGAAATGGTGGTGCTTCTGATTGCTTCACTGGTTTGTCATATTTATATGCAGTTTCATGTAAGATAGCGCGACCAACCTGACGTTCATCCATCTTATGACCCGTCTGTATCACATGAACTTCGGACTCTGGGAATGCAAGTTGCAACCCTCGGTTTATCGTTCCTGATGACCCTACTGTCCAGATTACTTCTGGCGCTACATCTAGCGACTGCGCTACTTTCACTATACTTCCTAGCACCCAATCGTGTTCTAGTCCTAAGGGCAATGTCCTGCGGGTTTGAGGACTCTCTCTGCGGTATCGCTCTGCTCTTGACAGAGTGACATTTAGCATTCCCATCTTCACCCATTCAATACGACCTCCATACTCCATGTATTTCTGTTGATGCCATGTTGGTTCTTTTCTATCTGCCCAAAAGCAAGTTGCCTTTTTTCCATACTTCTGACACACATATGCTAGTGAGATTGGTCCCCATCCAACTTTGTTCGAACCACCGAACACCCACTCTTCGCAATCGGTATCCCGTATGAGTTTATCGATGAACCGCACTTTTGAACCTGCAGGTAATAAGTCGTCCCGAACCACGATAACATCATCGTGATTGCAAAGAACAGGCGCATCATAAGGGTCTTCCCAATCATTGACTAACTCTAAATAATCTTCTGCATTTATCATTTGCTTCAATATCCACTACTAAATGTATTCTTGTTTCATCACCATTGTTAATCGCCATATGTGGTTTGCGAATATCTAGATACCACAACTCACCTTCTTTCATATTAACAACATGTTTTTGCCCATGCATATCCCACGATGTAAACTCCATCTTCGGATTTGTAATCACTGGAATATGTAGTCTCATAATCTTACCATCTGCGACACCAAGATAAGGGTCAACTTGGTCTGTGTGTCTTTGCAGTTCACCACCACCTGGAGCGAGTGACATAAATCTTATTCGCTCAATATTGTCAGTAGGTATCTTTGAGAGTATCTCATTGACATACGGAAACTGCTCACGCAAAGGTGTGTCTTCACACTCCCACTCTTCCCATGTGTCATTTTCTGCTTTCCATTTCTTGCTCATCTCAACAGGTTTTGCAATAAATGATGCATCTGGTCTATATCCTCTCAGCGATATTGCTGACCAAGCACCTTTTTTATTGTAATTTGAGTAATGATTAGTATACTCCATCGTCAATTTTTCTAGTTCGGTGCGTATAATCGATGTTTCGATAGTGTCAAACATGCATTTACTTATAGAAACCGTCTCAGCGCCGTCTATGGGCGGATGAGAGCGATCCTCGAATGAAGTGCTAGAATTACGAAAGAAAACGCTATATATCTCTGCAAACGTAGTTATTTTGCTACCAACATAGTCGAATCCTGCTTCTTTAGCAAACTCAACTGCTTTTGCATCTTCTGACCACACAAACAACCAACAGTTTCTATCTGAATAGTGATTGATGTAGTTCTTTACGTTTTCTGTATATGCAGATATATTTTGAATTACAACATCACCTGGTTCTTTATAACCAATAATAGTCTCACCGTGCATTGTAATCTTTGACTTAACTTTTGCTTCCGTGATATTAATCCATGCATCACCTGCTTTGCGTAGTGAACCTTTATCTAAAAAGTCTGCTACATTATTCTTCTTAAATTGTGCAAAAGGACTATCGGTGTATGAATTGTAATGGTCATACTCTGCAGTAATTTCTTTCAGGTAATCTAACTGATAACCTTTCTGCCAATCTTTCATTTCTACTTCTGTCTGTGTCATATATCTGACCTTTCTTCTACACTATTAAATAGATTATCTTCAATTGCAAAACTAACTGAACATCTTGGACCCGTGATAGTAGGATAGTGGCGCCAACCTTTTGGAATATATATCATGTCGTTTGGTTCTAATATAAATTCTTCGATGGAATCACCTTCGTCTATACCTTGTTGTACTGTCCAAAGTGTTTTGCCTTGTATCTGCCATATGTATGTATCTTCAGTGTCAAGATGAAAGTTTAGTCCGTCACTTTCTGCAACAAGAGATACAAACAAATGACAATTTACTCTACTAGAACTTCTTTCAATAAGATGCTTCTCTTCTATAATTTTTCTTACATATGCAACCTGAGGTATTAACTCTGCATTATGTGTAGCAAAAGAAGGAAATGTATTAGTATCATTATCAATTTCAATTTGATTTTGCGATACTAGTCTAACTGCTCTTCCAGATTTTGAAATAACCTTTTTCCATTCTTCTGAGTTTCTATAATCAACAGATGCTTGAAAGTTATGTATTATATCATTCCAATCAAACCTTTCAAAAGACATAACTCCTATTTCACCTTTTTTAGGTAAATCAACCCACGGCATCTAATTTTAACTTTCCATCTTTTACTAACTTTTTAATTTTCTTATCTCTTGCTTTGACACCTCTATCAAGCACTAACTTTGATGCTCTCTGTGTGAAATCGATGCCGAGCATATGATCCATTTCATGCAAGAATATTCGTGCAGTCATACCTTCATATTTAAACTTCTGGTTATTACCTTTTTCATCATAATATGATACTACACAGAAAACAGGTCTACGAATTGATAAAAACAATCCAGGCCATGTCAAACAACCTTCTTTCATTGCTTTCAGTTCAGATGACATTGTAAGTACTTGAGGGTTAAAAACATTCAAACGAAAGTCATCTTGACCCATGACAAAAACTTTAGTGTTAAAACCCACTTGAGTTGCAGATAATCCTACGCCTTTATAGTGTAGCATATTATCCCACAACTGGTCAGCAAGTTCAATTGGATCCATAAATGGATTCTCAAAATCAAACTCTTCTGGTTTGTATCTTGCTTCACTTGGAGGCGTTAAATCTAAAATTTTACTCATCGTCTACCAACTCATAATCGATATCATAACCACCCTTACGGTCAGTCCACAAATCTTCTTGACTGTCAAGAACATCTGCCCACCCCATAAGAATTTCATTATATTGGTCGCACTCTTCATCAGTATGGTCTTCACCATTCATAATTTCTTTAAAGCGTTCTACTGTCAAACCTTGTTCGATGATATGTTCTTCACTCACGCTCATGTCTTTAGTGATTGTCATCTGATGATATTCTGTTTGTGTAAATCTAACTTCACTCATTATCTTCTCCTTCAATAGTAATATTTAGGCCTGTGTTAATAAAGGTTTCACAATCTTGTTCTTCCCAACCTAATTCAATGACAGCATCAAAACCGTCTTCGTCCCATGCTGTTTCGAACTCTTCAAGCATTTCTGCGGTAACATCTTTTGAACCTTCAAAGTCTAACCACACACCATCGTCAAGATAGTCCATCTCAAGACCTTCATAGATGTCAGGTTCACATACGCCATTATCGCTGTCTTCTCTAAGTTCTTGTAATTGTTCTTCAGTTACTTCACCTACCCATTTACCCCATCGCCAACCTTGGTCCATGGTGATCCAGTATTTGTGTTCACCCTCTTCTTTATAAAAAGTAGTCAATTCACTAATTGATTTTTTATGGTCCGGTTCTACGCTAATTTTATACTTCTTATCTTCGCTCATTGTACAATCCTCGAATAGTTATTAGGTTTATCAAATTTAAGAACATTAGTAAATTTGTCAAACAGTGTATCGCCTTTATGCGATATTACGAATGCATTAACACCATTGTCCATAGTATTTAAGATTTTCAGAAATTCTTCTGTTCCGTTTGCATCCAACGAACTATCAAACACCTCATCTAAAACAAGAAGGTTGGTGTTTGTAGAGTTTTTCATCTTTGCAATAATACGCCATGTAAATAGCAAAGATAAGTCAATACGCAACTTCTCACCTTCAGAGAATGATGCATATGAAAAATCATCTCTATGTCTAGATTTAATTGTTTCTTTGAATGAACCATCTAAATTGAACTGAACAAAGAAGTCAAGTGCTTGTAGAAAATGGTTTACATAATGATTAATTACTGGTAGATACTGATTGATAATCTTAGTTTTGATACCAGTATCTTTGAGAAGATTTGCAGATATCTCTGAATAGTAACGCTGGTCATTCAACTCGTTTTTCAAGTCTGATACCTTTCGTTCTTCATCACGCATATCTGCAAGTTTTTGGGTGTGTTCACCCGCATCTTCTAATGTCGCACTAGCAGTTTCTATTTCTGCATTCCATTCATCAATACTTCTGTTTGCAGTTTGAATGCGAATATTTCTTTCGTTAATTTCATCTTGCAGATTTTGTATTTTTGAATGCACTTCTGTAATTTCAGACATACGTTTGCGAACTGTTTCAAGTTCTGATTTCAACTGAACTTGTGCAGTGTCTAGTTCAACTAGTTTATCCCTACGCTCTTGTATAACACTATCTTTAAACTCTTCAGCAATAGTTTGCTTACAAGTATTACACTCATCATTATCTTTGTAGAATGCAATATCATTTGCTACTTTAGTTGCATTGCGCTTCATTTGGTCTTGAATGGATGTAAACTTTTGATAGCGTTTATCAGTTCTGCTTTCATCTTCAATAGTTCCTCGTAAGTCTCGTATCCCGTCCATTCGCTCTGTGATTTCTTCTTGCCATTGTGAAATTGAGTCCTTCGCCTTGACAATTCTTGCATTGATTTCCTGTGTCGATTTCTTACGTTGCTCATCTAGTCGCTCCAAGTAGTCTTGTTGCAGGTCGATTTTCTGTCTAACAACAGACAGTGTGCTTTCTGCATCTTTATACTCTTGCCCAACTTGCAACAACTCACCTCGTAGAATATCATTCATTCTTGTGAATATTTGAATGTCAAGTAAATCTTCAATAATCTCTCTACGCTGTGGTGCAGGTAATTGCATGAAAGGAATAAAAGATGATGAACCAAGTACCACAATCTGTGTGAAAGATTTGTAGTTCAATTTCAAGATTTGCTTTTCTAAAAACTCTTGATAATCTTTTGTTGCGGCGTCTTGGTTCACCAATATGTTGTTCTGATAAATCTCAAAGATTGCAGGTTTCAATCCTCTTCGTACTTTATATTGTGATGCACCAATAGAAAATTCAACTTCAACTAATGCATCTTTTAGATTGATAGAGTTTACTAACTGTCCAATCTTAATCTTACGAAAAGGTTTACCAAACAATGCAAAACATAGAGCATCTATGAATGTAGATTTACCAGAACCATTCGAACCAACAACAAGTGTCGTTGGTGATTTGCAAATATCTATTTCAGTAAACGCATTACCTGTAGAAAGGAAATTACGCCATCTTACATATTCAAACTTAATCATACTACGTTATTACTCGCTTCAACATATAAACGCTTCATATCTGTCTTAATACGCTCTTTGTTTGCAGATGTATCTACTTCATCAACATATGTGTTTAGTAGTGATAATGTATCATCTAACTGTAAGTTCTTATCATCGACAAATGTAGCATCAAAATCAGAAAAATCTTCTACTATTGTCAACTCATGAACCCCTACAGTATACAACATATCAATCACTTTGTCAAACTGTTTTGCATTGATTTTGTTGATTACTACCACCTTTACAAAATGGTCTTTATATTCACTCGCATCAAAGTTTTCATATGACTTATCTCTATCATTATATTCTAACTTCTTAAAGATGCTGTATGGATTTTCAATGAACTCTAACTCTCTAGTCTCTGTATCAAAGATATGAAACCCACGCTTGTCACCATAGTCAGACCAAGTCATCTGATATGGATTACCGAGATATGTGATGTTACCTTGCGTTGACTTATGATGGAAGTGACCTGAGCATACAAGTTCAAATCTATCAAATATCTTTCTATCAAGTCCGTGGTCAAAGTTCGTGAATCCTTTATACATCGTGAACCCTCGTACTTCTAAATGACCTAACACAATCTCCGCATCGGTTTCAGAAATGACTTTCATTGTGTGGTCATAATTATCTGCACAAATCCAAGGAACGAATAAGAACTTTACATCATCTATAATTATATGCGCTGGTTCTGCGTGAATCCAAGGTTCGTTTTGACCATCAAACCCAGTGAATAAAGTTTCCATGCTATTTACTTCATTCGTGTTTTTGAAGTATGTGTCATGGTTACCAATAATCACATGTGTATCTACACCCATGCGACCTAGACGCCAGATGAAATCATGACGAAATTTCTGTAGTGTTTTGAAGTTTATAAACTTTCTTCTATCAGTAATATCACCTAAATGAATGCAATGTTTAATGTTATGCTCTTCTAGGTAAGGAAAGAATGTATTATCATAAAATTTAAAGAAGTAATCATTAAATACTTCACTGTCATTTCTGGCACCAAAATGTGTGTCAGTTATTAATGCTATTTTCATATTCATTGTTCCATTTTGTAATCAAATCTTTATGCTTATAGGTAGAGTTGTCTGTAAATTTATGTTTTCTAGGTAATCTACCATTAGCATATATGAAGTCTTCTACATTTTTAATAGGTAATAGTCCTAGTGCATAAAATACTTGATTGAAGTTATCACTACCAAAAATACGCCAACCCCATCCAGTCTGTTCTCCTAAGTCTTCACATACTAACACACGGTCTCTATTAATGTCAATAAGTTTTTGTAAATTTTTCGGTAAAACTGAATCCTTCACATCTTGCCAGAAAGAACTTGTCACTTCGCAGTTCACATAATGTAAACGAATGAACATGAACATTTGCTCAAACATCTGTTGAATTTTATCGTTGTATCCTTGCTGTGCTTCTGGTGTGGTTGAGTTTACATACTTCACTAATAGTTTTGCTTGCTGTAGTCCAACACCAATAGCAGTTGCTTCTAAGGGTTCAAAAAAGTGTGATGACAAACCAATCAATACAACATTCTTATGAAAAGTCTTATTGTAGTGACCTGCTTCAAACTTAAATGTTCTGCCTACATTTGGTTTAAAACCTAGTTTATCAGTAACTTCTTTTACAGCATCTTCGTATGATATATGCTTCGAACTATATGCATATCCATTTCCCATTCTTTCAGATGTTGGGATGCGCCACATCCATCCAGCAGACATTTTATGTGCAGTAGTGAATAGAGAATAATTATCTTCGTTATCATGAGGACACTGAAAAGCAAATGCACTATCAACAAACATGTCATCTTGCTTTGAGATAAACTTAAACTCTGGTATTTCTTTTGCAATAAGTCTCTTAAAACCAGAAGCATCTACAAACATATCTGCTTTGTATTCGGCAGTCTCACTCTCTAGACTTGCCACATGACCATCATCATGATTGACTTGATTGATAATATCATCATAGATAGGTACGCCTATCAGTTTACATTTTTTGGTTAACCAAGCATTTAGTTTTTGAGTATCAAAATGAAACTGATTAGGTAAACTGTCTTTTTCATCTACACAATAGTTGAGAAGATTTGGTGGCATTAGTTCTAAATTCGTAGAACCATATGCCATACCACTCATATAATCAAAGTCTATGCCATCTTCATTAGTATCTGTAACTAGTGAATGTACATAATCTTCACCTTCTTTTAACCAATCTTTAAAATAGACCCCAAACTTAAAAGTTGCGCCGCATTCTTGAACTATCTCTTTGTGGTCTACATTCATCAAATTCATGAACTGCATTACATGTTCTGTGCTACTTTCACCCACACCAACAATGCCAAGTTCAGATGAACCAACAACATAAACATTTAATCCTGGTAAAGATTTTTTTAAATATAATGCGGCGAAAAGACCGGCATTACCTGCACCGAGTATACAGATAGTTTTTCTATGTAACATATTAATTTACTCCATAAACTCATCCAACGCACCTTTGCGTTCTTTTTTCTCTTTCTGAATTTCTTTCATCTCTTCAACTTGCTTATCATCATACATGTTATCTTGAAGAAACTCTAGATACTGATTTGTGTATTGACCGTCATCATGGTCATCAGTAAATAGACTATCATCAACAACCATATTCTGAATTAACTTTTGCTTCAGTTCAGTTTGCTTCTTTTCTTTTTGAATTCTACGCAAAAATGCATAGTAAATAATTTGTGTAAAATATGCAAATGGATTTTTTGACTTATCAGGATTAAAATTATGCAAATACATTAAGCAGTTTTCAATACCATCTGATATCATATCGTGCTTATATGTATAATTAATAAAGTTTGGGCGGTATGATAAATGTTGTGCTATCTTGAGAAAACACTCGCCAAGGTATCTTGTTACTGGTGGTGTTTCTTTACCTGCTGACTTTGCTTCATCAACTTTCACTCTGTATTCAATCAATGCTTCTAAGAACTCTTTGTTATTAACGTAGTGTTCTCGTTTTTTCTTTTCTGCCATAATATCTCCATATTAACTGTTGACAACACCTACTTAGGTGTATATAATAGGGGTGTTCCCTTTTCAGAAACAATGTTAGTGTTTCGTTATCTTATCCTTGTTGTACATATATTCCAGTATGTCTTCATCTTCACCTGTTATTCCTAGTTTCTCATTCATTTTATCCAATGCTTCTTTTAGTTGCGTTACATTTTCGATAGGTTCATCATCAAAGGAATCGATGGGATTAGTCTTACACTTCTCAACAATTCTATGATAGTATCTTATAACATCTTCTCTAGGGTTTGTCAAGGTTAAAATTGCATTCTTTGCAATGTAAAAAACTTGGTCATTTGAAAACGATTCCCAAGGTCCGAAAGTTGCATTCTCATATGCACCATCACCATCTTCATGCTGTTGCATCCACTTATGAATTCTCATAGGTTCTGTTAAAGTGGCATACTCTTCATTCTCATCTACTTTAATTCTAGTAATCAAACTATCGCCGGTGGTCAGTGTGACTAATTTTATAGGGTCTGTCATATGCTTACCTTTATAGTTTTATATTTAAATTTTTCTTCATTGTAAGTTTTAATTCTTTCGACAGCATGTTCTAGTGTGTAGTTGCGATGTTGTTTCCAACTCATATCATCTGATATATCAAACAACTGCGCTTCTTCTTTATTGTCGCCTAGTCTAAGACCACGACCAATAGATTGAAGATTTCTGATTTTGGACTTACTAGGACTTGCAAAAATGATATTGTGAAGATTACGAATATTAATGCCAGTAGAAAAAGTACCGTAACTAGCAACAATAATCGCATCTTTTTCTTTCTCGGTAATAGCACGAATTTCCTCTCTTTCATTTGCACCGACACCGCCAAACACAAAGAATACTTTTCTATCTTTTGCTTTCTCCTTTATAATATCATATAATATTTTACCATGCTTCTCGACATATTGAAATAGTAATAGTGTGTTACCAGTCTGGTCAAGTGCTAAATTTCTAATGAAATTGTTTCTGGGTGTGTGAGACACTAAGAAATCCATCTCTTCTTGATATGTATATTTTTTGTTTTCTTGTCTTATCTCATCAGAGTAATTCAGCATGATACATGATATTTTTAATTTAGCAAGTTGACCATCTTTCATCAACTGCTTAGATGTTGTAAATCTACGAACAGGTCCGAACAATCCTTCTAGCATAAGTTTGTGAGTTTTTGTATCGTCTAATGTACCTGTCGTACCAAAACGCATAACTGCATTCTCTGTCTTTTCCATCAATGTTTTAAGTGATGTTGCTTTGAACAGATGTGCTTCATCACCAATCACCATCTTATAATCGGCAAACCATTTCTTAGGTAGTTTATATACAGACTGCCAAGTCGTAATTACAATACGTTTGTCTGTATCTTTTTCGTGACCTGAATAAATCTTGTGACAATTCTCTTCAACATTGTATCCATAATCTTTAAAGTCTTTATACATTTGTTCAACAAGTGATGTTGTAGGTACAATAATAAGAACTCTACCTGAAGTACCTAATTGTGTTAGACCATAGATAATGAGAGATTTACCTGAACCTGTTGGTGAAAGCATCACAAGTCTTTTATCATTTAGTCCATCTCGTATTGCATCTACTTGATAGTTGCGAGGTGTAAATGGTAAGTTTAAATCTAGCAATGCTTTAACTACTTCTTCAGTAGAAAATTTTTGTTTAGGTATAACACTATCTTGTCCAACTAGATGATAACCTCTAGTCTTACAGAATTCTTCTAAGTGTTCCATTAAACCTATGTAGAGTTGACTAGTCCACATATTGAACAGACGTATTTTACCATCCCACATTTTATTACGAAATGTAGGCATGAACTCTGCTCCAGGCACTTTGAATGTGAAATACTCTGACAATTCATATTTAATGCCAGCATCATCACAGTCAATTGACATGAAGACTTCGTTAATTTTTGATACGATTATAGAATTCATCTGTTACATCAACAAAACTTTGATATGTAGCACCACAGTTAATGCATACATAATCCGGTGTCAATACTCCTTCTTCACTCTCAAAATAGTATTCACCACATACAGAACATTGAAATACTCTATGTGTCATTACATTACTCCATTCGTAAATTTATGCCATTCAATAGCATTCTTGATATCCCATCCTCTAGAATTAATTGAACGCAATACTCTTTCTACAAAATCTACAACTGTTTCCCAATATGCAATTTTGTCTTTCTTTTTTATTAAATCAAAGTCACCATCTAAATGTTCATCCATCTCATTCTTTAGAGGTTTAGAACCTAGATATTGTTCCCAACCCAAATCATCAAGTTCTCGTTGAGACATTTCTCCTCGAAAGTATCTCCACTTATATCTACGCAACTTGTAATAATCACTACGTTCTTTTTGCAGATTAAGTTTTGCTGTTGATAGAATGACAACATACTTTGCATGAAGATTAGGTGTCTGTAGACTTTCTTTTTCTAGATTAATATCATCAATCTTACAGTCTTGTTGCCACATTGTTTGAAGTTTATCTAAATCTACCATATATTCCTCATTTCAAATAGTACTCATCATAACACAGATATAGCGTAATGTCAAGTTATAATTTCACAATATCGTAGTAAGAGAAGGTAAAAGATGCTGATGCTGTTAAGTATGGCATAGAAGTGTCGGTAATGTCAAACTGAATTGCTTCTAATGATGTAGGGAATAAGTCTTTGAAGCGTACTTCTACGTTAGCATTGTTGTTACTGTCTGTAATAGTCAATGTAGCATCAGTCATGGTTGGTGCAATAGGTTTAAGAGTTGAATTTCTTGCTGTAGGAAATTCTGCCTGTCTATTAATATAGCGATTGTAGTCTTCTGTGTCAATATCTGCAGTTACTTGTACCATCCAATCTTTTAGTGCTATGAAGTTAGTACAGTTTTCATCTACGAGAAAAGTAACTAGTAAATCGCCAAAGTTGATAGTATCACCAGGAACAGGTGTATCTTTCATTCGTGTCATCTGTATTGATGACCCCATAGAGATATTAGGTAAATTTGCTGTTTGACATGTAAAGGATACACCCTCAAGTCTTTGCATTGTAAATACAAACTGAGCAGGTGTAAGAAAGTTTAAATTGGTAGCGGCAATGCTATCAGTCCAATTTGTATATGTAATATTTTCATCGTATGCCATAGTAGATTCCTTTATCTATACTACTATTTATCCATTAAAAAAGGGGAGCATTTCTGCTCCCCCTTCTAAGGTTTCTCCCTTAATGCAATCTTACATCAGGTTAGTAACAGTTACCAATCTGTAGTATGAGTTGCTATCTGCAGAGATAGAAGTGAATGGGTTAGATACTAGACCATAACGGGTCTTGAAACCAATCTTAGGTTGGAAAGTATTCTCGCCCACTGCACGAACCATCTGCAGAGGTACATAAGGACAGTAGAACAGACCAGCGTCATAAGCGTTTGAACCCTTATAACCAACACAGTAGAACTGGTTGCTATCTGAACTGTTTGCTGAGTACGGATCGATGTACACTTTAATCTTACCGTTGATGGTACCAGCGAATGTGTTGCCAGTATCGTCTACATTCAGATTAGTCTGAAGTGCAGGTGCGTAATCAAGAACGCCTGCCATTGAGAGAGCAGATGCAACATCACTTGAAGTGATGATGAAGTTACCCTTACCACGGCGAGTGTCTTGTGCGATTGTGTTAGCATCACGCTCAATCTGGAACAGAAGTCCCTTGAAACGCTCAACTGACCAACGACCGTTACTATCAACGTCAAGGTCGAAAGTACCAGCACTTGCTACTGCGCCAGACTGTGCGCCTGCTTTAGCAGAAGTGTAGATAGTACGAACAACTTCGCGGTTGATTTCAGCAAGAATTTCTGCTGAAAGGATGTTAGCGAGTTCAGTTTCAGCATCAAGACCATGAACTGCTTTCAAGTCTTGTGCAAGTTCAAGAGTGTATTCTGCTTTCAACGCTCTTGTCTTTGCTGTTACTGAAGTCTTTTCGATGGTGAATGCCATCTCGTTGAACTGACCAGAGTTACCCATTGAGACTGCACCATCTCCAAGTGCTTCACCAGTACCTGTACCAGCGCCTTGACCAGTTGTGAATGGTGATTCCACTGGGTTACCACCAGCATGTGCAGGTGTGACACCAGAGAAGTCTGTGTCTGCTTCGTTGAACAATGCTTCTGTACCACCCTGTGAAGAGTAGTTAGACTTCATTGCAAAAATCAGACCAGTTGGACCAGTCATTGGTTGCACACCACAGATGTCGTATGCGATAAGATTTGGCATTGCACGGCGTACAAGCGAAATCAGGATTGGGTCAAACTTTGCGATACCGCCAGTGTCTGGCATAGTATCAGCATGGTTTGTTGGGATTGCTTCGTGAAGCATTCCGCGCTCTTCTTTCATTGCTTTTTCTTGGTTTTCCAAGATAACAGTTGTGACTGCCTTCTTGTACGAATCCTGAATTTGTGGCATATCAGGATGGTCAAGAACAGGACCCCACTTCTGCTGAAGGTTTTCTGTTAAAAACATTTTATTATCTCCTCGTTGTTTAACGTATGTTAAATATTACAATATTATTTATAATATTTATTTGCCCACTGTTCTGGAGATTGCAGAAACGTAGTCTTTCATCTCACTGGTTAAGTTGACTGCTTCTGTAAGTTCATCTACAGCAACCTCATCCTCTTCGATTGTTTTGGCAATCTTTGGAAAGTAACTCTCCTTGAGTGTTTCCAATTCTTTTGCAAATGATTCCTCATCTGAGAACTCAAGACCTTCTACAAGACCAGAGAACTTCTCTTTTTGAGTATCAGTCAAATCTTTTGCAGATTCCTCGATAGCAACTTGCTTCTTTGCTTCGTTTACCATCTTAGATGTTTCAGCATTTGCTTCGATTTGCTCATTGAGTTTTTGCTCAAGTTCTGCAATCTTGTCTTGCTGTTCTGCTACCACATCATACTTGTCTTCTGGAACATCAATGTAATGCTCTTCGAAAACTTTCTTCAGTGATACGATAAAGTCTTCTGTGATTTCAGACTTGAGACCACGCTCAACAGCGAGTTCATTGTCTTTAGACCACTGCTCGACAACATATGAAAGATATGTGTCAACCTTATCTGTCAAATCTTCTGCAATCTTTGCAGTCTCTTCATCGATTTGTGTTTCGTAATGCTCTTCAAGTTCAACAATCTTGTCTGCAACTTTAGAGTTTACTGCCGCTTCGAATACAGTCTTTGCTCTTGCTTTGAATTCAGCATCGAACTCACCGCCTTCAGTCAATGCATTTACGTCATCTGACATATCTACATCTTCTTTCTTCGCGGCGTATGATGACTTCATGTAACCATAAGATGCTTTCATATGCTTCATTTCTTTCATCTTATCGACTTGAGCATGAAGTTTTTTCTTCATCTCTTCCATTTCTTTGTCTTCATCGTCATCGTCATCGGACTCTTCTTCGTCATCGGACTCTTCTTCGTCATCTTCCTCATCCATATCCTTTTCGCCATTTTTCTTTTTGGCGTCCATTGCTTTTTTGAGGGCAGGTGGCAGTTCGCCTTCCGCGACTTCTTCTTCAGAGACTACTTCTAAATCTTCGTCTTCTTCGTCTTCTTCTTTAACAGGTGTAGCACCTGGTTTGATTGACTGCTCACCCTTGTTTGCTTCACCACCTGGAACTGCCGCTTTCTTGACTTTCTTAGTCACTTCAGCAGGACCATTCTTATCGTCTGGTGATACAACAGCGGCACCGGTATCATCTACCTTACCGTCTGCATCTGCATCTAACTTAGGCATAGGGTCTGCTTTACCGCCACCCTTTCCAGGAGCAGTTGCTTCGTGCATTGATGCTTCAAGCAATTCTTTAATTTTATCTTCTACAGACATGTTGGACACTCCTTATTTGTTTGTCTAATATTTATATGTTTTACAGTTTTGACAAGAAATTATTAAATGCATTTAACTTTGCTTCTTGTAAAGAATTAAGTTTTGCTTTAGCAATGTCTTGCTTATATCTTTCGATATTCACTTCTTTGATGATGCCATTATCCCAAATCCATTCTGCGCCTTCCATGATGCCATTTACGAAAGCATCAGGAGCAGATGGGTCTGCAACAATGTCGGCGGCGGTTGCAAGATAAAAATCACCTTGCACTTCTTGGGCACCTGAACGACCCGGTTTAAGCGAACCCATTCCCCTAGAAGATACCCCCAATGTAGCGCCCTCATCCATCAAATTCTTAACAATCTTACCGTATGGAGTATCCATAATTTTTGCTTTGCCCATGACATTAGAACCATCCATTGACAATTCTGTAATCATGTGCGATACTCTTTCAAGATTGATTGTCGGACCATCAGGATGACCCAACTCACCAAACGCACGTTTGCGGTCGATATTTTCTTTTGTATATCTCTTAACTTCAGTTTCCATAACTGACTTCGGATATACTCGACCGTTTCTATTCTTGAGGTCGGATTGCATAAACACGCCCTCAATGAAATATTGTTTTGCGCCACCCTTCTCTTCTACGAGAAAGTTAGCGTCTGAAATTTCTTCTCTAATCAGTTTCATGTTAGATACCTGCATAACCTGTTAATTTTTTAAGCACTAGAACTGCGGTACCGCCTGTTGTGATAGTCACTTTAATATCTTCATCACTATCTGTAACTTCTAGTGCAGGTAAAATCCAATGACCTGATGTACCAGTTGCACCGCTATCAAATTTTACAGTTCCGGTTATAGCACTCTCAATAACTACATCTCCTGACCAGTAGATTTCTTTAATACCAACTGTAGGTGATGAAGCAGTTTGGTTTGTCACAAGAAATGAAGCACCATCAATATCGATAGTAGTATTTCCCGCTCCTCCTGTCACACTGACTACATTAGTCGTTTTGGTGACCTTTAGAAATTGTTGACCTATTGCCATTGCTTATACCCTTTTTACTTACTTATATTTATAAAAGTTTAATCTTCGTTTTTTGCCATCTTAGTAATAGTAGCATAAAAAACTGCTTTACCCTTTTCTTCACCATATCTATCGGTGAAGTCTTTCATAGGCACTTCTTTTTCCAACTTCTTCATCTTATCTTTTTCTGCAGTTGTTAGTTCTCTTTCAGAAAAATCTTTTAAACTTAAATCTTCATTTTGTCTGCGTAGAACAGCGGCAACTTGCTTGTCTTTTGAAAGACCTCTTGCAATCTTTTCAATTGCTTTTACTGCACCTGTCATGTTACCACCTTTGTAACGCTTGTCAGATGCTACACCAATCGCCATCTTTCTTTGCTTCGGTGTAAATCTTTCATCAAGTTCTTCTTCTTCTTTGAGTTGTGACTTATCTACTTTGTCACCAATTGCTTGTGCAGTTTTTAATCTTGCCATTTTTAGTGGTGCAACATCTTTAAAACGCTTTTCAAGACTTCTGCGATCCAATCTCAAATCTCTCTCATCACTACCCATTGAATAGATTTTCATATCTGTTCCAACAAGAGCATATCTCATCTTTGGTGCTTCATCAAGTTCAATTTCTTCTTTCACTCCTGCTAATTTATATGCCGCATTGGCAAGTTGAGTGACTTTCATTTTTCTCATTCTGTCTTGATTTTGTTTGTTTACTTTCTTAAAAATTTTCATAATTAATGATGCAGTAAACATATCAACCATTACACCATCAATCTTCGTTGCTTGTTTGTCATCAACAACTTTTTGAATTTTATCAATCGTTCCACCAAATGCAGAACCACCTACTTCATCAAGTTCAACTTCTTCTGGGATAACTCTCATGTTACCAGAAATGTAAGCAGGATGCATCTTCAATGCTCTCTGAGCATCTTTCTCATCGTTGCTGTCAACATAAACTTTAACTGTTTTCTTTGCGCTATCAGCATCTACACGAAACTTAATACGACCCATCTTCTGAGCAATCTCTTTACCAATACCATCGCCCATCATTCTGTTGAAGATTTTTTGTTTCTTAGGGTCTTTGAAGTTACCGTCTTTGTCAAATAACTTTGCTAGATGTGGAGGAAGACCTGCTTCGATAAGTTCTACACTTTCTTTCATCAACTCTTTAACTGATGACAAATCAAGTTTAAGTGCTTTAGCAATTTGTTCTGCAGTCTTTCCAGAATCCATCATCATATGAAACTGCTTCATTTTACCTTCGTTGATATCCTCATCAAAGTACTCATTGATTTTTAGTTGTTTAACTGCGTTATCGAAATCTCTTTTTGATTTAGCAAGTACTGTTTGTAATTGCATTTTCGATGCTGGTTTTAGACCTTGATACATTGTAAGTAACTTATCAGCAACTTTAGGATCAACCTTTGCTTTTTTACCATCAGCAAACTCAATAGGTTTCATGCCTCTAAGTGATACTGCTTTTCTTAATTGCATCATAATATTTTTGTCTGCCGCTTTTCTGTCATCGTCAGTGGCAGTGTTATCGATGTCTGCGGCGTCTTTACCTGTTCTTCGACCCATTGCTTTAAACGCATCACGCTTTGCACGATTTTCTTGCAACTCTTCACCCACAAGTTTCAAGTAATCATTAATAATTTTGTCTGTATCTTTTTCACTACGATATGAACCGGCATACTTTTCTTTATCAAAGTATACAAAGTACTTACCACCTTTTGTAGTAACAGTAACTTCGATGTTCTTCTTACGACCTACTTTCTCGGTCTTTACTATCTTTTCGCCACTGTCTACTTTGATTTTTTCAGCGAGGTTGATAGTCTGTTTTAATTGGGTGAATGTTACAGACATTTTTTACTACTCCGTTGTTTCGATTTCTAGTTCACCTTTATCGTTAAAAAGTGTTTTAGCAAATGTTTCTTTTGCTGTTGCTAATTCATGCGCTACTTTATCATTCATTACTGATTGAAATTTAACTTCAGCATTTACAAAATCTTTGTTGTTAATATCGTTAATCATTGCGTTAATTTTATTCATTAGAATTGATCCTCTTCTTCACCGTCTTCTCCGCCAGATGCTTCCGCTTCTGCTTCTATTTCACTATTTATCTGCTCAATATCATCATCATTTTGCTTGAGAATATTCTTACGAATCCACAAGTTACTATAATATTGACCAGCATATTCAGCGGCATCTCGTACTAAAGCAAGACGTTCTCTTAATATTTCTTGGTCTTTCAGTTCTGAGAACTGATTATCTTTTACATAATCATAACGAATATCTTCTTTCATAAGTTCCCAGTCTTCTTCAGTTATAACGCCTTTAAGCAATAACTGTGTGCGTAATAAGTCTTGAAATAGTTCATTGAACTTCTTACGCAATCTACCTACAAACTTAGTAAACTTCAATTCATCACGATTAATCTCTGTTGCTCGACCTAACTGAAAACCACTTTCAGGTTGCATACGAGACTGAGGTACATTGAGTGCTAAGAACATCTTCTTCTTAAAATACTCAATATCTTCAATCTCACCGAGGTTTTGACCACCACCTAGTGTAGTAATCTCTGTACCTCTACCACCTTCTCTGCGAGGCATCCAAAAGTCTTCTAGCATGTTCATAAACTTACGGTCGTCTTTTACTTCACCTGTATCACCATCATAAACTAACTTATTCTTAAAGTTATTCATAATGTCTTTTAGATACTGTTCTGCTTTCTGCTTAGGTAAGTTACCAACATCTACATAAAATACTCTACGCTCAGGTGCCCTTGCAATACGATAGATAACAAGAGCATCTTCCATCATACGCAACTGATTGACTGGTTTGATTGCTTTGTGTAAATAACCCACAACCATATTGTTATTCATATCAGTCATACCAGAAGGCACATATGTTACGCTATCTTTAGTGAGAGCAATTGCATTTGCAGTTTTCATCTGCGTTACATTTGTCGCCACCGATCCTTCAGTGTATAGGAAGTATTCTTTAATCTTTTTAATACCACTGACGCCCTTTGTAATTTCTTGCTGTTCGTCTTTAATAACTTCACGAACAAATTTTATTGAACGAGGGTCGACAATTCTGAGTTTTTGTATGCCTTCTTTTGGATTACTGCTATCAACTACTTTATGAAAATATAGTCTTCCATCAATATACCAACGCTTAAATAGTTCATGAGACCTCTTATTGAAGTCAAGCATTCTTAGAACTTGTTTAAACTCTTCATTAATTTTCTTTTTAATAGATGATGAAACCTGCACATCGTCTAAAGTTATAGATACTTGCCTATCACTGTCAGATACGATTGCTTCATTGATAATATCATCAATCGCCGCTTCGCATTCTGGGTGCATAGAAATTTCACGATACTTCTTAATTAAGTCGTATTCGTTCTTCGCTCTATAATCTTGATTAACAAAAGTGCCGTACGCGCCACCAGAAACAGTAGACACGCCATCGTCTGGAGAAGGAAGAATTATATCCTGCTTTGGTAAATTCTTCTCCCCTCCATTACGACTGATTTCAAATCCGAATAGTTTTACTGCCATATTTTCTCCACCTAAACATTATACCATTATCTTGAAAGTTATTAAGCAGTTGTATCTGCGGTTGTTACACCACCGAAACGACCACCAAGACTTTCAAAGAACTGGTAAGTAAATTCACAAGTAAACTCTGCAATTGCATCGTTTGTTCCAAAGTCTAGAGCAATCTCACCAATGTTGGTTGGATATGCGTCTTTGATTATATATGACTTGAGAACATCATCATTTCTGTCTAGATGGTCAACTCGTAAATCAACGAGATATTCACTAGGCAGGACTCTACCTCGATTAGTTACTACGTTGTTGATACCATTCTGCCAGATTTCAAAGGCATCGCGGATTGCGAATGATGTGTCATTGTACACTGTTACAGTCCATGGAGTGAAAGTTCTTTCACCGCCAAAGTTTACAACACGACCCCTATAGTTGACTGGAGTGTTACCGATTGTTGAACCAGGAAGTGCGGCGCCTCGGCAGAGAAATTCTGCATCTCTGCCTGCTACGCCCGCTACTGCTCCAGAAACGTATTCTGGAAATGATAGCGTTACTCTGAACTGGTTTGCTCTCGCACCCCCACCAATCATACGGGATTTAAAGTCTGAAATTGTTGCCATTTTTATATGCTCCTATTATCTTACTATTTATCCCTTATACACCAGTCTCTTCAAAAGAGATACCAGTTCTTGTTGCTACGAATGTAAGCGTGATAAAGTTAATTGACCTTGCAGGTTTAATAAAGATATCTGCTCTAAACTCGTTTGCATCAATGACTGCAGGAGTATTATTAGTTTCGTCACAAACAACTTTAAAATCAAAGATGCCTCTGCGACCTTGAATATCTCTCAAGAACGGTTCGACTAGATTTCTAAAGTTTGCTCTAGTGAAAGTGTCGTTGAATTCAAACAACTGAAACTTCGCCGCTGTAGCAATTGCTTTTTCTAGAATGATGAACAATCTACGAACATTAATTCTATCAAATGCACTTGGTGCAGTCAGCATAGTTTTATCACCAAAGAGTGTGATGCCTTGTCCAGGGAATGCTACAACTGGATTAACTTGACTTCTATAGAGGGAATCTCTATCTGCTTTATCTGGTGAGAATGCGACTTTTACTGCATTCTTAATCTGCCCGCGGTTGAAACCAGCAGGTGAGAAGAATGGATCAGCAACTAAGTCAGTTCTTACACAGCATCCAGCAACATCAGCATTCAAAGGAATCCAACGATATACATCGTTGTATCTGTCATACTGATATTTCCAACCACTATCCATTACTGCGAATGAAGAGTTGATATTTGCCGAAACATCTCTGAAATCTACAATATCTGTTGCGGCAGTTGTTGAAGTTGCATCAGCAAGTTCTGGTGATAAGAATACCATACAGTCTTTTCTGATTTCAGCAACATTGTCTACAACGTATTTTGCTGTCGCTCCGTCTGCAGGTCCCATGACAATAAGAGAGATATCGAATTGCTCATCGTTTGCAAATTTAGCATATGCAGTCTGTAGTTCTCCTGCTGAAGGCGCGGCACCATTTGCGGCACCTGACAGAGAAACGTACTGTGGTTCTCTACTTGTGTGTGCAAAAGCATTACTCAAAATACCTGTCGCTGTACCTACGTCACTATCAAAGTTTGAACCGTGGTCACCGAACCAAATATAATTTGAATACTGATTAATATGCTCTACATAGTAATTTACTGTTCCATCTGACTTCTTTGCATCAGTTGCGACAGATAAATTTGAGAACTTTTCAAGTATTGTGTTTGCAGTTCCAGTAATATCTCCATCTTCATCGATGACGATTACATGAAGTTCATCATTAGAACCGCCTCTTGCCGTTGCTTGTGCAGATGTTCCTGGTGCATTATCGAATTCTGCATGATAGTACCACTTGACAGTTACATTAACAGGTGTAACTGTTCCATCAACTGCAGTAGTTAGACCAGTAGTCTTACCCTTTTCGTTGATAGTCAAGGTATTTGTTGATATTGCTGTTACTTCATATTCAGTATTGTGTCCAGCAAATACAATCAAGTCTCCTACAAAGATATTTGATGCAGATACAACTGTTACTGTTTTTGCATCTAACGCATTAGAGGTTACACATGTAGTAGTATTAGTACTTGTGTAAGCACCTGCAGTGTGACATACTGATACTTTAAGTGAGTTACCCAGAGTACCTGGATACTTTGCCGCCCAATCGCCAACTCCTGTTGAGATTGCAGAAGCACCTAGATTATCGTATTGTGTTTCGTTTTTAATTAAGAATCCTGAACCGTCTTGTGTCGCATTCAGCATACTTGCTTTTTCTGCTCTAACAACTTGAAGATTAGAACCATAACTCAGAAAGTTTGCCGCAGAGAAGAAATATTCGTATGTATCAGCATTAGGTTCACCGAAAACGGAAACCAATTCATTTTCTGAAGATACATTGATTACATCGTCTACAGGTCCCCACTGAAAGTTGCCCGCATATGCTCCCGGTGAGGTTGCTACTGCTGGCACAACCTGTGTTAAGTCCACTTCACGAACTAGAACGCCTGGTGAAATTTGAAATGCCATGTTATTTACTCCCGTATTTAAAATCAAAGGTTTTAGTCATTTACGATAATATTTATAAGTTTACCAATTTGTACTATCGACTACAACCCATCTGTCACCATCTGCATCGACAAAGGATTCGGCACCAGCGCCTTCTTCTTGACTTACAAAACCAAATGGTGTTAATTCATCTTCTATTGCTTGCATTTTCTCTTTATATAATTTTTGTCGTATATCATTCTCGGTTAATTCTTTGAAATACGGTTGTCCACTTAACCATGCAAACATCACCAAGCACATTGCTAAATCATCGTGACTACCTTCTTCTGCTTCGTAAGAACCTTTTCTTGCTACAAAAGTAGATAGTTCGTTGATAATATCGAAATCTTGAATTATCAACTTGTTTTCTTCTATTAGATTTTTGAGATTACTACAACCCAATCTTTTCAGTTGACCCGTAGTTCTAGCACCTAATGTGGTGCCTCCTCCAAAACCTCCTCCTAAAACTTGTCCTGCTCTACCTTTCCATGTGGTAGACAATAAGTTTTCGTATTCTATATCATTATTTAGAATATCCGCGACTTGTTGACCTATATCATTTATCTCAACAAGTATATATGCATCGTTATAATGAGAACACATTCTATTAATAACAGTTGGATACATTAAAGGTGAAATTTCATTTGAACGATACTTACATACAACTTTAAAAGGCATCTTTGTTACATCTAGTATCACAAACGCACTGTAGTCGATTCCTACGCCCCTTGAGACATCAACTGTGCAAATATATGTGTTACCTTCTTGTGCTTTTTCATATACTGTTACACCTTCTTTATCATATTCGGGTTGCTTGTATGCCATATTACGCAATGAATTAGGGTTGATAAGTGTATTACTTGACCCCAAGAACTGACATTCAAATTCTTGATCCCACTGTTCTTGAGAAGTATTTTTAATCGTTTCTTCTTTAAAGCGAATACCACGACCAGGAATATCATTCCACTCAACTTCAATAGTTGCATAATTACTCCGTTTCTCTTCAGTATCAACCCACATCTTATAAAAATGGTTCATTCCTTTAGGTGTAGAGACAACCATCACTTTTGTATTTTTACCAGAAGTAATTGTGGGATATACTGACCTAAAAAACTCTTCTGCTAGATTATTTGGAACGAATGCAAATTCGTCTAGAAATACTAGATTGAATGAACCACCACGAACCGCGCTAGATGATGTTGATGATGCAATAATTTTACTGTCATTCTCTAATACAATAGAACCTTTGTTCCATTCTTTGATACCTTGCTGTAAGTAAGGCGGAAGTGCTTCATACGACATATGAATTTTTGCAAGCAAATCTCTTGCAAGGGAACCTTTGTTCGCAAGAATAGCACAGTTTACTGTTGGATTGAATAACGCAAACCACAGAATGTATGAACACACAGTAGTTGATTTACCTGACTGTCTAGGAATTTTACATATAGAAAATCTGTTCTTATGAAATGTTTTAATCATCTTCTTTTGAAACGAATACATTTCAAAAGGAATAAAACCTTCATCCAGATTAACAATCTTAATATACCTTTCGATAAAATATGATGGGTCCTTAGAACACTTTACATACTCTTCGATTTGTTCTGCAGTAAACTCTTGCTGAACATTAGTTTTTTTAAGATTAGGATTTCCTAGATAATTATCACTCATTTATAATCTTCTGTAATACCACTTCAAACTGGTCAATTTTTAGCGTACGGTTAGGCCAATAGATATAATCTTTTTCTGGATTCGCTTTTAGATTGTTCAGCAAAGGAACAACAGCGGCATATAGTTTTGATAATTTATCTTGTAGTTTCTGAACTTCTTCTGATGAAGATGTAGCAGTTTGTGCAAGTTGCTGAACTGCTTCTAGTTCATTCTCATCTACTGCGGTGAAACCAAAATCGAAATCACTCATGGTCGATTACCTTCTCCTCTTTCTCACCCTTGATTAGTTTCTGCAGTTCTGCAGTTGAACCAACGAATAGTGCATTAGTCACATTCTGAGGTGCTTTTTCGTCTACTTTGTTTAAGTCTTTCATATTTTTCTGTAGTCTCATCAAATCTTGAGTTACATCACTAACTGTTTTAATTAATTGACCTGCTACTTCATATGAACGAGGGTTCTCTGCTTCTCTTGCTAATTGAAGAATACCTTCGATTGCTGTATTACCCTTTTCGATGAGCATATGAAAGTTTTGTCGTGCAATTTCATAGTCTGCATCTGCATCTGCTTTATTAGGGTCAGGTGCTGGTAGATGGTCAGATGCTTGAACTTCTGTCGGTAACTGTTCTGCTATATCAAATACTCGATTTAATTTTTCATCAATACTCATATCACACTCCTTATAGTTGTGTGAATCCGCTTACCTTTTTCAAAGTAATCGTCACAGTTCCATCTTCAATAAAAACTCGTAAATCTTTACTTGGTTCTGCTGAAAGACCAAGTTGTCCTGTATTTGTAATAGCACCTACTCCTGCTCCACTGAAAGTAAACACTGGTGTTAGATTTGGTTCAGTAACACGATAAATCTCAATGTCTCCCACATTATTGTCATAATCAATTTGTAGAATAATACACTCTGGATTTTCTGCAGTTTCATCTCTACCTAAAGTATCGACATCCATATCAAAATCAACTGAACCAGGAGTGAAGTCTCCCGATACTGCAAAAGTTGCTCTAGTTTCTGTAGTTGCTAATATTGTCTTAGTTGCCATTTTATAATCTCACTTATTATGTTACTGGATTATCAGTCCACGTTTCACTAAATCCAAAATCATCATCTGCATCTGCAGAAGTTGGGTCTGGAGTTGTCACCAATCTACTAGTAGGTGTAATTGATGTTCCTATAGTAGGAGAGTTGTCTAAGAAAGCATCTGCTTGCACAGTCTTAATGATACCTTGCTCGGAAATAGGTCCATAGAAATTCATCTTTACAGTAAATGTCATAGTATATATGATACTTCTGCGAGAAGCAAAATCACCTTCATAATCATCCTCATATGTTAGACTTTCTAGTATAAGAGGAAAGTCATCTTTAATACCCATCTCAGGAACAGCATTAATAGTTAAAGTATATGCTGGTGTGAAAAATGGTAATATTTGTTCAACAACTTGAAGTGCATCTTCTTGGTTTTTTGCCATAATAAACAGACTGAAATTCAAGTTGTAAGGTACAGATTGATATTGTCTTTTAATCTCTGTGCTAGTAGTACCAACTGTTTTACGAACATTCATTTTGTTTACTTTACGTTGACCATCATAATTAAATCCACTAATTTCAAAACCCATTCTTGGTAAAGTTAGTTGATGTGTATTTGTTAGTTGAGGATTTTCATATAGTCTAGCAAGAAATTTTTGTTTTGGTCCATATGCAAGAGGCACTTTCAGTGATTGTATTGCATTACCGTTTGCATCTTTTCTACGAATGTCGATATCATTGAATACGCTACCAAATGCGATAACACTTCTGCGAATTGTTTCATGATAAAAATGATTTTGTCCTAACATTATCTTTGTACCTCACCAAATGGATTGCTTGTGCTAAAGTCTATGATATCTTCTGCATTCAAACTAAAGTCGTTGTTTCTTGAAAGAGGTTCAATACTTGCACCAATTGTTGTCGCATTAGTTGTTGTTGAAAGTGTATAATCTTCTTTGATAATCTTAAATCCATTTTCAAGCAACAATGAACCTGAACTATCTTCAAGTGATATTTCATAGTTAAACATGTCAGTTGAACGTGCATCTTCAATAGCATCAATCGCTGATACACCAGTATCAATCTTCTCTGAACTGTATACAAATCTTTCAACATCTAATCTGTATGTGTAGATATTATTTGCTTGATAGAAAATATTCTCATGTTCAACAAATGTGATTTCAAATAAACCTTTTGTCATAGGAAAGTATAGTAAGTCACCTTCGTTTGGTCTGCCTTCTACAATTAAAGATGCGTTATCATCAACTGCAGTAGACCAACGTGATTTAACAACAACAAAACTTGCCCTGTCTCGTATCTCAACACCAAATTTCGACAAGAAGTCACCTTCACCCTCAAATCCATCTACTGATTGTAGATACATCTCTATAGAGTGTGCAGACGTAAATTTAGATAACTCATCTTCATTGAAGATTGTGTCTACGTTTACTAATGTGCGAGGAATGTAATAGATGTCAAAACCATAAATCTTAATTGCTTCTGTATAAAGATTTTCAATTAGGGTTTGCTCTAAAGAATAACCTGTACTATCTAATCCGCCGCCTTGGTCGAAATACGCATTAAGTGCCATGTAATCATCCTACCATCATGTCAACTGGTAATTCATATCTGAGTGACATTTCTTCTTCGATTTTTGCAATCTCTTCCATTGCTTCTTGCATAATACGAACACCATCAAGTGTTACACCACCTGGCATTTGTACTCCAGCAAATTTACTTAGATTGTTACCCCATTGCAATTTGATTAGTGCGGTAAGATATTTCTTTAAGAACATATCGTTATACACATCAGCATAAGTTGCAGGGTCTAAAATTCTATATGCTTCAAATACAAGATACTCATCTGCTTTAATATCATTGTTCCAGTCCATGTCTACAAAAATTCTATCAGAATGACGATTAAATCTAATTGGTTTTTCACCAACTAAAAGTTCATCAATTAACGATAGATGTTGCTGTATCATGTTATAGTATAGCACAGATGTACTTGCTAAGTCAAATAATTCATTTAATCTTAGTTGATAGCGAACATCAAACATATCTATCTGTGTGTTATTTGTGAAAGGAAATACTCGTTCTACTCCTGTAATAGCATCAGTTACAGGAACATAACCGTTCTTAATATCACCTACTGTGATTGCTGTGATTGTATCTGTCGCTGATGATGATGCACCTGTAATTGCTTCAGTAGTCAAATCACCAACTTCTTTATAAAGTCTTAGTGTAGTTGATGTTGGAGCATCATATATGTAAGCGACTGCACTAGATGTGCCTCCAGTAATTTTCTCGCCAATAGTAAATTGCGAGGAATCTGAAACTGTTATTGTTGTTGCTGTTACTTTGTGCTTGAGATATGTTTTCTCTACACCGTCAAAGTGATATTCTTGAAAGAACTGAATTGCTTCATCTGTTCTATCATCTATCTGGTCAGTTGACACATTAATATCAATGACGCCTTTACCTAGACGGCGCAAGCAATATTCTTGTAACTCGCTTCTGCTTGTTGGGTTCGCCATAAAAAATCTCCAAGGTATGTTCTTATTAGTATTTATACCTTGGAGAAAATAGAGTTTAAAATTTTGACGTTTTTTATTGTTATGCTAGAACTGCTTCAACTTCTCCATGTTGTTTTGAGTTTGTTGTAATAGCAAGTGCTTTCACATTTTCAAACGAGGCGGCGTTATCTGTTGTCAACATTCCTTTATAATCAGATAATACTAGAGTATCACCCTTTGCTACAGTACCACGAACTTTGACAATACAACGACCAGACATTGCTACATATGGATTATTAGTTCTATCTAGTGAATAGACAACACCAAATGCTTTGTTGTCGGATGCACCTGTTGTAACTGCAATTTCATAATCTCCTGAAGTTGCAAGTCTCACAAAGGTTCCTACTGACAATAAATTGGCAGGATCAACAGTAAATCTTTCTGCAAAGTCTGATACTTCTCTTTGTAGGATTAATCTTCCGTTTTTAATTGGCATATCTTATCTCCCTACTCTTCTGATGCATCAGTAGCATTTACGTCAATACCTGCCGCTTCTAATTGTGCCGCTTTAGCATCAACATCAGCGAGAGTGACAGTTGTATCTACGCGCTCTTCTTTCCCCATACCTCTTACAGCAATAACTTTTTCAATTCTTTCTTCAAGTGAAAGTTTTGTTGATAGAGGTAATGCATCTGCCGCTTCAAGATGAGGATTAAATGCAATCTTCTTTGCAGTTTCTTCATCAATGTCTCTAAGAATATCTTCTGGAGAATTAGGCATAATTCTCATATACTCTTCTGACTGAACCATCCAGTGCTTGTTTTCTGGTTTAGGAAAACGCTTCTTAACAGCAAGTCTTCTTGCTTGTAGTGCGTTCACGCCTTCATCATTACCTTCCATGATGTATTCCCACAATGCTCTAATCATCGCATCTTCTCTTGGATAGTTTGCCGCTCTCAAATCAATGTATGCTTGCTGGTCAAGAATATCTTGAACATAAGGACGCATCTTTGTCAATTCTGCAAATGTTGGTTTAGGTAGTGGATTATCTTCATCCCATTCTAGTGCTTCAACCGCACCAGGATGTAATCCGCTGTCTGCTACATTCCAATCTGCTCCTGGCACTGTATTAAGTGACCATTCACATGTTGGATATAGAATATTTAATATAACTGAGAGATTATCTGCTCTGCGAATTCTAGAATGATATTCTGTTAAGATTGCTTGCTCTTCATCAGTAGCAACCAAACCCATAGCACCTTTTTCCATAATTGCTTCGATTTCATCTCTAGTAGGAGGACCTTTTCTAATCAGTTCATCTACTGATTTTGGTCCTGCAGTTTTTCTCACTGCGGTTACTAAATCGTCTGCCATTTTTTTAAACTCCTGTTAAAATTTTATTAGATAACATCTATATTTATATCTATTTATAATTAAACACCATCAAAGGTTACTGAACCTGATTGCACCCCATCTTCTGCTATTGCAATTTCTTTTGCAATCATAAAAAAGTCTCTTACCTCAAAATCTCTATCATTATTATTATTCTTAACTCTCACATCAAATGTAATTTGATTTGTTGACCTAGGTATATATGCATGATTGATTCCAATTGCACTTCTAAAGTTTCTAGAATGACCTAATCTTCTAGTTGGAGCAATTCTATCGTTTCTTCCACCACTATGTGAATATTCATTACCATAAGGTTGTAATCCATTATATCCAGATTGTTCATATTCCATTTCTCCGTTTGCAAATAATGCTGACGAATATCGGTCACTTGAGTTGTCTGTACTGCTACTGTCACCTAATGTAAAAGAACAATTTATCTCCACAATACTTTCTGGATATTGTGGAGTTATAAGTAAAGTTTTATTATTAATAATAGCATATGAGTTTGAACTTGAACTATGAGTCCAAGCACCTTCATTTTCAACAAATTTAAATTGAACTAATAGAGAACCCTTAACTGCTCTTTTTGTAATTTTTTGAAGTGCCATACTATAATCCCTTGTAGATTGTATACTCTACTGGGCGCCAGATGTTGCTAATCCAATAGAAATTTCCTTTGCAATAAAAAAGAAGTCACGAATACGAATACTTCTCGTTGTACTATTTTTTACGCGAATATCCATATCTAGTTCATTTGTAGTCGCAGGAGTATAAGCATGATTGATGCCCATAGCGGCAGTAAAGTTCGTTACATGACCATGTCTTCTTGATGGTGCTGTTCTATCGTTTCTTCCACCAGTATGAGAATGGTCATTACCATAAGGGTTTACACCTCTAATTCCGGTTTCTTCATATTCATTACTTCCATTCACAAACAATGCACAAGAAAAACTGTCAGTAATGTTCTGACTATCAGAAATATCTCTAGATGTCATGCTTGCTTGATTTTCAATAATGGAATCCGCATATTGTGGTGTCATTAGAATATTCTTACCATTAATTTCTGTGTATGTATCTTGTGATGCTGTTAAGTCCCAATCGCCCGCGTTTTCAGTATACTTAAATTGGACTAAGAGAGACCCATGTACGATATGTTTTGTTACTCTTGTTAATGCCATTTTTTTCCCTCTTACGTTAAGTTGTAATGCTCGCCAGCAATCTCAGAAATTGTCAGAAATCCTTCAGCAAAAGTAATTGAAGGACCATCGTTCTCGACTGCTACCATACACTGTACAGACTGTGCGTTAGTTGATCCTGGAGCATGAATATGGTTCATGTAGATTGCTGATCCAAAACCATAGTGTCTCCAATTCTGGCGACCATTACCCTCACCAAACTGTTGATTTTGATGACTATGCCCACCTGCCCTGTTAGGATTGTTTCCTATAATACCTCTATAAAAATATTCATCAGAACCATTAACAGTAAACTTTGCCGCGCCAGAATGATATCCGGTAGTAATTCCAGAGGAGTTTTGATATGCCGAACCAGTACATACTATTTCTAAGTGACTATCAGAGTATTGTGGCGTCACAGATGAAGCACTGCCCCAATTCTCGTATGTTGAACTGGTCTGTGTTTTATCTGATAAATCTGCTCCGTAGTGTGCTATTAGAACCGATCCATACACAATGTGTTTTGTTACTTTTGTTAATGCCATTTTTTAACCCTTTATCTATATCTATTTATGTAAGATTATATCCTTCACTTGCAAGTTCGGTTACAGTCATAAATCCTTCAGCAAATGTTACATTTAGTGAGTTACTAGTTGCAACTTCACATTGAAAAGTTTGTTCATTGGTGGTTCCTGGTTGATGTATATGATTTACATAAATTGCAGTTCCGCTTCCATAAATTCTAAAATTCTGGCGACCATTATTCTCACCATACTGTTGGTTTTGATGGGAGTGGTCACCACTGTATTGCTGATATCCACCAATCAAATTATCTAACATATACTCTTCTTGTCCATTTATCATTATTCTAAGTCTACCATAACTAGTTCCAGACGGCATGTTTGATCCAATTCTTGCGCTACCAGTTAGAATAATTTCTAAAAAACTATCACTAAACTGTGGCGTTAAAATAACAGAATCGCCCCATGAAGCAAATGTTGAACTAGACGTACTTTTATCCGATAAATCTGCTCCGTAGTGCGCTACAAGAACCGATCCAAATACAACTGTTTTTTTTACTTTTCTCAGCACCATTATATTAAATCTCTCACCCTTTAGTTTACATAGTTATTAGAAGGAGTACCTGTTGTGATACCACCTGCAACTTCTTTCACCATTAAAAATCCGTCTCTACCTTCTAAGTTTCCTCCAGCATTATTGTTATCTCTCTGAACTTGTACAGTTGCAGTCTGTTGATTTGTAGTTCCAGGTAAATGTCTATGATACATATTCACTGATTTACCTTCTCTACGACCAGCGGCGCTATTATATGACCTATCGAATACTGAAACTGAAGCGGCATCATTAACTGTATATTCTGTACTTCCATTTATTTCTAGAAATAAATGACATCTAGGACTATCGTAAGTACCATCATTCGGCGCAGAACTGTCTGCTTGATTTGACATAGTTCCGCTCATACGAACTTCCATAATCGAATCGGCGTACTCAGGTGTCAATGTGATACTATCCCAGTCCACCACACTCGTGGATGATGAATCCACATCACCCATATCTTTATAACGAACTTGAACGATAGTCGCTCCATATACAATGTGTTTAGTTAATTTTGTCAGTGCCATTTTTATTACCCTTTAAATAAATCTTACAACTTCAAGTTTTGTTTCATTGACAGGTATAGTTGTCAAATATAACTTATTACCCACAATTACATATTGAGTTGGATCTTGCAATTCACCCTCTAAGAACACTAGAAGTTTTTGTTCGTTATATGTATCTTGCACAGTTCCGAATGAATGCTTCTCAAATACAAGTTCTCCCATATCAAAAATCTGCTGTGAACCATTACACTTGAATACTAGTTTCTTCGTTTCTAAGTCAGTCTCACTTGAAGTTCCTGAGTATGTTGTAATATCAAAGATACCTTGCACTTCAATAAACGCATCTTGAGCAGGTGCAGTATTAAATGTCAGTGTAGTTCCACTCAAAGCATATTCTTCATCTCTAAGTACTTTACCATTGATTACTACAAGAACACCAAAGTCGTTAGGTGTAGTTGTTGAGGTGAACGGAATTGTGAATTGCGTAGCAGAACCAGTTCCTCTTAATACTACTTTTCTTCTATTCGTTGCCGCGACTTCTGTACACTTCAATACTTTACAATCAATAACAGAACCGAATGCTGGATGTTCATCAAAGAAACATAACTTATTTTTCTCTACAAAATAGGAATCATCATTCTGATACACACCATCAATATGAACAATAACACTATCGTCAGATGATGGATGTAATTCGATAAGACCAGTTGCTTCATCTAAAAGTCGAATAAACATGTGGTCACCAGCACCAGTTGATGCAATACCAGTCATTGTTACTGTCTTAGCGTCTTGTGTATTATGTCCGGCGCCAGGAGTAAGTGTTTCAAACATAATCAATTCGACTTTTACTGATTGGTCAGTTGAACCAGGATTTCCCCCTAGTGTCAAAGTTTGACCAGATATTGACCATGTGTCTCTTGCCTGAATAATACCATCAACAATAACTAAGAACATTTCTTCATTTGCGGCATTAGCAGACTGAGTTGAGAATGTTCCATGTCTGCTTGTATAACCAGATGCGGTTGTAAATGTATTTGATGAACCGTTCGATACCCATGTTGCACGACTAATTGCTGTGTCTGCTAATAGTGAAACATCATCATTACCTATCAGACCTTGCAAATCTCTGATTTCAACTTTAGGTGCTTGGTCATCAACGCCAACTCTAGAACCAATATTTACTACTTGATTTGATGCTCCAGAACCTTCATTGAAGTCTGCGGAAACTACAGTGTACTCATCAAACGGTTGAATAATACCATCAATAGCAACAATCAAATCTGCTTCATCAGTTGATAAGTCATAAGTTGTTTCTTTTTGATATACGTTATTCGTAGTGTCCCAGTGATGATTATTTACATCAAAGTATTGTTGACCTTCATTATCTGTGATTGCAGTGATAGTCAATGTCGCATCGTTAGTTGAACCTGATTGAATAATTGTCAATACTTCGTTATTTTGATAGTTGTATGCAAATTCACCGTTTGCTAAGTCGGTATTGATTGTAACACCAGTCACCTGACCACCAGATGCGGTGATATTTACTCTGAATCCTTGTCCAGAACCGCCTCTTGCTTCTAGATTGTTTGCTGTTGTATATCCTGAAGTACCTACGCTTGTTGGTCCACTAATAGTTGTTGGTTGACCATTAATGTTTTTACCCATCAGAACTCTTCGGTTAAGATTGGTATACATTGTGCTTTTAAGACCTCTAAATTCAATTGGTGTATTTTCAGTCAATACACTTTCATGAACATACTTATATTCGTTTACAAGAGCATACTCATTATGATTTGACATTACAGATGCACTTGCACCGCCTCTAAAGACGAGAAGATTGTTTTCAGCATCAGTCTTTTGATGCATAGGAACAATATTCTGCAATCCATCGGTGATTGCTCTCGTTCTTACAATTGCCAGACTGTTTGATGCTTGCACATTACCAGATGGATCAATAACATCATAGATACCTCTGATTTCAAGTTCAGTATTAATTGACGGAATTTGTGTCAAAACTACTTTATTTGCAACTAGAACATAATCTTTATCTTGAAGAATATCACCATTTTTAGTAACAATAATTGAATACTCATCAGGCGGTGTAAATCCACAATCAAATATTCTTGTTGAACCATCACATAAATATGTTTTGCTTCTTACAGATTGAAACTCGGATGCTTTCAGTGCTTGAATAATTACTTCTGCGCCGCTTGCTGGTGCATCTGAAAGAAGTACTTTATTAGGATGTTTGAATACAAAATCTTGGTCGTTTAGATACACACCATCAATATACACCGACATTTGATTGTCGCTGAGTGGTATGAATTCTGTTGTAAATATCTTACGAACCCCATCGGCAATAAACCTTTGAGTTCTGATATTATTTCCTTTAGTTCTTCCGATGTAAGGCATGTGTTACTTCTCTCTCTTTACGGTGTAAATTCTAGTGCATTGACAACAACATCAAGAGAATTCGCTCTAGATGCTTTCACCTTTACAATCTCTCCATCGTTCAAGTTAATAGGTCGCTCTAATATTGCTCCTAAGTTTGCTTGAACTGGATAAAGATATGCTACATGAAACTCATTACCTGCGCCATCGTCAATAACAATATTAACGTACAAGTCTTCTAGGTTATATGTGTTTGTAATGTAGATTGAGTGAATGACCGCATACTTACCACTAGGTACCGTGTATAAAGTACTTCCTGAACCTGTGGATGATGCTCCACTCACTTTTGTATTTTTAAATATACCTGTTGCCATTTTTACTTCCTATCTATATTCATATTTATAATACTTATGACATTGCAATTGCAAAGAAACCCAAGTCTTCGCCAAGTGCAGGTGGCGCAACTAGACTTCTTGCAAGTTTCTTCAATGCCCCACCATCTGACGCATCTGCGATAATCAAGTCATCAGCATTTTGAACTGTTGTTGCTCTTGGTAGACCATTTACAAGGTTAGTAACAGAACCAGTTTGGTCTAGTGAAGATGCCACTACTGAACCTGACGCGATACTTGTTGCAACTGACATTGTAGTATCTTGTAAGTCTGTCATAGTTGATGATACTGTACCAGTCACATCACCAGTCAAAGTAACTGTGAGTGATGGATCATTCAATGCAACGTCAAGGTAAAATCTGTTATTAGCATCATCATGATTTAGTGTAATGGTATTACCAGCACCCGGAAATGAACCGCCTGTATTAGATGTATTTTCGAATGAACCAATGTAGTCATACAATGCTTCAACACCAGTTGCGGTAAGATTATCAAAGTCACGATTTGTCTTTGCATCAATCAGACCAGTAATTGTTGTGTAGAAGTTTGCATCATCGTTAATAGCGGCGGCAAGTTCATTCAGTGTATCAAGTGCGCCTGGTGAACTATCAATCAACTCTGAGATTGCTGTACGCACATAACGCATTGTTGCAACTCTAGAAGTGTTCTCGTTTTGTGGAAATGAAGCATATGTAAAGTTCACATATGGTGGAATATGCATACAAGGACCGCCACCTTCTGAAAGTGTGATTGACCCTCCACTTTCTGATACAAATGAAGTTCTGAATCCATGTACTGTCAATGTATCGCCACTGATTGCCATAATTCTTGTCAACTGATTATTTGCGGCATTAGTACAACCTTCAATCTTACATACATCACCAACTGAGAAACTACTCATATCACCAGAGTTTGATGATGCAATAGTACATGCAGTTTGTTCTGAGAAGTATTCTGGATTTGACAGAGGTGTAATTGTCAAGTTAGAACTATTAGATACACGAACTGCTTCAGGCAGTCTCTTGTGAGCATACATGACAGTAGACTTCAACTCACCATATGAATTATTAGTATCTGTTGCAAGAATTAACTGGTCATCAGCACCAACTACCATATCGCCATCAGTAAGACGCACAGTACCTAGAATATCACTATCGGAATCTGTTAAGTTCAATCTTGCTTGTGCGGCACTATCTGCATTGTTTTCATCTTGAATTGTAAATGTTGCGGCACCAGACCCCGCCGCTTGGTCAGAGAATGTAATTGTTCCATCAATCTTAACATCACCAACAACATGTAGAATTTCAGTAGGAGACGTTGTACCAATACCTACTTTTGAAGTTGCTGTGTTTACAAATAGCAGATTATCATTGGCATTACCTTTAACATGAAAATCTAGTCCTACTTGTCCATCATTGATAGTTACTTCGTCAGGAGTAAGCATCAAAACAGACTTGAGTGTTCCTCCCGACATAACATTAAAGTCAAACTCACCTTCTTCTGCACCATCAGTAGGGTCTTTAATATGACCATACATTTCTGCATAAGTTACAGTTTCATCTGCAGAGTTCTTACCTTCTAATTTGAATTTACCTAATATATCATCAGCGGCAGGAGTATTACTATCTCTTGTAAGAGTTATTGTAGGACTTGCTGTTGCACCATCATCAGTGTAAAATACATTAATTCCATCACCAACTATGTCAAGAGCAACAGTTGGAGATGCAACATTGATACCAATTCTGTCGTTTGTTGTATCAATGACAAACGTATCTGTGTCAAACGTATGATTACCGGTAGTTGCAGTATTTACAATATTACCAGTCTGCGTTTGAGTTGTATCAGTAATCGTCAGGTTAGTAGTAGTCGATGCAGTATCATCAATACCTGTCGATTGAAAAGTGGTGATTGTACCACCATCAATTCTATTACCTGATACTCTTGGTTGCGCTCCTACATACTTCGCCATGATTAGATATCCTCTAGAATACTTGCAATAGCATTCAATGATGCTGATGCACTACTTGTCACTGCTAATTTATCACTTTCATTCAGTACAATCTTTTGTCCACTAATAAATGATAGTGTTGAGTTTGCTGGAATGTTTATGTTGTTTCCTATTACTACATATGATGACGCGGAATCATCGTATATTTCAACATCTACAGTAATAGCAGAAACAGTAACATTTGCCAGTTCTAGACCAATAATCATACTACGCTTACCTACTGCGGAAGGTGTAGTATACATATCAGTTCTAGCAGTTCCTACTCCACTAGCAATTCTATTTTCGAAATCATTTGCCATTTTTTTCCTCTATTTTCTACTATTTATTCAACAAACCCATGAGCATCTAAATCACTATCTGAACCAAATACTGCGATAGGATGCATGTCGTATGCTTGTGGTTCTGCTTCTGAAATACGAAATCTACCAATTTCATTTCCTAATTCATTGTGCGCTTCTACAAAATTTTCATTTCCATTTGGTCTAAGTGTCACATCAATACTTGTTATATCACCCAAATCTGCTTGTATAACATTAGCGGCATTTACTAAGTTACTACCTAAGTCTGCGTTAATTCCATCTGGATCACCAACTGCATTACCTAAAGTATTAGTATTATTAAACCATTCTTTAAAACTAATCAGTCTTGTAAAGTCAATAAGTGCCATAGTTATGCAAACGCAATCAATACAGGTCTAGACAATGCATTAGCAGATGCTAAGTTGTCTAAGTCTGTCTTCAACTCATTTAGTGAACCTACTAAATTTGATTTCTGAGCAGTAGTCAATGTAGTCAAATCTCCCTGTTCATTATCAAGTTCATTCACTGCGCCCACGACATCTGTAGCAGTTGTTGTCAATGATGCAGGATCACCTAAGTTAGTAGAGATAGTATTAGTCTTCTGTCTCCACTGTTCTAAACTGTCCGTTGTGTTTACTACTACTACTGCCATATTACTTCTCCAATACTTGAATGAGCATACGTTTTATATCTCGCATTTCATCTTTAAGAGTATTTATCTCATCACACATATTCTGCACTTTCATCTTTTCAGACTTTTTAGCGAGTTGAACTGTCATGTATTTCTGATATTCAACAGAATTAGTGTTAATAACACCTTTGCTATTTTTCTCTCTAACTAGGTCAGGATGACCTTCTATTTGTATAAAGTTTTTCATATTACAGTGCCAATGCTATAACTCTAAGGTTCTTAATTTTAGGTACAAACGATGTGTTTGTTGATTTCATGACAATCTTAATTGCAACAGCAGAAAACTCTGCTAATCCTTCTACTAGATGTGTTCTCTCTCGGAAAACTGTAGGATCACCATCTGCGCTATCTGATATTTCAGTATCAACTTTTGCCCAAGGAATAGTTTCAAACTTTTGTTCAGTACCATCAGTAATTCTCTTATAGTATACATCAACAGTACAAGAAGCAGGTCTATTCATTTCATACAATATCTTAATTGCTGTAGAAGGATTTTGAAGAGTAAATCTTCTAGTCACATAGTTTGCTAGATTACTCGCTCCCGCTGGAGCAATATCATGTAAATACTTTTCATGCTGTACAATAGTGACTGCATTAGATGCCGCTTCATCAGTAGCAGGTACTGGTGTTGTTGTGATAGTTGCAGTTGTACCATCATTCTTATAATTACTAATCAAGTACTTTTGATTGTTGCCAGCGTTTGCGGCACCCGATATTGTAATATACTTACCAATATCTAAAGTATCAAACAAATCTCTTGTTGCACTATTTGTTGTAGTAATATTACCATTTGTATTTGAGAATGCAACATTAGTATCTGCACTTACTGCAGTTCTATCATCATGTGTGCTTAGATTAACATCTGTTTCAACTCTATTATCAATTCTGTTTTGAATACAGCATAGAGATATACGCTGGGAATCAATCATTGGTGATACAAAATCATTCAGTGTATTGAATGTTGCTCTAATTCTAGCAGAGTAACCAACAGTTCCACTTTCATTTTCTTTGGATTCAATAATCATAGGTTCATCATATATTTGATTTTGATTTTCTTGTACTGGTTTAAATCCAGTGAAAATGTTTCCTGCTTTTTTCTGAACATTCATATCATATGTCAAAGATGATTGTGCAAAACGAATGTTTGTCAGAGTAGGTTGAATAATATCAGCAATAAAGTTTCTAGTTGCTTGAACATTACCTCCCCCCACAGTATCACTAGATAATCCAGCAATACCATTTACAACATTTCCTGCAGTAACTTCGATAACATAAGTGTCATTTGTTACAGGTCCCACAACAGTATGTTGCTTATTAAACTCTGTATGAGGTATACCGTTTGTGGTAGAGTTTGCGCCATAGAATCCAGGAGCAACATTAGCAATTGTCACTTTATCTCCAACTGAGAGACCATGATTTCTTTGCGTTACGCGAACTTTATTAGTGTTCGGTGCTGTTTCAAATGGGTTGTTATTCAGAACAGTAAATCCATTTCTTACGTTCTTAAAGTCCATTACTGCAACACTACCCGTAAACAATGCACGATACATTGTCATTTTGATATCTCTAGTCTGATGAGGTGTCCATGTATTACCATTCTGAGACAAGAACATAGTACCAGTCAATGGGTTTCTAGAAATTGTTCTGTTGTCTCCGAGATTACTCTCGCCAATATCAGAGAAGAATACTTTACATCCAGGTTGGTCAACTTTAATCAAGATTGCATATGTTACATCGCCCGCTAAGAAGATTGGACTATCAAACACAACAGTTGTTGGAACAGTTGCATCAGTAGATACTTTCACATCTGCAACGTCAATTACTTTTTGTTGAATAATTTTTTCTGATGGGAACCCGTCTTTTGTGTTAACCATCTGAATAATGATAGGTCTCGTACCTGCTTCATTGAAATACAAGTCAACTTTAGTAATCATAACACCATCTTTTGCTTCGTTAATCACAAAAGTTTGTGCTAGTGGATCGTGCTGACCGCAACCGCCGCCTGCACCTGAACCACCGCCGTCACCGCCGTCACCACCATCTGCAGATGGAGGCGGTTGAACTCTAGAAGTTCTTTGAAAGCGAGTTGAACCAGTAATGTTTCTTGAAATTTCGCGCTCTTCTTGCAGTCGGTCACGAACAAATTCTGCTTGTCTAAGAGACAAGATAGTTTCTTCTCTTGTTTCGTTTATACCTGTTGCATGAAATATCTTTTCTGCTTTTGTAGTGTGAATACCAATTTCAATATTATTTGTATTATTATCAATAAATCTTAGTGTTCTATCACCAGTTCTGAACTTAACAGTATCAGTATTAGGAACAACAAATACACCAGTATAAGTACCTTCATTATCAGTGATATTATCATCACCAAACTGTTTTAAGTTTTTATACACATCTGTAGAAGTACCATCTGATACACTATTAATTGCTGTGATTTCACACAAGTTCTTTGCACCTAGCGCATTGTCAATAGTACCCGTAAGGTCATCACCGATTGCAAAACCATTCTTGATATTAGAAACATGGAATGTATGAGGAAGTGTATCTGCTGTTTCTGTGTTTAGATGTCCAGCATAACTGACAACACCAGATGCTTGAAGTCTAGTTACAGTACCACCGGAAGTGTATGCAGATACAGTAGTGATTGGTGTACCAGTTGCATCAAAATTAACAATCGTAAATGTGCTTGTTCCAGTATCTACACTCTCAACTCTATATTTACCATCATTAAGTTCTGTTGAACCCACAATACTTGCAAATTCAACTACATGACCAACTGAAATACCTGATACACTAGATGCTGTAATAGTTACAGTATTACCAACTTTCGCTACATTTGATATTGAAGTTGCTGTGTGAACAGAGTTTCTTACAACATCCCCAAGAGCAAATGCAAGTGCAGGATATGCGATATCGGAATCTGGGTCTACGAAAGTACCAAAGTAACGAGCATCGTCTGTGTCGAATTCAACTCCAGGGTCTTGTAGTGGATCAAACTGGAAGTCTGTTCTGTTTGGAGCAGTCACAGTAAATTTATCGTCAGGTTTAACATATGCGTTCACATTAACATTATCAAAGAATGCATTTACTTTAGTTCTAGGTTTCATGTTATCAATTTGAACATGAATTGGTATTTCACGCATATACGGAATCATAGACATATCTACAATTCTATCACCCATTGGTTTATCAACTGTTGAGTTTAAAAGTTTAGTTTCTACACCTTCACGGACTTGTCCTACTTGTTGAGTACCTACTTGCTGTAGAATGTTACCATTCCATCCTCCTGATACTCCACTACCAATTACTCGTTCGCCAGTGAAGATTTGCTCACCGAACCAGTTGTCTTGCCATGATTCCCAAACTGTACCTTCAACGCCAATCTCATCTGCTAAGAATTGAATTGCATCAAAGTTGTTGTCATCAACAACCACAAGGTCAGGTCTGCGAGTTGTATCTTTCCAATCATCAGAAGCAGGTGTAAGTATCATCTCTCCAGTATATGGAGAAACTTTATACGCATTGACTTCCATGCTGTCTGAAGCATATGGGTTTTCAATAAATGGTATTTCACTATAATCTAAAGTAATAATACCATCTCTATGTTTTCTATAGTTTGCGGCAGTTCTTTGTGCATCTGTAGAGTTCTCTTCGACCATCTTCACAATTTCAGTATGTGCCATTGGTCGCGCTTGCTTTCTTTTCATATCAATAGCAACACGATAATCAGGAGAACCTACATTACCGATTCCGTGACCTTTGAAATTATCTACAATGAAACCATTCTTCAGTCTTGGATTACCGTCAGCATCTAATATTAGCAAATCGGTTGTTGCTTTCTCAAGCAAGTTGAGTGAACTGACTTCTTCAAGATTGGAAATTCTAGTTTCAAGTCTGCCAATATCTTTCATAGTGTAGCGTTTATTTTTAATCTTTCTCGCAACAACTTCTGAAATATTGATAACATAAGGTTTGTACGTCACTTCAAAAAGTGTCATCGCCTTGCCAAGGTCAAGAGGTGGTCTAGGAGAAATATCAGGAACTCCAGGTATTCTAATGAATTTACCATCAAAGTTCATTGCAATCTTATCGATACGTCCTAAGAAGTATGTAAAGTCTGCATTGAAGTTTGTACCAATCATAGGAATTTCAGTGACAGAACCACCACTACCTGTGAATGATCCTCCACTATCTTGAACTCTTGGTCTAAAGTCTAAACAGTCACGCAAGTCATATGTATTACCATCTCCATCAGGTGATGAATATATCGGAATATCTTCGTAATCTACAACACCGTCATAACTGTCTACTGAGAAGTAGTCTCCACCAGAGTGAGTGAAGTAATCAAATGTTACTAGTAGACGCCCTGTAGGCGCAGGACGACCCGGTTTAAGTATAATTCGTGCTAAGTCATAAAACGCATCTCTTTGACCGTTATCAAATGTAAATCTATCAGTGATGTCTTGGTCAGATGAAGTAGCATTAGTGCTAAAGTCTGCCGCCATTTTGACAGACTTGAGAGCATACCCATCTGCTTTACCAAGAGTAATCTCTGTGTTTTGCGCGGCCGCTTGAGTTGTAATCTGAACTGTGGAATTTGGTTGTAGTGCTTTTGTTTTTTCAGCACCAGCGGCACCTGAAATTTCAACAGAAGCAATAATTTCAACCGAGTTACCGTTTGTTGGATTTGCACCAGATGGTAAGGTCTTACTTAGTAGATTACTAATTGTTAGTGTTCTACCACCATTACTAAGTGCTAAGTCACCAGATGCAATAGGTAAGATTGCACCAACATCTTGAGTTGCTAGTGCAGTACCAGTTCCTGTAGCAGTAATAATTGCAATAAAGTTTTGTAAGTTCGATACAGAGGCAAAGGATTCGTTATCTGGAACAGTAAACTGTGCGGCACCTGCGGCAATATTATACGCAACATCAAAGTGTCTTCGTACAGTGTAAGTAGATGACAATACGTTATCTGGATTCTGTGCATCAGAACCACGAATTTTTCTCATTCTAAAGTATCCAGTAGGGAATACTAGAATTTTTTGGTCTGGTCTTAAAAGTTCTGCAGAAAAACGCTTGAGAATACCACCACTAACAACATTACCTGCGGCGGTTGTTGTGTTAGCAGTTAGTTCTAATTCTAAGTTATTAGTAACAGTATCCACTTCTCCAATTCTAACATCACCTGTTGTGGTTGTCAAGAATAATACATCACCAGCGCGAACTTGAGAGTTGAATGCAGTACCAACACCAGTTACAGTAGCATCCGCATCTACAGTTGAAGCAGTACCAGATAGTGTTACTAGTTTAGGTTCAATCTCACATGAGAATGTAGCAGAAGAAGGTGTTGAACTGTCACCAAATGCTCTAGCATCTCTAGCAAAATCTTTTCCATCATTCATTTGAATGTCAAAAATACTGAGTTTATATGTAACTTCATCAATGTCACCAGTGTAATCGCCATCATGCAACTGAATACCTCTTAAATTTGCATTACCAATTACTGCAGGTGAACCATCTATAAAATCATCATAGATGAATACTTCTGCAAAATCATTGATATCTGCGGCACCAGTTAGTGTGTTTACTAGAACATAATTACCAACATCTGTCTGAATTGGTGTATCTACAACAGAGTTGAATGTTCTTGGTTTAGGAACATTAACAAACTTTGTAATTTTACTTTCGACTTCGTAACCTTGAACATATGCTTTACCAGGTTCAATACCAAGAGCAAGTTTTGCTCTATCACCTGGTGTGTCTGCGTTTGCATCCCACACACCTCTGTTGGTGCCGTCATTAAAGTGTTCACGAATATCAAGTCTAAAAGGTTTAACTTCATAGTCGCCACTTTCATCATATGTTCTTCTTGCAAATTCTTCTTGTAAGAAGTTGTAGTTTGCTTTTTCAACAAGTTTAGAAATCTGTCCTTGCTCACATCTTGCGAGTTCAATAAAGTTTACATCATCTGTCGCTGTAAGTGATTTTTTTGTTAGTGTAAGATTAATTTTGTATCTATGTGCGCCAGGAGCGGCAAAGTTAGATGCTCCTTGTGCATTATCTTTTAGTGTAGCATCTTCTTCAGGTGTTACTGTTGTTTGTGATACTTGAAATCCTACACGAAAAGATGGATAGTTGTGATATGGTTCAAGCAGAATTCTTTGCGCTTCGTTTGCGACAAAGAATCCATTGATGAAATAAACACCTGCTTGAATTTGAATTGCAGAACCTCTACCAACAGTATCACTATTACCTGCGGCAGTCATTACCGCAGGGTCAAAGAAGTCGATATCAGGTGTGCCTTCAGGTTGTGTAGACATAACAGTACCAGTTGTTAATAGTGATGCTGTTAGTTCTGTAGTTTGGTCAGCAGTCATATCTGGATTTTTTGCAACAGTATTATCTGCATTCAAAGATGTAACATTTTCACCAATAGCGTATCTTTTGGTTGCACCATCAGTACCACTATCTTCATATTTAATATACAGGGTTAAAGGTGTAGTAGAGGTGGCCGCTAAAGTTCCAATAACTTTCGCTTTAACGCCTGTCTCTGAACCCGTAATAATCTTGTTTAAAAAATCTGTTCTATAACTTTCTACGTTCTGAGCATTAAATGTTGATTGTATCTTAATGAAATCATATTCAAAGTCGAAAGCGATGTCGCCAGGAATAACCATCGAACCTTCTTTAAAGACATGTCGTCCATGTCTCTCAATCTGATTTTGTAAAATCGACTGTAGTTGGGTTAACTCTCTCGCCTGAACAGGAAATCCAGGACGAAAGAGTACACGATGAAAATTCTTCGCTTTAGCACCACCCGCGCCTTCAAAATCATCATAATAAGGGTCTACATTAAAATCTATAACTGCCATTTATTGCTCCGGTATCTTTCTATTCTACTATTTAGACTAGAATTCAATGACTAGTTTGATATCTTCAATCTGGTCAGATGCACGATTAATCGGGCGTCTATGTTCTAGATACATGATATCACCACTGTCAGGTTCTACTTCAGGATTGTTTAGTGCATTGATAGTACCTGCGGCAGAAGAAGTTCCACCTGATACTGTCTCAGCACCAGTGAATGAAGTAAATCCAGTATTCACATCTTGATAGTAGCGTAGAATTCTGTTACTAGAATCCCAATCAATTACTTTCGCAGATGCAGATGAAGAACCACCTGTGATTGTTTCATCAACTACAAATGTTCCAGTAAGACCCGCACTCTCAAAAGTGATAGACTTAGTTGCTGTTCTTGTAGTATCTGTAGCAACAGTAGTAGTACCATAGTTAAATGGATCACGAACAAGACCAATTCTACGATAGTCATTAGAAACTGGGAAGTCACCAGAACCATCATTGTACTCAAGTCTTACATTGTTCATTACATAGAATCCACCAAGTTCATGAATAGCATTCGATGAATGTCCACCTTCAGGTGAAATGATTGCTTTCAATGCTCCAGCAGAACCTCCACCACCAGATACAGTGATAGTTGCTTGAGTATAACCAGAACCTGCGTTGGTAATAGTTACTGAATTGATAGAACCAGCAGAAACGGTTACTGTTGCTGTTGCGCCTGTACCATCACCAGTAATAGTAACTGTAGGTGCTGATGTATATCCAGAACCTGCGGCAGTGATATTAATTTTCTTAATTTCACCATCTGTTGCCGCTTGCTGTGTATCATACTGTTCTTTGTATGGTTGTCCAGCGCCTGGATCAGAAGCAATGAATTTCACTGGCATGAAGTCTGTTGACAAGAACTTCAGAGCATCAGCGGCAGAAATTGTGTACATATATTTCCATACATAACTATCTGCAGTTGTGATATAACCAGTTGAAGTACCAGTTGGTTTTGTAGTTGATGCGCCACCAGAGTTATTATCAATAACTTTGTAGACGTTGTAATCATCTGTCAGAACATAGTATGTTGCGGCAGAAAGTGATGTTGCACCACTGGCGGCAGCATTTGTTGATGAATAGTCATGCGCGTACTCATCGTATACTGTACCAGAAGTCCAGTCTCTTCTTACTACTGCGTGAACAACATCTGATGCAGTCACACGCTTCATGGCGACCATATCGTCATAAGCATTAAATGCTGTATCGTTGTTATCAACAGGAGTAGGAGGAGATGTATCATCGGACCACGCTTGTGGACGACCGATGAACAAATAAATGTTTGTTCCTGATGTTTCACTGAATGCTTCGATATATTGCTCTGCATTGTGAATACGGAACTTATTAGTAATGATTGCGGCCATTTTTTCCTCTCTTTAAACTAATTAAGTGTGTTACATTATTTATAAGACTTTTTAACTGCTTCGTAGGAAGATTTCGGAATCAAATGTGAAATCTAGTTTTCTACCAGGGAAGTTTACTAAGTCATCTACATTATTGACAATCTCATTCAAATGTACAATTTGTGTATTTGCATAAGTATCCCAATAATCATCATTGCTGGTGTTACTACCAGAATAATTACTTGTCAATTTAGAACTATCATATGTTCCTCTATATATACGACCACCGCGGTCGATTTCTCTAGTTCCTGCGCTGTATGGCGGGAACAAGAACTTGAAGCGGTCTAGTGAATACCCTGTGGGTCCGAGTTTTGCTGACCCATAGGACTCATGTAAGTGTGCATCTTCTAGACCAAGAGATGCAATTAAGTGTAGTTTCGATGATGAAGTTGCTGTTAGTACATCTGTAGATGTGATAGTTGGTAATAGAAGTGTGACTACATTCTGTACGCTCTGTGCAACTCTAGCAATTTGTTTATAAATCTCTATTGTGTGTTTAACTGAAGTTCCTGCAGTCAATGTCTCTGCCCACGTTTCGAATGTTTGCAGTAGAATAGTAATATCAGGAGTTTGGTCAGTCTTACCATGTTGATTACCATCTGCAGTTTCATTGTTTGGTGATGTAGGTATTCTTACACTCTCATCAAATGAAGCACCTGCGTCACGCAAAAACAATGTAATGTCTTTTAAGAATTGAGCAGTAGCATCAATGTTGGCAATAGGTGTAGCATGTGATGGGAATTGTAGAATAGGCATTACACCACCTGCTTCTGTTCCGATAACCAACTCTTCACCTCTCAAATAATTCTTGCCTTTATTGGTGTTGACTTCTTCACTGTCTTCCATCAGAATGAAATTACCATCTTCAGTAACTATTCTAGTTTCAAACATATTTGCATGAACAACTTCTGTAAAAATCTCTAATTCTATTTTTTGTAATCGAGCAACAGGAGTTGCAGACTTTAGAACTTCTAGTAATATTTGAAGTTCTTTAAATCTAGGTTGATTACTATTCAGTCTAAACTCAGACCCGCCCCATGCTCTAGCAGAAACAGATGTTGAAACAGAAACCTCACCAAATAGTGCAAGACCAACTGGATGAAGAATTCTCTTAACTGCATCTCTCCATACGTTGATTGAGTTACCTACTTTGATAACATATGAAAAGTCTTGATAATAGAAACTGTCTTGAATACTCTTAGAACTTTCAGATAAACGACCATCTGCACCAAAGAGAACACCTTCACTAGAAGATACTGTACCATTCTGAGGATTAATTATGGCAGAACCAACTTGACAAACTGTTGCTGTTGCACCAGAAACCACACCTGTTATTCTAGACCTTCTAAGACATATATCATCTTTTTCATATAAACTAGAGTTTAATCTAAATGTATCTTCAAATGTATCTAGTTTAATCTTATACAAGTTTCTACTAGTATCTATTGATTGAATAGTTCCATTTTCGACTGTCGTGATTTCACTTAATAGTGCATCGCCAGTCTCCAGCAATATACTATCTTCATCTTGCTTTAGAAGTTTATATGGTTGACTAGTTATTGCTTCACCTGCAATAAAAGTACCTTCAATATTCTCTAATATTAAATTCTCTTGTACAATAACATCAGGAGGTGAAGTATATCCACTACCCAAGTTTGTTCTAATAACTCCAGTAATTCGACCTAGATTATTAGATATTGATTTAATTACTGCGCCAGTTCCATTTGTTGATGTCACATCAATAAGAGGAAGTCTATCATAATTCACACCTTCATTTACAATAGTTAAATCATGAATAATTCCTACATGGTCAGCATCATCTGGAATAATACGACTACCATCTTCTAATAGAAGTAAATCACCATCTTCTTTAGCAATTTCTCTCAAATCACCTGCTAGAATACTGTGTCCGCTTTCTAGAAGAATGCCCGAACCATCTGCTTCAGATATTAATCTACCTTCGTTACGCTTTACAATTGCACTGGCATTTGCTCCCAACCCTCCATCTGTGTAAGAGAGAGGATCACCTAAAGCATAATCACGACCTCCATTTTCAATCAAATATTCTTGAATTGAACCTTTACCCACAGTGCTAATATCAAATTGAGCAGAATTACCAATCTCTTCAGATACTACTATGTCTCCGCTTTCTGTAGTAATATATCCACTATCATCTTCTTTTTCTAATCTAGGTGTTTTATTAGAAGTTACAAGAGGGTCACCAGTATTATAATAAGCACCTGCAGTAGGAATACTAATACCTGTAATAATATTATCAACTTCACCTTCGACTATGCCTGTATCTGTAGGAACTGAGATGATTTGCCCTGCGACAAAAGTACCTGCAACTGAGTTTTGAGTGAGTGTAAGTTGGTATATTGTACTAGCACCAGATTGAAATGCAATAAAGTTTTCAATAAGACCTGTTGCTTGGTTAATGTCTGGTTGTAAAGGTACATTTTTCTGTAATATTTGTTTACCTACAATCTCATCAATGTTTGCAGTATCTCCAGTAAAGTCTTTAATATTAATAATAATATCAGAGGTAAACTGTCCATCGGATACACGCAACATATCTTGTTTTGGATAGTAAACAGAAACATCTTCATTAAACAACATTCTAAACAAAAGAATAATAGATTTGTCTGTTCCTTTTGCTTGATAGAATTCTTTAATATTTTTTAGAAGAGTTCTCTTATCATTAAGAATGGAATCAGGAATATCTACAAGATAATTTTCTTTAAAATATGTTACAAAAGCATCTACTGTATTATCAATGTCATTATACAACTTAGCATTACGAGTTGTTTCGATGGCGTTGCCATTCAATTCTAACCACTCATAGTATGCTTCGATAAAAGTGACGAATGTTGTGTGGTCACTTCTGACAAATTCAGGTAATTGGTCTCCTATTATAGAAGATACCGCACCTTTTATGTTATCAATATTTGCTTTAAGTAAAGACATTAATATCCGCTTCCACTGCCGCTACCTGATGATCCGCTACTACCACCACTGCTTTGTACTTGAATACTTGACGCGGCACCCGCTACACCTGTACCTCCAGTTCTACTTAATTCACTAGAACTAGTAGTCTGATAATCAACACCCGCTGAGGATTCTCCAGTTGCAATCTTATCAACGATTGTATTAACTGTGATATCTTCAGTATTGATAGTTAATAGTACATTACGAACACTTACAATATCGTTAGAATTCAATGTTACAAAAACCTCAACTGAGTTATTATCTAAGACTGTTCCTGTAATATTCAACTGGTCAATGATTAGTTTACCTGTACCATAATCAATAGCACCTTGCGTATTATTAACATAAACTTTAGTTGATGAACCTTCTTCAAGATAATATGAACGAATGTTTCCATTACCATCATCATCTAAGTACAATGTTTGAAGTCTTCCTGAAATATTAAATCCTGTTGAAGATAAGTTTGATGGTGATCCAGGTCCTTGAGTAAATATTGGATTATAGAAGTTAATAGTATATTTACTTTCTTGATTTAGAATAGCATCAAAATTTCTCTCACATCTAATTGTTGAAATGTTAGATATAATACCTTTATCTGCTTGGTCAACAATAGAAACAAATTTAGAATATCTAAACACACTATCAAAGTCTTTTAATTCTGTAGAATTAAAAGTTGTTACTGCATCACGAATAGCAGAAGAAATATCAGTCATCGTTGATGTTGTAATATTTGGATTCCAATACGCTGTGATTGTAGGAATAATATTAATATAAACAGGGTCTATAATTTCAGGCGTAATAGAAACCATAGTCTTTCCAGATAAAACAGAATTTTTAATAGCATCTTTAGTTGATGTGGTTAATGTTCTTCCTGTTTTTGGTTTGATTGACAAAAATACTTTTCCGTATATAGGAGGGTCATTATCTTCACCACCCCAAACTTGCATAGCATCAACATTATTATACAACTTAGGAAGAATAACTTTATAGTCTTCTGCGGTTACTGCTCTTTTTTGTGCAGAGTATGATTTAGGAGCATTAAATTTTATACTCTCTATAGTTTCTCTAGGTGAACCGTTTTCCGAGTTGATGACGGTAGTAATTGTTGCGTTAGTAGAACCACCAACAGAACTTTGCAGTGTAAATGAATTTGCTCCGTTAGCATCTTCTTCATTACATACAATATATTCAATAATTATGATATTACCATCAGATAATGCTTTACCCAAAACATCATCACCAAACGATAACTCATAGAAACCATTCTCAACAGCATCTAAGAAAAATACTTCCGAGTCGGATTTGACTTCTAAGAAGTCATCTGCTTCAACATAAGTTGCTGTTGTTAAATCAGCAACAGAATTTTGAACTTTTACTTTTAGTGTAGACACATCTATGTTTCTATCATTCAATAAAAATCTTTGTGCAGGGTCGGCACTATTTTTAGTATATTGAAGTGTCAGTAGTGTTCCTTCTTTCACATCGATATTGGTAAATGTATAGACACCTTCTGTAGGAATAATAGTTACATCAGAAGTTGTAACAAATTGATAGTTAGCATCATTCACACGACTTCTAAATACGGTTCCTTTAGTCATCGTCAAAGAAGATGGATTTCCAGTAGGACTATTAATAGTTACGTTAATTCTAGCAGTTGCCGCCGTTGAAGAGCGAGGACGATATCCAAGATGTTTTGCAAGAGATACTACACTATCTCTTTTCACTGCACTGTCTAAGAACATTTCGTTTGCTACCATGTTTGCGTAAATAGCATTATAGTGTGTATTATAAGATAGTACATCAAGCAACGTATTCATTGCTGACCCCTCAAAATTATAATCTTTAAATTCTTCTTGAGATGATAAGTAAGATTTTAGATTAGTTTTAATATTGTTAAAATCTAACTCGGTAACTCTTAATCTGCTAGTTGTCTGTGCCATTATCGTGTCCTTGTCAAGTAGGTTTCAAATACCTCTGACCCTGTAAAGTTTACAATATGAAAAAATATTCTCACTCTATATGAATTTGTATCTGCTTCATCAAATACTTGTACTTCATCAAGTCTTGCTCTTGGTTCGTGATTGTCGATAACTTCACGAATAGATTTCTCAATAAGTCTTCTAGTCATAGGTGTATTATTTTCAAATAACAAATCAGCGATTGATGTTCCTAGATAAGGTTGAAATGGTCTTTCAAAGTATCTGGTTCGCAAAAGAGATTTCATAGATTGTTTCACTGCTTCAACGTCTGTCTTTCTCGCTACATCTGTTGTTGTAGAAAGTTTAGTGAAGTTAAAGTCTAAATCTTTAAAATCTGCTGTTTTTCTTGTTACTGTTGTTGCCATATTACTATTTATACCTGTTTATCCGCCAGCAAATACATTAGATGAACCAGTTGCAACTGATGTGCAAGCAGTTACACCATCTCCAACTCTACCGCAACCTTTATTGTTCACAAATACAGTTGATGAACCTTTAGTTATGGGTGCTTTGTGTGAAGGACATGGCACACCTGGTAATAGATGTCCTGTATTTTTATCACCTTGTCTACTAATACCAGTACCATTACAAAATACATTGCTACTTCTTTCGTCCCTCTTAGGAGTTGAACAATGTATCACGTCCTTATCAACGCTGTCTCCTCTACAAACTGCTGGCATTATAATCTCTCTCTAGAAAATATTTCTTTAAATTTTGCATGAAAAGTATCAATCAAATCATGTTCTTCTTGTGTGTGTGGTTCAGAAGGAAAGTCAGGTTCAAACGCAATAAGATTATCAAATGCCGCAGGTATATCATCAATATTATTATATGTATGAACTACACCACCAATTAGAACTTGAAACTTACCTGTCATCTATATTACCCCTAGTTCAAATCAATTCTAGGTGCATCAGCATCAATATGCTTGCCACCATTTAAGTCAATTGTATCAGACGCATCAACTCTAAAGTTGACACACTTAACGCGAACATCTTTAGTTGATTGTATATCAATATTATCTTCTGCTTTAATAGTTGCTTTACCGCCTACATATATGTTATATTGACCCTTCACATGTTCGTTATGGTCTTTTTCTATTAGAACTTCTTGCACACCCTCATTCAATATTCGTATAGAACCATCAGGATGCATCTCAATGAAACTACCTGACATATGTTGTATGTTAATTCTTTCTCCATCTGGCGTATCATCCAGTTCAATGACATGTCCACTCTCTGTTTGATTTACTTTATTAAATGGATATCTTGCATTATAAGGAATTGACATAGTGTTCCAAGTACCACCATCCCATGCAATAGGATGAGCAGGATGCTTTTCAGCATCTAGAACTTCTTGCTTCTTCTTATAAAGTTTAGACCTTTTGTCGCCTCTTGCTAAACGAGAAGTATCAGGTTCATTAATCTCTACAGGATGTGTTCCTGAAGGGTCACAGAATCCTAAATCAGTGTTTGGTCTTTCTATAGGGTAACCATGAAATGAACCCATAACAACAGGTTCTTGACATTCATTACCATCTCTAAAGAAACCTAAAACCCAAGAACCCTTTAAGAGTCCTGATGGAGAGTGACCTATTTGTGAAATAGATGCACCGGTTGTTGGCATCATTACCATCGCCCATGGTAAATCATCTGTAGGTAATGTTTCTTTATCTTCGGTATGAATACCCAAACATCTGACTTTAACTCTACCTAATTGTTCAGGATCATTGTGGTCTTCAACTACACCTTGAAACCAAGTAAATCCATCAAATCCCATAAATTTTCTCATAATCTACCTCTAGTTTTGTTTGAGTATAATGTCAAATGCCGCTGTTACTCTTGCATTGTTTGACCGCACTGATGCACGAACATCAATATCAGACTTCTCTGGAATTACTCTAGGAACTGAAAACTCGTATAAGTATTGTCCACCTGCACCAGATACTTCAAATGAGTGACCAATTCTAAATGCATCTTGCCCGAAATATCTTACAAACTGATTTACTGTTGCATCTGCTCCAGACTGAACTGTTGCAGTTCCTTTCATTAGATAACCTGTGTAACCTGCAGGAATTGTATAAATCGCCATCAGAGTTTGACCAATACCAGCAGTAATTCTTGCAACAACTGTAGATGATACTTTAATATCGATATTTCCTACATTATCTGCACCTGAAGAAACATATGCTCTAAAGACACGGATGAATGTTACTGAATCCGTAGTTGCGTTTGCTGATGCATTTGTGAGTGTGCAAGTTGTAGAAACACTCTCGTAATTTTCGTCAAGTCCTTCGATGGTTATTACTTTGTTAGCATCACCCGCATTTGCTCTATCTACTGTGACTGCAGATGCAGATGAGAATGATGACCATGGATACGGTGTGTCATCAATATCCCAAACTGTACCAGTTGTGTTCTGAGACATTGCAGGAACAGCACCGAACTTGTGTATATCAGATACACCTTTGAGTAAACCTCTTGCTAGATTTATGCGCTCATCATTGAAAAAGTAGTTGCCCATAAGATGCTATTCTCTCCCTTTAGTCTTATTTATACTGACAGTGTTTGGTTACTTGTTTTGAACCCTTTTTTACGCATAACAGTCTTCGCTACAAGGTCAAACTCTTGAGAGTTTCTATCATACTTTAGAACAAATGGCATATTTATATCAGTTTGCATATCTTTCAAAACTGCTTCAGCATCAGGTCCTAATTGCGGAATCTTTTTACCATGTTTGTTATAAGTTTGCTTAAACAGTCTCGTAAGTTCTGCAGTAGTAATCTGTTTCTTGTTACGTTCATCGTTTACCCTATCTAAAAAATGTCGAGTGAATTCAACATCGATGCCGACCTTTGCAAACAACCTATCTGCAAACTTTTCTACGCCATCTAAATCACTCTTTGAAACTTGCTCTCTTAGTTCAGAAAATTTACGCATCCCATCCATCCTTTACGATATTCATGTCTACTTTATATGTTGCAGTTTGATTTGATATAGGAGTAAACATATGTACACAGTCTCTAATCAAGTAATGACCAGAATACTTTTTATTATAAACATCTTCAATACCTTCGACTTTTCTAATCGCAGGATAATTAAATTCTAGCAAACGTCCACACTCAATAATTGGATTACCAGGTGCTTCGAAATTTTCTACAACTTCATCATCTAATTGTTTAACAATTTGCTTTCTCTTTAAAACGGTTCCATCAGCATATATTGTTCTAAATCCAACTTCATCTTTTTTCATAGAATGTATTCTACTTTGTTTAGGACTTAGCATAATATTAATATCACTAGATACTGACTTATAAGGTTTATCAAAATGTGCTTGTTTTGATAATCTAACATAATCACTAAAATCATCCCAATAGTTATAAGTCTCTACTGTATAATTTTTATGAAATATATCATGTGTTATGTGCTTTGATACAATATGTCCTGATATCAAATCTTTAGCAAGTTTTTGTCTTTCTAATATTCTAAAGTCATCTACGTTTTGTGTAGTTTCTGAACCAACCATTCCTGACTGAGGTTTGCCGTCTGACCCAACAACAGGGACTCCAGGTATCTTATATAAATAACCTTTTTTGACTTTACCACTGTTGTCTCTTTCATTTTCAACGTCTGCCATCAAATCTGTAATAACTAAGTTTTTCTCTTTATCAAGTAATGTTGATGTAGAAACAAAATAAAATCCCCCAATACTCTCATAAAAGAAATAACCAGGAGTATCTTTTGTCATAGATACTGCTCTATTAGTAACCCACTTAATTGCTTGACTTGGTTTCCACATAGGACAAACAAACTTTAATCCTCCAATAGAAGGTCCTGTTGCTAATCTTTTATGAGTACTTCTCAAACTACGATTGAATATATTACCTATGATAACATGTGGTTCTCCCACAAATGAAGAAGATAATACAGTATTCATATTTCTATATCCTTCTTCACTTATGAGTTTTAATGTGAATAATTGTTTTCTTTCTTGAATGATTACATTTTCAATACCAATAACACGCATCCATATTTCACGTTCAGTACTGCTTTCACCATCTTTTACATTATATTTAAAATGAAATATGTTCGCACCAAGAATAGGATAATCAGGAATCATATCATTGCTGTCATTAATCATAAGAGTTCCTGTTATGAAAGGCGTTAATACACTTTCACTCATAGAAAAACTCACATATATGCTAAGTAAATCTAAAAATTTATCAGAACCTCTAGCATCTTCAATTGTTTTTGCAGTATTAGGAAATAACTGCATTGCTTCGACTTGTACTTCACCGCCGCCTTTAACTCCACCTGCCATAATTAATTTCCTATAATTTGTTTAAATTCTTCAACAAACTCTTGTAAAAGATTTGGTCTTAAAATTTTAATTTGTCGCTTTTCTTCGTTAAGTTTTTCTTCATATAATCTGTTGGTGATAACATCGCTATTGAATGTTTGTTCAGTTCCAGGACTGGTGAAGAGTTTATATGTACTTTCTGTAGTTCTAATCTTTCGATTTGTATCTCCAGATGCGGCAGGTCTTTCATAATGATGAATACCATCAGGTCCAGAATTCACAGTCCACAGTTTATATATGTTACTGTCATATGTACTCTTCGCGTGGCCACTGCCATAATTCCCTGGCATATGAAAAACTGTACTACCAAATTCACTGAATGTGTGAGTGTGCGATATTCCAGTTCCATTTTGTTTATATCTATTATATTCTCTTGCTTCTTTTTCAGATAAAAATATAGGATACCAATACCCAGTGCCGCGATGCATACCAGATGTACCAGTTCCAAATAAAGCATAAGGACCATTACCTCCATACTTTTTATTAATCATATTTTTTAATTCGCGTTCAGTTCTCGGCCAGTCTTCATAAATATCATGTATTTCATTAGTTACGAGAAAAACCCAAGCAAACTTACTTGAGTTATAAAATTGATGTGCTAATATATCAGGTCTTTCACCCTCTTGTATATCATACAAGTCATATGAGAATGCGCTATTAGCAATTCTGCTATTTACTTTAACTCTACGAATAATATCTTTTGTTATAATCGCTCTAGTTTGTAATTCACCTTGTTTAGTGATATCGTAGAATGTTGTTGGAAAATATTCAAAATAACTCATTAGTAACCCTCTTCAATTCTCTTCTTATGCAATGGTTCAATTTCTCTGAAGTTCATAGTTACTTGAATTTCTGTAGGTTGACCATCTCTATTAGTAGAAAAAACTCCAGTTGAAGTATAGTTAGTATTGAATGAAGTTAAATAGCAAGTTGATATTTTGTGCATGAATTGATTATGTCTATTTTGATGCATGATAGAAATATCAAATAGTGAAGGATAATCAAAGAACAACCCACTAGGTATCAACTCAGGATGCATATGAAATCTAAATGTTTTAATAATCTCATCAATAGCAACTGCTTCTTGTTCAGACCTTGCGGCAAACTCATATGTAAAAGTAAATTCTCTAAAAGACATGCTTTCAAATCTTTGTTCGATATGTGGATTTGAAACTCTTCTTGTAGAAACTTCCATAACATTCTGGATGTTCATACCAAACATATCTGGTATTTGAAACAATACTTCTGATGCAAGTCTCGCCGCTTGACCACCCAAGTTTGCTAAATCAGCATTAGCATTATCACCTGCTCCTGCTCTTGCTAATAGTCCAACAAGAGGACCCATTTTTGCTTCTGTATAATTAGCAGTTGAGTTCATCGTCATTGTATTTGGTACTGCAAGTGCAATTGAAGAGTTTAACTTCTTTAAGTTTTGTGCGCCGCCAAACGCGCCATCTGTAAACTTACCTAGACTGTCAGTCACCGCTGATCCAGTTTCACTACTTAACGCTTTATCTACAAGTCCGCCTTCACCTCCAGTAATTGCTTTACCCAATTCGGCGGCATATTCTCCACCCTTTTCTACAACTCCTCTTACATCAAGTTTGTTTCCTAATATTGCAGATTCCCCTTTCCATGCTCTAGGTTCTCCCGGAGTTCCCTGTAAAGAGGTAAAGGATGTTGTTTCATCAAAGTATATATCAAAGATAACATGATTATCAAATTCAGCAGGTGCGTCAATACCCAAATCAATAGGATATGTCAATCCCATTGTACCATACTGTCTACCAGTCTTTGCCGGTTCACCTAATCTAGACGAATTTCTGGCAAATCGACCTAGTGCCGAACTGCCAGTAAAATGTGGGTTTAATATCGCCATATGGTTTCTTCCTATAAATAGTAATTACGATATTATTTATAAGAGTTTTTCGATATGGCATATAAAGGTAGATACACTCCGCAAAATAAAGACAAATACGCAGGTAATCCATCGAATGTGATATATCGCTCTCTTTGGGAACGTAAACTTATGAAATGGTGTGACCTAAATCCTGACGTTATCAAATGGGGAAGTGAAGAAACTGTGATTCCTTATGTGTCACCTCTTGATAATAAAATACATCGATATTTCGTAGACTTCTATATACAAGTCAGAACAAAAGATGGACTGATTAAATCTTATCTAGTAGAAGTAAAACCCAAAAAATACACTAAACCTCCCGAAACTAATCCTAAGAAGAAGTCAAAGTCTTGGTTTTCTGAAGTTAAGAATTGGGGAGTTAATTCTGCGAAATGGAAAGCGGCAAGTGAATATGCTAAAGATAAGAAATGGGATTTCATAATTCTCACAGAAGACCATTTAAAGTAGCATAAATACTATTATGGCAGAGATTAAAGTACTAGAAGAAATAAGGAATGCGTCTGGAGACCAAAGACGTTCTGCACAATGGTATCAAGACCAAGTAAAAAGTCTTGTCGGTACTCGCTATGAACCTACGCAGTTTCAAAGAGAGTATGCAGAAAATATGTCAGGCAGAATGTTACCTGGACGTATGTATTTGATAAACTATTCAAACCCTATTGGAAAAGGAACTCCAGCATTACCTTACTATGATATGTTTCCTCTTATACTTCCATTTAATGTCGAAAGTAGTTACATTACCGCAATAAACTTTCACTATCTACATCCAGTCAATAGAGTTATACTATTAGAGAAACTAAGTAGATTTAAAGTAGGTGATACTGACATTCAAACTAGAATTCGTGCAGATTGGGGTATACTAAGTAACTTTGCTAGATTTAGAGAAGTAAGACCTTCTGTGAAGAGATATAAGAAAAGTCAAATAAAAGGTAGATACTTGTTTATACAACCTGATGACTGGACAACAGCGGCAATGTTACCAACAGAGAGTTTTAGGGGTGCAAGTAAGCAACAAGTCTATTTAGACAGTAACAGAAAAATGAGGGCAAGATGAGTATAGATAATTTTATTGCAGAAGTGCATGGAAGAGACGGAGCAGGACTTGCAAAGTCTAATAGGTATATGGTAGTTATTGATGTGCCTAGAGGTCCATCTGCTAATAATTTAGGTCAGTTATCTAGATTTTCAGATATCAATGCTGGTCAAAATCAATACGGAAGATACTCGCAACTAATAAATGGACAAAGACTAGTAAATCTTTATTGTGAAGCAACATCACTACCATCAATGAATATAGATACTAAACTAAATAAACAGTATGGACCAGGAAGAGAAATTCCTTATGGTCACAGTTACACACCTGTCAATTTTACATTTTATATGGATAGAGAATATACTGTAAAGAAATTTTTTGATGCTTGGCAGAGAACAATTATTGATCCGGACACATCAAAAACTAATTACTATAATGAATATGTGACATCTGTTCACATTCTAGCACTAGATGCTAAAGATAGCATAGACGCAAATGGAACACTGAGAGCAAAATATCAATGCACACTGATAGAAGCATATCCAAAAACTGTTGCTGAAATTGCATACAGCGCCAGTTCCTCTGAAGTAGCAAGACTTCAAGTATCAATGCAATTCAGAAAATGGAAAGAAACTACTGCGGTGACTGGTATTGGTTCACTTGGTTCTAATATTGTCATGAACGATTATGTAACATATAATCCTGTGCAGTCAGTACAAGCACGGTCTGATGCAAACTTCGCAAGAATGGAAGCAGACGTTGCAGATTTATGGTAATTAAATATTAACTAACGATTAAACTATGGAGAAAACAATATGGCACTACCAAGACTTGATGCACCACAATATGACTTGACATTATATAATGGTGAAAATATTAAATTCAGACCTTTTCTGGTCAAAGAACAAAAACTTCTTCTATTGGCAGTAGAAGAACAAGAACAAAAACATGTTATGAATGCTATGAAGCAAATCATTTCAAATTGCATCTTCGACCAAGTAGATGTAAATACATTACCTATATTCGAAATCGAGAATATATTCTTACGATTGAGAGAAAAATCTGTAGGTGAGCAAATTGATTTGAGATTAGTATGTACTGATGAAGAGTGTAAAGGACAAACACCCTATACATTGGACTTGACACAAATTAAATATGATATGGATAGTATTCCTAGTAGAACAATTAAGATTAGTGAAAATGTTAATCTTAATATGAGATTTCCAACAATGTCAAATTTAGAAGATGTAACTAATTTAGAAAATGTAGAAGATAACTTCAAATTTCTTGCGAGTTGTATTGAAAGCATTGAAGCAGATGGAAATATCTATGATGTAGATACAACACCGAAAGAAGAAATTCAAGCATTCATCGAAAGTATGACAACATCACAATTTAATATGCTAAAGAATTTCTTTACAACTTTACCAAGATTATCGAAAGACCTTGAGTATACATGCAGTAAGTGTGGAAAGGAACAAAAAAGAGTAATTAGTGGAATACAAAGTTTTTTAGCGTAGGCCTCTCGCATGATGATTTAGTAAATCACATGAGAACTAATTTTGCACTAATGCAACATCATAAATACTCATTAACAGAACTTGAAAATATGATGCCATGGGAGAGGGAAATTTATATAACTCTGTTGACCCAGTTTATTGAAGACGAAAATGAAAAAGCAAAACAACGGAGATAGTAAATGGGAGAAGAAGAGATAAAAGCATCTGGTCATCATCCTGCCGATACAAACGGCGATGGTAAGGTCAGTAATAAAGAGCAAGAAATGTACCTTGAGTTCAAACGCAAAGAACTGGAGGATGTGGATGCAAGAAGAGATGCAATGAGATATATGACATGGTTCGCTTTGATGGGTATATTCAACTATCCAGCGGCGGTTTTGATTACAGCAATGTTAGGTTATGATACAGCGGCGAATATTATTGGAGATATTGCTCCGACTTACTTCGTTGCTACTTCAGCAATTGTTGCCGCCTACTTTGGAGCAAATGCTTACACCGATAAGAAGAAATAGGTAATTAAATGGCAGACAAAAAAGAAACTATTGGCGGATTGAGTGATGCGGTAGAAACTCTGAATAAAGATAATACCAAATCTGGCATAGAAAGTAATCAAATACTAGGTAATATCGAAAGTGGTATTCAAGATTTATATGCCGTCAATTCACAAATGCTTGAAGCGATTTCTGCCATACAAGCATCACTAGCACCTGATGCATTCGGTTCCGCACAATCAACAGAAGCATCTAGAGAAGGAGATGGCGCACCTATTATAGGTGGACCAGCAGAACAATCTGTTGTTACTCCTACTGAAGGTAAAAAAGGCATGGGCATGATGGGTATGCTCGGTGTTGCCGCCGCTGGTGCGGCCGCTGGTCTTGTTGCCGCTTTTGCAGGATTCTTAGATTTCGATGCACAGAAAGTAAAAGATAAAGTTCTCATTCTTACAAGTATTGCAGATGAAGTTGATGGCGCCGATACTGCAGAGACAGTTGCAACTCTCGCATCATTAGGTGTAGGTCTTGCCGCATTTGGAATTGGTTCTATTGCTAATGGTATAGGCCAATCATTTATGGAAGATAATTGGTCGGACAAAATATATGATAGTGTCGCAACTCTTATAAAAATTGGTGACTTATCTTTTCTATCAGCAGTTGAGGCGGCGGCATCTTTAACCACACTTGGTGTAGGTCTTGCCGCATTTGGAATTGGTTCTGGCGTTGGCGCACTTGGTGCAGGTCTTGCGGAAGGAATGCTAAAAGAAGGGTGGGCGGACAAAATATATGATAGTGTCGCAACTCTTATATCGATTGGTGATTTATCTTTTCTAGGAGCAGTTGAAGCGGCAGGTTCATTAACTACACTTGGCGCAGGTCTTGCGGTGTTTGGGGTTGGTTCTGCAGTCGGTGGAGCAGGTCAAGCAATCGCCGACACTATGAGTGATGCTAATTGGGCACAGCGCATTTATGATAGTGTAGAAACTCTTATTGGTATTGGTGATTTAAGTTTCTTCGCCGCTGTTGAAGCGGCAGGTTCATTGACTACACTCGGTGCTGGTCTGGCAGTATTTGGTGTTGGTTCTGCAGTTGCTTCGCTTGCTAAACCTGGTTTTGCAGATGGTATTGTTGATAGTGTAGAAACACTTACAAGTGTGAAAGATAAAATAACCGCAGAAGAAGCAGAAACATTTAGTGACACAATGGGTAGTTTGTCGGCAGGACTTCTAAAGTTCTCCGGTAGCAACTTCCTGGGTTCTATTATGGATGCTGGAACTGCGCTGATGGGTTTTCTGAGTGGTAATGAAAGTCCTATTGAGCAAATGATAACCATTGCAGATAAATCTGAAGAATTGAATAAAGGTGCAGACGCAATTGATAGAGTTAGAATTGCTATTAGTAAATTATCTAGTATTAGTTTTGATGGTGCAGGATTTAATATAAAAGACTTGACTGATGATTTGATGAACTCAATACCTGCACTTGAACTTGCAATTCAAGGCGGAACAGTTGGAGAAGGTTTCTTCAGTTCAGGAACAGAAATTAAAGGTCTAGCATCTCCAGACATTGATTATGAAGCGGCAGTAGCAAGAATTCAATCTCTTCGTGAAGCATTAGGTGGTGCAAGTGCTAGTGTAAGTAGTAGTGTAGCACAGACTGCTGTTCCTGCTGATACAGGTGCAGGAATTACAGGAAGCACAGATACAACGATTGTAGATACAGGCGATTTAACATTACCATACAATTCTAGAGAAAAGAAGTTAAGAGCAAAACAACTTGCAAAGGCATTGGGTATGGGTACTGCAAGGACTGCGACATTTGAAGCAGGTATCCCTACAACAGTTGATGGTGTTGAAGTTCCTACATATCTCTACACTAATGATGAAATTGATAGAATTAATGGTGCTAGAACTATGAGAGCAGAGATGAACAATACCTCTGCTAATCTCATTCCAACTAGACAATCAGGACAAGACTTGCAACAAGCACAAGCAGAAGCAAATGCTAATTCTGGTTCGTCTGAAGCACCTACTGTCATTCAGTCAAACGTATCACCAAGCACTGTGAATAACCAGAGTACAACAAATCTTGCTTCTCGTACTCAGCATCACACTTCTGCTAAAAATGAATTGATGCTCGGCGCCTTCTAATGATACACGCTTTCATGTTGATGGTTGTTATCGGAACAGGAGAGTTTAGACAAGTTCAACCAGACCCTATGTATTTTAGAAGCATATCTACTTGTCTTTGGTATGCAAAAAGAATCCCACAACAGTTTGGTAATTACTCATACGGTGCTTATGTGGACCCTAAAGATAGGGTTACTGCTTACTGTAAACCTGTCAAAATTCAAGACGGTGTACATATCTATGACCATTAACTGTACATTTTAATATAATAATATGCAAACCCTAGGCCAACGATAGAACCTATGATTAGCACTCCCGCGATTGCCATTTCAAAATATTCATACATTTTTTGTTCTCGCTGTGCTTTTATTCGCAATGCTTCTTTCTTTTGTTCTTCTCTTCTTCGTGCCGCTTCTGCTTGAAACTTGATCCAATCTTGCCACATACCAGCGCGTCCCGTATAAATCATAAGTTCGCGCAACTCATCTTCTTGTGCCTTAATTTGTTCAAGTGCCATAAATTCTTCAAGGTCCGACTTATCAGACTTTGAACTCTTATTTACTTCAATCTGTAATTTACTTTTGGCGTCAAAATAATTTAGAAGTCCCTCACCCATCTGATGAAGTTCTCTACCTTCTTGGACAAATTCTTTGACGGTTTTAAATGCCGCTGTGGCAATTGCTAATTCTGCAAGCATATTGATTCCTCATTTGCTAAAAAAGAAGAATATAAATCAATTGTTGCTATTTAATGATATGTGTCACTCTCTCAATAATATTTATAAAAGAAAAAGGGTTACCATTGCTGATAACCCTTACTTTCACTGTTAATTTTTTATGAAGTACCTACAGCAAGCGCATGTAGACCAAACTAGTATAAGGCGCATACATCATAAAGGAATAACTTCCAGTTCTCCTATGTGTTTAATCTTCAGATGCTAACTTGCTGAAGTATGACATTGCTTCATCATCTTCATCATCATCAACATTAGAAGTTGTTGCAACTTGTGGTGTAGATTTCTCTTCTGCCACCCAAGGTGCGCTTTCTTCTGCAACAGGTGCTGGCGCACTTGGTGCAAAAGTCTCTGGTGCTGAATTCAAGTTCAGTACCAAATCTAGTTTTGCTTTCAATTCGTCATAAGATTTAAAGTTAGAAGGCGCAACAAACTCTTGCAGTTTGTATTGAGACTTCCATAGACTTTCAATCTTCTCATCATTACCTTCAAACAAAGGTGACGCACTATCAAACTCAGATTTATCGTAGTTAGTAAAACCTTCTACTTTACGAATTTTGAGTTTGAAGTTACAACCTGCCCAAGGATCAAATGGGTTGACAGGTGTTTCATCTTCGAACTGTGGTTTCATGTGATCCATAATCTTATCAAAGATTTTTTTACCAAACTTAAACAGTTTGACTTGACCTTCATTCTCAGGATGCTTTGGGTCAGAGACTACTAAGACATTAGCGATATACGAAAGTCTACGCTTCTGCTTTCGTGCAATATCTTTGTTTGCTTCAGTGCCAGAGTTCCACAGAATAGAGTTATACTCTGCTACAGGGTCTTTCTGATTGAGGGTAGTGAGTGAGTTTTCAATATACCACTTACCAGTAGGACCTTGAAACCCGTGATTGAAAACACGAACCCAAGGAAGTTCTTCACCTTCACTTTGAGGAAGAAAACGAATTACAGCATAACCATTACCAGACTTATCAAGTTCTGGACGCCAGAAGCGTTCATCTTGATTGCTGTTGTTTGACTGTTGGGGTTTGTTTACTTTATCTACTTCTGAAAGTAGGCGGGATAGGTTGTCGTTAGACTTTTTTAGTTGTGCAAAATTTGTCATTTGTATTACCTCGTATGTACGTTATATTGCGTTGTATAAGTTTATCTTATCCACATATTCATCATATGCTACTATTTATACGACTTTCATCATATTTCTGTTGCTTACTATACACTATTGCCTTGTATTTGTCAACATCAAAATCAAGAAAAGGTCGGTATTTAATTAACTTTCGCCGTTCTTCTTTCCAGAAGAAATCATCACCGAGCGTCTTATCCCAATATGTCAAATAGTTGTTAATAGCATCTAGTATCAACATCGTTTCGATTGTTACATCTCCACGACTATACATTTGTAGTAGAAGAGGATGTTGCTCATCTTTAACTACAAAGCATTTGTCGAACTTATTGATATTCTCTTCATCAAGTTCTGAACAAATCTCATCAAGGTCATCATGCAAGTTTTTAGTTAAACTCTGTAAGCGACCTTTCCATTTATTATATACTTGTAATGCTTCTTCATAAATGAAAGCACCACCCCATCGATTACCATCAACATGATTAGCAATTAAAAACTTAGGTAGTTCATCTTCACTAAACTCTTCTGCAAGTTTCTTAAAATTAAACTGGTCAGACCTTTTATAAAAAGTTTCATCTTTTGTCTTGACTGCGCCTCTAGTCTTTGTTATATCATATCTATCTGTTGTGAAGTGTAACTTAAAAGCAAGATACACATTGAAAGCATCGAATTCATTCATCTGTAAGGTTTGCCGCATATCCATCCTACTAAACTATATCTCTTACCTTTTGTGACGGGTCGAACCCTATGATAAGTAAATGATGGAAAAACAATTGCTTCTCCTGTCTTTACTTGACACAATTCAGTTCTATTCTCTTCATGTGGTAGTCCTAATTCAAATTCAAACTCACCACCCTCATAATCATGATTAAGTAGCACAGAGAAACTAATCTTTCTAATCTTACCTTGTAGATACTTGTCAGTATCAGTATACGGCACACTTCTCTGGTCGGCGTGCCAATTGTAATGTTGTTCAGGACCATAAGTTGTAAATTGTAAATCTTCGATTGCATCATAATCAAAGTTCCAATTATTATTTACATTCTCCAGATATATCATTTTAAGTAAAGGTTTATAAATGAATTCAGTATCAGAATTTCTTTTGAACCAAGATATAGAACTATTTCTGTGTCCCTGTATTGCCGCTTCAGTTCCATCTATCTTAGCATCTTCTAAATTCACTTCGCCCATCTGAATAATTTTATCAACTTCAGGTAAAGTAAAAACAGGTTTTGTAGTTGAATAACAATATTTTAAAATCATACCGGCAACTCCGCAGTAGTCTTAGGTAAATAATGTAAGTCTTGTGCATTGACAGTGACTTTATCTTTAAGTGTTTTACTCACAAACTTCTTCACATCTTCTGGTTCAAGTTCATGCTCATCACAATATAGAAGAATAGCATCCATATGCGTGATTGCTTTATCTAGTACAATATCTTCAATAATTTTACTAAATCTTTTTGGTGTCATTGGTTCAGGATTCATTAGTCCCACCTATAAAAAATATGGTCATCGATTTGTCCAATTCTTGTTTTTTCTTTGTTCCAATCTGGATTGACATAATCTGCATGATAGTGTGTAGCACCTTCAATCATGCCAGCGTATCTGTTTGTTAATATTCTATTAACAAGTCTCAAAATTCTTTCATATGCTTCTGTGTCATGTATGATTTCTGGTTTACCGTCACAGAACCAGGAGAACTGACATCTGTGCCTTCTAGGTATATCTTTACCTTTTTCTTCTTTCCACCAAGTTGAATATTCTGCTTGGTATACAACTTCACAAATCGTATCAGGAAATCTACTATCACGAACACGATTGATAACTACAAGACCAACTGCTATTTGACCTGCAGTAGATTGTGACTTTGCTTCATGATATATGTTATTAGCAAGACATACTTTTGAATTAGTGCTTGGTAGTTTTACATCATCTGCTAATGCGCTAGATGCAAGTAATAAAAAAGGTGCGAGATATTTAATCATTAGACTAATATACATTATTATAATAAAGAAGTCAAGGGATTTCTCCCTTGACTTTACACTTTTACCATTAGCGTTGTGAAACGAAAGAATTCATCTCATTTGCTAGTTTGCTGATATCTTCGAATGTCGGAAATGGCGGCATTTCTGGAAACTGAACATCTAGTCCTGCTTCTTTGTCTGCATAGTATTTCTCTTTAACATTATTGATATCAGTGTGATATTGCTCTGTGAGCAACTCTCTGGCGCTTTGTATCATACTAAAGCGTAAGTCGAATGGATTACTCATACTATTTCTCCTTGTGTGTATGTGTGTAATGTAGGGTGAAGCAATTGCTTCTTCTGTTTCCAGGCGTCCCCACAACACCCAGAAGATTATGCCGCTAGGCGAACATCTTCATATGCAATGTTATCGTTTGCATTTATGTTTTTGAATTCTCTTCATGCCTTCTTAATGCAGTCGAACCTATTTCGCCCCCATCAAAAGCACACTGGGATTGTATTGTTCCACTGACGGTCTTGATACAAACACCATCCAGTGTGCTTTTGGTGGAGGCGGTGGGTACTGCCCCCACGTCCTACAATCCTCCAACATGTGTCATCAAATTCAATTCTATTTATACTACATTCAAGCAACTTTGTCAAGAACATATGGGTCGATATCTAGATATTTACCCCATTCAGTATAGTAGTGTCTCATACCTACTTCATCATGTATAGTTCCATTCTCATGTCTTCCATGTAGAATGTTTCTTGTTTCTGTACCTTCACGCATTGTTGTGCCTTGACCTGCTACACCAATAAGGTCTTCGTGCAAGTTTCTACCGAAAGGTCCCCATATACTATTGTGATGCTTGATACGAGTTTGTCTTTCTTCTGATGTATCTTTTCTTAATCCATATCCACGAAACTCAATCAATACTTTATTCGGACCAAGTGGTGTTACTGTGTCTGAACGATATGCACTCCCACGGAGGTTAAAGTTGAATCCTGGAAAGAGGTCGACCATGTACCACTGGTTGGGCGGCAGATTGGGAAAAGATAAATTCCCTCTATCTTCAAATCCGTCATACTCTTCGTAATTAACAGTAAAACTACTAACATTAACATGACCGTTATCAAAAGGAATATTTTTTCTAGCGAAATATTCATCATTGAATCCTGACACTCTATTAAAGTAATGCATGAAGTCGTGATAGAATTCACTGTTTGTGTCATGCCACAGTTTGTAGTTTGTATCTATCACTGCTTTGTGATAGTGAAAGACTTCCATTTCTTCTGTGTCAATTGCGTCTGCAATACAATCAAATGCACCTGCAGTCCATTCTTCTACTGACTGTGTGGGGTTAGGGTTAAGTGTTACCCAAACCATACCCCCATGCTTGACTTCACAATATATCTCATTACCTTCGTAAGGACAAGATAAACAACCAGAGACTTGCTCAATAGAATGGTCTCTGAATGCTCTAACACCATCATGGTCATTCACTGCAATTACATTCACACCTGCTATTTGCGTAGTGCGAAACTCACCTGTCTCATACATCTCAGAGATGTGACACATCGGTACCCAGACTTTACTGAATATTAGTTCTTGTTCTTGTTTGTATACTTCGTAGTTATTATATGCTCTACTACTAATTGCTTCTATTCGTGGTGCTGATGACCACTGCTTATGATTACGAGGTGGCATACTAGTCTCCTTTCTGCCATATCAAATATTTATTTCTCAAGCAATATTTTTTGTTACTATCACTTAATAGGAAGTTCGTATACCGGTTTCTGCTTTTTTAAAAAGTAAACTATTAATTTCTAAACCTTTACCCATAGAGATGAAGCAAGTAATTTTATTCGGAGGTATGAATTCTAAAATAGTAATAGTTCCAGTATCGACATTACCAATTATTTCAATTCCAGTTTGAATATCACTGACGTATCTCATTATACCAATTTCACCATGAGACTGTTGAAAATTTTTCTTAACCACATCATATTCATCGGAAGTACAAGTAACAGTTTTGCTAGATTGAAATACACTAGGTTCTGGTTCTACTTCAGGTAAGTCTTTTGGTTCTGCACTAGCAAAACCTGCTAAAAATGATATAGACCAAATTAGCACTATTACATATACTACATTTTTCATTTTACTTTCCTTTGCTCACTGTATGAGCATATTAAAAGGCATTGTAATTCTAAACTCATCTTCATAATGAGCAGGCATATCATGTTCTAACCAACCAGGAAAGAAAACTACTTTGCCTTTTTCAGCAACTTCGACATGAGGTTGCCAATTGAATACTTGAGGTCTAGGATCATAAAAATTTGTTTGACCAATAGTATCAAAGTAAACAATAGCACATATCATTTCTTTACCGCCATGATTGTGCTTTGAGTGAACATTACCTTTAGGTACATAGTTAAAGAAACTATTCTCCACTCTTACTCGGCGTTCTGACAATATTGTTGCAACTCTAACAACACTGTCACTAATTAATTTACAAGAAGGACCTATACTATCAACAGTTTCTAAAAAAGTATTGTAAGTGGTAAAGTATTGTTGAATTCCACTTTTATTATTTTTAGCATACTCTACTAATTCTTCTTTACAATCATCAACAAGTGATGTCGGTAAAAAGTATTTATATAAGTTTGAGGAAAAGAGTTGAATGTTGTCAATATCCATGAGCATCTCGCCATGCATCTCTGACACTTCGATATTGTTCTATGTAATCATCTCTCTTAACTTTGAATAGTTGTGCTTCATCACCCTCAACTGCAATCAAGATACAAATCTGGTCAATAGGTTTTGCAGTTCTCTCTTCGAACATAACTGCATACGCCGCACCTTGCATGAAGTAATTGCTGATGTACTCTTCTTTTTTAGGTTTACTTGATGTCTTGAAATCGATAATAGACAAACGATTATCAAACTCAGCAACGCAATCCACACGACCTGCAGTTTGTAGAAACTTTGAGTACATAGTTTTTTCTTGAAAGTGTATATTGTCTATACGATGTAAGAAAGGTTTAATACTACTGAACATAGACATCTCACCAGGACCCTCAATCTTAGGTTCTTTATTGTTGAGATAGTCTTCGCACTGATAATGAAATCTTGTACCTCTTGATGATGCTTGGCGAGATATCTTGTTCGCCGCTTCATCACCTACTCGCTTGCGCCACTCCATAATACCTTTACGAGTGTGCCAACCTAAGACTGTAGTAACTGATGGATATTTTTGACCATCTGGTGTAACGTACAGTCTTAGGTTGTCGTTTTGCTCAGTTGTTAATTCTGGTAGACTACTATTATAATCAATTTCTTCAATGTGTGTATATTTCACTTTTTCATCCTCTAGTGTGAATATAACACACTATAATGTAATTGTCAAGTCTTTATAGAATTTCTATCTGCTTCTCTAGTATTTTCATCATCATCACTCTCGGCGAGTTCTATTGCGTATTCAGTTGTATCGTTATTACGATTTGTCCAACCTCTACCGAAAGTATCAAATGTACTCAGACTTTCATAGTAGTCTTGACGATTTGATTGATACTTCTTGATAGTTTCTACTAGACCATTTTCTTTCACATATGATTTCAGTGCTTTCAGAGTATTGGGTCCTATCCCACCGTCTGCAGTAGTACCAATCATCTTCTGCAAATATTTTGCGGCACGACCTGTACCTGCATTTACTCCAAAGTCAAAAACACACAAGTCTAGACCATCAGGAAGTTTGTCTCCCTTAATTCTATCCCAATAGTTTTTCTTATAGATTGGTCTTACATCATCTTCTGTTAAGTCTTTCATATCTTGTTCAGATACTTCGTGACCAACCCACTCTTCATAAACTCTCTTGGTGACACCCATATTCGTGATACCACCAGGGTCTTTTGGATGATTTACATAACCACCCTCATGAATGAGAACTTTAGAAATGCAGTTTCCCCAATTCTCTTTTGCCATCTTTATTCTCCTTTGAATATTGTCCAAGCACCGTATGCAATCGCACCATATGCTACGATATCAGCGATTGGTGCAAAAATTAAAAATGCTACGCCAGCGCCAATAAGCACTGCTCCATCCCAACTAGTTCTTTCGCCAATTCTTGCGTTAATCCATTTTCTCATTTTACTTCTCCTTTCAGGCAACTTGTCGCATCTTCTTATCTACGCTTTCAAATATACCTTCATATTGTTTTTGGTTCTTGCTTATTATATATTCTTTCACAAGACCGCTTCTTACAATATCTTCTTCAGTAAAGTCAATTGTTTCAAAAGATTTCATATTTTTGATTATATCCATAAACTGAATAAGACCTCGTTGTTCTGCATTGTTCTTCAAGTCAGTTTGCATGAAGTCCCCACAGAAAAAGATACGACTATTATCTCCCACTCTTGTAATGATTGTGTCTAACTCATGAAAGTTTAGATTTTGACATTCATCTACAATAATGAAAGCATCTCGTAATGTTACACCTCTTATATATGAGGTCGGCACAAATTCTACAATGTCTTGATACTTAGCGAGTTCGTATGGATTCTCTACATCTGGAAACATTTCATCAAAGAGAGAATAGTAAGGTTCAGTATATACACTTGTTTTTTCTTCTTGTGAACCTGGCAAGAAACCTATGTCTCTTGTTGGTAACATTGACCTAACAATATAAACTTTCTGTTGGTCAACTTGTCTAGATAAAACTGCTCTCATTGCAAGATAAAGCATAATAAATGTTTTACCTGTTCCAGCACATCCATGCATCATCAAATGTTTATCTTCGTTAAACGCCTCAAATGTTCTGAGTTGATTATCTGTAATCGGATTTATTTTCTTTAGTGATGATTTAGTTAAGCATTTTGCTCTTACCGCTAAGGACTTTTGTTTTGACATTAATTTCTCCTCTACATGTCATGCATTGTATTGAAGCATCAAATAACATCATCAATCATCTTTATTATATGGACACACTCCTTTTTGTTTATACCCAAATACTTCTTTGAATTTTCTATATGCTTTCGCTCCACTCCAGTGAGCATTCATAAAGTAAAACATCTGACGGTCTCTTTCACGCTCTTCTTCTGTAGACTTTCGAACTTCTAATGGTAACATTTCTCTTTTGATTGGTATATGACAAATCAATGGGTCACCAAAATTCATAGAAAATTGAATACCTTTTCTCTTAATAAAGAAAAACATATTACTTTCGTGCCAGTAATCTGTATTTAATATACCTGGCATTACTTGCAGACAATCATTAAAATGATATGTTGGATCAGTGTATAAAACACTCCAACCAGGAGGAGTACATATTCTCCAAGGTGTTTCTAATTTAAGTAAAGTGGTGCACCACTCTTCAGGTAGTTGTTCTACCATAGTAGTGTATTGAGCATCAGGATGTATTTTAAAATTAACTGTGGTTTCAGGTCTTTTTTGAAATGCTCTCCAGTCTCCAATTTCTTCTGTAGTATATCCTATACCTTGTAAGTATTGATGCACGGTATCACTGTCTGGATTCAACATTTCAAGTTTAGTAAAGTCACTACTTCTAGTTTCCCAGTCGGCACCTATTGTTTCACTTCCATCAGTTGCAGTATGGGTAAGTACTTGTGTTCCGTCTAATGTTGTAGTAATAATAGCATTAGACCAGAAAGGGACCATGTATCCAGTTGTCATGATATCTTGCATACCAGGACATGTTTTGATAGTCTGTCCATCAGTTCCAAAATCAGGATGAATACCTATAGGGGCGTGCCTTTGTAATTGTTCCGCTAAAGGTTTAGTATTTTCTACATTTTGTTTAGGTAATTTTTTATACCACTCTGGAATCCAGCGAGACATTGGTTTAGGTGCCGCCCACTTTTCCATACCTTCAACATGCGAATAGTATTGCATCTTTGGTGGAGTGTAACTTTTCTTTGCTAACCATTGAGCAAAGTCTTGAATGACTTCTCTCACTTTTTATTCCTATGCTTTTCCAAAATACTTTTTGTTTTAACTTCAGCATTCGTTTTAGAACGATAACTATCTAAGTTCGAACCTGGATTCTTTTCTGCAATTCTAGAAAATACTTCTCGCATACCATCGGATTCTTTATTGCGAATAGAAACTCCACCCACAATAGCAGGTGCAGATACAATGCTATCGAGATGCGGGTTCGTTTTTTTGAAATCATCCAATTCTGAAATTGACATGAAATGTTCTTCAACTTCTCCAGTTGCTTGGTTTATAAAATTATATGTTGGCATATTCTGTATCACTATTTAGATTTGTAAGATTGTACCAGTCAGGTACATTACGTTTAGACCACACAGCAAAAGTCTTTTTTGCCACGCGATAGAAATTACGATAAGCAGAAATACTATCACCTTCTACCATGCATTGCGGAAATTGTTTCATTGCTTGCGGAGGTTCGACAAAAGATTTGTCTTCGATGTTACTAGGGGGTGTTGCTAGAATTTCATTGAGTAAATCGTAACTTTTGTGGGAGTGTCCGTAACGATATACGAATTCTTTATGAAGTTCAGTCCAGAGTGAGTACAACCACTCATAATGAGAACGAGACTGACGAGTCCAAACACCCGAAGGATGATTGACATGACATGCTTTGTATATAATGTTCTCATAATTGTCGGATAGTCTCCAGCGTTTTACTCTACGACCAGTCTGCGATTTACCTATGTATTCATCGCCGTCTAAGACCCTGTGGGCGGTCGACATCAGTTGTGCATACTCAACAAGCATCTTGCTCACATGTTTGTCTACATGCCACTCAGCGCACGTTTTAGGGTCATTATGTAAATAGAATATATTCATTGTCACCTCTTTGTATCATACAGTATTCATTATGTCAAGTATTTATTGTTCTTCAAGTTTCTTTTGCAACTTGCGCCAGCGTCTTACTGCTTCTTTTTTCTTACGCTGTTTCTTTTCGGATGGTTTTTCAAATTGCTTACGCATCTTCAGTTCTTTGAGTACTCCTGCTTTCTGCACTTTCTTCTTAAAGATACGCATTGCTTTCTCTAGATTACCATCTCTAACAGTAACAGTTAATCCCTCATCTTTAGGGGGTCTTTCTTTTCTTGTGTGTTTATAGTTTTTATAAGTCATGCAATCAATATACTCTACTTATCTATCTTTGTCAAGACAGATTCCTCATATTTACCGAAATTCATGGCAATAGTCATTCTATCTTTTTCTAAATCAAACTCTGTCATTTTTTTTCTTATATAAGGTACTGTGTGTAGCATGTAACCAGGAAAGATTACAAGTGTGCCCGTCTGGGAATATGCTTCATATGCTCTTCTAGTGACTTCAGTTACATCACAAGCATCATAATGATTATGAAAAGTATGATGATTAGGATTTAAGAATAGAGTAGGTGTCAAATCATTAGTAGCATAATAGATAGCACACACTTCATGATTGCCATGATTGTGTGCTTCTTGAAAATGATGACCTTCAATATATCTGTTGAACCACATTTGAGTAATTTTATTCGGTAGGTGTGGTTTGTACCAACCAACTTCTACCATATATTGATTTACATGCTTCTCAACAACTTCAATAAAAGAAATGTTGTCTCTCGCAAATTCAAGATTGATTTCTTCATTTTCAAATGAAGTTATAAGTTTGCAATCCCAGAAATTGGATGCGCTATTCTCATCTATAGTTTCTGATAATTCAATGACAGACTTAACAATACTATCATTATTCACCTCATCACTTATATCCAATCTTGCAATTGGATGTGGAAACACATAATCTATTTGCATAATAAAATTCCTATTTAAATATTATCTATATTATCGTCATCTTCTTTAAGAATATTTGTGCGTACTCGCTTCATATCAGCAGGTAAAGTACCATCTAATCTTTTAACAACTCTATATTGGTCTACAGTCAAGACTTCTTTAATACCGAAATAGTCACCATCCATCCACTTTACTGAAATAGTCCAATCCATGAAATTTCTAACATGTATCACTTTTGCTAACTTTTTGTGTTTTCTCTCGTTTCCAGGAAAGTTTCCTTCAACAAGGTCACCAGGAAAAAGTTGTGAATTTTTAGGATACTTTTTATTACCATAGTAAACATGTGTTACACTATCATCTACATCATCTTCATAGGTAAATTTAAGTCCTTGTTTCGCAAGTTCTTCTTTAGATGGTATTAGACCCTGTTCTATCATCTGCTTATAATTTTTTCTAGAAATTTCAGGAGGAGTATTTGGCATTCTAGCAGTAGCAATATCAGCATTAGACAGAACACCCACTTTGCTGACAATATTGTCCCTACCATTATTTGTAAATCTACTACCGCCTTTAATAAAAGTAATAGTTCCATCAGGATTCAACTTACGTTGAGTTTTATCGTAATCTGACATTTTGTTCCTCTACTATAATTATATGAGTATTTATACGATAGTTGGTTTTATAAATACTTTCATAGTTATTTATAATCGGAGAATAAGCATGTCTAAGAAATATTCGGAACTTAAAGATGATATCATCGTTGAGCAAATTAAAGAACTGAATGAAGGCGTTTATGATCCAGGCATCTTCAAAGCATTCTTTCTAGCAGGAGGTCCTGGTTCAGGTAAGTCTTATGTTCAGAAAAAGACGACTTCAGGTATGGGACTGAAAGTTGTAAATTCTGATGACGTTTATGAAAAGATGCTCAAAGATGCTGGTCTAGATACTACACCAGAAGATATCTACTCAGATAAAGGTCAAGAAATTCGTGGTAGAGCAAAAGCAACTACCAAGCGAATGCAGAGTAATTTCTTGATGGGTCGTCTTGGTGTTGTCATTGATGGTACCGGTAAAGACTTTGAAAAAATTCAAAGACAAGCGGCGGCACTAAAGCAACTTGGTTACGACACTTACATGATTTTTGTAAACACTTCAGAAGAAGTTGCACAACAGAGAAATCAAGAAAGAAAAAGAACACTACCTAGAGAAGAAGTTACAAAGATGTGGAATGGTGTACAACAAAACATCGGTGCATTTCAGCGTTTCTTTGGTGGTAAGAACTTCATCATTCTAGATAACAATGGTCCAAATGATGATGTGCTTCAAATGGTGTTTAAGAGAGTTCGTGGACTAGTTAAAACACCAGTCAAAAACTATATTGCTAAACAATGGATTGCTAACGAGTTAGAAAAGAAAAGAAGGAGATAATTCTCCTTCTACTTAGTTGTCATCCAACATTATTCTTTTTGCCTCTTCATAATAACCCATTTGTGATAATGCATGTGCCGCTCTTGCACGTCCTGCAGTCTCACTAATTGTGATTACAAATACTAAACCCGCAATAAATGCAGTTCTAATCACCTCACATGCTTTGCATGTGTATTCATAACTGTTGTGTAATGCTATGCCAATCGACATTTATTTCTATCTCCTGTATTTTATATAATTGTTATAGTACGCAAGCGCATCATCGTCTTGTAGATGTTTCGTATCATCAGAAAATTCAGTTCTAATAAAACGAATAATGTCCGAGTTTGGGTTTGATCCTACTAATGTATTGAATAATTTTTTGAACAAGTTCTTCATGCTATTATCCTTAAACGCCCGCACCACTTTTGACTTGACCCCTTGGCACAAGTCATATATACTAGTGTATAGTGTGATGATGTTGTACAGTGTTGCACTGCACAAATCTATTTATACAAGAGACTAAAAAAAAGGTCAACAGTATTGATGTTTTTTTAGAATAACACATGTGACAAAAACGCACAAGTAACATAATGGAGCATATAATGAAAGTAAAGTTGATTTCATATTCGCAACCACCACTCGGTGACATTGAAGGTTTAGATGATGTACAAGACTTAATCGCTTATTGCGCGAGAGTATCAAACCCTAGCGGACAGATGAACTCCGCAACATCTAAAAAACTTCTATCATATCTAGCAAAGCATAGTCATTGGTCACCTTTTGAGATGGTGTCTGCTTGTTTAGAAATTGAGACTACAAGAGATATCGCAAGACAAATTCTCAGACACCGTTCATTCAGTTTTCAAGAGTTTAGTCAACGGTATGCTAATCCAACAGAAGATTTAGAGTTTGTAATTAGAGAAGCGAGATTGCAAGATGAAAAAAATAGACAAAACAGCATCGCCACAGAGGATGAAATTCTACAAGAAGCATGGGCGGCAAGACAAAGAGGTGTTATTGATGAAGCAAATAGTGCTTATCAATGGGCAATCGAAAACGGTATTGCTAAAGAGCAAGCAAGAGCAGTCTTACCAGAAGGTAATACTATGTCACGTTTGTACATGAATGGTACACTTCGTTCTTGGATGCATTACATTGAACTTCGCGCCGCTAATGGAACACAGTTAGAGCATATTGAAATTGCGAAAGCATGTGCAGAAGTGATTGCAGGTATATTTCCACTTGCGGAGGACTTAGTATGATTGAAGTATTGAGTTTATTTCCATCGGCGATTGCAATAAAAGACACTCGCATTGATACCAGTAAAATGTTAGAAACCTGTCTGCAGATAGAGAGTGGAGACCATGGACTACTACATGGTGAAGCGACAAGTACCTATACTAAAGAAATGAATATTCTAGAGCATTCGGATTTTAGTTTGTTGAAATCGGTAATCACATCAGAAGTGAAAGCATTCACAAAACAAGTCGGTATTGACATGAGTAATATGAAGTTAGGTAGAAGTTGGTTCAATATTCAAAAGCGAGGTTCTACTGTAATGCAACATAATCATAGACTCTCGGTTATCAGTGGAGCATTTTATATTTACGCTGATAAAGATGCGGCGCCTATCACTTTTGCTAATCCACTCATGGCGCATAAGATGCACGAACCTACTATAGGAGGTAGTACAGACTATGATATTGAGTTTTTTAATGTACCCGCAGAGACAGGAAAACTAGTTCTGTTTCCGTCTTGGTTAGAACACTATGTAGGATACAATAATTCTGACATGAGAGTTACAGTTTCTTTTAATTTTTCTTAAAAAAAATTCTAAGTGCTTGATTTGCATGGTAAACTTTTTTCAATTTTCCCTTGACATTCACCGAAATATGTCCTATAATGTATATGTAAGATGAGTTGAGAGAGAAAGGAAATCAACATGGCATATATTTCACAAGAGACTAAGAAAGAACTTACTCCTGCCATCAAAGCAGTTGCTAAGAAATACGGTGTCAAAGTGACAATCGGTATTAATCATCATTCTTCTTTAGTTGTCAAAATCAAAGAAGGTGCGCTTGACTTGATTGGTGCTTCTAACAAGTACTACGAACAAGAAAATGAGCGCCGTGGTTTCAACTACTTCGGTGGTGTCAGTGACTACTACGACATTAACCCTTACCATTCTGCTGATTGGTACAGAAAAGTCGGTGCTGAGAAAGAAGCAAACTTTGTTGATGAGATGATTGCCGCAATGAAAGGTACTAAGTGGTACGATAACAGCGATGCAATGACTGACTACTTCGACACTGCTTACTACTTGTCACTGAAAGTTGGTCAGTGGAACAAACCTTACATTTACACCGCATAAGGAATAAGTATGAATATAGAACAATTTTTCAATGAAGCATCCATGCACGATTGGTTCTATGACTATAGTGATGACCATCGTGTTTGGACTGCAGGTCGTGATAACCAGCAACGATTA